>ENA-OOZX01001760-OOZX01001760.1-human-gut-metagenome-genome-assembly--contig:-NODE-1760-length-12795-cov-3.386735_pt1 | contig 12795 bp, 10 predicted proteins | sample MGYA00241048_ERZ501412 | MGnify/ENA primary metagenome ERZ501412 (study PRJEB25962, sample SAMEA2042518) | human gut metagenome | biome: human gut; feature: human-associated habitat; material: faeces... | reverse complement strand
CGACGAGCTGCAGCGCGAAAACGAAGACCTCCGCGCCAAACTCGACGAGCTGACCGCCTAGCCCGCTCATTCTTCATCATGCCGGCTTCTGTTCCTCCCAACAGAGCCGGCAAGCGTCATCTGTCAGACAAAAGCGGGCGCATTGGGCGGTTCCCGCGGTAGGGTGTGACCATTATGACTTTAGGGAATACGAATACCGGGAAGGCCGGCACAAACACGCAAGCTGCCGACGCGTCTGACGCAACGCAGAACGCGCAAAGCACACAATCGCATATCAAATCCGTCGAAAGCCTCGACAAAGACAACGACATGGAACGCGGCCTGAAAAATCGCCATGTCCAATTCATCGCCATCGGCGGAACCATCGGCACCGGCCTGTTCCTCGGCTCCGGCAAATCGATTGCGCTGACCGGACCAAGCATCATCTTCGTGTACATCGGCGTGGGCCTCATCATGTTCCTGCTCATGCGCGCCATCGGCGAAATGATGTACAGCGACCCAAGCCAGCACACCTTCATCAACTTCATCACCCGCTACCTCGGCCGCGCGTGGGGCAAGTTCGCCGGCTGGACGTACTGGATCGTGCTCATCCTGACCGGCATGACCGAAATCACGGCCGTCAGCACCTATTTCGTCACGTTCTTCGGCACGTTCGGCATTGACCTCAACGCGTGGAAATGGCTTATCGAACTGTGCTTCCTCGTGGCGCTCACCGGCATCAATCTCATTGCCGTGAAAGTGTTCGGCGAGGCGGAATTCTGGTTCTCCATGATCAAAATCACGCTGATTGTGGGTCTGATTGTCACCGCCGTGGTGATGCTGTTCCTCGGTTTCAGCTACCCGGCCACGCATATCGAAGGCGTGGACGGCACGGTTTCCGGTGCCACTGTGAGCCTTACGAACATTACCGACGGCTTCCAGCTTGCGCCGAACGGCTGGATGAACTTCTTCATGAGCTTCCAGATGGTGTTCTTCGCCTACCAGCTCATCGAATTCGTGGGTGTCACCGTGTCCGAAACCCAGAACCCACGCAAAGTGCTGCCGAAGGCCGTCAACGAGCTGATCATGCGCATCCTCATCTTCTACGTGGGCGCGCTCGTGGCCATCATGGCCATCGTGCCGTGGCGCAACTTCCATCAGAACGCGGACGGCTCGTTCGGTTCGCCGTTCATCATGGTGTTCAAATACGCTGGGCTCGACTGGGCCGCCGCGCTCGTGTTCTTCGTGGTGATCACCGCAGCCGCGTCAGCGCTTAACTCGCTGATCTACTCGGCTGGACGCCATCTGTACCAGCTCGCGCAGGATTCCGAATCGCCCGCCATGCAGCGTCTCGGCGAAGTGTCGGACCGCAAGGTTCCGGCGAAGGCGATTATCGTGTCCGGCTGCATGATCCTGTTCTCCCCGCTGATCAACGCGATTCCGGGCGTTTCCGGCGCGTTCGTGCTGTTCGCCTCGGCCGCCAGCGCCGTCGTGATCTTCATTTACATTCTGACGATGCTTGCTCACCGCTGCTACCGTCAGAGCGCCGACTTTCTGCCGGACGGCTTCGTGATGCCGGCCTGGCAGGTGTGCGATTGGATTGCGGTCGCGTTCTACGTGGTCGTGTATGTCACGTTGTTCCTGTCTTCCGACACGCTCGGTTCCGCAGTCGCCGGCCTGGTCTGGTTTGTCGTGTTCGGTGGCTACTGCCTGCTGCACGAGCGATTCCAGAACCGCGACCTGAAGGCGGCTCTAGGGAAGTAGACGTATTGCCTGTCGCTGCGGTATGCGTGGCATGCGCGTGTTGCGCTACGTGTCGCGCATCCGACGAAAGAGGGTCGGTGGAAACCTTGCGAAAATGTGCGTTTCCACCGACCCTCGTCGTGTAATCGCAATAAAACAGTGCGAAACGTTAGTGCACGAATCGTACGAAATCGGCGCGAATCAGCCGATGTAGTCGGCCTCGTTCGTCGGGCTGGACGGGACGGCGTGGTCCTCCGTCACCTTGCCCAGGCCGGACAGGTACGCTTCACGGCCGGCCTCAATCGCATTCTTGAAAGCGCGCGCCATCAGCGGAATGTTGCCGGCGGATGCGATCGCCGTGTATGCCATCACCGCGTCCGCGCCCATCTCCATGGCCTCAGCGGCCTGGCTCGGACGGCCGATGCCCGCGTCGATGATCACCGGAACGTTGGCATTCTTGATGATCACTTCGATGAAATCGCGTGCGCGCAGGCCCTTGTTCGAGCCGATCATCGCGCCAAGCGGCATCACGCATGCCGCGCCCGCGTCCTCAAGACGCTTCGCTGCGATCGGGTCCGGGAACATGTACGGCATGACCACGAAACCTTCCTTCGCCAGCTTTTCCGTGGCCTTGATGGTTTCCTCGTTGTCAGGCAGCAGGTACTTCGCCTCGTGCTCGATCTCCACCTTCACGAAGTCCGTCTGGCACACCTCGCGCGCGAGACGTGCGATGCGCACCGCCTCCTCCGCGTTGCGCGCGCCCGACGTGTTCGGCAGCATGGTGATGCCCTTCGGAATGTAGTCGAGCAGGTTGTTTTCGGTGGTGCGGCAGCGGCGCAGCGCCATGGTGACGATCTGCGTGCCCGCGTTCTCGATGGTCGCCTTGATGAGGTTCAGGTCGTAACGGCCGGAACCGAGGATGAAACGGCTCGTGAACTTGTGCCCGCCGAGGATCAGCGGGTCGGCGTCGCCGGTGGCGATCTCGTCGTACGCATGCGCGTCCGGCTCAGGCAGGATCGCCGTGTTCGTGGTGGTGCCGACCAGCTCGTCGAGCGTGGCGTTCGGTGCGGCCGCGACGTCGGCGGCTGCGGTGGTGATGGTGTTTTCGGTGCTCATCGTCGGTTCCTTTCGTTGGGGTGTTTGGTGTTGCTGTTGTTGCGATTGCTGTGCTGCTGTTGTGTTGTGTGCAACGTGCGTTTGTAATCGCAATAAAAATTTCGATTACGGCAGTGGAGTAACGTAGCAGTGCGTCAGGCGTCTTCCTCGCCGAGGATCAGTCGCGTGATCATGTTCGCTTCGTGGCAGGCGACCACGCCCACGCGCGGCGCCATCAGGCCGGCACCCGGTACCGGAGCCGTCTCGCCATCGCCACAGAAGTAGAAGTTCTTCGAAACGCGACGCGTGCTCACCAGGTTGGAGCTGCGGAAGCCGGCCATGCCGGACGCGCTGACGAGCTTCTTGCCCGGCAGATTCTCCAGCACCGCGTTGACGAGCATCGTCTTGTTTTCCGGCACGTCGAACGCCTCGCAGATGATGTCCTCGTTTTCGAACAGCGTCGGCACGTTCTCGTCGGTCACCTTGACGGTGTCGATGGTGATGTCCGTGAACGGGTTGATTTGGCGCAGATTGCTGCGCAGCGCCTCCGTCTTGTACTGGCCGAGGTCCTTCAGGAAATACTGCTGGCGATTCAGGTTCGTCATATCCACGCGGTCGAAGTCGATCAGATGCAGATGGCCGACGCCGATGCGGGTCAGCGCCACCGCGATGGTGGAGCCGAGGCCGCCGCAACCGCAGATGGCCACGTGCGCCGCGTCGAGCTTGTCCTGCGTGGCGGCCGTGTGACGGTCGAGCAGGGCCGCGCGGATCTCCTCGCGGCTGACCAGGGTGGCCGGGTCGGGCTGGTTGTCGAAAGCGTGCTGGCGGGCGTCGATCTGCGCCTGCGATGCGGATGGTTCAAAAGTCATGGTTGTTCTCGTATTCTCGTTTCCGTTCGTATGGTTTGTTTCGCTGCTGTGCTCAGCCGCCCTGCACGAACGTGACGATTTCCAACGTGTCGGTGCCCTTGAGCTGCGTCTGCGCACGCTGGGCGCGCGGCACGATCTCGCCGTTGAGCTCCACGGCCACGCGGTCGGCGCGCAGACCGCGCTGCTCCACTAGTTCGGCCACGGTGATCGGCGTGGCGACGTCCTCTTCCTTGCCGTTGATGATCATTTCGGTTCCCTTCTGTATGTCAGGCCCCACGAGTGCCGTTCCCGCCGAAACGGACGTTCAGAACTGCTTTGTGGGCTTTCCGAGCGTCTGCTTCCGGTGAATCGGACATTCACGGTTGGTACGAAAAAAGGGTCGCCGAAGGAACCGTACCCTATGAGGTGGTGCGCCCCTCCGTGACCCTAATCACGCGATATTCGGTTATCGCGAACGGAAATGAGATGCGCCTCGCGGCGCGAACAACCCGTCTCCTTACGGCGGCATTACCCGCATCAAGTCCTCGGTCGAAGCTTTATGAGCTCCCTCTCAGCCTTTCGGCTCCCGTTCGGTTGTGCCCTTATCTTCGCGCAGGCGCCCGACAAGCTTGCGCCGGTCCACGTTGGGTTAGTCTTGATGTGAACATGCGCGAATCGGCTGCGTGCTTGCAAGGAAGGGGAAGATGATGATGAACAGTGAGTTGGCGGGATTTACGATTCCTCGGCTCGGCATGGGAACGATGGCTTTGGCGATTGAGGGGCGTCCGGATCGCGATACTGCGATTCGGACGATTCACGCCGGTTTGGACGCGGGTGTTCGCTATTTGGACACAGCTTGGTCGTATTATCTGCCGAGCGAGCCTGGTACCGGCACTGCGAAAGATTTGGGGTACGGCGAAAAGTTGGTGCGTGATGCGCTCGCCAGCTGGGACGGCCCTCGCGATGAAGTGCTGGTCGCCACGAAAACCGGCTATCGACGCACCATGGAGGTTCCCGCTTTTGTTGCTCCTGTGTCCGATTCGCCAGAATCGGACACTCAGGGGCGGGATTCCGAGGGCTGCAGTCGTCGGCCTGGCGGGGAACGCCAGCATTTGCAGGCGGCGGGCAGTCAATACGGGTGGATGGCGGATTCGCGCCCCGAAACCATGATTCGTGACGCCAAGGAATCCGCGCTGCACTTGGGCGTCGACACGCTCGACCTGTTGTATTCGCACGGACCGGACCCGGAAGTGGCTTATGAGGACCAGGTCGGCGCGCTGAAGCAGCTGCTTAACGAGGGCGTGATCCGGTACGCGGGCATTTCCCGCGTGGACAACGCGCAGATCGACATCGCCCGCGAGATTCTCGGCGACAAGCTGATCGCCGTGCAGAACCAGTTCTCGCCCTCGCACCCCGACCCTGAGCATACGATGGAGCACTGCGCGGAACTTGGACTCGCGTTCGTGTGCTGGAGCCCCCTCGGCGGCTTCCTCGACGCGTTCGACCAGCGCGCGTACGACCCGTTCCGCACGGTCGCCGGCAACCACGGCTGCTCCTACCAGCGCGTGGTGCTCGCCTGGGAACTGAGCCGTTACAAGCGGTTGTTCACCATCCCCAGCGCCCGCAATCCGCAGGAAATCAACGATTCCTTCGCCGCCACCGAACTGACGCTCACGCAGGATGAGCTGGCGATGCTGAACGCCTCCGTCGACGCCCGTCGCGGCTGAATTCCGCGCAATACGTACGATTGGCCGCGCCCGATTCCGCACAATAATCGCGATTCGGGACGCGGCCTTTTTCGTGCCTTCTGTAGCTTGCTCGCTGCAAAATCGCCCTGGGAATAACTTACACTGTAAAATGTTTACACTGTAAGATATTATGACGGCGATTGCGACGGAAGGAGGTGCCGCGTGGGCTTTGAAGAGGAACTGTTCCACGAATTGGCGACCAACACATGGGACAAACGCTCGCGCATGCAGCAGGAGATGGTGAAAGGCGCGAAGGGCGAACCCTTCGCCGTGCAGGAACTCTATAGGAAAGGCCCGCTGACGCCATCGCAGCTCGCCTCTTCAATGAAAACCACCACCGGACGCGTGTCCACACTGCTGTCCGCGTTGGAGAAAAAAGGCCAGATCACACGCGAATCCGACCCCGACGATCGCCGTGTGGTGCACGTGAGCCTCACCGAAGCCGGCAGGGAACGCGCCGAACGGCAGCGCGAAAGCATGCGCGAGGCGATCTGCTGGATCTTCTCGCAGATGGGGGAGCGCCGCGCGCGCGAATTCGTTGAGCTCACCGAGGAATTCACCACGTACATGTCGCTGTGCATGCCCGGCAAACCGCGCCCCACGGCGGACGAGGTCAAAGCCGCGTTCTCAGGAAACGCACAGGAAGACGCGTAGTATCTTACGCTGTAAATAATTCACAGTGTAAGTAATCGCAATCCAGTAATCGCAAAAACCGCGAAAAATCGCAAAAACTAATCGTAAGAAAACAAGCAAAACACAAAACAAGAGAAGGAACCAAGCATGCTTCGCATCGTACGATACCTCTCCAAAGCGGAGATCGGTCAGATGCTCGTCGCGCTGGTCAGCATCGTCGGTCAGATCTGGCTTGACCTGACCCTGCCGGATTATATGGCCGACATCACGCAGCTCGTCGAAACCCCCGGCAGTGAAATGCACGACATCTGGGTGGCCGGCGGCAAAATGCTGCTCGTCTCGCTCGGCTCGGCGGCCTGCGCGGTCGTCACCGGCTTCATCGCCGCGCGCGTGGGCGCCTCGTTCAGCCAGCGCCTGCGTTCGCTTGAATTCAACAAGGTGGAAAGCTTCGGACCGGCGGAAATGAACCGTTTCTCCACCGCGTCGCTCATCACCCGCTCCACGAACGACATCACGCAGATCCAGATGTTCATCACCATGGGTCTGATGATGATCGTCAAAGCGCCGATCATGGCCGTGTGGGCCGTGTGCAAGATCGCAGGAAAGGGCTTCGATTGGACGCTCGCAACCGGCATCGCCGTGGCCATCCTGCTGGTGGTCATCGCCGTGCTCATGAACTTCGTCATGCCGAAGTTCAAGGCCATGCAGCGCCTGACCGACAACATCAACCTCGTGGCGCGCGAGAACCTCACCGGCCTGCGCGTGGTGCGCGCGTACAACGCCGAGGACTACCAGGAAGCCAAGTTCACCGAAGCCAACAAGGAACTCACCGAAACCCAGCTGTTCACCAACCGCGCCATGGCCATCATGATGCCGTTGATGAACACCATCATGAACGGCCTGATGCTCGCCGTCTACTGGATCGGCGCGTACCTCATCGACGCTGCCGAAGCGCTCGACAAGCTCACCACCTTCTCCAACATGGTGGTGTTCTCCAGCTACTCCATCCAGGTCATCATGAGCTTCCTGCTGCTGAGCATGGTGTTCGTGCTCTGGCCGCGAGCCGACGTGTCCGCGCAGCGCGTGCTCGAAGTCATCGACACCGAGCCGATGGTCACCGACGGCACGCAGGACGCGGGCAAGCCGGGCGAGGAAGGCGAAATCGAATTCCGCAATGTGAGCTTCGCCTACCCCGACTCGCGTCACGCCATGCTCGAAGGCGTCAATTTCAAGGCGAAGAAGGGTCAGACGGTGGCGTTCATCGGCTCGACCGGCTCCGGCAAATCGTCCCTCATCAACCTCGTGCCGCGTTTCTACGACGCCACGCAAGGCGAGGTGCTCGTCGACGGCGTCAACGTGCGCGACTACAAGCTGAAGGCGTTGCGCGACAAGATCGGCTACGTGCCGCAGCAGTCGTTCCTGTTCAAGGGAACGATCGCCAGCAACGTCGCGTACGGAGATACGGACCGCGACGACGACACCGTGCGCCGCGCATGCGACGTCGCGCAGGCGACGGAATTCATCGACAAAAAGCAGAAGAAGTACGATTCCGGCATTTCGCAGGGCGGTTCCAACGTGTCGGGCGGGCAGAAACAGCGCCTGTCGATCGCGCGCGCAGTCTACCGCCATCCGGAAATCCTGATCTTCGACGATTCCTTCTCCGCGCTCGACTTCAAAACCGACCGTGCCGTACGTGACGCGCTCGAAAAGGAAGCGAAGGATTCCACGAAACTCATCGTCGCGCAGCGCATCGGCACCATCATGAATGCCGACCGCATCATCGTGCTCGACGACGGCAAAGTGGTCGGCCAGGGCACGCACGAGGAACTGCTCGACACGTGCGAAGTGTATCGGCAGATCGCCGAATCGCAGTTGAGCGAAGACGAACTGAAGCGCTGAAAGGGGGAGACATGCCAAGAGGAATGGGACGCGGCCGTGGGGCCGTGGAAAAGCCGAAGGACTTCGGCGGAGTGATGAAGAAGCTCGTGAAATTCTGCAGCCGGTACATTCCGGTGATGATTCTCGCGCTGGTTCTGGGCGCTGCCGGCACGGTGTGCCAGATCATCGGCCCGGACAAGCTCAAGGACATGACCAACGAGATCACGAAGGGTCTGCCGGCCATGGTGCACGGCAAGCCCGTCATGAATTCGATCGATATGGACGCGGTGTCGCGCATCGCATGGCTGCTCGTCGCGCTGTACGTCGGGTACGCGCTGCTGAGCTACCTGCAAAGCTGGCTGATGGCCAACGTCACGCAACGCACCGCACAGCAGCTGCGTGAGGCGATCAGCCAGAAAATCAATCGCCTGCCGCTGAAATATTTCGACAAAGTCAGCTACGGCGACGTGCTGAGCCGCATCACCAACGACGTCGACGCGATCGGACAGACGCTCGGCCAGTCGGTCGGCTCGCTGATCACTTCGATCACGCTGTTCTTCGGCGCGCTCATCATGATGTTCTACAACAACGTGACCATGACGCTGTGCGCCATCGGTTCCGCGCTGCTCGGCCTGATCATCATGGGCGTGATCATGAAGGTGTCGCAGAAGTACTTCACCCGCCAGCAGGTGGCGCTCGGCGACGTCAACGGCCACGTCGAGGAAATGTACACCGGCCACACCGTGGTCAAGGCATACTGCGGCGAGGAACGCTCCATCGAGCAGTTCGAGAAGTACAACAACGACCTGTACGTGTCCGGCTGGAAAAGCCAGTTCCTGTCCGGCCTGATGATGCCGATCATGAACTTCGTCGGCAACTTCGGATACGTGGTGGTGTGCGTGGTCGGCGCGGCGCTCGCCATGGACGGCAAGATCGAATTCGGCGTGATCGTGGCGTTCATGATGTACATCCGCCTGTTCACGCAGCCGCTGTCCCAGTTCGCGCAGGCGTTCCAGAACCTGCAGCGCTGCGCGGCCGCATCCGAACGCGTCTTCGGCTTCCTTGAGGAGCCGGAACTGTCCGACGAAACCGGCAAGCAGGCGCTGCTGGGCGTCGGCGCGGACGGCAAGCCGCAGCCGGTGCGCGGCGACGTGGAATTCAGCCACGTGCGCTTCGGCTACGACGCGGACAAGACCATCATCAACGACTTCTCCGCGTCCGTGAAGGCCGGCCAGAAGGTGGCCATCGTCGGCCCGACCGGCGCCGGCAAGACCACCATGGTCAACCTGCTGATGCGCTTCTACGAGATTTCCGGTGGCACGATTTCGATTGACGGCATCGACACCAAGTCCGTACCGCGTTGGAACGTGCACGACCAGTTCTCCATGGTGCTGCAGGACACGTGGGTGTTCCGTGGAACAGTGCGTGAAAACATCGCGTATTCGAAGAAGGACGTCACCGACGAGCAGATCGTGGCCGCATGCAAGGCCGTCGGCCTGCACCACTACATCATGTCGTTGCCGAACGGCTACGACACCGTGCTCGACGACAAGGCGTCGCTTTCCCAGGGCCAGCGCCAGCTGCTGACGATCGCCCGCGCGATGGTGGAGGACGCGCCGATCCTGATTCTTGACGAAGCCACCTCCTCGGTCGATACACGCACCGAGGAGCTGATCCAGAAGGCGATGGACGCGCTGACCGTGGGCCGCACGAGCTTCGTGATCGCGCACCGCCTGTCCACCATCCGCGACGCCGACATGATCCTGGTGATGAACGGCGGCGACATCGTGGAACGCGGCACGCACGAGGAACTGCTCGCCAAGGGCGGCTTCTACGCCGACATCTACAACAGCCAGTTCACGCTGGCCGAGTGAGGTTGGTGTGCTGACTCGCTAAAAAATCCGGAGGGACCACCCCTTCGGATTTTTGCGTTTTGGCTTCGGCATTTTTATTGTGTTGCGCTGACGGGACGGCGGATTTACCATTGAGGTGACTGACGTCAATCGATTGACGTATTTGAAAATCACAAAGAAAGTGGGCAGTCATGAAAAGCATCGAAATCGGCAAATCGGCAGTGGTCGCATCGCAGGTGGCGCTCGGCGTGATGCGCATGGACGCGCTGGATGCGGACGCTGCGGCAGAAGTCGTGCGTACGGCCGCCGAGCATGGAGTCAACTTCTTCGACACGGCGGACATCTACGGATTCAACGTCAACCACGACCATGCCAGCTCGCGTGTGCTCGGCCGCGCGTGGAAGGACGCCGGGCTCAAGCGCGAGGACATCTTCCTGCAGACGAAGTTCGGCATCAACATCGACTTCAGCGACCCGAACAACGTGCACGCCACCCGCTACGACTTCTCCGCGAAGCACCTCATCACGCGACTCGACGAGGAACTGGAAGCGCTCGGCACCGATTACGTGGACTTCGCGCTCCTGCACAGGCCCGACACCCTGATGGAGGCCGAAGAAATCGTCGAAGCGTTCACCACCCTGCACAAGGCGGGCAAAGTGCGTCACTTCGGCGTGAGCAACGTGAACCCGTGGCAGGCGGAACTGCTGCAATCCTGGCTCGGAGGCGACCCGGCCATGAGGCTCGAGGCGAACCAGCTGCAGTTCGGTCTGATGCACGCGCAGATGGTCAGCGACGAGCTGATGACCAATTCCGGCGCCGAAGGCATGGTCGTGGCCAACCATTCGGACGGACTGCTGTCCTACTCGCGACTGCGCCACATGACCATCCAGGCATGGAGCCCGTTCCAGTCCGGCACGGAATACGGCCCGTTCGTAGGCAACGAGCACTTCCCGGAGCTGAACAAGGCACTGGACGAAAAGGGCGCCAAGTACGGCGTGAGCGCCAACGCCATCGCCACCGCATGGGTGCTCAGGCATCCGGCGAAGATCCAGATCGTGCTCGGCTCGATGAACCCCACCCGGCTGGGCGAAATGCTCGACGGCGCGGACATCGACCTCGACAAGCAGGATTGGTGGGACCTGTACGTGGCCGCCGGCAACCTCATTCCGTGAGTTTTGTTGGAAATCAGAAGAAGCGGCCGGGGAAACCGGCACTGATGGTGGCGTGACGGTCGACGTCCAACGTGGCGCAATCGAAAGCGAAAGTGCTGCTCAGCTCGTTCGGATCCGCAACGAACAGCGCCGTAGCCAACCCGTCCGCCACCGCAGTCGGATAGTCGCCAAATGACGCGGATCGCACCGCAACCCAGGCGGCTTCCGTTTGTTGCACGGGCAGGCCGTCGATGGCGTTGAGCAGGTGGTGAATCGCCAGATGCGTCTGTTCGTTCACCGCCACCTCCCAATGGCGACGGCTGGGCGCGCTCGCACAGAACGCGCCATCGCCGATCAGTGCGACGCCGACCGCGCAGGACGGATCATCCGGATCCTCAAGCGCCACACGGATCGGCTTGTTCGTGCGCGCCAGCAGATCGCCGCCCGCATCAATCACAAATTCCGGGGCAGCGCTTTCGCGTTTGCTGTCTGAGGTGGAAGATTGGCATGTCGGGTTGGTCGTTTCGGCTGACTTGACATGCGATGTGCGCGAAAGTTCTGAATCGGTGAGCAATCCGCCCAGCGAATCCACCAGATAACCCTTGCCGCACGCGCCGAAATCCACATGAACCGGACTGCGTGTAACCAATGTCGTACCACTCGAACGAACCACATCACGACCCCATACGGCCCGTCCGTGCAGCGCGCCCAGGCGCTCGCCGGCGTCGGCTTCAACGGTGAAACTCAGCGCGGAATCGTAACCGAGACGAATCAGGTCCTCGCCCACGCACGGGTCGATCGCACCGCGCGTGGCGGCGTGCAGCGCGTCGTACAAATCGAATAGCGGGCCGGCCCAATCGGGAAAATCGAAATGCCCGCCATGCTCCGCATTGCCGATGTGCGCAACCAGCGAATCAGCGCGAAACCGCGAAAGCGCATGCTCGTATTCATCGATGAACCGTTCCATCTCGCCGCGCAATTCCGCAGTGATCGGGTGAGGCGTCGAAATCAACAACCCCGTGCCGAGCGCCTTGGGAAACGCGGTGGTATACGGCATGCGATGCGCGAGCGGTGCAATGGAGTCCATACCACGATGCTAGCGCGTGCCCGGCTTGGCGTAGTTCGTGCTTGGGCAACCTGATATGCGCTATATGTGGCATGAGGCATCGCCTTATTTTGATACCCCCGTAGCTTTGTATGGTTACGATTATGCTAATCGTGATTATGCAAGTCGCGATTATACAAACTGACGCTTTGGCATGGAGTTCGCTTCACGTTTTCGGGCGGACGGGGGTGTTGCGGAACGGCGGTGAGCGTCACAATGTGAGACGACACGCGGAAAACGGGAAAAATAAAAACGGCGGAATTCCAACGTTTTTTCATGCGCGATACAACAAGACCAATTAAAAATCAAGACTGTTATTCAAAAAACTTTCGTTCTATCTTGGCTTCCGATGCGCGCTTCGTACGTCGGGTACGTCGGGGAAATCGCGCCGAAAAGATTTGCGGAAGGAAGGTTCGACCCATGTCATCTCGCGTCGCGCAGCGCCACGCAGCCGGTTCCTACGATTCGTGCGATTCGCGCGTCTCGGCTTCCGGCCGTCTCATCACGCTCGTCGCCGCGCTGATGATCGCGCTCGCCACGCTGTTTGTCGGCATCGCGATGCCGCGGCAGGCGTCCGCCGCTGACGGCAACCAGACGAATTTCGATTCCTGGACTGCCGTCGCGCAGAATATCGCCAAGCAGCTTGCCACCGCCGAAAAAGACTACAATGACGGCGATTACGGCCAGGCCGGCACCGGCTTCCAGACCGCGCATTGGATCGGCTACGACGCATCCAACTTCTCGAAGGCCGTCAACGACACC
>ENA-OOZX01001759-OOZX01001759.1-human-gut-metagenome-genome-assembly--contig:-NODE-1759-length-12799-cov-2.662586_pt1 | contig 12799 bp, 12 predicted proteins | sample MGYA00241048_ERZ501412 | MGnify/ENA primary metagenome ERZ501412 (study PRJEB25962, sample SAMEA2042518) | human gut metagenome | biome: human gut; feature: human-associated habitat; material: faeces... | reverse complement strand
GGCTGCCGCTGCTGTTTGGTTTGTTTACTTGTTGGGACAGGTGCGTCGTCTTAACTTCGGGCACCGAGTGCCCGAAGTTAATTACTGAGCAAACGGGAACTGAGTTCCCGTTTGCTCTGAGCGGTAATCAGTGTGTCCAATCCTGCTCCTTATCATGGGCGACAGGCTGCTCCTGTGTGTGCGTTACAGGGTTCAGCTTGGCCATGGCGCTCCTCAGTCCGAGATCGTCCTGCATATGTTGGCAGTCGATGTAATGATCCATTGCCACTTCAAGTACTCTAAAATCACAACACCGTTTTGCCAACTGTGGGCGTGCGGTCTTGCTGGTGATGATGCGATAGAGTTTTTCTGCTTTTTGGATAATCGAAGCTGCGTTCGCTGACGTGTTACACCAAGATAATTGATTGGCCAGAAGATTTTTGTAATCAACGGTAGCCTTATCGTCTGTTGGCAGGATTCGTATATCAATGTGTTCAAGCTGATCTGAATGGATCGGGATCATGTTATTAAAATTGATAGCACCCCAGACACCGCCATTGATCTTCAAAAAATCAACCTGATTTTTCATGTGCAGATGTTTGGGCTTCGGAGAAGTAAGAGGAGCGTAATAGTCATAGTCATTCAGAGTAAGGACGATTCCAATAAACGGACGAGCCTCTTTTTGATCCATAGTGTATGGAACGCACGGGTCACTTTTACGCAAATAATCGCAGTATAAGGCATCGGCACGGTAGAAAGAAAATTTCATATAAACCTCTCAAAAAAGAGGGCTGGACACTATACAGTCCAGCCCTCAACTTTTCAGTTCCCACTCGTGGTAGGGTACACCGCTTTTTTAGCTCCCACTTACGGTAGGGTACACCGCTTTTTTAGCTCCCACTCATGGTAGGGTACACCGCTTCTTGGGTATTGCTACCCTTCGGTAGTATTATACGCAGGACATAAAAATATGTCAAGAGTTTTTCGTGACAGCAAAATCACCGGTCAAATTCTATTCATAAAGCAAATCGTCACTGCCCGGCAGTCGGTGCCTTGCCGTCAGCCGGTCGGCCTGTTACCAGAGGCCAGACGCCCCGGAACCATGCCTTCCACGCCATGCAGCCGGAGCTGCAATACATGGGGTCTCGGCGGCAATTCCCGCAGGGCGTCGCCGGGACATGGATGCGCTTTCGTTTCATGCCTTCACCTCCTTCTCTATGTACTGTCTGATCCACGCCGTCAGGGCGTCCTGAAACGCCGGGTCTTTGGTCAGCTGCTTTGCGCCTTCCGGCAGCAGCTCCTCCGAGATGGAGATACTGATACGCTTCGTCCGGTGGGGCAGCTGCTCACCGGACAGGCCCAGTGCCTCCTCTGCATCCAGCGCCGTCAACCTGCCGTCTGTCTCTGCCTGCCGCAGCGTCTTGGCCTGTGCTTCTTTCAGCAGGATTTTAGGGTTGTCAGCCAACACAGCCACCACGACCTGCTGGCTGTTAGGTGAGAGGAATGCCAGCTGATACCCGGCCTTTACTTGGATGCCGGTCTTGCTGTCCACCGCATTGGCATCTACCATATCCAGCAGCTCCGGGATCAGGTCATTGAGCTTGATATACATATCCAGCGTTTTGGGGCCGATTCCGAAACGCTGAGCGGCAACATCTCGGTTTCTTCCCAACTTCGGGCACTCAGTGCCCGAAGTTGTATCCGTCCGTTGACCCTGTGTTATCCCCGTTTCGGTTTGAACTGCTTCCAGCCACACTTTGTATGTCTTGGCCCGTTCGGAGGGCAGCCAGTCCGGGCGCTGGATGTTGGTCTCCGCCATCATGATGTCGGCGTCTGCATCGGAGAGCTGCGCCACGATGCAAGGCACCGTGGCCAGCTCCAGCTCCTGCGCCGCCGTCCACCTTGTATGTCCGGCGATGATCTCATAGGCCCCCGGCTGCACCGGGTCACGCCGCACCAGCAGCGGCGTCCGAATGCCGCTGCTGCGGATGCTGTCCACCAGTGCCGTGTAGTGGGGGCTGCCCGTCCGCACCTTGAAGGTGTGGTTGCTCTTGGGCCGCAGCGCCGTTGCCGGAAGCTGCTGCACCTGCTCCTGCTGGGCAGCAGCAGGGATGCCGCCCAGAATGATATCCATGCCGTTGTCCTGCCCTTGCGTCATGGCAAGGCGTTCCTGTAAGGTCATTTGTTTTCCTCCTGCTCTCGATAAAATACCGGTATGCACGGCCTGCGTTTGCTGCCGGTCTCGTCCGTAATGCACTGATCTACATAGCAATCAGCCAGCATGGCAAAGTACCGGATGTTCTGAAGCTCATCCTGCGACACCGGAACACCTTTCCGCTCACAGGCTGCAATGGTGAAATAGCCCTGCTTTGCAGCAGCGCCAACTGAACCCATATACTTTACATTTTGGCTTTCATACTCTTCCTTTGTTTTGACATACCCCTGAGATAAGCGTAGCTCCTTGGAAAGAGTGCGCCGACGAATCGTGTTCCCACCACTCATCTTACCAGCACCTCCTTTGCCACGGCCATGTAGGCCCGTCCGATCTCACTGCCCGGCTTGCTGACGCAGCTGCGTCGCTCACGGGGTGCATTGCTGGCCTCGGTCAGATAGGGGATCATGGCGTCAAATACCTTGTCGCCCAGAGCGGCGATGAGGTCATCCCGCACCTGCTGGACGCTGCTGCGGCGACGATCGCAGCGGGTGAGCAGCACACCCAGCACCTCCAGCGCCGGGTTATAGCTGCGCTGCACCTGCCGCACCGTACCCAGCAGGTCAGAGATACCGGCCACGGCGTACTCCTCCGGCTCTACCGGAGCTAGCAGCCCGTCTGCCGCTGCCAGAGCGTTGATGGTCAGCAGATCCAGTGACGGCTTACAGTCCAGCAGGCAGTAGTCGTAGGAGGCTGCTCCGTCCGACATGGTCAGCGCTGCGATGGCCCGTGCCAGGACTCGTGCGCCATCGGCCACGGTGGCCAGCAGGGTAGGAACGCTGGACAGAGCAGGGGTGGCCGGGATGTAGTCCAGATCCTCTCCATCGTGGTGGCGGATAAATCCGGACACTACCACAGGCATATTGTAGGCGGTGAAGTAGATCAGCTCGTTGACGGTGCTGGGCGTATTGTCGGGGACATATCCCAGCGTGTCGCTGAGGTTGCGCTGAGGGTCAAGATCGATGAGCAGCACACGCTTGCCCAGCTTGGACAGGGCTGCGCCCAGATTGATGGTGGTGGTCGTCTTTCCGACGCCGCCCTTCTGATTGCAGATGGCGATGATCTTCATGTTTTTTGCCTCCTATTTGTTTTCATTTTTTGCTCCGAAATAGTTGTCCGGCAGGGGTGCGCACCCCTGCCGGTTCGGAGGTCAACCGGCACCTCGCCTCATGCAGCAGAGTGCCGGATATGGTATAATTTGGATGGACTACTACGAAGGAGAAAAAAGATAACATGGATTTTTTGGATATCAAAGTGCTTCTTGAGGAACTTGTTCAATGCTGCCAGTCACCCGATATAAGCGTTTCGGAGTGGGCTGAGCGATGGTATGGCACTTACGTTGCGAACCGTGATATTACCGAAAAGTCGGCGACAATGTACAGGCAGAAGCTGAAACACTATGTCTTACCGAAGATTGGCGATGTGCCAATGCGAGAAGTAACGGAGATACAGCTTCAGGAAATATTAAACAGCTCCAATAGCAGCAAATCCACAGCCCAAAAGGTAAAGATTGTGATGCAGGCAATGTTTCGACGAGCAAAGTCGTGTAAATTGATATTGAATGACCCATCTGAAAATATCGTGTTGCCGAAGGCCCCGGAAGGGACACACCGTAGCATCACAGATTTAGAAAGAAAAGAAATTCTGCGGTTAGCAGAGGAACACTATGCCGGGCTTTATGTGCTGACACTTTTGCAAACGGGAATAAGGCCCGGTGAAGCAATAGCATTACGATGGGGGGATATCAATTTTAAGGAACGGACGATTACAATCAGCCGTGCCGTAGAGAGCGGGACAAAGGTTAAAATCAAAGACCCAAAGACTTCTGCGGGGGTGCGAGTGCTTCCAATTTCTGATTATCTGTATGAACGCCTTTGGCACAGAAAAAAGAATGCAGACGAACTTATCTTCTGCCAACCACTCACCGGGCGAATGCACTCGTCCAGCAGTGCGAATGATTATTGGAACAATTTCAAGCGGGCGCTGGATATTCAAATGGGAGCGAAGGTTTATCGTAATAAGATCGTACAAAGTGTGGTAGCGGAGGATCTGGTTGCATACTGTTTGCGGCATACATACTGTACAGATTTACAACGAGCCGGTGTACCAATCAATGTTGCAAAGTACCTCATGGGACATTCGGATATTTCTGTGACCAGTAAAATATATACATCTATGACTCCGGATGTTATTGACCGAGCCAAAGAATCTATGGATGATTTTTACAGCAGACTCTGACTCCGTATGTGAGGGTTCGAATCCTTCTCCCGCTGCCATAAAAGGCTTTCGGCAATCGCCGGAGGCCTTTCTTTTTATAGTGTAAGTTCATAGCGCAAAAAGCAGGAGGGGACGCAGAGCGTCCCCTCCTGCTTTTTGCGGAGAAAGTGGGGTCTGCCGGGATAAAGGCAGGTCCCTTTTTTCATAATATGCAGTAGGAGGTGAGGCGGATGACGGATGCTAAGCGAGGAGCGATGCTGCTTCTTTTGGGGCTATTCACGGCGGTTCTCCTGTACCCGGCGCTCCATGAGGGCGGACACATTCTGGTGACGCTGCTGCTGGGCGGCCGGATAAGGGAGGTACGGCTGGGAGCCGCCGCCAGCGTCCTTTGCGGCGGACTGCGCCATGGGGAGCTGGCGGCCGTGGCCTTCGGCGGGGTAGGGCTGCCGCTGGCGCTGGCGATGCTGCTTCGACCGAAGCACTTTCCGCTGTGGTATGTGGTGCAGTTGGTGAAGGGAATCTCGGTGCTGGCAATACTGCTGTCCCTTATTTCGCTTATAGGATGCAAATATGGCGTTATCGTGGAAAATGATGATATAATGAACGCAGTACGGCTGTGGCCGGAGGGGAGAGGGGCTTGTCTTGTTCTGCTGTGTGCCGGACTTTTGCTGTCAGTGGGCAGCATCTGCGCCGCAAGGCCGGTGCAGCGGGTGGGAGAATACTTCGGTATAGCAAAAAAATAGGAGCACAATGGCCCCTTGAACCCTCATCTTGCGTAGAACGGTTGGTTCTCCGCCAACCGCTTCGGCTCCACCTATGCCCTCAGCGCCGCCACGGAGCAGCTCAACGGCTCCTACGTCCAGACGCCGCAGGATGTGGTGGTGACGGAGACCAACCCCGACGCCCTCCAGAACATCCGCATCACGCTCTTCAAGAACAATCAGACCATCATCCTGCAGGAGGGTACGGACTACCGCATCGAGGTGCGGGGCGGCAATGGTCAGTGGTATGAGTACATCTACACCGTGCTGGCCAAGAACTTTGCCGATGACGGCGTCTATCGCCTGACCTTCTACTCCGAGGATGCTGCGGGCAACATAGCGGAAAACACGCTGGATATCAAGAAGCAGGAGATCGGCTTCGGCGTGGATAAGACCAAGCCCAACATGGTCGTGACCAATCTGGAGAGCGATACCACCTATCCTCTGGAGAACCTCACGGTGAGCCTGTCCGCCGGAGATAACCTGCTGCTTCAGTCCGTGGTGGTGTATCTGGACGATTACAGCAAGGCCTACAAGGCGTGGACAGCAGAGGAGATCGCCGCCATCGTGGCGGACCAGGGCGAGTTCACCTTCGATATTCCGGGCGATTCCACCGGAGCGCATCAGGTGAAGATCGTCTGCACCGACGCCGCCGGCAACGAGCAGACGGAGGAGATCACCAACTTCTACGTCACCACGAACCTGTTCGTGCGCTACTACAACAATAAGCCGCTGTTCTTCGGCTCCATCGCCGCTGTGGTAGTGATCGCCGGTGTGGTGATCGCTCTGGCCGCCGGCAAGAAAAAGAAGAACGACAAAGAGAAGTAAGACCTGACCCGGCATAAGCCGGCATCAAAGCCTCCGGCCCCAGCCGGAGGGGGCCTTTTTTCCGTCAATCCCGCCGATTCGTGAAAATGTCAGACACGCCCCTACGTTTTTATTGCAATTCTCCGAAAATAATTATATAATGTGAGATACCTATTGGTATGCGAATGGGAAAGGTCTGCAATATGGAAAAGATCCTGTCTGTATTGGAAAATATCAAAGGATACCTGCCCCTGATCCGCCTGGCGGACCTGCTGGACGTGGCCATCGTGGCGTATCTGGTGTATAAACTGCTGTCGCTGGTGAAGAACACACGGGCCGCCAACATCCTGAAGGGTGTGGCTATTTTTCTGGCGGCACTGTGGCTGTCCTCGAAGCTGAACCTGCGGGTGGTGAATTACATCCTCAGTCACATGGTGGAGTGGGGAGTACTGGCCCTTATCATCGTGTTCCAGCCGGAGATCCGTCGGATCTTGGAGCAGCTGGGCAGCAAGAACATCCGCCTGCTGCGGACGCTGGCGCCGGAGAAGGAGCTGCCGGAGCTGGAGCGGGCCATCGACCAGACGGTGCTGGCCTGCACGGAGATGTCCCGCACCCGCACGGGTGTGCTGATCGTCTTCGAGCGGAAGATCTTGCTGGACGACGTGGTGCGCTCCGGTACCACGCTGGATGCCTCCGTCTCCAGTGAACTGCTGAAGAACATCTTTTTTGTCAAGGCACCCATGCACGACGGCGCTGTCATCATCCGTAACGGGCGGATCCTGGGGGCGGGCTGTATGCTGCCCCTGTCTAAGAATGTGAACCTCAGCCGGGATCTGGGGATGCGCCACCGGGCGGGCATCGGCATGAGCGAGAATTCCGATGCCGTGGTGGTCATCGTCTCGGAGGAGACGGGCTCCATCTCTGTGGCCATCGGTGGGATGCTGAAGCGCCACCTGCAGGCGGAGACCCTGTCCCAGCTGCTGCATAACGAGCTGATGCCCCAGCAGGAGGAGACGGACAAGGTCCGCTTCCCGCTGCGGGAGCTGCTTCGGGCCCGGAGAAAGGGGGCGCAGGAAGATGAAGAAGAATGATGCCAGCCGTAAGGCGCTGCGGATCATCGGATCCATTCTGGTGGCGATCGCTCTGTGGATCTATGTGGATACCGTTACCTCTCCGGAGGTGACATTGAAGGTGAAAAATGTGCCGGTGGAATTCTCCGGCGAGGATACCACACTGGCGGATCGTGGCCTGATGCTGCTGTCGGGCTATGATACCACCGTGGATCTGGTCATCAAGGGTCCCCGGAACGAGCTGCGTAAGCTGGACCGCAGCAAGATTCGGATCGTGGCCAATACCAGCAATATCAAGGAGGCCGGCAGCCAGACCCTGACCTACGAGGTGGTGTTTCCGGACAACATCCGCAGAGGGAAGCTGACGGTGGATTCTGCCAGCATTTACAGCATCACCGTCACCGTGGGCGAGTTGGACAGCAAGGAAGTACCCATTCAGTGCGAAATTGTGGGCAGCGTGGCTGACGGCTACATGGCCGGGGAGCTGACGCTGGATCCGGAGGTGCTGCTGCTGCGTGGCCAGCGGGACGACCTGCTGAATGTCAGCTACGCCAAGGTGCGGCTGGATATCACCGGAGCTGACAAGACGGTGGTGCAGGCGCTGGAATTTGAGCTGTACGACCACAACGATGTGAAGATCGAGAACAGCGCCATCCGCAGCAGTGAAAAGCTCATCGGTGCCACCATGCCGGTGTGGACGGTGAAGGAGGTGCCTCTGCGGGTGAACTTTGTGGAGGACGTGGGGGCCACCATGGAGACGGTGGACTACACCATCTCTCCCGCCACGGTGAAGCTGGTGGGCGAGAAGGCCCGACTGGATGAGATCGACAGCATCGTGCTGGATACCCTGTACGTGCAGGATCTGGAGGATTCCCAGAGCCTGACCTATACCATCCCCGTGCCGGAGGATGTGACCATTGCTGACGGCGTGGACACCGCCACCGTGACGGTGGTGGTCCGTGGCGTCACGGAGCGGACGCTGACCGTTTCCCGGTTCACCTTTGAGAATGTGCCGGAGGGCATGACCGCCACGGCAGAGACGGAGTCGCTGAACGTGCGGCTGCGGGGCCTGACAGCGGAGGTGAACGCCCTGACGGCGGAGAACGTCCACATCGTGGCAGACCTGTCCGGCCTTACCGGCGCAGGGGTCCACACGGTGCCGGTGACCATCCGCATCGAGGGCTACGAGAATATCGGCATCAAGGGCTCGTATCAGATGGTGGTGGATCTGTCGGTGACTCCGGATGAGCCGGGGCAGCCGTAGACATAGCAAGAGAGGTGTAAGCGACCATGACACAGATCGCAACGGTTGAAAAGATATTGCCCGGCGGCTTCGTGGAGATATCCGTCCCCCGAAAATCCGCCTGCGGCCACGACTGTGAGGAATGCGCCGGCTGCGGCATGACCGGCGCCGCCATCCACGCACGGGCCAAGGACCCTGTGGGGGTCCGGCCGGGGCAGAAGGTGGTGGTGGAGAGCGCCACCCGGAAGATATTGGGTGTAGTGGCGCTGGTATATCTGCTGCCGGTGGTGGGCTTCCTGCTGGGCACCAACATCGGCGAGGTCATCACCGTGTTCGCCGCCATGCTGCTGTGGCACAAGACGCCCCTGCTCTCCATGCAGCTGCTGTGGATCAATCTGGTGACGGACTCCCTGCCGGCCATCTCCCTGCGCTGGCCTTCCTGCCCAGCGTGGCCTATGACCGCCACGCCAAAAAGACGGAGGCCCTGACCTACACGGTGGTGCGGGAGTTCTGATGTTCGGCTATGTGCGTCCTGCGGCGGATCGGCTGACTCAGGAGCAGACAGACCTGTTCCGCAGCGCCTACTGCGGCCTGTGCCGCACGCTGGGACGGCGGTACGGCCTGCCGGCCCGGATGATTTTGAACTACGATCTGGCCATTCTGCTGGCCGGCGGCAGCGGCTTTTCCTGCGCTCGCCATCGCTGCCCGGTGCATCCCATCCGGGGCTGCCCCTGCGGGGAAGAAAACCCGGCGCTGGATGCGGCGGCGGATCTCAGCGTCATCCTGACCTGGTGGCAGCTGCGTGACGGCGTGACGGATCACGGCTTCTTCGGGGGCCTGAAATACCGGCTGGCCGCCCTGCTTCTCCGCCGCAGCTACCGCAAGGCCGCCCGCCTGCGGCCGGATTTTGACCGGCTGGTGCAGGGCTGCCTGGGAGAGCTGGCGGCGCTGGAGCGGGAGAACTGTCCCTCCATTGACCGTCCGGCGGATACCTTCGCCCGGCTGCTGGATGACTTCTATCAGGGCCGGGAACAGGCGGACCGTGTCCGCCAGAAGGGGCAGGACCTGATGAAGGCCGCCACCGCCGCACGGGATCGTGTCCGCCGGAAGCTGGCCCTTCAGGAGAAGGAGTACGCCGCCGCACAGGACCGGGAGCCTCTGCGACTGGCCGGTGAGCTCATCACCGCCAATCTCTACCGCTTGGAGCGGGGCATGACCCACCTGACGGCGGAGAACTACTACGAGGAGGGCTGCCCCCAGCTGGATATCCGTCTGGACCCGCTGCTGACGCCTCAGCAGAACGCCGCCCGCTATTTCAAGCAGTATGCCAAGGCCAAGACGGCGGAGCGCATCCTGACGGAGCAGCTGGAAAAGGGCCGGCAGGAGTTCTCCTATCTGGAGAGCGTGGTGCAGGAACTGCAGCAGGCGGAGCTGGAGCAGGACTTCAACGACATCCGTACCGAGCTGACGGAGGGCGGCTACCTTCGGGGCCGGGGCAAAAAGCAGCCCGGCTTCCAGCGGGCCTCCCGTCCACGGGAGTTCCGCTCCACGGCGGGCCTGCGAATTCTGGTGGGCCGCAGCAACCGTCAGAACGACAAGCTGACGTGCAAGGACGCCGACCGCCGGGATATCTGGTTCCACACCCAAAAGATCCACGGCTCCCATGTGATCCTCTGCACCGGCGGCATAGAACCGGACCGCCGGAGCATTGAGGAGGCCGCTTCGCTGGCCGCCTACTATTCTCAGGGCCGGGAGGGCGGCAAGGTGCCGGTGGATTATACCCCGGTGAAATTCGTGAAAAAGCCCGCCGGGGGGAAGCCCGGCATGGTAGTCTATACCACCTATCAGACGATCTACGCCGTACCGGACGAGGCGCTGGCCCGCCGCCTGTCGGTGAGGTAAGGTAAGCCCCGGAGGCCTCTCCTCCGGGGCTTGAGCCTGTCAAAAAGAAGAAACCTTTCGTCAACGGGGCGGAAGGGTGTGTGCGGGAAACCCGGAAGGGTGTCCTGCACGATGATGATCCCCATTTTTCAGAGCTTTTTGAAGCTCTGAAAAATGCTACAGCGTGGCGAAAAGACTTTTTCGACACGCTGAAGCCCCCGGAGGCCCTTCCTCCGGGGCTTGCAAATTTCTTAACGGCCGATTTTTCCCCGGATGACTTAAAATATACGGAATATCTTGCATAAATCAGTTGTAAATTCGGCGGAAGTATGATAATATATTGAATCACTGAACAGCGGCGCAGTATCCTAGTCAGATCTGCCGTCTTCTAAGAAGGGCCTAAAAATCCTTTTAAGGGCACAACTGTGAAACTCCTGGTGCCTGCTGCTTACGCCCAGTTTGGGGTGGGTGCTGGGAGGAGATGCGGGAGCCCCCGCATCTGCGGTGGTGGGGCGCCCTCCAATGGCATGGAGGACCCGACCCTGCCTCTGTGGAGACCTGCTGTTGTGCACAGGCGTACTCCCTTTGTGGTCAAGCGACCTGTGTACGAGGCAGATTGTGAACCTGCAATGCGGTGCTACCCGGCCTTGTGCCGTGAACGCTGTGTGCAGAGTAGCCTGCCTTGCGTGGGTAGGGTAGATAGGGAAGTGGAAGCACCACTGCCCCCGGCCAGGGGCAGCGTGTTGATTCTCTCGAAACCCTGCCTGCAAAAGAGGCTAAGAGACGGTTTGACTGCTGTGGAAATCACCTAGGCTGTCCCACAGGGGCGCAGGGGGGATTGCAGTGCGGACTAAGTGGCAGTCGGGTCCCATGACCGGTAACATCATGGTGCGGCACCGAACGGGAAACCGCCTGATCGGCAACGAGAGGTGTGCTGTGGGGAAATCCTACCCGTACCTAAGCCGCAAGATTAACCCTCGGCGCTGCCCTGTTCAGTATTTTCTTATGAAGTATCTATATTTTTGCAAAGCAAAGAGAGGGATATTCCTTTGAGCGAAAGCGATAAAACCGATAGAAATAAGGGAAAGAGCAAGAGTAAGAACAAGAAGAAAAGCGGCTGCAGCTGGGCGCTGCGGGTCTTTCTGCTGGCGGTGGCGCTGTCGGCGCTGCTGAGCTTTTTCTCCTCCACTGCGCTGGAGGGGACCGGCTACGCCGTGGCCATCATCGTGCTGGCGGTGTTCATCGCCCTCGGCATCGTGTTTGATATGATCGGCGTGGCCGTCACCGCCGCCGACCCCAAGCCCTTCCACTCCATGGCGGCCCACAAGGAAAAGGGCGCCAAGGAGGCCATCCGTCTGCTGAAAAACGCCAATCAGGTCAGTTCCTTCTGCAACGACGTGGTGGGCGACATCTGCGGCATCGTCAGCGGCTCCACGGCGGCTGTCATCGTGGTGGAGCTGCAGAAGGACCTGAGCACTACCTCCATTCTTATCTCCATCGCCGTGACGGCGCTGATCTCCGGTATCACCATCGGCGGCAAGGCGCTGGGAAAGACGGTGGCCATCAACGAGTGTACCGGCGTGGTGTACCGGGTGGCCCGGCTCATGCATACCCTGCATCTTTACCGATGAAATGGAGCGATCAACTTGCTGTTGGAACAGATACATGACCCCTCCGATGTGAGGAAACTGAATGATGAACAGGCCCGCCTGCTGTGCCGTGAGCTGCGCACCTTCCTGCTGGAGCAGGTGTCACGGACAGGCGGGCATCTGGCGTCCAATCTGGGCGTGGTGGAGTTGACGGTGGCCATCCACCGGGTGTTCGACACGTCGCAGGACCGTCTGGTGTTCGACGTGGGCCACCAGTGCTACGTCCACAAGGCCCTCACCGGGCGGCGGGAGCTGTTTGGCACCCTGCGCCAGCTGGGCGGCCTCTCCGGCTTCCCCAAGCCGTGGGAGAGTCCCCACGACGCCTTCATCGCCGGCCACGCCTCCAACTCCGTGTCCGTGGCCTTGGGCATGGCACGGGCCCGGACGCTGCTGCATCAGCACTATCAGGTGCTGGCCCTGATCGGCGACGGGGCCTTGGGCGGTGGTCTGAGCTTCGAGGGTCTGAATGACGCCGGGGCCTCTCACGAGCCTATGATCGTGATTTTGAACGATAACGGGATGTCCATCGACCCCAACGTGGGCGGGATGTCCCGGCATTTGTCACGCCTGCGCAGCAAGCCCGGCTACTACGCCTTCAAAAAGCGCTACCGTCAGGTGTTGGAGTCCTCCCAGACGGGACAGAGGCTCTATTCCGTCAGCCACGACGTGAAAACGGCGCTGAAAAAGTCCCTGCTTCCCGGCAGCACCCTGTTTGAGAACATGGGCTTTACCTATATGGGGCCGGTGGATGGCCACGATGTGGTCCAGCTGACCCGGATGCTGCGGGAGGCTAAAGATCTCCGCTGTCCGGTGCTGCTCCATGTCCACACGGTGAAGGGGCAGGGCTACGGCCCCGCCGAGGCGGATCCCGGCCGGTTCCATGGTATCGGGCCCTTCGATGTCCGTACCGGCAGCGGCAAGCCCGCCGCACCCAGTTTTTCCTCCGTGTTCGGTGAGACACTGACCCGACTGGCGGGGGA
>ENA-OOZX01001758-OOZX01001758.1-human-gut-metagenome-genome-assembly--contig:-NODE-1758-length-12806-cov-5.225786_pt1 | contig 12806 bp, 9 predicted proteins | sample MGYA00241048_ERZ501412 | MGnify/ENA primary metagenome ERZ501412 (study PRJEB25962, sample SAMEA2042518) | human gut metagenome | biome: human gut; feature: human-associated habitat; material: faeces... | reverse complement strand
CCTTTCTCAGACTTCAGAAGTCCGTATGCGTTCTCTCCGTTTACCTGGAAGGTAACAGATTTGATACCAGCTTCATCGCCGTCCAGATAGTCCAGAACTTCAATTGAAAAGCCCTTGCGCTCAGCCCAGCGTGTATACATACGATACAGCATACTGCACCAGTCGCAGGCTTCTGTTCCACCAGCTCCTGCATTCAGTTTGATAATGGCATTCTCGCCGTCATACTCTCCTGAAAGAAGTGTCTTCACACGGATACTGTCAAACTGTGCCTGGAACTCATCCAGCATTTCCTGGATTTCTTCGATCATGGACGGATCATTTTCCTCATAGCTCATCTCGATCAGGGTCTCCATATCTTCTTTCTGGGTTACCAGATTCTGATAGGTTTCCATGTCGTCCTTCATGCTCTTTAATTCTTTCATTTTCTTCTGGGATATTTCTGCATTGTCCCAGAAATCAGGCGCTTCCATTTCGCGCTCTAATTCTTCAACCCGCTTTTCTTTGTTAGCCAGGTCAAAGTGAATCCCTCACTTCCACTAATGGTTCTGTGTATGTTGCAAGAATGCTCTTGAACTGGTCTAATTCAACCATAGCTTCACCTTCTTTCTAATATTTCTGTGTAACAGTCCAGTGTTTTCTGAATCGTTACATTTCTCCAACAATGCCGCCGGCCTGGAACGTGTTTGAAAAATCATTCCCGCGATCCGCACGGCACACAGACTTTCAAACTATACAATAGCATATTCCGTGGAAAATTACAATAAAAAGCGGTGTGGAAAGGAACAGCCACACGTTACCGTTTTCTTTATGAATAACAGGCATTCTCTCTGTTGCGATTTTTTCTCAAAAATGGATTTTAGAATAGGTTGAAAAATTTCTGTATTTCTTATATCATAAACTAATAGTCCGTTTGTGGGTCATGGTTCTATGATATAATGATTTTGGTTAAAGCGATTAATGAAGAGGTATCATTTTTGAAGAAAAAAGAAGCGGTATTTATTGGTGCACTATTGGTTATTTCAGTGGTGCTTTGTATTTTTGTTTATGCGGTTCCACATGGAACTCATGGGTCGATTCAGATTATGGTGGATGGGGAGCTTTATGGGACTTATTCACTGGCGGAGGATCAGGTGATCCAGATTGGGGATACCAATGTGTGTGAAATTAAGGACGGCGAGGTAAAGATGACAGATGCGGACTGTCCGGATCATCTTTGCATGAAGCAGCCGGCAGTGGGCAGTGCAGGCGGATATATTGTGTGCCTGCCAAACAGAGTAGTCATTCAGGGAGAGGGCGATTCAGATTCACAGGATTCCGAGAGTGGATTTGACGCAGTGGTGTAAGTGATGGATCAGAAAAAGACAGCGTATCTTGGGCTGTTTGCAGCCATTGCCATTATTTTCGGGTATGTGGAGTCGTTGATTCCATTTTTTGCGGGAATTCCGGGAATGAAGCTGGGGCTTGCAAATCTGGCGGTGCTTTTTGTGCTGGAGAGATATACGTGGAAAGAAGCGGCGCTGGTTTCCATTGTGAGAATTTTTATTATCGGTTTTATGTTTGGAAGCGGCTCCAGTATTATGTATAGTCTGGCGGGGGCGACCCTTAGTTTGATCGTGATGGTTTTTGTAAAAAATAAGATTGGATTCGGGCAGCTGGGTGTAAGTGTGGCTGGTGGCGTTTCCCATAACATTGGTCAGCTGCTGGTGGCGATTCTGGCAACACATACGGTGGGACTGTTGTATTATTATGCTCCGGCGCTGATGGTTTCCGGAGTAATTACAGGACTGCTGATTGGAGTGCTGACGAAGGAAGTTTTAAAAAGAATTCCGTAAGGTATTAGTACCGGACGCGTTTGGACTGGATATATTCCACGCGGGGAGGCGCAACATTCCGCGGAGCTAACTGCTAACTGCGACTAAACATCTCAGGAGAGCCTTCGATGTTAAGTCTTCGTAAGCAGTGGATCTCCGCTCCATTAAGGGCGCGCCTTGAATGCCCCGCTTAGGAATATACCCAGCCCAAATGCTGTTGGTTGAAAAAGAGCTCCAGGCGATAGTTTTGAACTATCGTCGGGAGCTCTTCTTGCTATTCCATAAGCTATCAGTTTCTATGAATCTATCATGGACAACTTACGCTTCGTTTACTGTGTATCCGTCTTTCATTAATTCGAATTTATCCATCAATCCACTTGTCACATACACATTTTTGTCTTCATCAACGAATACGGCTTCTGCATCATATTTCTCTAAAAGAGGTTTCGCGGCGTCCATACCCAGGACGAAGCAAGCGGTGGAAAGGCCGTCGGCCAGGTAACCCTGGTCGCAGACGATGGTGACGGAGGTGAGACCGTTCTGTACAGGATAGCCGGTCTTTGGATCCAGAATGTGGTGGTAGCGAATTCCATCTTCTATGAAGTATTTTTCGTAGTCGCCGGAGGTGGAAAGGAACTGGTTGGCGTCCAGGGTGATGGCGCCAAGGTAGTCACCTTCGGTGTCACGGGGATCGGTGAGGGCTACTTTCCAGGGGGAACCGTCTGGCTTTTCGCCGTAGGTCATGACACTGCTGCCGCCTAGGTTCAGGATCATACCAGAAACATCGGGCTGGCTTCTAAGGTAGTCCATAATCAGGTCACAGCCCATGCCTTTTCCAACGGCACCAAGATCCAGGGTACAGCCATCAAGAAGGGTTACATTGTTTCCGTCCATCTGAATTTTCTCGTATCCCACTTCGGGAAGAAGAGTGTCAATTTCGGACTGGTCCGGGACATGAGGATTCTCGCCGTCAATGTCCCACAGACGGATGATTTTTCCAAGGGTGGGGTCAAAAGCACCGTCGGATTCCTGGGAAAGCTGGCGAATTTTCTCAAGGTCGGCGGCAAGTTCATCAGAGACTTCCATGGTCTTGCCATCAGCATTGTTCAACTGAGAAATCTGGGAGTTTTCCTCTGTCCAGGAAAGGAGGGTGGTTTCCATTTCGCGGAGCTTTTCGCCAATCTGGGTGTTGATGTCCTCGCCTGAGGTATAAAGGGTTTCGGAAACTACCGTGTCCATTGCGAAATCTGCGTTGGTGTATTTTTCCACGTCAGATGCATAAACAACTGTAGTTGTTTTTCCCAGTACTGTTGCGGAAATGACAGTGAGAAGCAGGCTGCCCCAGAGGATTCCTGCCGCACTTCTCTTTCTCAAATGCCTTCTCCCATTAAACATATCCAAGCAGGTAAGTGATTGACCTCTGGACTGCTTTTTATAATGTACCTTAATTAAATCGAATTCATTCTGAAATCTTACTTTACTTCTTTTTTTACTCATATCCTGTTCTTTCTGATTTTATTTTCTCTTACTTTCCAATAGCTTTCGCCCATCTTTTCCAAGCGCGTGTTTAAAAAGAGCTCTCATCTTTCATCTTCGGAATCCCGATCCGGATATTCTTCTTCGGGCAGATTCCCTGGCAGGCGTGGCAGCAGATACATTCTCCTGAGAGAAGGGTATCACCGTCAATGTCCAGATGAGCAGGACAGCGCTTTTTGCAGGCTCCGCATTTCGCCGGACAGGTGCTTCTGTCACGGTTGAACAGTGCAGAGGGTGCTATAGGCATTATAGCAAAAATCGCGCCCATTGGGCAGAGGAACTGGCAGAAAAATCTTTCCTGGGTGCACATTCCGATCATGATCAGAAGCAGCAGCACAATCCCCACCTTGTAGGAGGCGCCAGAAAGTCTGCCAGCGGTAAGCATGGAAAACACATCCCAGGGGCTCATGCCCTGAAGCTTGCTGTACCAGCCGGTAAGGATAGATACAAGGAGCACCAGAAGCCAGATATATTTCACCTTCTGCAAAATACGAATGGCTTTTTCTGAATATCCGTGACGGCCTTTTTTATGAAAAACCTTCTGGCGGATAAACACAGTCAGCTCATACAATGCATCCCCAAGGGAACCAAATGCGCAGGCATATCCGCAGAAATGCCGTCCGAACAGGCAGGTTACCACCAGCAGCACGGCAGTCACATCCAGAAAGGAATTCCAGCTGATTGTCTGATGTGCTGCGATTGCCTGAAAAATGGACTTCACGCCTGCGAATGCCGTGGAAAAAAGTGCCGGAGCAAAAATGAAAAACAGAAGCTGGATGCCGGCGCGGATCAGCCGGATTTTTCTCTGTCTCTTTTTCATTGATTTTCCGCCTTTCCAAGTGCATCATTTACAGCGTTGATAATTCCAGTGGAACTGAAGGTTGCGCCGGAAATGGTGTCAACGTCTGTACTCTGGGAAGCCAGAATGGTGCTGATCACGCCTTGTCCCTGGGAAAGGTATGCAGAGTCTTCGCCTGGTGCACTTACCACCTGAATGTCTGTAATCGTGTCATTTTCAAGTGTAACCTGAACCTGGATGTTGCCGCCAAAGCCCTGGCCGTCTCCTGTGTAGGTTCCGTTTTTGTAGACAAGATCTTCACTTTCTTCCTCAGAAGAAGCGTTCTCAGCCTCTGTCTCATCTGTATTTTCGTCATCTTTTTTCGCGTCCTCGGAAGCATCCCCGGAAGATATTTCTTTCTCCTGTGCTTTTTGATTCTTCGCTTCCTCTTCTGCTTTTTTCTTCGCCTCTTCCTGCGCTTTTGCAACCTCTTCAAGGGCACTTAATATCTCATCCTGCTGTTTTTCCAAGGCCTCCACTCTGGTTGTCAGACTGGCGATCTGCTGGTCTTTTTCGGTATCACTGTCTTTTTTCTGCATGGAGTTGTAACCAAGGACGGCACCAACGATCAGAAGCAGACATAAAACTCTCATAATAAAACTCTGGTATTTCATGGATTATGCTCCTTTTGCCTGATTTAATGCATTTCGAAATGCCTGAATAATTCCCTGGGAAGAATATGTGCATCCAGATACTGTATCTACACTGTCTGCTGACTGCTTTCCCATAACCTGTCCAAGAATTCCTGCCCAGGCTGTATCTACATATTCTTCATCATCATAGGAAAAATAGGTTGCTCCCACAATCTGTCCTCCGGATATTGTTACGGTAACCTGTACACTGTCTGGTCCGTCATTACCTTCTCCAATACCAGTGTAGGTTCCATCTGTATATGCACCAGCAGGCACAGGCGTGGGTTCTGGCGTAGCTGTGGGTTCCGGCGTTACAGAATTCTCTGGTGTATCCGTCGGTTCCGGTACAGAAGTTGGCTCTGGCGTTTCAGTAGGCTCTGGTACAGCTGTAGGCTCCGGTGCAGTCGTTGGTTCCGGAACAGAAGTCGGCTTTGGCGTATTTGTGGGTTCTGGCTTCTCGGTGGAATCCGGCGCCTCAGTGGGCTCTGGCGTTACTGAAGGCTGTACCTCTGTATTTTTTGCCTGCTCCAGTGCTATTTTGGACGCATCCAGAATTCCCATAGAAGAAAATGTTGCACCACTTACAGTGTCAATTCCTTCTGTACTCTGCTTTTCCAGTATTTTAGGCTGTATGGATCTCCATGCCTTATTGAAAAAGCTTCGGGTATCTGAGTTTGTATTTGTTACTTCCGTAATTTTTCCATCTTTAATCGTCAGTGTTATGTTAACCTGTCCGGAATATCCCATTGCAGACCCTGTATAGGTGCCATCTTTCAAAAGATTTACAACCGGCTTCTCATCTGACGGATTATCCGGAGTCTTGGTAGGCTGTGGAATCTCCGTTGGAATTGGTGTTACAGTTTCATCAGGTACAGTAGTCGGGGTTGGAGTTATATCTTCTTCCTTTGAGTCTGTAGTTCCTGATTGATCAGCCTTTGAAAGAGCCTGGGATAAAGCTCCGAGAATTCCATTTGAAGAAAATGTTGCCCCACTTACAGTATCAATTTCAGAAGTACTCTGTCTGGAAATCACATTGGACTTGATTGTTTTCCATGCTTTATAAAAAAATTCAGGTGTATCTGTATTTGTGTTGCTTATTTTTTTGATTTTTCCATTTTTTATTGTAACCTTTACCGTTACGGTTCCATCAAAGCCTTCTGCCTGTCCCTCATATACGCCATCTTTATAGCTGACAGAAGTATCTTTCTTCGGTTTCTTTGCAGGTTTTGGCGTTGGCGTTGGAGTTGGTGTGGCAGAATCACTGTTTCCTGCCTGTGAAAGGGCATTCTGTACTGCCTGGATAATTCCGTTTGAGGAGTAAGTTGCACCGCTGACTGCATCCACATTCGGGGACTGGCTTGATAAAACCTTACTTACAACGCCCTGTGCAGAGGCAAAATAAGAGCCTGTTTCTCCAGAGGCACTCAATATATCAACAGCTGTGATTTTCCCACCTGATACAGTTACCTGTACGGTAATCATTCCCCCAAAGCCAGTACCGCTGCCCTGGTAAGTTCCATCTTTATAGCCGCCTTCCGGAACTTCTGTAGTTGGTGTAGTGGTGGAGCCCTGACCTACCCCTGAAGATGCAGCCGTTTTTACTGGAAGGGTCTTTGAGCTTCCTTTTTTTATACCATTTTTTTTCTTTGAAATTTTGGAAGTTTTTTTCTTTGAAGAAGCTGATGATGTGTTTTTGCCTGTTTTCAGCAGACTCTCCTCTTCTGCCTCGTCATCTGCTGTCTCATAGGAATAGGCTGTTTTCAAAAGCGATTCCAGATCCTGGGATTTTACAACCTCTCTGGTTTCAGCAGTCACTTCTTTTCCACTGCTGCCAGCCTGAGCACCTGCTGCAGCCACAGCAGCAATAACCACTGCTGCCGGAGCAAGTTTCACCAGATTCTTTTTTTCAAAAGGATTCTTATCACCGTCTCGTTTTTTCATGCTGTCTCCTGTTAAAATATGTAGTAAAATAAGTTTCTTTTTACAAGCAAAAGCAGGGGCTGTTAAAAACGGCCCCCGTTCCTTTGCCTTGCTTTTGCACAAGTATTATTTGTTATCGTAAAAGCTTTGTAATCATTATTTTACTTTTACTTTGAATTTCTTAGATACTCCATTACTTGTAACAGTGATGGTTGCAGTACCTTTCTTCTTACCTTTTACAACACCTTTTGCAGTAACAGTCGCTACTTTCTTGTTGCTGGACTTGTATGTTACTTTTCCGGATGGTGTTGCGGTTGCTTTGATTTTTACTGTTTTGCCTTTCTTGATTGTTGCAGAAGATTTTGCAAGCTTCAGAGAAGGTTTCTTAACCTGGATTACTACCTTCTTAGTGTAGTTTCCAACTTTTACCGTAATGGTTGTCTTTCCTGCTTTTTTCGCTTTTACAACACCCTTGGAAGTTACAGTAGCAACTTTCTTATTGCTGGATGTGAATTTAGCTTTTCCTGTTACACCTGTTTTTTCAACAGTGATTGTTGTGGATGTTTTTCCTTTGGTGTAAATCGTGGAAGCTTTTGCAGTTGCTGTAATTCCAGGAGTTGCAGTCGGTGCTGGTGTTGCTGTTGGAGCCGGTGTTGCAGTCGGCTGTGCAGGAGCCGGTGTTGCGGTCGGCTCTGCCGGCACCGGAGTAGCGGTTGGAGCTGGAGCTTTTACAAGCATGTTAAGAGCTTCTCTTAAATGTCCGATCTGCTCTTCTACGCCATAAGTTGTCTGATTCTTAATATTTGCAAGCATTTCCTCGCACTCTTCAAGCTCATTTGCAATGCTGTCTTTTGCAGCAGCCCAGCTCTCCGGAGTATAATCAGCCTCGTTCAGGGCTTTTGCTTCTGCAATAATGTTTTCCAGTGGTGTGGAATCTGCATCACCTGCAGGTTTTGCAATATTCTCAGCTGTTGCCTGGAATTTTACAACGTAATCCTGGTATCCAAGGGCATGAACAGTAAGGATCCAGTAACCAGTTCCGTCAGTTCCTTCCGGAAGCTTGCATCTTCCGGATTCTGTAAGGCCAAGCTGGATACCCATCATTTTATGCATCCAGTTATCAGCTGCAAATTTTGTTCCATAGTTTGCAAGTCTGTTTGTATAAGTGGAATCATTTCCATAATATGCCCACTCAACAGACTGCATATGTGAACCAAGATCGCCATAGTTTCCAGTCAGGTCAACTCTCAGGAACTCACCATAAGAACCATTTCCAGGTTTTACAGTTGCTGTAATTCCATCTGCCACTTTCAGCTCTGCATCTTTGATACCAGACTCAGTTCCGTTCTGTCTTGCTCCGATTACAAAGCTTCCGTCTTCAGCTTTTGTAACTTTTTTCAAACCATTTGTATTTGCAGTTACATTTGCAACGGCTTCATAGGATTTCAGTTCTTTCTCGCCATAACCGCCGATCAGCTGTCCGTCATTTTTTACAATTGCATGGCTTTCTGCAAAAGCAGCAAGGTCAGCTCTCTTAATCTCAACCGGTACATATTTCAGGCCAGTTACGGTATATCCGGTTACATTGTTCCGGTTAAATACTTCTGATGTTCCATCGGCATAATAAACTGTTTTTCCGTCTGCGCTCCAGTGAGAAACTGTTTTTCCATTAAGAACCGCGATTGCCTGGAAGCTTCCTCTGTGAAGGCCATGGTTTGCAGTTGCTCTTGTTACAGCATCAAATGCTCCAAGGTCTGACTCACCTCTTCTGTCTTTTTCTTCAGAAGAAGCTGTTGAGCCTGCATTGTATACATCCTCGGAAGACCAGTATTCAGCCCAGGTAAGACCTGCGTATACATATACGTTTTCGTTGTAAACAAATGTTACATCTGGGTATCCGGCAACACTTACAACTACTGTATCTCCATCGTTTACAGCTGTTTTAGAATAATCAAGAGTTCCATCCTCCTGAACAATCTTCACAGCACCTTTTCCGCTTGCAGCATACTCTTTGTCACCAATTTTTACTTTTGAAACTGTTTTGGTAAATGCAACAAACTGCTCAGCGGTAATATCTGCCGCAGCAACCAGTTTTCCTTCATACTCATCATAGGAAGCCATTACAGTATCTGTTGTTGCTGTAAAAGTAGCGCTGACAGGAGCATATTTTCCATTTGCATCGGAAATTGTCAGAGTATGTGTTCCAGGTGTAAGATTTGTAACCTTTACTCCTGTCTCTGTTGTCGCTGCTTCCACATCATCAACTGCATATTTCTTTGAATAATCAGATGGAAGTGCTTCAGATAATTCAACTTTAACCTCTGCATCTGTTACCTTGATGTTGTCAACGGTTGCACTGACACCTGTTTTTACCGGAACATAAGTATCTGGAATATCAAAATTAATTTCCCCCTTATCCGTATAGTACGTTACGCTGGAAATAGTTTTTCCCATCATGGATTTGTAGTGGTCAGAGCTTATTGGGCAACCGTGAGATTCTGTTGTAAAGCCGGTGCTCCATGCAAGTTCTTTTCCTTTCCAGATATTCTCAAGATGACGGAGTGCATAAGTGGTTCCGTCTGTTGTATTGATGATTACACCATAAATCTTATCACCATTAGATGCATTTACTACTGCCTTTACTGCTGTCTCATCCAGCTCGAGCTGATAATCTCCATATTTGGAATTAAGCTTTAATTCAGCATTCACACTAACATTCTGTTCGGACATTCCCTGAACAGCGCCAAAAGAAATATTTTCGTTCTCATCTACGCTCATTTCCTTGTAATATGCAGGAGTTTCTGCCGGAACATAATAAGTATAGCTTGGCTGTTCAATAAGAGCCGCTGCACCAGTATATGTATTAGTACTTACCTGGCCTTTCATGTTCGTAGTAATCTCTATAGTAGTGCTGTCTGTAATCTGTTTAAAATTTTCCAAATCAGAAGCTTTATTCACTTTTACCGGAAAAGTAACACCTGCAAGTTCATTTCCTTCCGCGCTTGTATGATAAGCAGCATTTCCATTCATCACGCCGCTCATCTTTGTTTTTGCTTTCGTCGCAGATGTAAATGCATCTACTTTTACATCATTGTTTTTCAGCTCAGATCTGTAAAAAGCTTCATAGGGAATGTTCATCAGTACGATCTGACCATCCTCCACTGTTTTCACAGCTCCCGCTTCATTGTTGGTTTCGCCCTCAGTGTCTGCTAAAAAAGCATCTTCTGTGTCTCCGGTTTCGCCGTCCTCAAATCCAGACTCCTCTTCTGCGGCTTCTCCAGATTCAAAACCATCCTCTGTGTCTGTACCAAAATCTGCTGAATCGTCAGCCTCTGATGATTCGTCATAGTCGTCTGAAATCTCATCAGAATCATATATAGTCTCATCAGAAACCTCAACAGACACTTCACCAGAAGTAAAATCTTCTGCCATTACTCCAACTGGTGAACTGGTCATCGCTACAGCTGCACTCATAATGATCGGAGCAATTTTTCTTAATAACTTTTTGTCAGCCATCCTCTTCCTCCTCATTTAACTATTATTAGTATTTTCTAACCTTTGTTTATTTTACAGAATCGCGTTAGAAATGTCTATCTTTTTTTAGTTTAGACATTGCACTTTTTTTATCAACAAGAGTGGGCTTCCGTATACCGACAAGCTGATTCTGTCTCCATATTTTATGATACCAGTGTCAAAGGTCAAAAAGCTGTTCGTGCTTGCACGATAAGGCTTTTGAACTTGGGACACGCCAAATATGAGAAAGTAGCGATTTACGCAGTAAATCAGCGGATTTCGAATATTTGGAGGATTGCGGGAGCAGCGTAGCTGCGTAGCAATCCGGGTATCAAATGAGTGTCAAAAGACCTTTTGACACTCATATCATTTTATATAAAAAATGCTTTCCTCTCTTCAGATATAATGACATCACCCCCATTTGCAGCAAAAAAAATCCAGGCACGGAAGTCTTCTTACTTCTATACCTGAATTCTCCTACATCAAAAAATTTCCCTTTGGCAGCCTTTAAATTTCATTTTTATTCATCTCTTCTGCCATATCTGCATTTTGCACTATATCTTCCCTCTATGAGAAAAAGCTTTCAGCCACGCTCATCTCTGCAATATATCCAACAGTTCCTGTCATAAAAATAGTTCCATCTTCTTTAATGTCGATCTGGATCATACCACCTGGCTGGTTTACATTGATTCTGTTTTCCATCAGACCTTTTCGGTAGGCTGCAATGGCTGCTGCACAGCTTCCTGTACCGGAAGCTTTTGTGTAACCGGAGCCACGCTCCCAGATCTCGATATCCAGATTTCCTTTATCAATCTGGCGGCAGATCTGCAGGTTCACTCTTTCCGGGAACTCATCTGCATTTTCCACATATGGCCCCAGCTCTCTTACTTTTTCCTGAGATACCTGATCCATGAAAATAATGCAGTGTGGATTTCCTACTGTGAGACAAGTTGCCTTGTATTCTTTCTTGTTAAATGTAAATGGCTCATCGATCACCTCACGCACCTCGCCAGTTACCGGAATCTCTCTGGAAAGGAAAGAGGCTTTGCCCATATTTACGCGGAACTCTGTCGCTCTGGCATTCAGACACTCTACTTCGATTGTTCCGGATAAAGTCTCAATGGCAAATTTTTTCTCTGTAACATACTCATTGTCCATAAGATATTTTGCAAAAATACAGACACCGTTTCCACTGATTGCAGCTTCACTTCCATCGGAATTAAAAATATGCATTCCCATTTTTCCGTTAATGTCAACTGGTCCGTAAAGCACACCATCCGCTCCAAGTCCGAACCCCCGCTGGCAAAGAAGCGCAACTTTTTTGCCCTGCAGCTGAAGCTGGTTTTTCTTCGCATCCAGTACCAGATAATCATTTCCAAAGCCCTGATATTTTGTCATGATAATGCTGTCTCTCATTGTTTTCAATTCCTTTCTGACGAAGCGCCCGTGATCTTTTTTCTCAAATCACATCTTATATATCCAGTATAGCATTTATTTTTCCCATGTACATAGAATAACTTGCGAAATATATTGCAAAAAATGCGGTATTTCATTTATAATAAAGTCATATTTCAAGCGCAGAATTGAATTATGACGCTACGCAAACGTAGCTGCAAACAAAGTTTGCGGTTCCATACACACTATAGTTAAAACAGGGGCCATAACATATGAATTCTTTCAATGAACCTACTGAAAAAACCGGCTATCTGGAGCAGGATTTCCGGCTTTTTCACATCAAGGACCAGACCAAGCGAGAATTTTCTTACCATTATCATGATTTTCACAAGGTGATCATCTTTCTTTCCGGAAAGGCAGCCTACCACATTGAGGGAAAGTCCTACTACCTGAAGCCCTGGGACATTCTCCTCGTGAACCGTCACGCCATCCACAAACCTGAAATTGATTTTTCGGTTCCATACGAACGTTTTGTACTATGGATCCGCAACGACATCAAATCCACAGAACTGCTCCGCTGTTTTCAGAAGGCGATTGACCGGAGTTACAATCTAATCCGTCTGGACTCTGACACTCAGGAAAAATTAAAGCAGCTTCTCTACGAACTGGAAGCTGCCCTAAAAGACGAAAAATTTGGCAGCGATCTGCTTGGCTCAGCTCTTTTTACCCAGTTCATGGTTTATGTAAACCGCATTTTTCTGGAAAAGCAGTACATTTACGACGCTCGCTCCTACAGCAGTGATTCCCAGATAGAAGAGCTTCTCCGTTATATTAACCACAACCTTACTGAAGATCTTTCCATTGAGACCCTTGCACGGAAATACTACCTGAGCAAGTATCACATGATGCGGAAATTCAAGGAGGAAACCGGTTACACCATCCACAACTACATCATTAGCAAGCGCCTTCTTCTCGCCCGCACAAAAATTTCCGAAGGCACCCCCATCCTGAAGGCCGCCCAGTTAAGCGGCTTCTCCGACTATACCACCTTCTCCCGGGCCTATAAAAAACAATTTGGCACCGCGCCGAGCCAGACAATATAATTGTTATTTAATTGGTTGAAAAGTTCTTCTGGATGGACGCATTTGGACAATGTGTATT
>ENA-OOZX01001753-OOZX01001753.1-human-gut-metagenome-genome-assembly--contig:-NODE-1753-length-12851-cov-3.809941_pt1 | contig 12851 bp, 8 predicted proteins | sample MGYA00241048_ERZ501412 | MGnify/ENA primary metagenome ERZ501412 (study PRJEB25962, sample SAMEA2042518) | human gut metagenome | biome: human gut; feature: human-associated habitat; material: faeces... | reverse complement strand
CGCCCGCGGCGATCTGGGCGGCGGTAAGGGAATCGAAGCTTAGCGCCATTACTCGCTCTCCCCCTCTCCCAAAATGGACGGCACGCGGAAGTAGCGGTCGCGCGCGCTGCCGGCGTTTTCGAGCGCGACGTCGAGCGGCAGGTCGCGCTCGGGCTCGCGCAGGTCGTCGCCCATCACGTTGGACAGGCTTCCGATGGGATGGAACGTGGGCTCCACGTCGGGCAAGTCATATTGCAAGACGGGCTCGAGCATCTGGACGGCGTCGTTCAGGTAGGACGTCATCTGGGTGAGCTCGTCATCGGTCAGTGCGATCTTTGCGTACTCGGCGATGCCGCGCACGTCTTTCTCGCTGAGTGCCATAGGCGCTCCCTTCCGCATAACAGTTAAACCGCTCTAGTATACAAGGCAACGCCGGCTTGGAGCAGGCGCTTTACCCAAATGCAGCGAAAACGTAACGAGGGTGGCGGGTTGGCAGGCGGCAGGTTGGCGGTTCTGCAGCGAAACCGCACCGTCCATAGCGAAAACCGTCTCGTCCACAACGAAGACCGTACTGTCCGCAACAAAAACCATCACAACATTCAACGCTTTTCGCCAAAATCGCAATTTTCATCGAATGTTGTGATGGTTTGAAAGCCCCGACCGCCACAAAGGTGCCTGTCCCCTTTGTGGTGGTTCTGAACGATGTCTTATGCCGAGGCCTTGGCCTTGCGGCGCTTGCGGACCGCGTGGATCACGATGTCCAGCAGCAACAGCACAATGGCCACGACCACGATGAGCACGGCAAACTCGCGCTTGCCCCAGTGGCGGTCGGCCAGCGACTTTTGCTTGTCGACGTCCTTCTTGTTGTACTTGGTGCGCACGCAGTGCACCAGCAGGCGATGGTCGTTCACGCCGTAGGGCGTGCAGGTGACGAGCGTCACCCTGTCGGCGCCGGGCTCGATGGTCAGCGACTCCATCTCCTCGGGCAGCACGACCTCGGAGTCCACCATCTTGTAGGCGAGCGTCTTGCTCATGGTGTGCAGCAGCACCAGGTCGCCGGGCTCCAGCGAATGGATGTCGTCGAACATGCTCAGGTTGCGCATGCCCGAGTGCGCGGTGAGCACGCAATGCGTCGAGGTGCCACCCACCGGCAGGCCCTCCAGGTGGCCGACGCCCGCCATGAGGACCTCCTCGCTCGTGCCGTGGTAGATAGGCATGCTCACGTCGATGGAGGGGATTTCGACCCAGCTCATCATGGGGTCGCGGTCAAAGATGAGCTGCTGAGCGTAGGGCTCGATCTGGTCGGCGGGAAGCTCGGTGGCCTCGCCGGAAAGTTGCTCATTATAGGAGCGCGCCTGCAGCAGAATGCGCTCGCGCTCCTCTTCGGAGAGCGCATCCACGGTGCTGGACACCGTGCTGATCTGGTTGAACACGCCCGAGGCCTCGAGCCGATCCAAGATCCACGGCCAGGTCATAAGGCCCACGCCAATAAGGATGATGACGATGGTGATGAGCCGGTCGGCCCAGCGCGGCAGTCGCTTGCGACGGCGCTTGGGCTTTGGTTGAGGTTTGGGCTGAGGGCTTGAGCCGCCGTTGTCCGCGGCGTTACTGCTCTTCATATGTTTGGCGCCCTGCACCATCGCCGGTCACTCCTCTACAACTCAAGTTGTCTGAACAAATAATAGCCGATTAGCGAGCTCATGCGCTGCGCAACGCAGCCTGGCAACATTGCGCAGTGCAAGTATGGGCCCGCATTTGAGTTTTCAAAATATCCCGAATCGGCTGGGCGATTCGGGATACAATGGCAATAGAAAACGACGCATCCCGCGTAAGTGTTCGAAAGCGCGGGCGGCCTAGTTTTCTGGTTTTGTTAAATGCCCGGGCCTCTAACCCCGGGCATTCTTATTTGCGCTTGTTGCAGCGCAAATGCCTTCTACCGTCCGCACCGCGCGTGCGCCTACGGACCTTAAACCGAACCTCATACGAGTCAAGAAACGCGATGACGAACGTGCCCACCGCCGCGAGGGCGGCGAGCGCGTTAAGGAATTTCAGCATTTGGGGACCTCCGATCGAGTCGTCGGCCGCCCGCGCACGGAATGCGTCGTAAGGGTATTTTACTGCGAGCACTCGCACTTACAGCTGGTAAACGCAATATTTGCAAACATTTGTTCGCTAATCATACGCTCGATCATACGAGCGACGGCGCCCCGGCTGCGCTGTTCAAAAAGAACGGGGCAAACTCCAGTGCGGAGTCTGCCCCGAAAAGTGAATGGCAAAGCAAGAACGTGGATAGACGAGAAAAGTGTCCGCAAGTCTCATGGCCATCACATCCCACCTGCCAAAGGGATGGGTGAGTGAGCGTTACTCCTGCTCGGACTCCTCAGCCTGCTTACGGCTGCGGATGAGGTGCGCCACGCCGATGCACAGCACCGCGCCACCAGCGATCCAAGTGAAGGTCACGCCGTTAAGACCGGTCAGCGGGAGGCCGGAGCCCTTCTTGTTCTGGACGGTAAGAGTGACGGTGCCGCTATCAAAGGAGGGGGTGGCGACGAGGTCAGAGCCATTCTTGGATGTGGTCACCTGCAGCGCATTCGCGCCCTCGTTCTGATCAAGACCCGTGGCAGTAATGGTGAACGTGAAATCGGACAGGGTGTTATAGCCGTCGAGCGTATGGGTCTCCTTGACCGTATAGGTGCCAGCATCGAGGCCCTTGACGCTGATTTCGCCCTTATCATCAGTCGTAAACTCATAAGCAGTATCGCCAAAAGAGCCGTCCTCTTGGACATACTGGATGCCAGTACCCTCGTCGGCACCGGTCGCCTGGATGGTGAACTTTACGCCCGAGAGCTTAACGTCGGAATCAGCAGAGTCTTCCTTGACGAGCTTGAGTGCATAGGTGTAGTCGCGCACGGTGTCGGGCACGGATTCGCCCTTGCCATCATGGCCGGGGTTGTTGGAGTAGATGAGCTTGACGGTATTCTCATTGCCCTCGCCACCGACAACGACCTTTTTAGCCTTGGCGGGATCAAGTTTGGCGGTGTAGGTCACAACGATCTTGGAATTCGGCGTGACGGTTGCGCCCGAACTCTTAAGATCATCGAACGTGACAGTCAGAAGGTTATTGCCGTTCTCCTGGTCGTAGGAAACAGCGTACTTGTCAGGATCAATCTTAGCCCCATCGACCTTAACCTCAACAGAAGCCTGATTGGCAGTCAGGCCGGCAGAGAGCTCGTCATGGAACTGATAGTAATACGTATCGAATGTATCGACGTTCTTAGCGACGGTACCGGTAAGCTGGTACTCAACATTCTGGCCCATCTGGGAGTCAGCCTTGTCGGCCCAATTGCTGTTGGACTTGTCGTCCATGACCTTCTTCTCGACCGTGGGGATGTCCGTCTTCTCGGCAACCTCCACAGCACTGCCGCCCACGACGGCGAAAATCGGCGAGGTACCGGTCTGCTTCTTATCGGCGTAATTGTCCTTGGCTCCAATCGATGCGGCGTCGGTCATGAACAGGTAATACCCCTTGTTCGTGGCGGTAAAGGCGGCGCCGGCATCAAAAGCCTCACCGGTCGGGGGCACGGCTTTTTCGACAGCCAGGGCAATCTTATTGAGAAGATTATCCTTCTCCACGACCGTGGTAGCAGTGGTATCCGCAATCGTCTTGGAAAGGTAGTCGGCAACCTCCTGCGCGGTCGAGGCATCGGAGATGCCCGACCCGCTCTCGCCCTTAAGGACCCCCAGGACGGCATCCTTCGCTTCATCGCTCGCCCAGCTGACATTGGACACGACCTTCTTTCCGTCCTTGTCCAAGACATCGGCCTTAAAGATCTGATACGCCTTGAACTTGGTGGCTCCGTTGTTCGCGTTCTGCGTGATGGTGATGGTGTTGTCGCCCTCCGCAGCAAACGCCATGGTCACCGGGGCCATAACTCCGCCGAAGCTCAACGCCGCCGTAAGGCCGGCGGTTACTGCCAGGCGAGCGATGTTCTTGCTCATGCTCATCTTTTTTTCTTCCGTTTTCCGGTTAGTTCTCATTCGATCGGTCATCATCTGTCTGTGTCTCAACATCTACTTCGCTACGTCTCGCCCCGCTCTCTGTGGGGCTGCCAGCTACTCTTTATGGCTGCCACCTCCCCGCTTGACCAGGAGCGCGACCACGATGAGCGCGGCTCCGGCGACCGCTGCGGCGGCCGCGGCGTACATTGCCATATCGCCAGTCGAAGGCATAAAGCCTCCGGTGAAGATGCTAGGGGGCGTGCCGGCGGGCGAGTTGATGATCGACGCCTCCAGACTGCCCGTCGACCCGTCCGCGCTGTCGGCGCGCAGGGGCGACTCGGCCGTGATGGTGAGCTTGGGCTTGGCGGCGGCAACCTGGTCGACGTCCAGGCCCTCGGCCTTGACCGTCACGGAGCGCGTGCCCTCAAAGGCGGTGTAGCCCTTGGGCGCCTTGAGCTCGCGGACCTCCAGCTTGCCCGAGTCCACGCCCGAGACGGTCACACGGCCGTCCTCGCCCGTGGTGACGGTGGCCTTGCCCTCCGCACCCCATGTGCCGTCGGCCGCTAGCGTGCGGCCGCGGTCGTCGGCGATGTTCAGGACCGCCCCGGGCAGCGGCTTGTCGCCGTCGCTACCGCGCTTGGTGAGCGCGAGATCCCAGGTGTAGGCGCACGCATCGTCGCTCGGCGTGTGGGTGAAGCCGGCGTCGCCGGACTGGTCGGCAAAGGGAGAGCGCGGGTAGCGCAAGTAGACCTCGTTGGGGTTGCCCTTCGCGATGCCGTGGTTGCATGCGCTGTTGAGCGGCGCATTGTACACGGCGACCACGCGGGCACCCGCGGTGAAGGCGTCGGCCCCGCCGAGCGCGGCGATCAAGTCGGCGGTGCGCACGGTGAAGGTCTTGCCGTCGGCCGCTACCTTGGTGGCGCACTGGGCCGTGATATCGGTCCAGCCCTTCGCGGGGTCGGTGCCGACGCGGCCGTCCTTGTCGGCCGAAACGGTGTCGAAGCCGCCGTCCGTGCCCGCCGCCACGTACACGCGCATGCTCGCGGCGACCTTGGAGGGGTCGAGCCCCGCGCTCATGGTGTCGACGAACTGCACCGTATAGGTGTCGTAGGCCGTGAGGCCCGCCGGGACCGTGGCCGAGAGGCGCCAGTACAGGTCGTCGGCGACCGTGGCGTCGGCGGCCTTCTGCCAGGCGGCGGTGCTGTCCTCCAGCACGTGCTTTTGGACCTTGGGCGTCGCCGCCTTGGACTTGACGGTGACGGCGCTGCCGCCGACCAGGGCCATGATCGGCGCGGTGCCGACCTCGCCCTGAGCGATGGCGTCGTCGTCGGCGACGATGAGCCAGTAGCCACAGGACAGCTTGGCCGCCGTGCCCGCGTTAAGGGCCACGGGCACGGCGTCAGAGCTCTGGAGGGAACGAGCGAGCTGTGCGCTCAGCGCGCTCGTAAGGTGGGAATCGGTGTTGAGCCACTCGGCAGCTTCCTGTGCGGTGGCCTGGGAATTGGGCATGCCGGCGCTGTGCAGCACAGGCAGCGCGGCGTCGCGCACGGCGTCGCTTGCCCAGGCGAGGTCGGTGGCGATCTTGGCGTCGCTGTCGCCGTCAACGACGTTGGCGCTAAAGATCTGGTAGGCGTCGTAGCTGCGCGCCACGGTGCCGCTCACCGTGATGGAACCGGTCGAGGTCGGCGCGGCCTGCGCGGATGCGGGGAACACAACCGCGCAGGTGCCGATCAGGAGGGCAAGCAGCGCAAACAAGATCGGGAAGGAGCAAACTTTCTTATTCACGACGCTCACCTCCCTTCGCATTCGCCTTACGACGAATGTGCATCCAGGCTGCAGCAGCGCAAAGCACCGCCGCGCCGGCAAGGTACGTCAGTGTGACGCCCGACATACCAGAAAGGGGCAAAGAGGTGGAGTAGGTGTTGGTGAAGGTGGGGATGGACTTGGGCTTGGTACTGTCAAAGTTAATGGGCTTCGGGTCGGCGATAGGATCACCGTGAGCGTCCTTGATTTTGGTAAAGGTCACTATCTCGGGTTCGATTTTACCTTCTCCATTGTCCTTCATCTTGACATCAAATCGATAGACCGACTTGTCGTACGTATAGTGCGAGAACCACTGAACCTCTGTACTCTCACGCACGTAGTACTGGAAGTCTTTGCCAGCGAGACGACCCGGATCAGCAGAATCACTCTGCTTCAATTTGTCAAGTGTGTACTCAATCTGTGAGAACTCAAGCATCTGGAGCTTGTCGCCGTCAGCAGCGGTCGTAGCCATCTTGGCATCAGTCGTACGCTTCTCAGCGTTCTCGAATTTTTCGTTATCCGCAAATTCGAGCGTGAACTTCTTCATCTCGCCACCCTTAACGACCTTGGTCGCTGCAGGCGTCCAGGAACCAAGAGAGTTATAGGGCTCAATTTTGTTGGTAAAGGTCGGGTTATCACCGTCGCCAATATTAACCGAAGCCATCGTATTATCTGATAGGTACTTAACGGAATAGCCTCCGTTAAGCTGTTCGAAGTCCTTAGCCCCCTCGGACTTTTTATAGACAGTTACTCCTTCTACCTTGTAATAATTAATAGGATACGACATGAGATATTTAGTTTCGGATGGCCTGTCCCCAACTTTTACCACGATTTTGTAAATGGTCTTATCGAATTTAGTGTCCAATTCGTTATCGCCGCTGATGGGTTCCTCAACGAGATAGAAAACGTATTGTCCCGAAGAATAGTCCTTGCCAGAGTTGAAGGTGATTTCGCCGCTTGTTTGGTCAACAGTCGCCTCGCCCGCAACACTGCAATTGCCCATATCTAATGTGCCGTCCTCTTTCCAAGAAGGCTCAGTGGTACCATCCTTGCGGAGCAGCTTAAATTTGTAATTGTGTCCGCTAAGGCTTTGCGAGATTCCCTTTTCATTTTTAAGCACCTTAGTGGCATTGAGCTTCATGCTCGGATAAACGCTCAGATCATTGACTTCGCCGACGGTGAGGTCGCCGTTGGTCATAATGCCGCCGCCATGGGTGTACGAGTAGTTGCCGCTGATGACGGTCGTAGCTGCCGCTTGCGCATTTGCTATGGCATCATCAGTCGGATGGGCCTCCAAACCGAACATATACTTGGCCTCGGCACCGCCGTTGGCATCGATGGTTATCTTCGCATTATCGCAAGTGCCCTGCCAGCCAGCTGAGCCGCCGCCGAGCATCTTGCCGAGCACAACTGCAACCGTCTTATTGCTGTCATTCTTGTGCACCAGGAAGAAATCCTGGTGACCGGCTTCTTTGAAGGTTGAGGTAATGTAGTTAGAATCGCTGTCCTCGTTCTTGCCATTACCTCCGGCAGACATGTGATCATCATAACCATGATCCGTATTGTTGTAGATTGCGGCACCATTTGAGTGCGAGACAATCGTCTCTCCCGTGGGGCAGGCACCGATGCCACCACCCCAGCCGCCGGCATCATTTTGAGTGATCAGCGTCTTTACGATATTGAGCTTGCCGCCCTTCTGGATAAAGACGCCACCGCCGCCCCAGTCGCCACCACGATTCGGGGTGCTACCCGTCATCGTCTTGTTGTTCGTAATGTAAATCTTGCCAGATTCGCCAGCGTTAATTGTTGCAGTCGTGCCAACATTGTCGCCACCTTCGCCGCCAGCGACACGCAGACCGCCGCCCTCGGCGTTATCGGATTCGTTACCGGCAATCGTGCCGCCAGTCATTTCAAAGCTAATGTTCTTGCCGTTGTTCTTACTGTAGAAACCTGCGTAGACGCCACCGCCAGCCTCATGGGAATAGTTAGCCGTAATCAAGCCGTCCGCTATACTGAGCTTGCCACCATGTGTGCATGCAATGCCGCCGCCACCGAGCAGGCCATTGTTGTAAAGTTTATCCCAAGTGATGCGATCGTTGACTCGGTTGTTAGTTATACAGGCAGAACCGCTAATGGTAACGTTTGCACCCTTGGTATAAACACCGCCACCGTAGCCACCGTCGCCGGTGTCTTCACCATTGTTGATGGGATTTCCATACGTAGCGTTGCCAGAGATAATTCCGCCCGCAAGGTTCAGAGTGGCTGTAAAGTCAGCAAAGATGCCGCCGCCAGCAGCCGCCTTGTTTCCCGCGACCACACCGCCTGTCATTTCGAGTTTGGGATTCGTGCCTGCTATGCACAGGCCACCGCCCCAGCCACCGCCGTTGCCGTTGGTGACGTAACCGCCCTCGATTTTGACTGTACCCTCGGAATAAATCACATGACCGTTGTTGCCCAGATTGGCAGCCGTGGTAATCATGCCGCCCTTGAGATTGAGTATGCCGCCCGCTTCAACGTTGACTACATACTTTACGGAACCGCTGTCCGATGCTGCATCGATAGCGCCAAAGCCCGTAACGACATGCCTGTACGTAGTCTCGGTGGTGCCAAGTCCATCTGTCTTGGGCGTGCTCTTAGTCTCATAGTAAGTAAGACTCTTAGGAGTGCCGTTATTAGAGCTGCTTCCCTTTTCCCACTCCATACTCGCAAGCTGACCCGCCGGCGTATTGGCCGTATCGACCGAACTTGGTGCATCTATTGTTGTTTGGCCTAAATCCTCGATAGTGAGCGTGGCTCCGTTTTCGACCACAAAGAAGGAGTCTAAGCCGCCAGAACGGTTACAGAGCATGTTGCCGTTAAGATCGATGGTGGTGTCTTTGCTGATAGTGATCTGCTTATCCGAATAGGCATAATCCGTCAGTCGGAACTTGCCGCCATTGGTAAACACCCCAGCAACATCGCCGCTTACCTCGGTATAGTCATCGGCACTGACGGTGGCGGGAGCGTTTTCATCGTTATTTTCATCATCCGCAGGCTGTGCGTCGGAAGGCTGCGTGTCACCCTCGACCTTCGTGTCGTCGGACGGCAGGCCTGCGGCAGCGGCGTCTTCGCTCGCGCCGTCCTCGGAATCGTCGCTAATCTGGTTTTTGGTATCCCCATTGTTGGTGTTGCCCACATCAGTGGGCTCACTTGAGGAATCCCCCGTCACAGTTTTTTCGGCAGAAACCGCCTGGGCATCGTTGGCAATGGCCTGCGAGATCGGAGGCATGACGAGCGACAGTACCAGGCTCAAAACGGAGGCTCCGCACAAAACGCCTGCTAGCACACGATGCATCGCTTTATTGCTCTGCTTAGATTTGTCTGAATTTGCTTTCATCGATGTCTCCTCCCCAAGAGACCGCGATCTTGCTCTTTCACTATCAAACGTATCTGCGCAATCTGTAATTGCGCACGTTTAGTAATGACTATTCTAACGATTGTTTGAACATCTGGGCAAATAAACCGATAGTTTTGTAGCGAATTGTCAATTCTCTTGACAATTGCTCAGATTTACCTTCGTTTATTCGCTATCTATTTTTTGTTTCTACTGGTAATTTAGTTGCCCATCATTTTTTAATGGCATTAGATTTATTTGCACAACATTTTGCTCAAGAGCATGCATCCTGCGAACGGTCGAAAATCGACCGTGAGCGGTAGGTCATTAACCGGGATGAATATCCTACCAAATTGATGAGAATATCTTAAACCCATCGGTGGTTAGAAGCATGATGTTCAGACAACAATATTTGAATTTTCGCGCAGATTTTAGGCATCATTTCGCCCAAATCGCCTGAGGCCACCGCAAAAGAGCCTGTCCCCTTTTGCAGTGGTTCTCCCCCAGCGCTACAGCAGATGTTCCTCAATAAAGATCGCGATGCCGTCTTTGTCGTTGCTGGCGGTTACAAAATCGGCGGCGGCGCGGGTGGCGTCGCTGCCGTTTGCCATGGCCACGCCCACGCCGGCGTCGGCCACCATGCAGGTGTCGTTGTCTGCATCGCCAAACACGCAGATGTTCTGGAGCTCCATGTCGTTGAGCTCCGCCACACGCACAAGGCCGCGTGTCTTGGACACGCGCGGATCCATAAACTCGTAGAGCCGCTGCGTGGTTTGCAGAGCCGCCGCCTTAACAGTGTCATCGGCAAACGTCGACGCCCGCTCAATCACCCGCGGCATTACCTCGGGCGCCATGGTAAACATCACCTTGGGCTGCGGCTCGCGCAAAAACTCGGCAAAATCGACCACCTGGTAGGGCACGCCGTCGACGCGCGACAGGTGCTCGACGCACGCGTTGCTCTCGGGCACGTAGAACACGCCGTCTCGGGGGCAGACGGGTGTTGCCGGAAGGTCCGCCATGTGCCTGCAGATGCGTGCGATGGTCTCGCCCGGCAGCGGATAGCTCAGCTCGTTGATGTCGTGCGCGCGGTCGATGACCTCGGCGCCACCGCAGCCCACGAGCACGTCCACCAGGCCTTCGATGCCCCAGAGCCCAAACATGGCCTCGGTCGCATGGGCGTCGCGCCCGGTGCACAGGCCAAAGAGCACGCCGCGCTCGCGCAGGGCGCGGATCGCCGCCACGGTGCGCGGGGACACCGTGTGCTGGCTCGTGAGCAGCGTGCCGTCGATATCGCAGAACACGGCTTTAATGTGGCTGAAGGTGGTGTCCATGGGGGCCTTTCTGGGTTGTGCGGCGGTGTGGGGTGTATTCGTGAACGGCGTACATGGTATACCAAGGCGCAGGCCGTTGGGGCCCGATCGCCACAAAGGTGCCTGCCCCCTTGTGGTGGCCGAACCCGAAGGGTGGCCGGACCCGGGGCGCGAACCATCACAACATTCGACGTTATTCGACAAAATCGCGATTTTCATCGAATGTTGTGATGGTTTTTACTGCTTTGCGGCACGATCCAAATGCCGGCGTCCAAACAGCAGCAGCGCCGCGGGAACCGCCGTCACGACCGTGCCCGCCCCTACGAGCGTCTGCTGCACGCCAAATGTCGCCGCCAGCCAGGGAGCAATCGCCAGCGGGGCCACGCCGGCGAACATGTTGCCAAAGCCCATGACCGAGTTGACGCGGCCGAGCTGCTCGAGCGGAGCCGTCGTTTGCACGATGGTGTTGTGGAGCGGATTGACGACACCCCAGGCAACGCCCAGGGCGATCTGGCCGATGAGAGCCATGCCCACGTACGGCGTTCCCACGTAGAGCAGGCTTCCCAGACCCACGGACATGAGTGCAACGAGCAGCGTTTTGAGGCTGACGAAGCGCGGCGGCAAGCGGAGCGCGAGGACGGCGCCCAGCACCGCACCCACGCCGCAGGCCGACGAGAGCCAGCCCATCCACTCAACACCGACATGCAGAACATCGCGGTAGAAGAACGACTCCAGCGGATCGAAAGCTCCATAGCCAAAGTTCGAAAGGAAAATAATGCAGAACAGCAGGGCGAGGACGCTGTTGGTAAAGACCGTCTTGATGCTGGTCGCGAAGGTGGCGCGGGTGGATTTACTGGAGTCGGAGTTTTGACTGGCAGTACTTGCCGTTGTGCTGCCATCCGCGGGAGTACTTTTGCGCGCGGCGGCACGACCTGCTTGCGGCCTAAAGCCCCAACCGGCGACGAGCGCCAGTACGGTAAAGATCATCATGAGCACGAACACCGCGCGTGACGATGCAGCCGCCGCGACAAAGCCGCCCAGTGTGGGGCCGACGATAATGCTCACGTTGGAGAACATGGTTATGGCGGAGTTGATGTCTTTGAGCTCGACGGGGTCGTCGGTGAGATACGCCGGATAGGACGTGGCGATGGGCTGGGCGAATCCCATCACAAAGCCCAGGAGTACCGCGCCGGCAAGGACTGTTCCGGTCGCGCTGCCAAAGGCGAGGATTGCCGCGCCGGTTGCCAACGTGGCGACGATGCTCAGCAAGAAATGACGGCGCGGGCCCCAGGCGTCGAGCGCCGCGCCACCCGCAAAGGATCCCAAGATCACGAATACGTTCATAAAAAGGACGGCCAGCGATGTCGCCACAACCGAGGCATCGTCTGCATAGGTGAGCGTTCCGATGACACCGATAAAATAACTGGTCTGAAAGCCGGTATATATGAGGAAGCGCATTGCCACCAGGTGCTTAGCCTGCGCGGACAGCGATGATTGAGGCTTTGAGAAAAGAGAGGCGAGCATGGAGACTCCTTGTTTCATACGAATGCGGACGGCGGGCATTCGCCACCGTCTGTCAAATCAATCTATCCGCATGAAACATTAAGGACGCATCAAGCCCCTTCTCTCCGTTTTTCGCCCGTCATGAACTACTTGGTAGATTGTAAGGCATGCCCCACACATCTACCAAAGCAAAAACCACCACAAAGGTGCCTGGCCCCTTTGTGGTGGAAATGACGTTTGCCCAGATAAAACCTGCCAAATTAACCTGTCTTTTTTGGCTGGTTTTAGGCCAGATAATCTTGAATAAGGTCGCAGATGGCTCGGGCGTCGTTGATGTTGATGGCTCGGGTCGCAAAGCCGGCGTCGAAGGCCTGACGCGCCAGGGCCTCATTGCAGGCAAGGGCCAGCGTGTGACCGTCGACCAGGTCGAGCGAGCTCTTGCCGCGCAGACGGTCGACACCGGAGCGCGCGACCACGATGTTGTCGAAGCCCTCGGTCTTGTAGCCCTCGATGATCACCACATCGACATCGTTGTAGCGCGACAGCAGCTCGCGCGCGGGCATCTCGTCCTCCTCGCGCGTGTCGGCGTACTCCGCCCAGCGCGTGGCGCAGATGAGGCCCACGTGCTTGGATCCGGCTTGGTGATGGCGCCAGGTGTCCTTAGCGGGTACATCGATATCAAAGCCGTGATGCCCATGATGCTTGAGCGAACCCACGCGCAGGCCGCGGCGGGTGAGCTCGGCAATGACCTTCTCGACGAGCGTGGTCTTGCCCGAGTTTTGGTAGCCGATAAACGCGATCGCGGGGACGGCCGGAGTGGGAGCTGCGGGCGCGACGGCGACGGGTGCGCTCGCGGGCGCGGCACCGTCAGCGGCCACGGCCTT
>ENA-OOZX01001750-OOZX01001750.1-human-gut-metagenome-genome-assembly--contig:-NODE-1750-length-12864-cov-3.675697_pt1 | contig 12864 bp, 12 predicted proteins | sample MGYA00241048_ERZ501412 | MGnify/ENA primary metagenome ERZ501412 (study PRJEB25962, sample SAMEA2042518) | human gut metagenome | biome: human gut; feature: human-associated habitat; material: faeces... | reverse complement strand
AATGCGAGCGCATAAGCGAACATTCAACGCTTGCTCCGAGGCCACAGATAGGGATTATTTTCCTTCCAGTATTCGTCTATTTAGCCAACACCTATTTGTCTAATCCCCGAAATCAATAATCCACTTTAATAAGACACAACCCCTGTGCCGGTGCTGTTGGTCCTGCCATCTGGCGGTTCTTTGCTTCAAGAATTTCTGGGATCTGTTCTGGTTTTATCTTCCCTTTACCAACTTCCAGAAGTGTTCCCACAAGTATTCGCACCATATTCTGAAGGAATCCTGTTCCATGGAAATCAAAATAAATAAAACTTCCCTTTCTCGTAATTTCAATCTTGTCTACAACACGTACTGTAGACTTTTTCATACGAGGATTTCCACAAAAACTTTTATAATCATGCTTGCCTTCCAGATATGCGGCTGCCTGCTGCATTTTTTCCACATCTGGACGTTTTTCTAATACAGCCACATATTTTCTCTGAAATACAGGCTTAACTGGTCCATCATAACAGGTATAACGATACAGTTTCCCTACAGCTTTATATCTGGCATGAAAACGTTCAGAAGCTTCTCTCACTTCTTTTACTGCAATGTCATCAGGAAGATATCGATTCATATAATCCCGAATCTCATCAGGAGTCCTCTCTCTCCCGCCTCTTTCTTTATCTGTAGCATCAAAAACTGCATTTGCAACCATCCCTCTGGCATGTACCCCGGCATCTGTCCTGCCTGCACCAAGAACATCAATAAACTCTCCACACATTCTTGTAAGAACATTCTCAAGCTTTCCCTGTATCGTATCTCTGTCTGGCTGATGCTCCCACCCATAATATCGGCTTCCATCATAACAAATCGTCATTTTATAATTTTTCTTCATTGTATATTCTCTCTTTCTCTTAGCACTATACTCCCATATGTATTGCTGAAAGAATTAATCCTACTTCCTGTTCCATACCTACAAGCATATTGCTTCCATTCAAGCTCACTTCTTCCTCTTGTGTATAATCTACTACTGTAACATTCTTCTCCCCAGTAAGCATCCTATAACTTGTCTTTCCAAGTTTTTTTGCTTTTTCCTGCTCTTTTCTCTGTAATTGCTTGATATAAGTACATACTTGTTCACAAAAAGTATCTTGCATATAGTTTTTATCTTTTTGTTCATTCTCATATCTTCCTATACTCTCATTGGTTCTATTCATTAATTCTCTACCGACCATCACAGGGGAAGAAGAAATTACTGCCAAAAGTCCAATCACCCTTGCCATCTGGCGTTTCTTCACATCAAATCCATTCTTGACGAAAAACATATACCACTGTATCGCCTTGGCAACTTCGGCAGGTCCTCCATCTGCAATCATTATACTTCCAGTAAGAGCTTCTATATCTTTTTGGCCTGCATACAAATTCCTGACTCCCTCTTCTAAAACAGGAATACGCATAGAAAGTTCCTCCATACCATAATAAGAAGCTGCCAGCATTCCTCCACTAATTAAATCTTCTCTCTCTTTCATAACCATCTGAAGTCTTCTTAAAAGTGGAGTTATCGTCTTATCTGGCTTACCTGCAAAATAAGCCGCTATCAAAAAAAGGCTATCTCCTCCTTTAAAACCAGCTTTCTTCAGCTCAGCATATCCCCTCCAGACTTTCTCCTTCCACAATTCCTGTGCCTTATAATTCTTCTCTTCTATATCTTCCTCGGCAACCGTCTTCCCCATATTCTTCTGTTCGTCGATATAAGAAAATATCCTATCTAACTGATTTCTGTCTTCCATTATTTTGTACTCCCAATCAATTACCTTTTTTAGATTTCTCTTTTACATTTCTTTTGTATTATATATTACTGTGAATGACTTTGTAAAATATTTTTATTCTTTTTTAAACAAACAGTATAGGATAACTTAATTATTTATTTGCACTATCCGCCTCTATTACGGACTTAATCCGCTTCATAAGCGTATCATAATTCTCCTGATTATCAATTCCGCCAACCATTGGCTCTCCTACAATATTACCTTTTCTGTCTACAAGAATTGTTGTCGGAAATGCCATGATCTCAGAGGCATATTTTCCTGCATCTGAATTAGCATCCAATGCGAAATTTCGGTATTTTGCTCCCTGACTTTCAAGTATTTTCTTTGCTTCCTTAATTGTAGCTTCTTTTCCATCGAATGTATCGGTATTAACCCCTACAACTTCTCCTCCCATCGACTTTATCGCATCATTTAATTCATTAAGCTTTGATAATTCGGCAACGCAAGGCTTGCAGCCTGTAAACCAGAAATTCATAACCGTTACTGCATTTTTAGAAAAAAGATTTTCCTCAACGTCATTTCCATCAAAATCTTTTCCTGAAACATTATTAAAAGCAATGGTATCATCATCTTTGGAATCAGAAGCACCTGATGTATCTAATTTGTTGTCGACTTCTGTTATCTGCTCTTCAATTCCACGGATTGTCTCAATATCTTCTTTTAATGTTTTTAATTCATCATCCGTAAAAGAGTTTTTGTTTGATTCCACTGTGGAAGCAAGGTATTCGGCATAATTATCCGAGCCGGCATCTGCTTTGGACATCTTACTAAATACTTTTTCCCAGACATCTTTATGTTTTTCAAAAATCTCATTTTCCTGCTGGTATAAATCATCCAGTTTCGCCTGCAAATCTTCTGTCTTTTCCGTTCCCTCTGATACAGATGAAGAGTCTGCTTTTCCAACATCTCCCTTTCCTGTACATGCAGTAAATGATAACGCTACGCAAAGTGTAAGAATCATGATAATAGTTCTTCTTGTTTTCATAATAAAAAACCTCCTTTTATTTGTCATTAAATTTTATAAACTGATAGTGGATTGCATCTTTTGGACAAGCTTTCATACAGGCACCGCATCGTATACATTCCGGATGATTTGGACTCTTTATAACATCAACATCCATTTTACATACTTTTGTGCACTGATGACATCCAACGCATTTATCATCTTCAACCTTTATGCTGAGAAATGAAATCTTATTAAATAGTGAATAAATCGCTCCAAGTGGACAGATCCATTTGCAAAATGGTCTGTAAAACAGGATACTTAAAAGAATTACCATAATTAAAATGATAAGTTTAAAAGAAAACAGCTTACCAAGTGCCGACCGAATAGCCGTATTGCCAAGTGATAACGGTATTGCCCCTTCCAAAACTCCCTGAGGACAAATATATTTACAGAAGAACGGATCTCCCATTCCAATCGAATTTGTTATAAATATTGGAAGAAATATAACAAAAACGAAAAGAATCATATATTTAAGATACCTTAATAATCTTAATTTTTCTGTGGAAAACTTTTTCCCCGGGATTTTATGAAGTAAATCCTGAAACCATCCAAACGGACACAAAAAGCCACATATAAATCTTCCTAACATTACACCAAGTAAAATAAAAAATCCGGTTATATAATATGTAAATTTAAACTGCGATGAACCAACTACTGCCTGAAAAGCTCCGATCGGACAGGCTCCTGTCGCTGCAGGGCAGGAATAACAATTCAATCCCGGCACACATACTGTTTTTGCATTTCCCTGATATATTTTTCCCTTAAACAAATTAGGAAGATGTATATTGGTAAGCAATGTGGCAGCCGCCTGTATCCCGCCACGCAGGCTGGCTATTTTTTTTGATATTAAACTTGTTTTTTTATCCAATTCCTACACACTCCAAACATAATTTTATTGCTTTACCAAGCACAACGGCAGCTTCGCCTCTAACAGCGCCATAGCTCATCATACTCACACCGGCGATGAGTAAAATAAACTGTGATATTTTCCTGCATTTCAAAATATTTATTACCCCCTTACTCATTAGATACTTAAAATTGTTTCTATACAAACTTTTAAGTATACTGTTATTATTGTCTTTGTTGACCTTGTGACTCTCGTATTATACAATAAGTGGTGTAAAATTTCTGTTAAGCGAATGGAGAGATTATTTTGAGATTATTAATTGTTGAAGATGAAAAAGAATTATGTGATACCATTTCAAAAAGCTTGTACGAATCAGGCTATGAAGTAGATACCTGTTATGATGGATATGAGGCTCTTGATTATATTTTGACGGAAGACTATGATCTAATTGTGCTTGATCTTAATCTTCCCGGCATGGACGGAATGGATATTCTAAGAGAACTAAGAAAAGAAAACGAAGAAACGAAGGTTCTTATCTTATCCGCACGAAGTCAGATTATAGATAAGGTGGAAGGATTAGATGCCGGAGCTAATGATTACATGGAAAAACCTTTTCATATACAAGAACTAGAAGCCCGTATCCGAAGTCTTACAAGACGTAAATTTGTACAAAAAGATATATGCTTGCATTGCAAAGACATAAAGTTTGATACGAAAAAGCGGGAAGCATATGCCAAAGGAATACTCGTACCTTTAACCAGAAAGGAAAATGGTATTTTAGAATATTTACTTCTTAATCAAGGCAGGCCTGTAAGTCAGGAAGAACTGATTGAACATGTTTGGGATGCTTCCATAGACAGTTTTAGCGGCTCTATCCGGGTACACATGTCATCTCTCAGGAAAAAATTTAAATCAGTGCTCGGTTATGATCCCATCGTAAACAAGATTGGCGAAGGTTATAAGCTTGTGGAGGGTGTGTCATGAAAAAAATGTCGCTTCAGTGGAGACTCACTATTATAACTACTTTACTAATCGCAATGATATGCGGAAGCCTTACTATATTTATCTACAAAAACGGAGTCTACTATATCGATTCTCTGCAAAATACTGTAGATGCTAAAAGCGAAGATAATAATGAGAAGAATCCAGATGAAATCTATATCAGTATTCCAGATGAAGAGTGGAACAATTTTGCAAAGAATTTTTCCATTCAGGTATATAATAATAAAGCTGACTACAAAAAAAGCAGTCTGCTATTTTCAACACTGTTATCTCTTCTTGGAGGTGTGATTACATTTTTTATAAGTGGCCATGCACTAAAACCACTATGTGATTTCTCAAAGAAAATTGAAGAAGTGCAGGCACAAAACCTGTCGGATTCCCGAATAGAAGAAAATAAATTCTCTGAACTGAACCAGCTTAGTGTTTCATACAATAAAATGCTTGAACGACTGTCAGAAGCATTTAAGCTGCAAAGGCAATTTACCGCTAATGCTGCCCATGAGCTTCGTACACCGCTTGCTGTGATGCAGCTTCAGATAGATTTGTACAATTCCTCAAAGCATCCGAATAATGATACATCTGCACAACAAACTATAAGCATGATTACCGAACAAACAGAACGGCTCAGCAAAATGGTAAGAACGCTTCTTGATATGAGCGAGCTTCAAACAATAGCACGAGATGAAGAAATCGCAATATCTGCTCTTGTTGAAGAGGTTCTTGCTGATTTAGAACCTCTTGCACAGGAAAAAGGAATCAACCTTATCGAAAAATGCGACAATGTACTCTTAATGGGAAGTGATATTCTCATCTATCGACTTGTATATAATCTTGTCGAAAATGCCATAAAATATAACTTTTCCGGTGGAACAGTCACAGTAAACGCCACACAGCAAAACAGTCAGCTTCATCTTACAGTTGAAGATACTGGAAACGGTATCCCCGAAGAACTTAAAGAACGGATATTTGAACCTTTTTTCCGTCTGGATAAATCCAGAAGCCGGGAACTTGGCGGCGTGGGACTCGGTCTTGCACTTGTCCGTGAGATTGTAAGGGTGCATAACGGCAGCATTTTAGTTAAAAATAATGCGAACTCCGGCACAACTTTTGAAGTGATTTTTCCATAACAATAATTTATAACCATCTACTATATGCAACATACTATAAAAAAAATATCCAATAAACACATCCAATTACCCAGCTTGTAAATACTCCATATAAAATAACCGGACCTGCTATCGTAAAAATTTTCACTCCAATTCCAAAAACCTGTCCCTCTTTTTGATATTCAATTGCTGGTGATGCAACAGAATTTGCAAAACCAGTAATTGGAACGAGAGTTCCCGCACCACACCACTTTGCCAAAGGTTCATAAAGCTGAAAACCCGTCAACACAACACTGATCAATACAAGGCAAACGCTTACTACAATGTATGAATTTTCCTCACTCACACCAACTCTATTATACGCGATCTGACGGATCAACTCTCCCAAAACACATATCGCTCCTCCAGATACAAACGCATGCCAGCAGTTTGAAAATGAGCTGAATTTAGGGGTCAGCTTTTTTACCTTCTCTGCGTATTCCTGATTACTAAATTCTTTTTTCATACATTTCACTCTCCTTCAAAATTTTCATATAGTATACTAAGTATGTACTAATACACTGAAAATATTCTCCCACCCCAGAAAATTAATTTCTGATTTGCCGCAGGCAAAGGAGACGCTCCCAAAGAGAGACTATTTCTTCTGTCCCCATCCCCAAATTTTTTTCAACTGATTTGTAGGACTGAAATACACAGAACCCTCCTCCCCTGTAATCTATAAAAATGCGCCTTAGAGCAAGTTCAAGTTGCGGATGAGCAGCTTGGACGCAGTGAAACGAAGCATTTTTATAGATTACAGAGGAGGAGGGTTCGTCTGTTTATTTTTCAAATTCTACAAATCAGAAGTTATTTCGCACAGGTCGTTTCTGCATTTTTCCCATCATAATCAAAAAACCCATCATTCTTCTCTTCCAATGCCTTTATCATATGATATGTATATTCATTATATGGTGTTGGAACGCCAAGTTCTTTTCCCATTCGCACTAACGCTCCGGAAAACATATCTATCTCCGTATGACGTCCGGCATCAATATCCTGCAATGTAGAATAACGTGCTGTTGGAGGAACCGCACTTCCCCGGGCGGACTTTATATCTACCTTGCTCATATCAATTCCTTTTGCCGCTGCAACAGCCTCGACTTCCTTCTTAAGTCCGTCACTGATCGCCTTCATATGTGTACTGTCGCTATAACAGCCAACTCCCGCTCCAAGAATCGCCTGCGGAAGATTATTACAGATATTTAAGCGATATTTACTCCACATCTCCTCACGAATATATTCTGTCGCACGAAAATGTAAGCCTGTATCTGCAAAAAGCTCCTTAATCTCCTCTACTCTCTCACTCTCAAATGGCGCAGAAATCTCTCCGAAGATTATTCCAATCGTAGTCTCCGGATCAAAACAATAACCTGTTCCTTCTTTATGAGAAGCTACCTTAATAAGCGAGTGCAAAATATGAGATGCATCTACTTTCTCAGATATAATCTCTTCACTGTCTACTCCGTTCATAAGGCTCATGATAATTGTATTATCTCCAACTGCTTCTTTAATACTGTCAACAGCCCCCGGTAAAGCTCCATACTTCAGAGAAACAATCAAAAGGTCAACTCCATTAGCTTCGCTTGGAGTCCACACTTCTGGATGATACACTTTTTCATTAATCAAACATCCATTTTTCTCAAGACGTTCTTTTCTCTCTCCCTCCGCAATTACGCCAAGCTTAATATCCTTACGATTTGAAAGTCCCCAGATAATATATGAGCCTACTGCTCCGGCTCCGAGAACTGCTACTGATTTTATCCGCATGTTTATCACCTCATAAATTTTTGTAAAAAACCGCTTCTATTATATCAATTAATCAGGGTTTTGAAAATACCGAGTTGCCGCAGACAGTGACAACTCGGACAAAACCATACCATAGTATAGAACCCATCTATGTCTTCGTCAACTAAAACAGACAAACTTTATCCAGCCACAGATATAGGTTCTATTCTCTCTTGGGGTTCGTCCGTTTGTTTATTCTTCAGCTAATGCATATTCCTCGATCAGTTCCCAGATTTCATCTCTTCCTGCTTTTGTGACAGCAGAAAATGGTACGATTGGAACACCTTCGATTACTTTTAAAGTATCTTTTAACAGTTTTAACTGTTTTTGAAGCTGGCTTCGTTTGATTTTATCGGCTTTGGTTGCTACAATTACCGGAGAGAAACCGTTGCTTAAGATCCAGCGGTACATCTGTACATCATTATTGGTTGGCTTATGGCGAAGGTCAATGAGTAAGAATACCATACGAAGCTGTTCAGAAGTATGAAGATAGTTTTCTATCATCGGTCCCCATTTTGCTGCGACTTCTTTAGATACTTTGGCATAACCATATCCTGGAAGGTCTACAATATACATTTCTTCATTTACGTTGTAGAAGTTAATGGTCTGTGTTTTTCCTGGCTGTCCTGAAGTTCTTGCTAAAGACTTTCTGTTTACAAGGGCATTAATGAGGGATGATTTCCCTACGTTTGATTTACCGGCAAATGCAACTTCTGGTAATGTGTTTTTAGGAAGCTTACTTGTAATTCCGCATACAGTTTCTAAGTTTACATTTTTTATAACCATGTTTTTCCTCCTTTCTCTAACTTTTTAAACCATGGTTCAATATATATATATCAGTTAATCTAAATCATAAATTTTAATATGTATTGATTATTTAGCTATTATCTTTGATAGAAATCAATGACTTAATTATTCAAACATCGTAGTTACTTTTTCATAGCATGTTCAATCACTTCATTCATATCCTCAACATAAGTAATCTTCATGCCATCTGTAATTTCTTCATCAAGTTCTACAACGTTTCGTTTATTTCTTGCTGGAACAAGGACTTCTTTTACACCAACGGTTTTAGCTGCTAAGAGTTTTTCTTTTAAGCCGCCGATTGGAAGAACTTTTCCTCGAAGAGTGATTTCTCCTGTCATAGCAATATCCCCTCGAACTGGGATGCCTGTAATTGCAGAAAGGATGGCAAGTGCCATTGTGATTCCTGCAGATGGACCGTCTTTTGGTACGGCTCCTTCTGGAATATGCAGATGAATATCATGTTTTTCAAAATAACCGCTGTCAATTCCATAGTTTTCAGCAATAGAGCGGACATAACTAAGACCAATCTGTGCAGACTCTTTCATGACATCGCCCATACATCCGGTAAGCTCCATCTTTCCTTTTCCTGGCATGACATTTACTTCAATGGAAAGCGTATCTCCACCAACACTGGTCCATGCAAGTCCTCTCACAACACCAATCTGCGGTTTTAAGTTCTCATCTTCATCCTCAAATGGCGCTGGCCCAAGAAGTTCTTTTAAAGACTTTTTCTTAATATCGACCTTTTCTTCACCTTCAACGATTTTGCGGGCGGCTTTGTGCATAAGCTGTCCAATAGTACGCTCAAGATTACGTACTCCGGCTTCTCTTGTATAAAAATGAATAACCTCACGGATAACTTCATCAGAAATGCTTACCTGTTTTTTTGTAAGTCCGCTTAACTTTCTCTGCTTCTTTACAAGATAATTTTCTGCGATGTGGAACTTTTCATTCTCTGTGTAACTGGAAAGCTCGATGATTTCCATACGGTCACGCAAAGGTTTTGGAATTGGTGTAAGATCATTAGCTGTTGCGATAAAGAATACTTCGCTTAAATCTAAAGGTACTTCAAGATAGTGATCACGGAAGTTTACATTCTGCTCTCCATCTAACACTTCAAGAAGTGCAGATGCTGTATCTCCTTTATAATCGCTGCTTACCTTGTCTACTTCATCCAAAAGCATGAGGGGATTCTTTACACCTGCCTGACGGATTCCCTCAGCAATTCTTCCTGGCATTGCTCCGACATATGTCTTTCTGTGTCCACGGATTTCTGCCTCATCTCGCACACCACCTAAAGAAATACGAACATACTTCTTATGAAGTGCTCTGGCTATGGACTTTGCAATCGAAGTTTTTCCCGTTCCCGGAGGACCTACGAGACAAAGAATCGGTGTCTCTCCCTTTTTCGTAAGGAAACGAACAGCAAGATAGTCAAGGATTCGTTCTTTGACTTTTTTAAGTCCGTAATGATCTTCCTCTAAGATTTCCATTGCTTTTTCAAGGCTCTTGCTATCTCTTGAAACCTTGTTCCACGGCATTTCAAGCATTGTCTCGATGTAGTTCTTCGTCATTGTACTCTCTGCCGCAACAGGAGGCATCTTTTTGTAACGCTTGATTTCTTTTTTGATTTTATCTTTTACTTCTTTAGAGGCTTTTAATGCCTCACATTTTTCGAGGTATTCGTCTGCTTCTGAGACAATGTCATCCTCGCCAAGTTCCTCTCTGATTACCTTCTGCTGCTCTCTTAAAAGATAATCTTTCTGGTTTTTATCTACATTTTTCTTTACTTTTTCTGCAAGTTCATTACGGATGATACTGATTTCCACTTCTTCTTTTAAAATGGCAAGGAGCATCTCTACCTGTTTTTTCACATCAGACTCTTCTAAAATCTGCTGCTTCTTTCCAAGTTCAAATGGAAGCTGGGATGCCAGTTCGTTAATCAGTAGAAGTAATTCTTTTTCATCAATGGCTTTTTGAAGCTGTGGTGCAAAAAATCCCGGATTCTTCTCGGAAAATTCTTGCGCTTCCTCTTCTAACATTCTAAAAAATGCTTCCTCTTCCACTGGATTTTCCGGGTAATTTGTATCAGGAATCTCTTCGACTTCTGCCTTCACACATCCATCAAATTCTATATAAGATGTGATTCTGGCTCTTGCCTCACCCTCTACAAATACTCTCAATACGCCCTGTCCGGCTTTTACCATCTGAAGAATCTTCGCAACTGTTCCTACAGTATATAAATCCTCTTCCTCCGGCTTATCTAAAGATGGGTCAATCTGATTCACCAGAAAAATCCGTTGTTCATGATTTACCGCCTGTTCTAAAGCTGCCATTGACTTTGGCCTTGATACTTCAAAATACACAGAAGTATTTGGGTAAACCATCTTGCCCCGCAATGCAAGCAAAGGTAATATTTGTTTCTCCATTTGTTCCTCCTTTTTCGGAGTATTTTTATGTTTATTTTTTATAATAAATTAGTAATATACTATCTTAATGATATTTTTCTAAATAATTAACTTTTCATCAAACTATGTTATCTTCAGCGAGCAATACTGTCTATTGTCTCATTTAACCATTTTATTGACAAAAAGCAGTCTACATTATTTATATGAAAATCGTACTATTATATAAAAAGGCTGGCACAAAGGTAACAAAAAACTCCCTCCTGTGTCAGCCTGTGCCTCTTAACAGTACATGTTAAGCGATTTCGTTGTTATTTTTCTTTTGACGCTTTCTTGTAACCGTCTTTTTGGTTACTGGCTGGTCATGATAAGTCAGCTCCGGCTCACCGCTTCCATCCACTGTCTCTTTTGTAATTGTACAGGATTCTACTAAATCATCCGATGGAATCGTGTACATTAAATCCATTACTACAGATTCCATGATAGAACGAAGTCCTCTGGCTCCTGTATTTCTCGCAATTGCCTTTTCTGCGATTGCTTCTAAGGCATCATCAGTAAACTTAAGCTCTACACCATCCATCTCAAATAACTTCTGGTACTGTTTTACCAATGCGCTCTTTGGCTCTGTAAGAATCTTTACGAGAGCATCTTTGTCTAATGGATTCAGAGATACATTGACAGGAACACGGCCAATGAATTCTGGAATTAATCCAAACTTTACAAAGTCTTCTGGAAGAACCTGTTTTAATAAAACACCTACGTCCTTCTTGCGCTGTTCCATAATCTCTGCCTGGAAACCGATAGATTTCTTTCCAATACGGTTCTCAATAATCTTTTCAAGGCCATCAAAGGCTCCACCACAAATAAATAAAATATTTGTCGTGTCAATCTGAAGGAATTCCTGATGTGGATGCTTTCTTCCACCCTGTGGCGGAACAGAAGCTACAGTTCCCTCTAAAATCTTAAAGCCTGCTGTACTCCCTCACCAGAAACATCTCTTGTGATAGAAGTATTCTCTGACTTTCTTGTAATCTTATCAATCTCATCAATGTAAATGATACCAGTCTGTGCACGCTCGATATCGTAATCTGCTGCCTGAATCAGCTTCAGTAAGATATTCTCTACGTCTTCTCCTACATAACCTGCTTCTGTCAATGCTGTCGCATCTGCAATGGCAAATGGTACATTTAACTGTCTTGCTAATGTCTGTGCAAGAAGTGTCTTACCAGAACCAGTAGGTCCAAGCATGATGATGTTACTCTTCTGAAGTTCTACATCATAGCTTCCACCTGCCAGTATACGCTTATAATGGTTATATACTGCTACGGATAAAACCTTTTTCGCCTCATCCTGACCGATAACGTAATCATCTAAGAAAGCCTTCATTTCTTTTGGCTTCATCAGATTGATTTCCTGTGTGTCTTCATTAAAATTTTCAAACTCGTCTTCCATGATTTCTGTGCATACTTCAATACACTCGTCACAGATATAAACGCCCTTTGGACCAGCTACGAGCTTTCTTACCTGATCCTGCGTTTTATTACAAAATGAACATCTGAATTGCTTGTTGTTATCGGATCGTGTTGCCATATTGTCACCTCACTCCTGCTTGCAATCTGTCTCATAGAAAAGTTACCACAACTATAATTGATAGCTGTGGTAACCCTATTATTTCATGTATTTCCGAAATCTTTCAGCCCGCCCTAAAACGTTTGTATAACACGCATCTTTATGAAAGCATTTTCCAAACACGCACTAGAAGCAGATATACTGAAATTTCAAAAATACATCTTACTGTCTTTTCTCAACCACGGCATCAATAAGACCATATGCTTTTGCCTGCTCGGCTGTCATATAGTTATCTCTTTCCGTATCCTGAACGATTTTCTCGTATGGCTGACCAGTATTCTCTGCAAGAATTCTGTTTAATTTTTCTTTTGTATGCAGAATGTGTTCTGCCACAATCTCAATCTCTGTAGCCTGTCCCTGAGCACCGCCGGATGGCTGGTGAATCATAATCTCAGAATTTGGAAGAGCCAGACGTTTTCCTTTTGCGCCG
>ENA-OOZX01001749-OOZX01001749.1-human-gut-metagenome-genome-assembly--contig:-NODE-1749-length-12877-cov-2.638824_pt1 | contig 12877 bp, 7 predicted proteins | sample MGYA00241048_ERZ501412 | MGnify/ENA primary metagenome ERZ501412 (study PRJEB25962, sample SAMEA2042518) | human gut metagenome | biome: human gut; feature: human-associated habitat; material: faeces... | reverse complement strand
CGAATCCCAGCCGGCAGGAACAAATGAGTGAATCATGTCCGGTGCCACCATCTGCATACCAATGACGACAATAACGATGCCTGCCACGGTCATTATCAGAAACTGAACGACATCTGTCCATACGATACTCAGCATTCCGCCGAGCATCACATAGAATGTGGCGATGGTAGTAAAGAAAATACCATATACATGAGGAACATATTCTGCAGGAACATTGAAAGGAATAAATGGAGATACTACTTCCCAAGGGATGAATATCTCCATAAATTTACCAATACCTATGAACCCATAACTTAAAAAACCGAGTACGCTAAGTAATGCGAATACGATAACAATCGTATGTGAAAGAGTAGAACCTTTCCCTTTTCCGAAACGGGTTTTAATCCATTCGGCACCGGTGAGAACGTTCGAACGGCGCAGCCACACGGATAAGTAAACCATTAGGAATATCTGGTTGAACACCGGCCATAACCAGGGAATCCAAAGACTTTTGAAACCATAAGCGAATGCCCAGTATACCATAAGCATTGTGCCCGTAATATCGAACATTCCGGAGGCGTTGGATAATCCCAACATATAGAAAGGCAATGATTTTCCACCTAAGAAGTAGGAGTCCATATTCTGGGCTGCCCGTTTTTTAAGAATGAGACCGATGACAATCATAGCGATAAGATAGGCGCATATGATAAGAAGGTCGGTAGTGTGTAATTTCATATTATTATTTTGAATCGATTTATATATTGTATCTTCTTTGCTGCAAAGGTAGGGGGAAAGTCTTGGGCAAACAAATATTATTTTAGCACATACTGATACTAAACCAATAAATGTTTCTTATTCCTTATGGTAAATTAGTTCATTCCTAAGATTCCATGCTTGTATATGTTTTATGCCATTGTGAGACGGTAAGACCATATCATCAATTGATACTACCACTTTCGGAAAGTTATCATTAATGGTTTCCAATGGAGAAAATTCTCTTTTTATGGTACTTTGATCTGACATTATATAAGAGCATTGTATATAAATTGTTTCTCCTGTTTTTTGAGCCACGAAGTCGATCTCTTTACCTTTGGCATTGCCAGTGTAAACTTCATATCCCATACGAAGTAACTCCAAGTAAACTGCGTTTTCTATCAGGTAGCCAAAGCCATAACCGTAGCCGGGATAGAGATAATTTTTATAAGCAAGGTCATTAATGTAGAACTTACTTGTCCCGGCAAGGGTTTCTTTTCCCTTGATGTCATAACGTTCGCAACGATGGATTAAGAATGTGTCTTCGATATATCCTATATAAGCAGCTACAATATCATAACTAATGTTTCTCCCTGAATTTTTAAAGTATTTCACTATGCTATTGACCGATATCAGGTTGGAAGCGTTGTTTACTAAAAAGATAAAAATATCTTCCAGTAATTTGGGGTCACGTATATTGTAACGTTGGATAATGTCACGCAACAAAATGGAGTCCTTAATAGTAGACATATAGTTTTGTCTGATTTCCAGTTTATTCGGGAGAGAAAACAACTCCGGCAGACCACCACTATTTATATAATCAAGATAACTTTGTTTCATTTGCTCTTTTCCGGTTACCATAAGATATTCCTGATAACTGAAAGGAAAAACATTGAAACATACATAACGACCGGATAATAACGTAGCCAGTTCTCCTGAAAGTAATTTAGAGTTAGAACCGCTTATGAATAGTTCGTATTCAGCTGTATAGTCTTGTGAATAAGAATTTATTGTCTTTTCCCAATCTTTGATGAGTTGAATCTCATCGATGAAAATATAAACTTTTCCTGTTGGTTGTATAATTGCCTGATACAGCTTGATGATTTCATCTAAGTCTTTGTAGGTCTTTATGAAATCCAGATCTGTCATTTCTCTGTTGATGAATAGTGTATTTGCGGCAGGCACGCCATTTTCTATCAGTTGCCTGGCAGTCTGTCGCAATAGATAACTTTTTCCTGCTCTACGCTGACCTGTAAGGATTTTCACAAGTCTGTTTCCTGTAAAGTCCATAATCTTTTCATTGTATTCACTACGCCTGAATCCAAAATCAAATGCAGTGTCTCCCCAAAGATTATACTTTCTTAGAATGTTTATCCTTTCGTCCATATCCTAAAGTTTTTAGCAAAAATACAAAAGTTTCGGATATATCCGAAACTTTTCTTGCTTTTGTTTGCGATTTCGAATATATCCGAAATTATTTGTTTTAAAGATAAACTTGTTCTGTTTCTACTGTAACGGCTTTGTTAGCTTCTATGAGATTGCAAATATTTTCTACGGAAGCAGCAGAACGTAAACCGTCTGCCGGTGTGTGAAAACAATAATCGATCAGTCTATCAATGGTGGAAGTTGCTACATGCATACGAGTATCCGAGGATGCATAATAGATATATACTGTTCCATCTTCATCCGCAATCCAGCCATTCGAGAAAAGTACATTAGATACGTCACCTATTCTTTCTTCATCTATCGGAGCCAGCAAATATCCACCCGGTTCGGCAATTGTCTTTGTCGGATCTTCCAGAGAGGTCATATACAGATAGAGTACATAACGCAGTCCGGCAGCACAAGCCCGTACACCGTGGGCGAGGTGTAACCATCCCTTGGAGGTTTTGATAGGATGAGGTCCCTCTCCATTCTTCACCTCTTTTATAGTGTGATAGTGACGGTGGTTGATGATAGTTTCTTCTTTCACTTCTGCATGAGTCATATCATCAATGAGTGCCCAACCGATACCTCCGCCGTTTCCGGCATCAATAAAGCTATCTTGCGGACGGGTGTACAAAGCGTACTTACCGTTAACAAATTCCGGATGTAGAACGACATTACGTTGTTGGCTTTTGGAAATCAGGTTGGGTAGGCGTTCCCAATTCTTCAAATCTTTGGTGCGGACGATACCTGCTTTGGCAACGGCGGAAGATAAGTCACCCGGTGCAGCGTTGGGGTCAAGGCTTTCGCTACAGAAGATACCATATATCCAGCCGTCTTCATGTGCTGTCAGGCGCATGTCGTAGACGTTTGTTTCTGTCGGATCAGTATCCGGTAGTTGTATCGGGTATTCCCAAAAACGAAAGTTATCTATTCCGTTTGGACTTTCGGCAATGGCAAAGAATGACTTACGGTCGTTCCCTTCCACACGTACTGCCAACAAGTATTTGCCGTTCCATTTGATAGCTCCCGAATTCATGGTGGCATTCACTCCGATACGTTCCATAAGCCAAGGGTTTGTTTCCGGATTCAAGTCATAACGCCATTCCAAAGGAATGTGTTTTGCAGTGATGACAGGATATAGGTAGCGTTGGATGATTCCGTTATAATGACTATTATCTTCTTTATTCTTGCGAGTGAGAAGCTGGAAATATAACTCTTTGAATTGTTTAAATTTTTGCTTATTATAACTTGACATAAGGTTTTTCTTTTTAACAGATCCTACAAATGGGCGATTATAAGTGGACTTTTCCAACCAATGTAACAATACTAAATTGTGGTATTGTCAGATTGTAGTATTTATTGCTTACGGGAACGATATTTGTTTTATTCCATCTATTGTCTTTATTAGTAATAAATTGCTTTAATGCTCCTTTTATATTTGCTCCGTCTAGGCGAATGTTGGTCGATATTGTTTTTTCAGATAGGTTGATTGCAACTAAGATATATTTATCGTTCTTTTTATATGCTGATACTAAAAGGTCTTTGTTCTTAGGTTGGGTTACCTGTATTCGTGTACTTCCTTCAGAAATATATCGAGAGTAATTGCCTAAGATATCATACCTTTTTGATAATGTATAATCTTTTCTATTTTTGTTCAAAATGATAAGACTTTCATTGTTGGATGTCGGCATAGCTCCTCCCCACCATATAATTGCATTTACATTTGCCTTAGTCAGATAATTGTGGAATGTAACTGCCCACTTAAGTCCATCTTGAATTGAAGTATCGAGTGGGGTTACATCACTTATTTCTGTAATCCATACCGGTATGTGCGCTTTTTCTGCTGCGTCAAATGGAATGATAGGAGTTTTAAGATATTCTTTATCTACTTTTATTGGCATTATGTCAGGAGATAAGCTATAGCCATGTCCTGCTGCAATGAGATTGAATTTCTTGATTTCAGGATAGTCCTGAAGAATTGTATCTGTGAAGTCTTTGGATGAGACCATCTTTAGTTGAGGCATGACTACTGACCATAAAGGATTCTCTCCAAATATGATTTTTGCAGGAATATTTTCTTTCTGAAAGGTGGGACCAAGATTGGAAGTGATAAATTTCCCCATTTCGTCTGCTGTCCATAAAGAAGAATTCCAGGGGGCGGCATAACCAGGCTCGTTTGAGGGTGATATGGCATAAGGTGTAATTCCTTTGGATTTGTAAGCTTTGTAAAAAGCTGCAAGATAATTAGCGAAATCCTGATAACACTCCGGTTTGAGTTTTCCGTTTGATACTTTTCCGTTGCTTTTCATCCATGCAGGAGCGCTCCATGTAGAAAAAACTAATTTGTTGATATGATATTTATTTTTAGCCTCTAAAGTAAGCCATAATTGTCCGCGTCTCAACAAATCATCGGATTTATTGTTAAAATCAGAATCGCATAACTCGATGTTAATATCATCGTTAAGATTGAAGTCTTTATCTTCTTTATTCTCCCAATAATGTGGGAAAATCTCTCCTCTTAGGATGTTTAAACGCAATCCATCGTTACCGAACATTTTATCCATGACTTGTTTTCTGTTTTTGAAAGCGAACAGTTCTTTAGCCCAGCCAGCTTGGGCTATTCCAAATCCGTCTATTGTTTGTTCGCAATCGTTCCATCTGATTACGATGCCGGAGCTTGGCGAATTATCTGAAATTTTAGTAGCAGGGTTGCTGAAACAAACTAGACTAGTAAATAGTGCACTTAAAATGGGGATGCAATGTAGTTTCATATTTTCAGAATCTGATATAAGGGAGGTAGCTTTTTCTTTGGTAAGACACCACCTCCCTAATTTTATTAATATCTATTTACCGATCACGCTTATGTTAGTCGATATCCCACCATATATGTGTGGTAACTTTGTCTGCTCCTTGTTGCTGATTCGCAGTATCTACATTTGCTCTGTTAATACTATATTCATCGGTAGGATAAGGGAGTCTCGTAGGGATAACTCCTGGGCTCATACTACCTGAATAATTGGTTGGAATAAGTTTGGGGTATCCGGTACGACGCCAGTTGGCATAACTTTCGTAACCGTTGATGAAAGTTGCTACCCAGTATTGCTCTCCGATAATTTGCAGTTTTTCCGTATTGTTTGCAGTACTGAATAGGTTCTGGGCTAAGTAAGTCTCGATTTCTTCATCTGTGATTTTACCTTGCGTTCCGTAAGCAATCTCCTGTTCTTTCATGGATGATGTGATGGCTTCTTTATAAAGAACCTCCGCGTTTCCGTTTGTCCAGTTTCTCAATACAGCTTCGGCTAGCAACAATTTCGTCTCAGATGGCATTAGGAAGATGGTAGGGGCATCCAATCTCAAAATTGTATTGATATTGAAGTTGGAAGTATTTTCTAAGCCGACAAAGCTTCCACTTGGGGCGTCTGCAATGGTATGACTATCGTAACCGTTAGGTAAACCAAATTGTTTGTCAAATTCAGTATTTCCGTCTTTCAAAGAGCAATATACATGAATACGAGGATCTTTTGTTTTTTTGAGATAATCCATGAATGTTTTACCAATTTTGACTGCATCACTTTCGATGAAGTTGTCATCTAGATAACGGAAACTCAATGGATTTTTAAATGCATTTTTCCCGCTTCCGTCATGTCTCAGAAGGCATATATCTTCCGGTTGGCTCATTACGCCGATAGTTACGGCGTCGGCTACTGTCTGTTTTGCCAGGGCTGGAGCCACTTCTGACAGACGCATTCCTATACGAAGTAATAAGGAACCTCCAAACTTTTTCCACTTATTGATGTCGCCATCGTAGAATAAGTCACCGTCTATTGCCGGATTATTGGCATTTAGCAGGTTGACCCCGTCTTTGACTTGCTGAATCATATCTTTATAGATGGTCTCCTGATTATCATATTTCGGCTTATAGATTTGCTGATAGTATCCTAATCCTGCTTCAGAATAGGGAACATTGCCGTATATATCTGTCAAACGCTGGAACAGATAAGCGCCCCAGATTTTTGTTGCACCGAGGATATTGGAATATTTTGCATCTGACGAGGCTTTTTCTTCCAATTCGCGCCAGTTTTTTATCAGATCGCTATAAGTGTCGGTAAAGAAGGTGTTGGCGTAAGATTCCATCTGGTAATATTTGTCACCTGGCATATCGTTATTTAAGGAAGCGGCTTGCTGTACAAGCATCATGCAGGTTCCTACCTGAATGTTTTTAGCAATACCACCGGTAGTCGTATGTAATTGAGTATAGGTCAACAGAGGACCGGGCTCTATCGAGGTAGGACTGTTGGGGTCTATATTTTTCTCGGTGAAATCACAGGCATAAACCATACAAGTTAGCGTGGATGCCATCATTAGTTTTATTATATTGATCACTGACATAATATTTTTATTTAAAATTTGACATTCAGATTAAAACCTATGCTACGTGAGGCGGGTAGTCCGTAAGATTCGAATCCCTGTCCATTGTCGATATTGAAAGAAGATTCGGGATCTACCAAAGGTACTTTATCGTAGATATTCCACAAATTCCGTCCTACGACTGAGAGAGACAAGGCTGACAAACCTATTTTACGGATCCATTTTGTCGGGAAGTTATATCCGAAAGAAAGTTCGCGCAACTTAATGAAAGAAGCGTCATATATACAGTTCTCGGTAATACCTGACAATGCCATATAATATTTCATCGCTGTCACTTTTACATCATTTGGAGTTACACCGTCTTCTTTTACTCCCTGAGCGATAATACCTTCTTCGCGTCCTGGTAGCGTGTCTGCATGGCGTCCGAACATAATCATGTGTGCATTTGTTTGAGAATACATCTTTCCTCCGAATTTGCCATCAAGTAAGAAACTCAATGTGAATCCGTGACATTCAAATGAGTTGCTGAATCCTAATGTGTATGGATGCACGCTTTCGCCTAATTTCTCGATTTCTCCTTTCATAGGAAGTCCATTTTCGTACATGATTTCACCTTTGTCGTTGCGTTTGAAAGTTACGCCTCGGATAATCCCATAAGGTTGTCCTACTTGCTGGTAAATCCAAGCTGGGCCACAGTTGTCGCTATCGTGGCCAGTACGAGACTTTGCCAGTTCGAATTCGGTGACATCATCTGTTATGCGTTTAATTTCACTCTTGTTGTAAGCGAAGTTGAAGGAAGTGTCCCAACGAAAGTGAGATGAAAGAATTGGAGTGCCGGTAAGTAACAGTTCAATACCATGATTATTCACTTTACCCGCGTTTATTTTGACATTTCCATATCCTGACGCGGTTGATATACCTGCGTTTACTATATCGTCTTTAGTATTTCGTACATAGTATGTGAAATCAATGCCGAAGCGATTGTTAAAGAACCTGGCTTCAAATCCTCCTTCATACGAAATAGAAGTCAGAGGTTTTAAATTTAAGTTCGGAATAGTGCCATTGTCAATGGATCCAACAGGATATTTGCGATATGCATCCGCATAACTGTATGTCAATCCCAGTTGATAGGCTCCAACGGCGCCGCCGGACTGTGCCCATGAACCGCGTAGCTTGAGGTATGGGAACCAAGACGGCATCTGAATAGCTTCACTAAGGATAAATCCTAATCCGACGGAGGGATAAAAAATATGATTGGGAGAGGTTTTCCCTTTGTAAGAAAGTGCGGAAAACCAGTCGTTACGTCCTGTTAAGGTCAAATATATCATGCTTTTATAAGACATTTCGGCTTGTCCGAAGAGGGAGTTGATGTAACTTTCAGAAGTAGAATGACCACCGGATTTTGTTTTTGTATTATTAATGGTGTTGAATCCTGGTACAACAAATTGGTCACCGTACGAACTTGTTGCATCTGACCAACTTGCCATTGTGTTCCAGCCAATAAATGCATCGACACTTACAAGGCCGTCTTTGAATGAGTTGGTATATCCGGCAATGGCTTCTGTGTTGAATTCACCGTGATATTCGGCACTATTGGATATATTACCTTCTTTTACAGCTCCGCGGGCTGTGCCCCAAGGGGTGACATTTTCGGCACGACGGTTAATCATATCACCGCCGGCACGTCCGCGTAGATACCAGTTTGGTGTAAAGTTGTATTGAACTTCGACGGAGCCAATAATACGGTCTTTAGCATCTTTTTGACTATTCTTGTAAACAACAAATAAAGGATTGATTACATAGCCTTGAGCGTTTACTTCATATTCCGTACCATCGTCGTTTGTAATCTTCATATCAGAAAGGCCGTAATTAGGTGCTAGTTGCCATAAAGAAGCATTTGCATTGGAGGTAATATCACCCAGGTTTGGACGGTTTTTGGCACGTTCGCGTACGTACATAATATTGGCCTTTAGTGAGAAGTGCTCGTTCATTCTAGAAGTCAGATTCAATGTAATATTGTTACGTTCCAGTTTGGAATTCGGTTGCATATCATGAAAACGTTGATCACCTGCACCAACACGGAACTGAATTTTTTCATTTCCGCCGGATACAGCGATGTTGTTAGTCACTGACCATGCATTGTCGTAGAAATCTTTGAAATTATTTCTTGCGGTTGGTGAATATGGGCGGGAAATTCCGTCATATTGCGTTACATTTGATCCGTCCATTTTGCTACCGAAGCTCATTACACTCATTTGCTTGGCTAATGTTGGAGCCAATTGGCTTATAGCCTGTTCTGGTGTCATTCCATATCCAGCTCCTGTCGCTATAGCCAGTTGATCAGGATTCATCCCATTTGCACCACAACCATATTCCCATTGGAGGTCATTATTCTTTAGGATGGGAGAGTCTTTAGTATAAGACATATTGTATTCTACTCTGACTTTTCCTGCTGTTCCTTTTTTAGTAGTAATGACAATTGCACCATTTGCTGCACGGGAACCGTACAATGCAGCAGCGGTACCTCCTTTCAGCACACTCATACTTTCAATGTCTTCACTATTGATAGATGAAATTCCGTCACCAGCATCAAAACCACCCCATTCTCCGGCTTGACCATAGTTTCCGTTATTCATAGGCACGCCGTCGATGACGTATAAAGGTTGGTTACTACCGTTCAAAGAACCGTTACCACGAATTGTTATACGGCTTGAACCCATGACGCCGGATGCTGGTTTCACTACATTTACACCTGCTACTTTTCCTACCAGACTGTTGGCTATATTGGAAACCTTGACACGATTCAACTCTTCGCTCTTGACTTCCGTTACGGAGTAAGCTAATGCTTTTTTCTCTTTTTTAATACCTAAGGCAGTGACAACTACTTCATCTACTTGGACAGAACTCTCCTGTAGAGTGACTTTCATGGGGGTATCTGTAGCCTTTTGTTCTACTGTCTGATATCCAATAAATGAAAAAATTAGGGTATTTCCTTTCTTTGCACGAATGGTGAACTGGCCGTCCATATTTGTGATTGTTCCAAAGGTTGTGCCTTTTATACTAATGCTGACTCCGGGCAGAGGCTCGCCGGAAGAGTCGGATACTATTCCTTTAATATCCGTTTGTTGGGCATGAAGTGAACTGCATATAAATAGTAGGCAGCACAATAATAAATAAGTAATGTTTTTCATTGCGAATATGATTTTAGTTGTTAAACTCTGGGAGCAAAGGTAGGGTAGTTTGCGGTGGAGGACAAATATGATTTTATCAAATACTAATACAAAATTAACAAAAAGCATAAAAATGAGTAAAAATAGGGGTTTAAACTCTTTGATATAATACCAGAATTCTGAAACCGATATGTTTATTAGTGAGTATCGTTCTGTTTTGTAAAATCTAAAGTGGCATTTTAAGGGTGTAAAGCATAGCTTTGTATTGCTTAAAACGACGCTTTTCAAAAGCTAAAAAGTTTGTTTCATTTTATTATTGATTATCTTAATGTCTGACTATTTACTTATAAGAAATAAAATGAATAAGCCGGAATATTATAAAAATTTTCTGAAACGGATATTATCTATATCAATAAAGAGTTTGCGGAAAATACCTGCGATACTTATTGTACTGGGAGTAATGTTGCTATGCTTTCGAGCGAATTAGCCACTTTTCTGAGTGGTAGATATATAGAATTTAAGGTATATAGTCTTACATATGCCGAAAATTTCTGGAGTTTCATAAATTAGAAGATTCTGTTGAAGAACGCAATGGAGAAAAATTATATGTTCAGGTAGTATATTCAGTTATTGACTCTAAAACACATGAGTGGGAATTTGGAAATTTGTTGGCATACAAGATAATTATCCGAAAATAGTTGTTACAATGGATGAAATTGAGGGCGTTTCTTATCAGGGTATCAAACAGATCCCTATCCGTCAGTTTTTACTTTGTTGGAGATAATTTTTCTATTAAAGAAAAAAGAGAGAAAAATAAAAGGAGAAGCAAAACATCATTAGCTTCTCCTTTCCCTTTCCAGTATATAATCTCAAAGCGATTATTTGAAAACAATCTTCATTGGTCTACCTATCCAAACTTGTGGTTGTTCGAGGTTGAAAATGTGAGCTATTGTAGAAGCTACATCATATTGCATCATGCTTACATCATCAAAACGAAGTCCTTTTTTAATATTCTTACCGGAAATGATGAAAGCAGTTTCCATTTCTTGCATTGTTTTGCCGCCGTGACCCTTCTTGATGCCTCCATGGTCGGAAGTCAATATGAAAATAGTGTCATCAAGGATGCCTGCATCTTTTACGGCCTGGACAATCTGGCCGACATAAGTATCCAACTCCTTGAGTTTCTCATAATATCCGGGAGTGTCATGTCCTTCAGTGTGTCCGGTGTGGTCGGGATTATCATAGCAGATAGCAACAAGAGTCGGATGTTTCTCCTTTATGTAAGCAGATGCCATATTGCCTAACTCTTTGGGAGTCTTGTTGTAATCGGCCACATGATAATGATAGTTTAGAGAAAGTGTATCTACTAAATACTTGATTCCGTTCCATTCATACAGACAGCCGATCTCTGCTTTCGGACGGGCATCACGCAGTAATTGGAAGATAGTGGGGAAGATTCCATTCTTGTTTAAAACACGTGACGGAAGTTCCGGAGTTTTAGATCCCCATTCGGTGTATCCGTGAAGTTCGGGACCGGCTCCCATAAACATGGATGCCCAGTTGATAGCACTGGACGAAGGAAGTGCCGAGCGTTTTTTGAGCGTGTAAGCTCCGTCTTCCATTAGTTTCTTGACATTGGGCATGTCTGCTTTAGGCAAGCTGTAAGCTCCCCAACCGTCCAGTCCGATGAGAACAACATGTTTGGCTTTGTCTTTTCCTTTGGCATTGCAGGAGAATGTGAAACAAAAAAGCAGTGCGAATGTAGCAAGTAGCGTAAAAGCGTTTTGTCTATTCATGATATTTTCCATTAAGTAATTAATATTGTTGATTTAATGAATTAAGTTTTCTCATGTATTATTTTATTAGACAAAGGTAGAGTTATTCTGTTGGTGGAACAAATACAATCTTAGCATTAACTAATACTTTTGCATTTTTTATTTCAAACTCAGCCGGAAGCTTTTTTATCTATGTATTATAAATCAATACCACGGTATATGCTACATAGCAGAGTATCATAATGCTTCCTTCTATCCGTGTGATTGTCCGTTTGGCGAAGAACAATCCGAACAGCCAGAGCAGGATGCACGAGCCGACCAGTGTGAGCAAGTCGAAGTTGGTGATTCCGCTAAGGTGGAGGGGAGTAATGCTGGCGCTGCATCCCAATACAAAGAAGATATTGAAGAGGTTACTGCCGATTACGTTTCCGATAGCTATTTCCGGATTCTTCTTTAGTGCGGCAACGATAGAGGTGGCAAGTTCCGGCAGAGAAGTCCCTCCGGCCACCAGTGTCAGACCGATGATTGACTCGCTGACGCCCAGATTGCGGGCGATACCCGTAGCCCCGTTAACAAATAATTGTCCTCCGTAAATTAGTGCAGCCAGCCCTCCGATAATATAAAGAACCGATTTCCACCAGGGGAGCAATTTTATCTCGTTCTCTTCTTCCGGTACGGGATGTTCTTCCTGTCCCCCTGTGGAGGAGGGCTTGGAAGCGATAGCAAATGTATATCCCATAAAGATAGCGAAGAAACAAAGCAATAACAGTCCGTCTACCCTGTTCAGGATATTTTCCGGTGCTTTATCCAGAAAGACGTCATTGGCGCAAACCAACAGGACGACAGAAGATAGAATGCAGAGCGGAATCTCTTTTTTGAGTGTATTCCGGGTGATGACAATCGGAGCGAATAAAGCCGTGCAGCCTACAATCATCAGTGTATTGAATATATTACTTCCTACCACATTACCTATGGCAATGTCCGCACTGCCTTTAAGAGCAGAAGACACACTGACGGTGAGTTCGGGGGCAGAAGTACCGAACGCGACGATAGTAAGCCCGATAACAATGGAGGGGATACGGAGACGTTTGGCAACTGAAGCAGCCCCGTCCGTGAGTCCGTTAGCTCCTAGAAGAATGAGGATTAATCCTCCGATAAGAAACAGTATATTCATGTTTTTTTCTCTTTTAGTGGCAAAGATAATCATTTTCAAAATTGATATGTCAAAAACAATCCGTATGTTTGCTCTGTTTTAGTGAAAAAATAGATTAACCTTAATTCACTGTCAGGGGATATAGGATATGGAAATGAATAAAATGAAACGTTTAGTGTTACTGCTCATTGTACTTTTGGGAACAACGGGAGTACGGGCACAGTTGGGAGAAGCTGTCAAGAAGATATTTG
>ENA-OOZX01001744-OOZX01001744.1-human-gut-metagenome-genome-assembly--contig:-NODE-1744-length-12905-cov-3.722023_pt1 | contig 12905 bp, 8 predicted proteins | sample MGYA00241048_ERZ501412 | MGnify/ENA primary metagenome ERZ501412 (study PRJEB25962, sample SAMEA2042518) | human gut metagenome | biome: human gut; feature: human-associated habitat; material: faeces... | reverse complement strand
CTCGCCCCGCAGGCTGTCCACCAGCCCGCTCTGGCGCGGGATGCCAAACTTCGTGGCAAAGTCGCTGTGGATGCGGGCGATAATATGTAAGGCACTCTGTTCTGCCATGGTAAACTCCTTTTCTATTCACAGGCCGGGACGGTTTTCCCGCCCCGGGCGTTTGATCTGCTTTCATTGTACCGAGTCTCTTCTGGGATTGCAAGGACTACCAGGCGGCCATTCCCCACCGGCCGGACGCCCGTTTGGACGCAGACACCAGGCCCAACGCCGTCTTCTCTGGTGCTGACAGATGCCTGCTGATGTGCTATTCTTTTAGTTAGATTTAAAGCTTTTGCGGTATGCTGAACATCATAGACTTCTTACCATCTGGAAGGAGGCGCGTAGACCTTCTCTCCGTTCTCTCCCCAACCGGGTATCCTGCTTCCGATTATAGGGCAGGGATTGAAAAAAGCAAGCGGCGCGGTTTTCACCGCGCCGCTTTGGGAGCAAATCAGGCTGGGTCAGCCGACCTTCTCCAGAAAGTTCATCAGCATCTGAGCCACTTCCGCACGGGCAGCATTGCCCTGGGGGTCCAGCGTATTGCCGCCCTTGCCGGTCATCAGCTGGGCGTTGACGGCCCAGTTCATGGCCTCAAGAGCCCAGGTGGAGATGCTCTCACCGTCGCGGAAGCCGTTCACCACCAGGCTGCCCTGAGCGGCGTCGCCGCCCTTGTACTTGGCATAGCCGCGCAGGATGGCAGCCAGCTGCTCCCGGGTCACGTTGTCGTCGGGACCGAAGGTACCATCGCCGTAGCCGCTGACCAGGCCCTCCTTGGCGGCCCAGTTGACCGCCTTGGCGAACCACTGGCCGTCCTTCACGTCGGTGAAGATCTGCTCACCGGAGGCGGGCTTGCCCTCCAGGCCGTACAGGATCTGGGCGACCATGGCACGGGACAGCTTCTGGTTGGGGGCAAAGGTGCTGGCGCTGATGCCGCTCATCACGCCCTTGTTGTAGACGTACTCCACGGCGTCGTGGTACCAGGCGTTGTCTGCCACATCGGCGAAGGGCAGCTTCTCTGGGGGCACAGGAGTCACAGGAGTCACGGAAGTCACAGGCTTCTTGCCGCTGGAAGAACCGCCGTGAGAGGAGCCGCCGCCGGAAGGATAGGTGGGCAGAGCCGAAAGCTTCAGGTCGCTGACCTTGCAGTCCGCAGGGTCGGAATCCGTATACAGGGACGTAACCGTGCCTGCCAGCAGCTGATACAGGGCTTTCGTCGATGCATCGCCCCCCTGTGCTGCCAGACCCTTTACAATCGCCTGTACATCTTCTGTCATTTGTTCATCGCCGGCATAGTGCGCTGCGAACGCCCCTGCCAGCAGGGACTTGACCGTGACACCCTCTGCAAGCTGCTGATTGGCAAGCTGCTTCGCCATTACCTGCGCCTGATTCGCAGGCACACCGTTCTGCATCAATACGCCGGGCAGCAGTGCTTCTACCAGACCCTCCATGCCCGTTTGCAGGAAGTTAGCGGCGTGCTGCTTGAAGTTATCCATGCCTTCAATCGCTTCCACATGCTCGGTAGTGTAGCTGACGCTGTCGTCCGACAGTCTGACATAGCGGATGGGGCAGGGGCTGGTGACCAGAGAGCCGGTCTCCACGTCATAGAGCACGTTTCCCTTGTCTGTTTCGATGCTGGACGTATCCTGAGAGTGGAAATGTCCGGTGAACACCAGATTCATCCCCGCGTCCGCCAGCGTGTTGGCTACGGTTTCGTAATCCTTGACCAGATATTCGGAGAACATGGTGGGCTGCATGCCGGTGTGGGGAACCAGACCGTGGTGCATCATGCCGATGGGACGGCGACCCGCCTTTACGGCAGCCTTGATCTGTGCCAGTACCCAGTTGAGCGTATCATTGTCGAACTCGCCGCCGGTTTCCTGGTTGGGATTCGCCTTGTCATTGTTATAAATGCAGGCGTCCATGACGATCAGGCGGTAATCCTCGCCGAGATCCACCGCATAGGAGAGGGAGTTGGGGTCCTGCGCCACAGCTTGTCCGTAGCCAAAGTCCTCGTAGATATCCTGGAATTCCTCGGTATCGACCGTATCGACCTTTTCCGTAGTATCGCCGTTGAACCTGACGGCATGGGCATTGGAAATATCGTGGTTGCCATTGATGACGAACACTTCAATACCGGTCGTCTCTTCCAGGGCGGCAAGCTTCTCTGCCAGCAGCTCGTGATTGATCTTTTCACCATCTTTGGTCAGGTCGCCGGGGATGAGCAGATACTGCGCACCACTTCCGGCCACTTTCTTCAGCGCTGCGTCCAGAATGGCTTCGCTCTCCTTGAGCAGCTTGCGGTCAGAGGCCAGATACTGATCAAATGCCGTGCCGGTGCTGCCCAGCTTCTCCGCATCGTACAGATGGACGTCGGAGAGGACGGCGATCGGCGCCTTGGACAGACCCGCGAAACGCTCCTCAAAATTCCAATCGATCTCGCCTCGGTTGCCTTCGCCCTCCAGGAAGTTCACATCGAAGAAGGTCTTCTTATCCTCGTCCAGGGACGCGGCGTAGGGAGAGTAAGAGGAATAGTAGATTTTGTTGGCGGTCTCGTCAAACTCCAGATAGCGGAACCAGCCGTTGCCGCCGTTATAGGCAAACTGATAGTCGGTCAGGATGGAGATGACGTCCTTGTTATTGTCGTTTTTCAGGATCTGAACGCCGGCGCCGTGGCTGTGGCCGCCCACCATCATAAAGACCTGGTCATAACCCTTTACCAGCTCCCACAGCTTCTCACCCTGCTCGCTGAGCTTGACGGCGCTGGGCTGGGTGTCGGAACAATTCTGCACATCGTGGGTGGTGACGATGGTGGGAATATCCTTGTACTTCTCCAGCATGGACTGGAACCAGTTCAGCTCCTCGTTGTTGGGGTTCCATGCGGTTTTACCATCGCCCTGCGCGGCCAGGGACAGAATCATGTAAACCCGGTCGCCGCCCCGGACGAACATACATCCGCTCCACGCCTTCGTGGTCAGATACCAGTCAGACAGGTCCTTGACAAACTCGCTGTCGCCTCCGAAGGCCTGTGAATAGCAATTGCCCTCGGAACGCCAGCCATCGTGATTGCCGGGCTGCATCAGCGTCTTAATGCCCGCCTCGGGCAGTTTGTTGAAGATGCGCGTTGCGTCATCATACTGCGTCTTATTGACATCGTCTACCACGTCGCCCAGACCCACGACACCGATCACGTTCAGTTTGTCGGCGCTGTCAATGAGCCCGTCGATGGCGGCTTCCATCACATCGGGGCGGAACTCCACCGTGTTCTGGGTATCGGGCAGCAGGACGATGTTGTAGTTGTCCTCGTTTCGCAGCTCATACTCCTCGTTGCTGCCGAAGTTCTCCACATAGTCCTCAGGGTTGGAAATCAGCCAATCCTTCCGCTCCAGAGGCTTCTGGGAGATGCGGATTTCCTGCAAGCTGCCCTGAAGGAAGCGGTCCACCGTGCCGCCGTTTTCAGTCCACCAGGAGGAGCCCACACGGAAACGACCGTCTTCAGGGTCGGCGAACATACCGATCATCTCGTGTTCGTTAAAATCGCGGAAGGCCTTGCAGCCGTTGACGTACGTGCTGACCTCGTTGCCATCGGAGACCACGACGATGTGGTACCACACGCCGCCCTGGTCCATGGACACGGACCAAGCGGAAGACATCCAACCCTCGTTATCTGCGTTGCAGGTTGCGTACTGGACTTCCTTGCAGTTGGAGATGGCCACGGACATGCTACCATTATATTTGTCGGGACCCATGCCTTCCGCAGCCGTCTCAGGATCTTCTACCTGCCGGGCCATCAGCGCCATCCACCGGTCAGCCGCAGTCCAGTCGTTGGGGAGATAATACACCATCTCCAGCGTATACCCGTTTCTGAATTCATTTTTGTTGATAGAGGCGCCATCCACGGTGACAAAGTCCGCGCCGTCGCGCTCAGCCTTCTCCACCGTACCGTTATCACCGTTGAAGACCATGCTGCCGCCTTCGCCGGTCATGCTGTCATCCGAGAAGCTTAAATAATCCTCCCAGTTCATGCCGGCCTGAGCGATCTGAGCGCCGGTCAAAAGTGTGGCGTCCTTGTAGACCTGCATTCTCAGGTCGTTGCCATTGCCAGTCTGGTCCTTGATGACCAAGTTGCCGTCGGCAATTTTGCCGGACTTGACGCCCTCCTCGCCAAACTTCCAGTCGGCTGTTACATAGTCCGGGACGGAAGTCTGCTTCGCCGTTTCCATCAGGTCCTCAATGCCGGAACCAATCTCCGCGGCGGTCGCCCCGGGAATCATGCCCAGCATCATGGTACCCGCCAATGCGGCGGCGGCCCATTTCCGGCCCAGATATCTCAGCTTGATTTCCTTCATTCCGTAAATCACTCCTTGTCGATTTGCTGTTCAATAGTATATCCAAAGGTTCAATCCCCGCTCTATCAGCGGCGTGTTAATTGTTTGTAAAAAGTAAGAACCGTCGTTTTTACCAAATGCGCGCAAAAAAAGAAGAGGGACACACGTCCCTCTTCTTTACTCATGTCATCAGGAATAGCAGCCCAGGAGTGCATCCGGATTTTGTGGGTCTTGGCCGGAGCGTGGTCTCGCGGTGCACGGACCCGCGACGTACTGGCCCGTTTCGGACGGACAGCATCGGGCGCAGGTTCGCCTTCCGGGCTGACCGGACATCATGTTAGTCTCGGATATTTCCTTTCAGATCCGGATGGCTGTCCCGCCACTGTTTTGCAGTCATACCGAACAGAGCCATGTTCAGAACATCGGCTTCACTGGCATACACCATGGAGACCTGCTTTGCGGAAAGCTCTGGCGGAATCAGATTCTCCTTGATGGCGTCCGTATGGATGCGGTAGTTGATCTTGGCCAGGTTTCGCTTGATGTCCCAGCCAAGTTGTTTCATCTCCTCGGTCTTGAGCCGTTCAAACTCCTTGACCAGATACAGCTTGAATTCAACAGAAATCCAGGAGGCAAACTCAAAGGCAATCTCTTTGTGTGCATAAGTGCCGCCGTATCGACCAGCTTTTGAGACGATGCCGATAGCGCCAGTTGCTTCTACCCACTTTTGGGGAGTCATCACAAAACTGTTCAGACCGGCCTGACTCCTAAACGCATCGAATTCGACACGGTTAAATTCTGGATTGTAAAGGGACTCCCAGACACCAAGAAACTCAATCGTATTTCGGTTGCGAAGCCAGTTTTGAATGATGTACCGGGGGTTGTCACTATCCTTAAGCTTGGCAATGTCTGTCAAGCTGATAAAGTCATCCCGACTGGAATTCCATTGTACACTGATCTCAGTTCCCCTGACAACCAGTTTGTCCACGCACTTACACCTCCCTAAATAATGTTTACTGAATAATAGAAAAAGCCTTGTGGTTCAAGACATAGAAGCCCATTCGTGGTACAATAAGTGCAAAGAAAACGGCAAAAATCAGGCAAAAGTCTTGCACTCGGAGGACAGCTATGTATCGTTACAGCAATGGGCAAATCAGCCTGGCAGATTTCAAGCAGCCAGTTGGCATGAATCTGAAGGAAAGCAACCGTTGGGTGAAGAAAGCCCAGACGATCCCGTGGCTGGAAATTGAGAAGCGGTACGCCGCTCTGTTTACCAACCGCAAAGGCAATGTGGCCAAGCCGCTGCGTCTGGCTCTGGGAGCCTGCATCATCCAGGCGGAGTATGGCTATTCTGACGAAGAGACCGCACTTCAGATCCAGGAGAACCCGTATCTGCAGTACTTCTGTGGGTACCCTGGCTATGATGACGAAAAGCTTCCCTTTGACTCATCTCTGATGGTGTACTTCCGCAAGCGGTTGACACCGGAGGTGCTGGGTGAGATCAATGAGATGATCGTCCGGGACGCGAAGGAGCGTCAGGAAAAAGCGGCTGAAGCCAAAGACGATGACTCTGACGACCACCCAGGAGCTGGCGGTAATCGTGGCACTATGATCGTGGATGCTACCTGTGCGCCGTCCAATATCCGTTATCCTCAGGACGTTTCTCTGCTCAATGAAGCCAGAGAGAATGCCGAGAAGATTCTGGATGTTCTCCATGATCCCGCAGACGGGAAGAAGCCCCGCACTTACCGCAAGCGTGCTCGGAAAGATTACCTGAAATACACAAGATGCCGCAAGCATACCGCCAAGATGACCCGCAAAGCAATTGGAAAACAGCTGACTTATCTCCGGCGTGACCTCGATGCCATTGATGGCAAACTGTCCCTTGGGAAATCTCTGACCACACGCCAGACGGAACGTCTGGATACAATTCGCACCATCTATGAGCAACAGAAGTACATGTACGATAACCGCATCCACAGCGTGCCTGACCGAATTGTCAGTGTGAGCCAGCCCTTCGTTCGTCCCATTGTACGAGGAAAAGCAGGCAGGCCGGTAGAGTTTGGCGCCAAGCTGGACATCAGTGTTGTAGATGGGTGGACACGGTTGGAATACTGCTCCTTTGATGCCTACAACGAGGCAGGGAATCTGCAGGAGATGGCAGAACGGTTCCGGGAGCGGGAAGGGCATTATCCCAGCCGTATCCTGGCGGACAAGATCTACCGAAACCGTGAGAATCTCAGCTATTGCAAGGAGCACGGAATCCGGCTCTCCGGTCCGGCACTGGGACGTCCCAAGAAGGGCGAGACCAGAGACATGGCTCAAGATTACCGGGATGAGTGTGAGCGCGTGGAAGTAGAGCGTAGGTTCAGTCTGGCAAAGCGCAAATGTGGCATGGGGCTGGTTGCGGCAAAACTGCGGGAAACCGCTGCCCATGTGATTGCCATGTCTGTTCTGGTGCTGAATCTCCGTAAGATTCAGTGCACCGTTTTCCAACTGCTTGCGTATTGGCGGGCTATTTTCTTGCCCAAGAAAAAATGGGCCATTGTTCAGTAGTCATTAACTATTAAAAGTCAACCCTCAAAATGAGTGGAAGTGCTCACAGACAGATGGTTCAAAAAAGGTATGGCAAAGCTGAGGTCTTATCAGGCCCCTGCTGTCTATTCAAATAGTTGGATCAAGCCGCTGAGCGATAGGGCTGCCTGGATTTCTCCATGGCGAAGATAAGCCGCACCAACTTCTTGGCTGCGTGGGAGATGGCTACATTGTAGTGCTTGCCCTCTGCCCGTTTCTTTGCGAGATAAGCGGCAAAGGCTGGGTCCCAAAGACAGACATACTTGGTGGCGTTGAAAAGTGCGTAACGCAGATATCTGGAGCCCCGTTTCTCCATGTGTGGGTAACAGTTATTCAGTTGTCCGGACTGGTAAGTAGACGGTGACATACCAGCATAAGCCAGCAGCTTGTCCGGAGAGTCAAAGCGTGACAGATCCCCCGCTTCAGCCAGGATCATGGCGCCCATGCGGCAGCCAATGCCGGGGATGGTCATGATGGGAGACCGGATCTCGTCCATCATGGTCTCAATCTCAGCTTCAATTTCATGGATTTCAGCATCCAGTTCCCGAATGAGCCGGATGGTATGCTGCAATTCCAGAGATTTGGCAGGCATTCTGGAACCAATGGACATTCGTGCAGCATCCCGAATTGACAATGCCACATCTCGCTTGTACCGGCCCTTAGAGGCCTTCTCCAAAAGAGATTTGAGGCTTGTCAGGTGTGCTCCGGCAACCTGTTTGGCTCCCGGAAACTCCTCCAGCAGGGCATAGACAGAGGCCATGTGGAGCGTTGGAACCAGCTTTTCCAACTCGGGAAACAGAATGCAGACCAGTCTGGAAACCGAGGTTTTCAGCTTGGCGCGCTCCTTTACCTTGTCAAAACGGTATCTGGTGAGTGACTTTAGTTCCTCATTGTGGTATGCTGTATCCGTGTAGGGTTTGAGGCCTGCATCGGATAACAGCATAGCCGCAATCGTTCGTGCATCTACCCGATCGGTTTTGGTCTTTCTGAGGCTGAGACTTTTTCGGTAGAGATTTGTGCGTAAGGGATTCAAGACATAGGTGGCCAGACCATTGTCCAAAAGAAACCCCAGCAGATTGTAGCTGTAATGCCCGGTCGCCTCAAGTCCTACTCTTATTTTGTCCTGAGGTGCGGTACAGGCCTGAATCTTCTCCAGCAGCGTATGGAAGCCATCCATATTGTTAGAGATGGTGAACACATCCGCCAGGACTTCGCCCTCAGAACTCTGGATAAAGCAGTCGTGCTTGTCCTTTGCCACATCGATACCAACGGAAACGACCATTTCAAAAACCTCCAACGGTAAATTTGTGATGCTGTTCCACAGAACACTTTGCTTTTGTAGCCTTGTTCCACATAAACCGTCTGGCGGTATTTAACTGATTAACAAAACTGCAAAGGGCTGTGGTTGGAACCTTTCGAGAACCATCTTGTGGTAGGAGGCGATCACCAATCCACAGCATCTCTTACAGTGTAGCACAGCCCTTGGAGAGGGGCTCTAATAACTACTACTACAACTCGATTTAAATAAGCTTACAATTTAAGCATTGGTAGTAATCTGATTTCTTGGCTTACGTGTCCGTGCTTTGGGCGCACGTTTCCCTTGGTTTTCAGGACTTGCAGCTTTCGCATTTACAACTTCATAGACGATTGTGCCCACATCCTCTTCCGAAAGATCAATCGTGTCCAAGCGGTATTTCCATTTGTAGGGGACGGGAACCTCATTGATTTCTTCAAAGTATTTCAAAATCCGTTCCTTTAGTTCCTCTTTCGAGCCTACACGAATCCCGGACAACATCTGGCGGGTCATTTTGCTGAAAAAGCCTTCCACCATATTCAGCCAGGAGCCATGTGTGGGTGTGAACACAAATTCAAACCTTCCAGGAACTGTATTCAGATATTCCTGTGTCTCCCTGGATGTATGGGCGGAGTGGTTATCCAGTATAAGCCGTATTTTGTCCCCTTTTGGGTATTTCTCATCCAATATTTTAAGGAATGTTACAAAATCGCTGCTTTTATGAGTATTGCTTACCAGTGGGATAGCTTCCCCGGTCAACAGGTCAATCGCTGCCAATAGGGAGAGCGTCCCCAGACGTTTATACTCATAATCACGCTGTACGGTGGACATTTTTTCCGTACTGGCAACCGGGGGCCTGTCCCCGGTTGTGGTGGCAATCGCTTGGATCCCGGGCTTTTCATCATAGGATAATGTATGTACCGGCTCTTCATCACCGGCAAACGGAATCAAACTTCCATTTTCATCAAAGCGGAGTTCAACCTGTTTGTAAATGACCAGCACATCATGCATCTTCTTTTCAAAGTCAGGATCCCGTTTTTCACAATAATAGGTGACCTTATGGGGATTAAGCATTGCTTTCCTAAGTATCTTCCGGATAGAAAACTCAGATGCTGTCGCCATACGGGGATATCCTTCCTGTTCAGCAACGGAATTGATGTAGCGGGTAAGGCTCAATGGATACCATAACTCTGCCGGGAGGCCGAATGCGGAAGGCTTTTGGCAGGCAATATTGATTACCCATGCCTTTGCATCATCGGTAATTTCAATCCTGCGGCCACGGCCTTTACTGTCTTCCATGGCAGCTTTCACGCCTGATTCCATATATTTTTTCAGGCAGAGCTTTACCGTCGGTCTCGAAATATCGAGTTTGTCAGCAATGGCTTCATCTGCCATGCCATCTGATTTTAATAAGAGGATTTTGGCTCTCCTGTGGACTCTGGCTTCAACAGTCCCCTTCTGTAGAATGGACTTTAAATATGACTTATCATCATTGGAAAGAAAAATAGGCGTAGCACTCTTTGGCATCATTTTACCTCCTGAAATGGTCTATAATTATTATACCATTTCAGGATAATAATGTAAACTTATTAAAATCGAGTTATACTACTCTATAATACAAGGATGCGATAGACTGGCTTATTGAGCGAGGCTCCATACAAATTGGTAACAGCGGCCGATTGCAGGTCAGTCAATTTCGCGTTGTCTTGCTGGGAGATCTGTATTATCATGAGGTGATTTGCCCCTTGTACTATGACAGGTCCGCGCTGGATACTACCGGCGGTATGATGGAACTATGTTCTAAGCGATCTCTCTGACCAGTGATCTAGCTGCAGAAATCCCTAATTGGTCCAACGTCAAACGGAGCGTCTGCGAGAAAGCAGGCGCTCCGTTTGCCTGTTCAGAGTATGTCATCTTTCATTTGATCTCCGGTTCCAGCTCATCAAATTCAGGGGTAGAGAAAAATTCTCCCAATGTGATCTCCAGACCATCGCACAGCTTTTTGATCGTGACAATGGAGATATCTTTCCGGGATTCATCCAGCATACTGTACACCGTAGACGGTGTTACTGCTGATAGCGTGGCTAATTCGTTCGGCTTGATGTTACGTTGACGGCAAATATCCAGAAATCGATTCACCACCGCCTGCTTTACTACCATATCGCACTCACCTCGATATGATAGTATTTATTTATGCGCAAACGCGTACACGCAGTTGCGTAATACGAGGAAATAAAGTATAATATACGCGTCGGCGTAATGTTTTATGTGTAGTCAGTTGTGACAACGAGGTGAGTGCCATGTTCACACAAACTTCCTGCTTTACCGGGCATCGTCCCCGGGCCTTTCCCTGGCGCTACAATGAAAAGGATCTGCGGTGCATGATGCTGAAATTCCGGCTAAATCGCGAGATTATCCACGCGATCAAACAGGATGGCGTCAGGCACTTTCTCACCGGCATGGCCTTAGGAGTAGATACATGGGCGGCAGAGATCGTACTGTCGCTGCGCAAACAGTTTCCCGTTACTCTGGAGGCCGTCCTTCCTTGCCAAGAACAGGATGCCAGGTGGCCGCTGGAGAGCCAAAAGCGATATCAATCCATCATAACCCAGTGCGACAAGGTAACGCTGCTTCAGACACGCTATACCCCTGACTGCTTTGACAGACGCAATCGCTATATGGTTGACCACAGTGATCTTATCATTGCGGTTTGGAATGGTTCTCCCAGCGGGACGGGAAATACGATTTCCTATGCAAAATTGCTGGAGAAGCGAATCTGCGTGATTCCTGTACATGTCTGCGGATGACGATTGTACCGATAACGGAACAATTATGCGTGTATTTTGCCGTGTTTTTTGTTAGAACATGAAATTATAAAACTTTTTCAAGCGATTTTATATGAAAATGTATTGACGCGGTACAGCGAATGTGGTATGATTCTTTATGTAAAAGTCTCTCTTTGTTGTGTTGGGTCATCCAGCACATCTCGTCTCTATTGGCCTGCTTGTCGGGTCTCGTCCCTATCAAAAAACGCCTCAGGGAAGCTATACTTTTATCTGAGGCCTTATATGCTAGAAGTCATTTTATCGACTGAACCAAGAGTATTTGCCATTAGGTGAATACTCTTTTTTCTTGCAAAGATCCAGGGCACCAGTGTATTTGATCCATACGCTGGTGCCCTTTTTTACATATATGTTCTTCTTTTCCACAGCGCTTTGTCGACGTCAACACAAGCAATTACCAAGGCCCATGGCACGGAGGGCAACAAATCCGTACCGAACCCCAGCAACTAGCCGCATAACGCGACCCGTTTGGAGCCCTCGGAGAATGGCTCCCACCCCTGGTACGGCGACCAGAGGTGTCCCCAGCAAATGCCGTGCCCGCTCCGGATGGGGCGTGGGGAGACCGCCCCTGGTTCTGGGGGCACCTCCAGCGTGGTGAGCCGCTGTATGAGCCAGCTCTATTACACGCAAACCTGCCCGTTACATGGGGGGGTGAACTGGTTATTTTGCAACATTGTTGGAAAATAACCAGTGAAGGGGGGCGATACCGTGGCGGGTATCGGCCCTGATAGGGGTCACTATATCCCCCTAAAGCAAAGATATGTGCCACTTTTAACTGCCATGCTGGCTGGGGTGCCTGCCGTCACCCAATACGGCTATGTTACAGAGATTTGCATGCAGAAAGGAAAGACTTTTATGATGGATAACGCAGTGCTTTTATTGCAAAACGGTATGTGGAAAACTCTGCTGGCACTATCTCATGAGGTTGACCAGGAATTTGTTTTTACACTAGGTGCCTGCGAGGAGGTAGCCTGATTATGGCAAGTATTGTGTATGAGGCCAAGCAAATGGCTGATCGTCTCCGCAAAGAGATGGAAGACCGCAAGATATCGAATCAGACCTATCGTCAGTATAAAGATCGGGTGATCAAATTTGTCATTTGGTGTCGGGAGCGGTATGGATGTCGGCACGCTGAGGAGTGTCCAGCCCATCTGCAGGATTACTCCGACTGGCTGGTGGCCCAGGGCTATAGCCCCAATACGGTACATAAGTATCTGGCCGGAGCAAGCAGCGTGTTTGATGTACCTCTGGAGTCGATTAGTAAGCCTAGGCGGGTAGTGGCCAACAACACCCGCAGCCGGGGCGTCAAAGCGGTGGACAGCCGCAGCGATGCTCAGCGGGAGGCATCTCCTCGGTTGTACGACTTTGCGCTGGCGGTGGGGATCCGCCGTGCTGAGTACAAACATCTCCGGGGCGATGACCTGGTAGTCGATGAGTCCGGCTATCCCTGCATCCGGGTTAGGCGGGGTAAGGGAGGCAAGTACCAAGAGCAGCGGATCGCGCCGGAGGATATGAGTTTTATCCAAAGCTTCTTTGATGGCTCTCACGATAATGTATTCTCCAGTGGAGAGATGAAGAACAAAATCGATTTGCACCATCTCCGAGCGGAGAGGGCTCAGCGGGCCTACAGAGACTACCTGGCGCGTTTGAAGGCCGCCCCTGATTACCGGGCGCAACTCACCGAAGAGGTACACCGCCGCTGGAATCGCCTGTGCAGCAAGTGCTGGAACCCCAAGCTTGTGGAGGGCTATTATTATATCCGCGACAACAATCGCCGGCTGGCTCTCGCACATGGGTTGCCCGTCAAGTACGACCGCCTGGCTGTTATGGCAG
>ENA-OOZX01001731-OOZX01001731.1-human-gut-metagenome-genome-assembly--contig:-NODE-1731-length-12986-cov-4.685639_pt1 | contig 12986 bp, 5 predicted proteins | sample MGYA00241048_ERZ501412 | MGnify/ENA primary metagenome ERZ501412 (study PRJEB25962, sample SAMEA2042518) | human gut metagenome | biome: human gut; feature: human-associated habitat; material: faeces... | reverse complement strand
CCGGCTTTTGCGACCACGGTCGAAGGCGCGACGGCCACCGTCGAGCACGGCGCAAGCCTTGTCTTCGGCAACCTGACGAAGACGGGCGAATTCACGCTCCTCGAAGGCTTTGACCTTTCCGCCAACCTTGGTGAGGACGGCGACTGGAAGGGCGGCTGGGACGGCGAAGACCTCTACATCGTCAATGACGACGGCTCCGGCCTTGACTACTTCATCCAGCTTGACGTAGACAAGGACGGCAACAAGGTGAGCGCCAATGTCGACGTGGCCGACTTGGAAACGGTCTATCCCGACATCGTTCTGCCTGGCCTCGGCAACGAGGCACTGCAGGATTGCGCCAAGGGCAACGATTCGTCCTTCATCTGCGGCATCGTCAAGGATGAAAACCTTACGGTCGAAGAAAAGACGCGAATCATCAATTCCGTTGCGCAGATCGCATCCGTGGGCGGCACGACCGCTTCGGCCTACGCCGACATGGGACTCGTCTCCGACGTGCTCGAAGATCGTCTCTCCTTCACGGGCCCGACGCACAAGGACGGTCAGCTTCTGCAGATTCCCGCGACCGATGCCCTTTGGGTTGAGGTGATCGGCGGCAAGACCAAGACCGGCTCGCTCGCGCTCTCGAACCTCTCGGGCGGCGTCAAGAGCGACACCTACGGCGTCATGATCGGTGCGGATGCGCTCATGCCCAAGCCTGCCGTCAAGGTGGGCGGTGCGTTCTCATACCTCTCGGGCAGCCTCACGAGCACCGGCAGCGGTCTCTCGACCACGAACGACTACGACACCTACGGCGCGCATCTCTATGCGGCCTGGACGCCCACCACGAAGTTCAACCTTGTCGGACACGTGGACTGGATGCTTCAGGACTCCGACATTTCGATGAGCATCGGGACGGACAGCTTCGGCAAGGCTTCGGCCAAGCCCAACGCCAATGTCGCTCAGGCCGGCATTCGTGCCGAGGTTCGCGAAACGGTCGGTGTCTTCGACATCGTGCCGCACGTGGGCCTGCGTGCCGTCTACACCAAGACGGATGACTTCAAGACCAAGATCGACGGCAAGAACGCCTTCCGAAATGCGCTTGAAGACACCTTCACCGTGCAGATGCCCATTGGCCTGACGGTCTCGGGCTATGTCCCTGCGCAGGGAGGATGGACGGTTGCACCGAAGGCCGACGTCACGTTCGTGCCGCAGGTGGGCGATACCGATCAGACCTCTACGGTGCGCGGCACGGCCATGTCTTCGTCCGACAGCGTCACCGGTGCATTCGCGGGCGAATACTACGGTCAAGTCAAGCTTGGGCTCACGATGATCAATCCGAAGGCCGACACCTCCTTCGGCGGGACTGTGGGCTATGCCCGTGGTGATGCCGGCAAGAAGGACCTGACCTTCGGCGTGCAGTTCACAAAGAACTTTTGACGACTAGTTGAGGCGATCTGCAAAGGTTGCCTCGACCAACCCAGAACCGCTCGGGCGTCTCAAAGCGCTCGGGCGGTTCTGTATTGGGAAGACGAAAAAAAAACAATAGGTGTCGTCTATAAGTCAATAGATTAGTGGTTGTTCTCACAGAAAAACCCAACCCCTCGGGGAAAACCCAACAGCCAAATTCGAAATGATTGTCTATCAGAGAGTCGTTTGTAAAAGATTGTCATGTAAAAACGACACATGTTGGATTTCGTCGCCTGTGCACGCACTTTTTGCAAGGTGATTTACAAAAGTTACAAACTAAAGTTGCGCAGGTGCACGTGGTGAAAACCCTTAGATTTGATATAGATCAAGCTCTTGGGGGGGGGGCTGGGTAGTCTGGCAAGTGCACTTTCTCGTCATTTCGAGAGAGGCAGGACCAAACAAACCATTTATTTGGAGATAACAAATGAATCGCGTTTTCAAGACCAAGTGGAGCGTGGCTCATCAGGAGTACGTCGTCACAGACGAAAAGCATACGACCAAGACCAAGACTGCCAAGAGTGCCGTGGCGCTCGCCGTGGCGGCGCTGATGCTTGGTGCCGGCGTTGCCTCTGCTGCGTACATGGATCCCGGCTTTGTCGCCAAGAACTCGACTCAGTTGGAACAGGCCAAGAAGTCCTGGGAGACTGCTGAGTATCAGAAGGACTGGGGGCTGGCGGCCATGAATGCCTCGACGGCTTATGCGCTGGGTTACCATGGTCAAAACACTGCAGTTGCCGTGATGGACTCCGGTGCTCTTCTTCAGAAGCATCCTGAACTCGCCGGCGACCGTTTCCATGCTTCGCATGCGACCGGCGTGTATGGCTCTACCGGAAACCGCTATCAGACGGGTGTGCCCGGAGTCGGTGATGCGTTCGGAAATGGTGACTACACAGAAGGCGAAGCCTTTGACGTGGACGGCAATTGGGTTGGACACGTGAATGACACCCATGGCACGCATGTCACGGGTACGGTTGGTGCAAATCGTGACGGTTCTGAATTCCACGGCGTTTCTTGGGGTTCCGACATTTGGGTTGGAACGACTGGCGGTACCGACAACACGAACTATGGTCCCTTTCAGGATTACAACTTCTTCTATGCCGGCTGGAAGGCTCTTGCCGATAACCTCGTTGCTGCAAATGGCGCAGAGCGCGGTGGTGTCATCAACAATTCCTTCGGAACGAACCTTCGTGTGAATGAAGGCGGTACGTCTCTTCCGACAAACACCACGGCTCAAACGGAATACGAATATTTCCTCTTCAAGCAGGTTTATGGCGACAAGAAGTCCTTCGTGGATGCAGCTTGGGACGCCGTGAAGGGCACGAACGTGGTTCAGGTCTTCACGACCGGCAACCGCAACATGGACATGCCGTACTATCGCCCGCTTTATCCGTATTTCAACCCGGAAGCCGAACAGAACTGGATTGCCGTGGCTGGTCTGCAGATCGACTACACGTACTACTATGACGAGGATGGTAAGCGGCAAAAGAAGTACAACTACGGCACAGACGGAAAGTACAAGTACAAGTGGGTTGACGGTTTCAATCAGGCAGGCAATGCCAAGTGGTGGACGGTGGTTGCTCCAGGTGACGCCATTTACAGTAGCGTCGTCTATGATGACCATTACGAAGCGACCAGTGATGAACATCCTTTGGGTGCCCCTGGGTACGCCAGTTACGGCGGCACGTCCATGGCTGCGCCGCACGTCTCCGGCGCAATGGGCGTGTTGATGTCACGCTATATGGACATGAACGCCATTCAGGTTCGCGACGTGATGTTCACGACGGCCAACCACTACAACACCGACGGTTCGAAGTTTGAAGGTTGGACGGCAGCTGATGGTACGCCTGACGAAATCTACGGTTGGGGTGTTCCTGACCTTGACAAGGGCATGTACGGTCCGGGCCAGTTCCTTGGCAAGTTTGACTACAACATGAGCAACACCGCTCTGGACGTTTGGACGAACGACATCAGTCAGGTCGCGCTTGACGCTCGTAAAGCTGAAGACAAGGCTTGGATGGAAGCGACCAAGGATGGCACGGATCTGTCTGCTGAGTATGAGCTCGGTGAAGGCAACAAGATCCCGAATATCGACGACGCTACCATCTCGAAGGAAGATGCTGAGAAGTGGCGTGCTGAATACTACGCCCTGCGGGCTCAGTCCATTAAGGACAAGTTGGCCAACGGGGAATATGACGGTACGTTGATCAAGAGCGGCTCCGGCACGCTTGTCATGACGGGTAACAACACCTATCGCGGCGGCACGACCGTTGAAGGCGGCACGCTCCTTGGCTTTGCTGAATCCTTCGGTGTGACGGGTGATGATGCCAATGCCACGGCCAACGGTAAGGTTGTTGTCAATGGCGGCAGCTTTGGCTTGCTCGAAACGTACACCGACAACTTCACCATGACGGGGGAACATAAGGCCGGCGTTCACGGTGATGTCCAGAAGGCTGCCAACGATGCGGGTCACTCTGTTGATGTCACTGTCAATAAGGACGGCGCCTTCTATGTTGTTGCCGGTCACGACGTGACGATGGGCACCTTGACTCTCAACGAGGGTGCAACCTTTGCTGTCGGTACTTTTGACAACAATGTGTTGAAGGAAGCCTATGTGGGTGAAACGCAGACGGGTACTCTGACCGCTGAGAAGATTACCGGTCTCGATAACGCCACGATCAAGCCTGATCTTGGTGACTCCGCCTTCTTCGATACGAAGCTTGAGATCAAGGACAACAAGTTGACGGCCAGCGTCTCTCGCAATGAAGACGTCAACTTCGCAACTTATGCTTCCAATGCCAATGGGAATGCTATTGCCGGCGCTATTGAAGGCGCGGGTTCCGGTGCTCTCTTTGATGCTTTGATTGGTGCTTCGAAGGGTGACGTTGCCAAGACCTACAACTCTCTGGGCGACGACTTCATCCTCAATACGCGCAATGCGGGCATCGTGAACGGCATGACGCTCTCCCGCGCCATCAAGGATCAGGCTACCGGTATCGGCGAAGGCCGCAAGGTCGAAATGGCCGACGGCACGGCTCGCCTCTGGGCGACGGGTGTTGGCAGCTGGTCGACGCTTGACTACGGCCAGTCCGACATGGACAGCGACTTCTACGCCGGCCTCTTCGGTGCTGAAGTTGACGTCTGCTCCGCCACGAAGCTCGGTCTCTTCTTTGGTGCCGGTTCTACCGACAACAAGGCGGGCGACAACAAGGTTGAAAGCGACGACATCCACTTCGGTGCTTATGGCGTCACGAACTTCAGTGATGTGGTCAACGCCACCTACGGCTTCGTCTACAGCCATCAGTCGGCTGATGCCACCCGCGCTCTGCAGGTTGGTTCCCAGCTTGGCATGAACGCCTTCTCGGGCGACACGGACATCACGCAGATCTTTGCTGAAGCCGCCTACACCGGTCTCAACACGGACGCCTACAGCATCGAGCCGTACTTCGGTTTGAGCTGGATCCATGCTGAATCCGACGGCTTCAACGAACAGGTCGGCACGATGGCCTTCTCGACCACCACTGAAGATCAGGATGTCCAAGTGACGACCCTTGGCGTTCGCGGTGCCATTCCGTTCACCATGGGGGCAACCAAAGTTGCTCTGAAGGGCGACGTGGCTTGGAACCACTTCTTCGGCGACACGGAAGCCGAAGCTTCGATGAATCTCGCCGGCTCCGGCGTGGCTCGTCTGAAGGGCGGTGAACTCGGCGACATGGCCTCCGTCGGTCTCGGTGTGGAAGCTCAGGTCGGCAAGATGACGACCATGGGTCTCTCCTACACGGGTGCCTATGACGGCGACATCACGTCGCACGGCATCTCCGCCAATGTCCGCTTCAACTTCTAATGTGAAGCAGAGGACGTGACCCGATTGGTCATCGGGTCACACGGTACCGACCGAACTCGCAGTCGGTCGGTACCTTTCTCAAGCGTCTGGCCATGAGGATGCTTGAGAAAGGCAGTTGGTCCTGCTTGGGCTGCAGACTCTCGCTTGCAACCATTTACGCCCTGTCGGCATCCGTCGACAGGGCGTTTTCTCTAGTCCAAATCGGGAAAGCATGCGAGGGTGGTGGCAATTAGAGGCGGCGTACTGCCGCTGTATAATGATGGCAGTTTTGTTGCGATTTTTCCTTCAGTCACGGCAAAACTGTTCGAACGTCTATAGCTATGGAGATATCATCGATATGAAGGCTGATATTTTAATCACCCCCCTCCCATGCCCAATTAATGGGGACTAATAAAGTTAACCTGAAAAAGACGCTTTTGTGCGTTGCCACGGTTTCGGCCTTAACCATGATTGCAGGCGGTGCGGCTGCCGCAACAAACGAATATTCATTGCAGTACAACGGCATTGGCGTGAAGGCCAAGTATGCCGACTATGCTTCGGAACACAGCCACTTTTTCATTGGTGGCAACTTTGTCAATCATGGACCAACAGAGAAAGAATCCGGAGACACCGATTACTACTACAACGCTGTCGACCGCTACGGCGACCACACTGCCGACCCCAACAACGTTGAAAAGTACAACACGATCGGTGACATTTCATTGACGTATACGGAAAGCACTTTCCGCAACGCAATCGCCGATGAGACGCTGGCGGCTCCCAAGGATTTTGAAATCTATGGCGGCGGCTTGGTGTTTGGTTCCGTCTCCAGTGGTGATCAACTCGGTGGCAACCAGGCCAATGTCAAGGGCGATGTGAATCTTGTTTTCCAAGATATTACGACCCGAAAACATGAAAACGATGAGGGGCTTCAGGGCTTCGATGTGTTTGGCGGAGGCGCTATTCACACGAATTTTGGCAGAGCGATCCTCGAAGGCAACACTCACATCACGCTGAAGAATGTCAATAGCCCCGTGAGCGAAGTCATGGGGGGCGGTTTGGTCAATGGCGGTGGCCTGAGGGAATCCGAGGCGGACCCTTATCGCCCTAAGACCAATGCAGATGCAAGCGTTAAGGGCAATGTGACGATCGATGTGTCTGATTCGACCCTGGGAACCATCGCCGGCGGCGGCGATGTGACCGGTGACGGCACGACCACCGACGCCAAAATGAACATTGAGGGAGATGTCACCATCAATGTGAAGAACACCACGCTCAAGCTGGGTGGCGTTGATTTCGACTACGGCGTTGTGGTGGGAGGCTCCTTTGCTACGCAAAAGGGCGTGGCAAATCTCGAAAAGGGTGTCACGATCAATGTCCAGAACTCCACTATGGACTTGCTGATCGGCGGTGGCGGCACAGCAGACGAACTGTATCCGGATGATGGCGACAGGGTCAGCGTGGCCGGTCATTCCGCCGTTGTGAAGGGAGACGTCAATATTACGCTGGATGGGACGGCGGTTAGCCATACGCTGCTCGCGGGCGGCTATTCCGACAGCGGTTTCTTCGGCATTAAATATAATCCTCAGGATGGAGAGTACGGTGATGCTGACGTCAAGGGCAATGCCACCGTCACGCTCAAGAACGGCTCGTCTGTCAAGACCGTCTACATGGCCGGCTACGGCAAGGGTGCCGACGTGGAGGGTGATTCCACGCTCATCATCGTGGACCCGACCGTCAAGGTTCTTGAAGGCGGCGTGATTTATGGCCAGGGCGCTGTTGTGGATGGGGCGTACACGAGCACAACCGGTTCTTCGACGCTAGCTTTCGGTACGCAGGATCAAGCCTACGTTGGCGACTTCAAGGCCGCTTTCCAAGACTTTGACGTAGTGACGGCTTCAAAGAACTCCGTTGTGAATCTTGGCGTCATTGACAATGACAAGCATGGTCGCGTCACGGAGGAAGGCACGGAAAGCTGGCTCAAGTTCTCCGGTGCAGGTGCGTTTGCTGCCGACATTGATATTTCGAACAACAACAATCTCTGGATTAACACGGCCTTCAACGCAAAGAACGTGAAGATCGATGGTGCGAAAATCACCATCGGAAAGGGCGGCACGCTGACGGCTGAGAATCTTGGCGGCACGGGTTCCATTCTGATTCAGTCGGAGGGCGTCCTTTCGACCACCTCCAACCAGATCTTCACGAATGCTCTCAATGCGGATGGCTTGAACATCGATGCGGGTGCACTCAAGTACAACGGACTCGTATTTGAAGAGGGCGGTACGCTTACGCTGACCGACGGCAAGTACAACATCGTTTACGCGAAGAATGCTCAGTCCATTCTGAACACGGGCAAGCTTGAATTTACCGGCACCTTGGTCGATATTACCGGCGAAGAGTTGCCCAATCTCGACCTCGATGAGACGCCCGAGGACGTCACGCTCGGCGGCACGGATCTCAACGCCAGCGCAGATGAGAACGGCACCGTCACGGTGGACAAGACTGTGGGCGGCAAGACGCTCGTCGTGGACGGCGGCACCAAGGTTACAGTCTCTCAGGATAAGACGCTGACGCTGGTCGGTGGTGCAGATGCTTCGGGCGAGCTCATCACCTTCAAGGACGCCACGGGCGACAAGACCGTGACGGCTTCCGGCGAAAAGGGCGGCGTCACGCTTGGCAGCGAATCTGACCAAAAGGCGGGCACGCTTTCCGCGACGGTCAATCTGACGCAGAAAGCGACGCTGACGGCTCAGAACGGTGCTTTTACGGTCGAGGCTGTCAAGGCTCAGGATGCTAATGTTGCTGTCAACAGTGCAGAGCTGATTGTTAACAAGCTTGAGATGTCGGGTATGTCCGCCATTTCGTCTAATGCCACCGGCAAGACGAAGGTTACTGAACTGTCCTTTGGTAAGGATGGTACGACCACCGTTACGGGTGCCGTTTCCGCCGACAAGATCGTGGCTCAAGGCAATGCCACCATCAACATCGGCAAGACCGGCGAGGATGGCGAACGCGGCGATCTGACGATCGGCGAAGGCTCGATCAAGGGCCTGACGTTCTTCCTCGACCCGACCTGGGTGGACGGGCAGGAAGTGACCGAGGCTTCCCGTCTCGTGCTCAAGCAGACCACGCTTGACGGCAACGTCGTCGTGGGCGAAAACAGCTATGTCGTGCTCGGCACCAACACTGATGCCGAATTCGTGAAGCTCTTCGCCGACAAGACCCTTACCTGGGGCAAGGGTGAAGGCAAGACGCTGGCAGCCGCCTACGTTGCCAAGCCCATCGTTGTTACGGCGGGTTCTCTCGTCGTTGATGGCACGCTGACCTCCGCGCCTGCGAATGAAGCTACCGGCACGGTGAAGTTTGCCAAAGATTCGGTGTTGGTGGCCGATGTGACCGACCTCACCACGGACAAAGCACTCATCACCGGCACGACGTTTGACGTTGATGCAACTTCCAAGGCCGTCATCATCGGCAAGCTGAAGAATGGCGAAACGTACAAGCTTACGACTGTTGCTAGTGCCACTTTCTGGAATACGGAAGAAACGTTGGTTGCAGGCAACAAGCTCTGGGACTTCACGGTCAACGAAGACGGCTCCTTTACGACCAAGCTCACGGATGCCGCACTCGTCTACGGCGACCTGATGCAGGGGCATGAACTTGCCAACGCCGCCACTGAAGCCGGCAATGCCTACGGAAACGAGCTTCTGACGGAGACGGAAGGTTTGTCCAATGCGGCAATTGCCGCACGCTTTGACGCCGCGATGAACACTGCGGGCGCTGCCGCCGTCTTCACGACGGCCTACGACCGCGCGTCTGAATTGCGCGACGCCGTTCGAGGCGAAGCCCTTGAGGGCGAAGGCAACCGTCTGTGGGCTCAGGTGACGGGCGGCAAGACGAAGCTCAACGGCCTTTCCTCCGGCGCTCAGTCCATTCATGTCGACACCGATGCCTACGGCCTCGTGGTGGGCGGTGACGTCGCACTCTCGAACGGCGTCCTCGGCGCTGCCTTCACGGCTGGCACCGGCGACAGCGAAAACGACGACGTGGGCGTCAAGGACGATTTCGACTTCTACGGTCTCTCTGTCTACGGCAAGACCTCTGTGGGCGGCATCGACCTTCTCGCCGACGGTTCGATGACCTTCGTGAAGTCTGATCTCACGATGGGCGGTGTAGCCGACGTCGACACCGACACGACGACCGCCGTCTACTCGCTCGGCGTGCAGGCTCAGCGCACTTGGGACTACGTCGTTGCAATCACGCCCTTCGTCGGCATGGACATCTACCATGTCCGCGGTGACGGCTACGACAACGGTCACGGCGCTCAGGTTGACGACGCCCATGCGACCGCCGTCGAATTCCCGATCGGCGCAACGATCGCCAAGGCATTCGAGACGAACGGCTTCAAGCTGAGCTCGAACTTCTCGTTCGCCGTGGTTCCGACCGTGGGCGATCGCGACATCGACAGCAAGGTGCGTTTCGCAGGTGCTGAAAGCACCTACAACTTCACCTTCGCCGACGATGTCAAGGTCCGCACGAACCTTGGATTTGCCGCCGAGAAGGACAACTTCCGCTTCGGCCTCAATGCCGGCTATGACTGGGGCAACGAAGAGCGTTCGGCCACGAAGCTCATGCTCAATGCGCAGTATCGATTCTGATTGACTGCGTTGTGCAACAGGCTTGCTCGTTGACGTGAGCTTGTTGCATCAAGACAAAACCGCTCGGCGAGGGTGACCAGCCGGGCGGTTTTGCATGGGCATCTTCTAGCTATCCTGGGCCACGACCTTTCGTTCGACGCCGTCCTCGGTCAAGCGGAAACGCTGCCATTGGGCATCTTCTTCCATCTTGAGGGCATGCGCAGCCTTGACGAAATCCTCAACCGAGACAACGCGCCAGATGCCCTCGACAAGATCGAGCGCTTCGCGAACAAGGTCGAGATTACGCTGGCCGTTCTCGGTCACCTCCGGCTCCTTGGCAAGGAGATGCATGGCTTCGCGAAGTCGGGTGGCGATGGCTTCGCCGTTCTCGACATGCTTGCAAAGCGATTCGCCAAAACGCAGAACCGAGTAGAGCTCGCAGCGATCCTGCCAGTCGTCGGATCCCATGTACATGCGCAGAAGCGCCGCGTCGTGCTTTTGCTTCAAGGCTTGGATGCGGGATTCCGGGACTTCCAGCTTGTGCATCAATCCGACGGGAATGCGACCCGTCGTAGGGCGGTATTTCTTGTTCTTGCGGGGAGATTTGGACTTGGGCATGCTTCGAGATTGGAAAGGGAAAGAGAAGGACGAACTCAAACCGCGAGTGCGATGAGAGATCCAACAATTAAGCCGACGATGAGGGGGACGATTGATTTCGTCCACCGATGGGCGTTGTTGGACAGCTGTTCCATTGTTGTCGTAATCGAAGCCAGTTCTTGCTTCTGTGTCTCAATCTGCTCCAGCAATCGCTGCTTATCTGTCGTAAGTTGCTCTATCAGGTTGTTGTCATATCCAGACTTTTTTATCTGTATTACAAGATCTTTGTTTTCTTCTTTCAGTTTTTTTATTTGTTCCTGTAGCTCGGCCGCCTGCAAAATCTTATCCATTCGAAGTTTTTTCAACTCTCTTTCCGCTGTAGACTTTTCGATTGCAAGGAAGGCGGCTTTCTTTTCCAGTTCATTCTTCTTCGCGTCGAGTTCTTTTTTCTGCTTTTCTTCGCTACAGAACTTGCCCTTGATCTCGTTCAAATCGGCAAGGGCTTGAATCTTTTCTCGCTCCAAACTTTGCATTTTTCGCAGTTTTGCAACGTAGCCTGCGTAAAGGGCTTTTTGAGATCGAAGGCGCTCTCCGATCCATGCTCCAAGGTCAGTCGGGGTGGTGAAAGATTTATCAGCGTAGTGGTCAAATTCCGTATGGCTACTTTCATGTCCGAGCGCTGAGACTACGGGGAGGGTACATTCGGCTAGAGCATCCAGCACGGAAGGATGCTCGAACGTTGAGGCAATGGCTTCACTTCCGCCGCGCACGATGAACAGCATTTGGAAAACATCCGTTCTCTGGCCAAGGTTTCGCAAAGCCGTGGCTACCTCACCAGGTTCTGAAATTCGAACGTACTGCTGTTCGAAAGAAATGATATTGTCAAGTTGAGCATGAGTGAGCTCAGGATTGCTCCGTAGGATCGCCGAGGTGACGTCGGAAAAAATTTGAGATTGAGGTTGGATGACGGCAATTCGGCAGGGCTCAAAGCTGTCCGGTGAATCAGCGTTGATCGCAGTGAAGAATGCTGTGTTGAGAATTTCATCGGGTGTTCTAGCCTTTCGAATATGCCGACGAACAGATAAATTGGCTTTGGCCGTCAAGGCGGCAGCTTTAAGCGCCTTATCTTCATGTCGTTCGACACTCCCGAAAATGTGCAGTAGTCTCAACTGCAATGACATTTGAACTCCGCCTTGGGCAGGACGTCCATGTAGATCGACGACACCGGCAAGGCAAATGCGTTTGCCCTCATAAGGTGCAAGTTTCTCGCAGTCGGATAACTGATAGAGCAGCGTGACATTTTCGTCCAGTTTGCCGTAAAAGGAACGGTTGCCTATTCCGTAGCCTTTTGTGCCAGGTGTGAAAATTCCTTCTGTACGAATGACATGCAGGCGAGAGATGGGATGCAAATTGTCCCAAAATTTGCTCTTGACGGACTCGGTCACCAAGGTAATCAAGTCCTTAGTTGAAACGAAGTCGAGGTTGTCGTAAGGATTGGACATTGTGGGAAATGTTTTCAAAGCGTGGGATAGACACGGATTAATTTCTAGTTTTCGGTTTGACAAAGAAATAGGCGTTCTTGCCATCGCTGATATAGGGGGCTGTCCAATGCCCGTCCTGCTTCATGGGCGCGAGATAGAACAGCGTGTTGGGCGGAAGATCCTTGGACAAATGCTGCAGGATCGGTTGAATTTCCTTCTCCAGATTGATCCCGGATTTAGCATGGTAGGGGAACTTGATTCGAGGGATGTCCCAGCCGCGTGCAAATCCAAAGCCGAGGTAGCTTGGGACCTCCACGGGCTCATCAGCACCGTCATCGGGGTCGAATTTCACGTTGAAAGCGCAACCGTCGAGAATCGACTTGGTTTGTCGGCAACCGACGGATTCTTTCTCGACTCGCAGTTGAAGATAGCTGTTGCCAAAGCTCGAAAGTTCCACGGTCTTGTAGATGGAATACCCATTGGCCTTGAGAGCCTTTGCCAATTTTTCTCCCATAGCGGCGAGGGCGGCCTTGTATGCTTCCTCATGTGTAGCGAATTGCTCGGCAGGGAAGTAGACGTTGGCCTGCGAATCTTCTTCCTCTTCGCGGTTAAGGATGTTTGTTGCGAGCGAAAGCCCGAGTTCAACGCCGAAGCTTCCGATATCTATGCCTGGCAATGCATTGCTATGAGCAAGGGTTGAGAATGTCAAGTCCGAAACGAGCGTGTTTTTGCTCGGGTCGAACCCTTCCGGCGCAGGGCTGTCCTTGAGCGAGATGCCCATGAAGTAGCCAAGCCGATTGGCTTCGCTCGCATCGTCTAGCCACTTGGGCAAACCGCTTTCGTTCTTGTAGGATGCGCATCCGGCAAGCATAGACGCGGCGATGGCCAGACAACTGGTCAAAACAAGTTTTCGGGCAAACATGACAGGTACTCCTTAAGCTCGGCTGGAAGAAAAGGCGGCAGAGGACGCCCCTTGCGGGACGCCCTCCTCAAGCTGTGCGACGT
>ENA-OOZX01001705-OOZX01001705.1-human-gut-metagenome-genome-assembly--contig:-NODE-1705-length-13154-cov-3.184365_pt1 | contig 13154 bp, 9 predicted proteins | sample MGYA00241048_ERZ501412 | MGnify/ENA primary metagenome ERZ501412 (study PRJEB25962, sample SAMEA2042518) | human gut metagenome | biome: human gut; feature: human-associated habitat; material: faeces... | reverse complement strand
CACATTTAGTATTAACAAGTGAAAAAATCAAATATGTAAAAGATGACTGTTTATTAGTAGATTTAGCTTCTAATCCAGGTGGGATTGATAAAAAAGCAGCTAAAGATAAAAACTTGAAATTAATATGGGCATTGGCTTTACCAGGAAAGGTTGCACCAGTTACAACAGCAGAATTTATAAAAGATACAGTTTATAATATTTTGAAAGAAATATATAAAAAATAAAAAACGAAAGAGAGGAAGAAAAAATGAATGAAATTTTACAAGCATTAATTTTAGGAATAGTACAAGGATTAACAGAGTTATTACCAATATCAAGTTCAGCACACTTGAATTTGATTCCATGGGTATTTAATTGGAGTGAAATATCACCAAGTTTTGATGTTGCATTACATTTTGGAACATTATTAGCAATAGTAATATTTTTCTTTAAAGATTGGATAGGTTTAATTAAAGGAGGATATAAACAAGTAGTAAAAAAAGAAAAGACACCTGAAGGAAGAATGTTTTGGTATATTGTAGCAGCTACAATACCAGGTGGTGCAATAGGATTTTTATTAGATCATTTTTTAGGAGATACATTAGGAAAAATGCCGATATTAATAGCATCTGCATTAATAATAATGGGAATTATATTATATGTTGTGGATAAAAAAGCACCTTCAAAAACAAAATATGAAGATATGACTTTTAAGCAAACATTTTTAATAGGATTGTCACAAGCATTAGCATTTATACCAGGAGTTTCTCGTTCTGGAGTAACAATGACTACAGGAAGATTGATGGGAATTGATAGAGAATCAACAGCTAAATATACATTTTTGTTATCAACACCTATAGTTTTAGGTGCAACTTTATATAAGTTAAAAGAATTTGTTTTTAATATTCCTTTTGTTGTTGGAGTTGTTGCAAGTTTTATAACAGGTTTATTTGTAATAAAATTTTTATTAAATTATTTAAAAAAAGGAAGCTTCAAAGTTTTTGCGATATATAGAGTTGTAATAGGATTGGCTATTATAGGATTATACATATCAAGAATGTAAAATAATAGATATTGAAATTTAGTATCATACATATTAAAAGTGTAATAAATGCAGGATTATATGTATTAAGGATGTAAAGTTGATATAGAAATAATTGGAGTTGTTAATATGTTAGAAAAAATAAATACCCCAGAGGATGTAAAAAATTTAAACTTACAAGAGAAAAAACAATTAGCTGAGGATATTAGGAAATACATATTAGAAGTAGTTTCACAAAATGGTGGACATTTAGCTTCAAATTTAGGAGTTGTAGAGCTAACTATAGCTCTACATAGTGTATTTAATGAACCAGTGGATAAAATTGTATGGGATGTGGGTCATCAAACTTATGTACATAAAATTTTAACAGGTAGAAAAGAAGAATTAAAAAATATAAGAAAATTAGGTGGTATAGCAGGTTTCCCAAAAACAAAGGAATCTGCTTATGATTGCTTTAATACTGGACATAGTAGTACATCAATTTCAGCAGCTCTTGGAATGGCTAGAGCTAGAGATTTAAAAGGAGAAAATAATAGTGTTGTTGCAGTTATAGGTGATGGTGCATTAACTGGTGGAATGGCAATAGAAGCGTTAAATGATGCAGGATTTAGTAAATGTAAGATGACGGTTATTTTAAATGATAATGAAATGAGTATATCTCCAAATATTGGTGGATTAAATATGTTTTTAAGTAAGTTAAGAACGAAAAAATTGTATACAAAATCAAATATATCAGGGAAAAAAATAATAGGGAAAATACCTGTATTTGGAAAGCCAATTGTAAAAATAGTTCAAAGATTAAAGAGAAGTGTTAAGCAATTAATAATACCAAAAATGTTTTTTGAAGATATAGGATTTACATATTTAGGTCCAGTTGATGGGCACAATATTGAGCAATTAGAGAATATTTTAAAATTAAGTAAACAAGTTGATACACCAGTACTAATCCATGTACTTACTAAAAAAGGTAAAGGATATAAAATAGCGGAAGAAAATCCAGATAAATTTCATGCTACAGGTCCATTTGATTTGAAAACAGGTAAGCCAAAAAAAGCAAAGGGCTTGGACTATTCAAAAGTTTTTGGAAATAAATTAGTGGAAATGGCGGAAAAAAATGATAAAATTGTTGCAATTACAGCATCAATGAAAGACGGAACAGGACTAACAAAATTTCAAAAACAATTTTCAAAAAGATTTTTTGATATAGGTATAGCAGAGCAACATGCTATTACTTTAGCAGCAGGTATGGCAACACAAGGATTAATACCATTTGTACCAATATATTCATCATTTTATCAAAGAGCTTATGATCAGGTTATACATGATATTGCTATACAAAAGTTGCATGTAATAATGTGTGTAGATAGAGCAGGACTTGTAGGTGCGGATGGAGAAACACATCAAGGTACACTAGATATGGCATTTTTTAGATTAATACCAAATTTAACAATAATGGCACCAAAAGATTTTAAAGAATTAGAAGATATGTTGGAATTTGCTGTGAAAATAGAGAAGCCAGTTGTTATTAGATATCCACGTGGTGGAGAAGATAAAGATATTAATTTTGAAACACATAACAAAATTGAGTTTGGTAAAGCAGAAGTTTTGAAGGAATTTAACAAAGATATAAGTTCTGATGAGAAAAATAAAAATGAACAATGTATTGATGAAAAAAATAACCAAAATATAAAAAATCAAATAGTGAATAAAGGACAAGAATGTGCACAAAAAAATGTTTTAATAATTGCTATAGGAAAAATGGTTGCAAGAGCTATGAAAATTGCAGAACAAGAAGAAAAAAAAGGAAATAATGTATGTGTGGTTAATAGCAGGTTTTTAAAGCCATTAGATAGAAATAAGATATTACAACTTTTAAAAGAGTCAAATGAAGTTATAACAATAGAAGATGGAACCATAATAAATGGATTAGGTACAGCAATAAAAGAAATTATTGCAGAGGAAAATCTTGCGAATATAGAAATAAAAACACAAGCATATCCTGACGATTTTATTCAACATGGTTCTGTAGAACAACTAGAAAGTATGTATTTAGGAGGTATACATGGATAAGCAAGAAGTTTTAAAGGAATATAGAAAAACAGAAGATAGGATATTACTTTCTCAAGTATTAGATAAAATTGAAATAGCAGAGAAAAGAAATCAAATTCAATATACAGATTTTTTAGATATGTATCAAGTAGCACTTGTAAAAAAATTTTTAAATAAAAATCAGTTACAAAATTATATTTTGTATGGTGGCTTTGAAGATGCTGAAAGAAAAATTGCAATTTTTTATTTGGATAATTATGATAAAGAAATAGTAGAAAAAGATTATCAAAAAATGCTAAAAGTTATAAGAGTTCAATTGGGAAAAGATGAGATTGGCAAATATACACATCGTAATTATTTGGGTGGAATAATTAAACTAGGAATGAAAAGAGAAAAAGTAGGTGATATTTTAGTTGCTGATGATGGTGCAGATATTATTGTAAAGGAAGAAACAGCAAAAATTTTATCTAAGGATTTAGAAACTCTTACACGTTTTCAAAATAGTAAAATTGATGTTATTGATTTAAGTGATTTGCGAACACCGGAAATTAAAGTTGAAGAAATTGATATTATAGTTCCTTCTCTTAGATTAGATAATATTGCTTCTGATTTGGCTAGAACTTCTAGGAGTAAGATTGTTCAGGTTATGGCACAGGAAAGAGTTTTTATTAATGGTCAATGTGAAACAAAACCTTCAAAGGCTGTGAAAATGGGAGATGTTATTACTATTAGAGGAAAAGGAAGATTTGTTGTTAAAGAAATTAAGGCTAATACAAGAAGTGGCAGAATGGTTGTAAGTATTGATAAATATGTTTAATTTTTGTGAATGAAATATATTATGGAAGTTGATAGAAGTTTTTTAACAAAATAATAAAAGAGGACATTAATAAATAGTTAATGTCCTCTTTTGGTGGTAGATTATTAATTTTCCTTTTTGTTTATATTGTTAAGTAAAGTTTTTTCTTCAAGTTGTCTTTGAGCTTGTGGCTTTCTAAGATATAGAGGCAATAATTCTTTTTCGGTGCCATGATTTATAAAAAAGTCATAGCCAGCTAAAGCTAAAGAGATAGAGTTAAGGTTATTTAAAGAAGAATTACTGATAAATTGGCAATTACTTGATTTATCTTTTATAATATCTGAATACATTGTGGCACCATCACCAATAAATAAAATATTAGAGTAATCTTTTAATAATTCTAGTGAATGTTCTACTGTGTCAGCACTAGGTGATATTAATGTAGTACAAATTCCATTTGTGAATTGATATAGTGCAAAGTAACAATTTTGGTTTTTACAGTCAATTATACTACATACAATACCAGAAAAATTGCTTCCATATTCTTGTTTTACATTGTATGCAAGGCTTTGTAAAGAATCTATACCGATGTAGTTGATACTTTTACTGTCATGAAATGCCTTTGCAGTTGCTATACCGATTCTAATACCTGTGAATGAACCAGGTCCTTTGTCACAGATAATTAAATTAATATCGTTTAAAGTTAAATTTGTTTGCTTAAATGCTTTTTCTATCATTGGCATTAAATTTTCTGAATGTGTTCTGCCTGTGTCAGAATCTAAAGTACAAAGTGGTTTTGTATCTTCTAAAATTGAAACACCACATATATTGCTAGCAGTGTCTATACTTAAAATTTTCATTATAAATTTCATTCCTTTCTAGTTTTGCTTACGCGGACTTTAAAATGTTTTAAATAATGCAGATGTTATTAGTGTCCGCTTTTGTTCTAAAGATAAATCCATTAAAATTCCGTTGTTATTGCCATAATATTTTTTTCTAATTCCTATTTGTTTAAAATTGAATTTTTTATATAAATTTATTGCAGGGAGGTTTGTGTCGTTGACTTCTAAATATATTTTTTTTATTTCTAATTCACGAGCTTTTTTTATTATATTTTTTAAAAGAATGGCTCCAATACCACAATTTCTAAAATCTTTTTTTACAACAATATTCATTAATTCAGCTTCATCTAAAATGACTTTTATTCCTGTAAATCCCAATATGAGGTTTTGGTTATTTTTTATTATGATATAGATTGAACTTTCTGAATTAATTTCGCTTTCTAAAGTTTGATAAGACCAAAAATTGTCATATTCTGTGTCTAAACAATTTTTTATTTCTTGCAAATCTTGTATTTTCATTTCAGCTATTGTGTAGTCCATTTTTTATGCTGTACCTCCTAATTGTTTTTTATATTTAATATGTTTTTATATTGATAATTATATAAACTTCAATGTGATATGTCAATGCTTTTTTAGGTAAAAATGTGTAGTGTTTTTGCGAAACTATTGATATTTTAAAGTTACTATAGTAAAATAAAAATGATGAAAAAGGAGAGTGAAAGTTATGTATGGAATAGGAATAGGTCAAAGTGACTTCAAAATATTAAGAATTAAAAAAAATTATTATATAGACAAAACAAAATACATAAAAGATATTATAGATAATGAATCATCAGTAGTATTAATAACAAGACCAAGAAGATTTGGAAAAACTTTAAATATGAGTATGCTAAGATATTATTTTGACTGTACAAAAAAAGATAGCAGAGAATTGTTTGAAGGATTAGAAATAATGAAACAAGACGAAAAATACACATCAAAATTAGGATATTATCCATGTATATATTTAACACTAAAAGATGCAGGACTCCAAAGTTATGAACTAATGATAATGCAACTAAGGACATTACTAATGGATATATATTATGAAAACAGATATTTATTAGAAGAAGCAGAAATGGCACCAGGAGAAAGAAACACATTTAACAAAATATTATTAGCAGAAGCAAATGAAATAGAAATAATAAATGGCATAAAAATGCTATCAAAAATAATGTCAACCTATTACAACAAACCAGTCATGCTATTTTTAGACGAATATGACGTACCACTACAAAATGCTTATGTAGAAGGATATTATGAAGAAGGAATAAAATTTTTTAAAACATTTTATGGAGTAACATTTAAAGACAACCCATATTTAGAAAAAACGATACTAACAGGAGTATCAAGAGTAGCCAAAGAAAGCATATTTAGTGGAGCAAACAATTTCCATGTATACACAGTATTAGATGACGAATTTAGTGACGACTTCGGAATAACAGAAAAAGAAATGGACAAGATAATAGACGATTTTGAAATACAAGACCAAAAAGAAGAAATAAAAAAATGGTATGACGGATACACAATAGGAAACACAGAAGGAATATATAACCCATGGAGTATACTAAACTACTTAACAGACAAAAAACTAATACCATATTGGGTAAACACAAGTTCAAACGACTTAATAAAACTAATATTAAAAAATAGTGCAACAGTAAAAGAAAAAATAGAACAACTACTAAGAGACGAAGAAATAGAAGTACCAATAAACTTAGAAACAGTAATAGTAGGAATAGAAAAAAATGAAGAAAATATATGGGGACTATTATTAGGAACAGGATACTTAAAAGTAACAGAAGTAGTAGACTTAGCACACGGAATATACAAAGTAAAGATTCCAAACTATGAAATAAAATTCCTATTCCAAAATATAATAAGAGAATGGTTTAATGACAAAGTAATAGGAAACAACTTAAACACAATACTAAAAGACTTAGTAACATTAAACTTAAAAGAATTTGAAAAAAAATTCCAAGTACTAGTACGCCAAATGTTTAGCTTTATGGATGTAGGAGAAAACACAGCAGAAAACTTTTATCATGCATTTGTATTAGGAATGTTAGTAGGACTAAAAGACAGTTACTATGTAAAATCAAACAGAGAATCAGGATTTGGAAGATATGACATAATGTTAGAACCAAAAGACAAAAATGGAAATAGTTTTGTAATGGAATTTAAAGTATTAGAAGATGCAGAAGAAAAAACAATAGAAGACACAATAGAAAATGCAAAAAAGCAAATAGAAGAAAGAAAATATGCAGAAGATTTAGAAGAAAGAGGATATACAAAAATAACAAAAATGGTATTTGCATTTAAAGGAAAAGAAGTAAAAATGCAAGTGATATAATTATTAAAAAAGGTGTTTTTTGAGTCCGGCCCAAAAACACCTTTAAAAGTTTTTTCATTGCTTATTTAATTAACAATGAATTTTGTGTGTTAGGAATTCTAGTATTAGGGCTACATTTTTTGTTTGTTACAATTTTTCTGTTGTCATTAGCAGGTGAAACAAGAGTACTTTTTTTCCCTGCTATTCCTTTTTTGGAAACTATTTCCAGATGTTTATAGTTGTTTGCCATAATATTTCCTCCTATCTACAATATATATTATAAGTAATATTTATATTTTAACATATAGGTATAAAAAAGAAAAGGGCTAATAGAAAAAATTTATAAAAAGCACTTGAAAAACTGGAAAAATGTGTTATAATGATTAACATCATAAACAAAAACATAATAAGGACAACACATGTTATATAATATCTAAAAGAGAGCCAAAGGAAGCTGAAAATTTGGTAAGTAAAAATAATATGTTATCACCTTATGTTTCTTTACTGAAATCTAAAAGAAAATAAGTAAAGACGTAAATCTGCGTTAAAGAAAAATGAGAGAATAATCAATATGTAAAAATGGATTATTAAATTAGGTGGTACCGCGGAAACAGAGCTATTTCGTCCTATATGGATGAAGTAGCTTTTTTGATGTGCAAGAAAAGGGGGAATTTCTATGTATAAAAAAGTAGAACTAAAAAATGGATTTGTAGGAATGGAAAGGGATGTTGCAAAATTATGGAAAGAAAAAGACATAATTCACAAAAACTTTAATATGAATGAAGGAAAAAGATATTTTACATTTTATGATGGACCACCAACAGCAAATGGTAAACCACATGTAGGACATATAGAAACTAGAGTAATGAAAGATATAATACCAAGATATAAAGTAATGAAAGGATACAAAGTTATTCGTAAAGCCGGATGGGATACTCATGGATTACCAGTAGAATTAGAAATAGAAAAAAAATTAGGAATATCAGGAAAAGAACAAATAGAAGAATATGGTGTAGAAAAATTTGTAAAGCAATGCAAAGAAAGTGTATTTACTTATGTTCAGATGTGGGAAGAAATGACAAATAAGGTAGGATATTGGGTTGATATGGAAAATCCTTATGTAACATATCATAATGATTATATAGAATCAGTATGGTGGGCCTTAAAGCAAATGTGGGAAAAAGGATTATTATATGAGGGACATAAGGTAATGCCATATTGTCCAAGATGTGGAACAGCATTATCATCACATGAAGTGGCACAAGGGTATAAAGATGTAAAAGATTTAACATGTATAGCAAAATTTAAAGTGATAGATGGTCAAAAAATAGCTGGAGAAGAAATACCAGAAAATTCATATATTTTAGCTTGGACAACAACACCATGGACATTACCATCAAACTTAGCATTATGTGTAAATAAATCATATATGTATGCAGAAATAAAAGTAGATGTAAGTAAAGATGAAGAAGAAAGTAAAATAGAAACTTATATATTAGCAAAAGATTTAATATCATTAGTATTAAAAGATAAAAAATATGAGGTTGTAAAAGAATTTAAAGGTGAAGATTTATTAGGAATAAAATATGAACAATTAATGCCTTTTGCTAAAGTAGAGGGAAAAGCTTTTGAGGTAATACATGGAGATTATGTAACATTGACAGATGGTACTGGAATAGTACATATAGCACCAGCTTATGGAGAAGATGATAGTTTTGTTGCAAAACAAAATGGAATAGCTTTTGTGAATTTAGTAGATAAATCTGGAAAATTTGTACCAGAAGTTGAACCATGGGCAGGTAAATTTGTACGTGATTGTAATGAAGATATTTGTAAATGGTTAGCAAATGAAAATAAGTTATTTAGTAAAGAAAAACATCTACACTCATATCCACATTGCTGGAGATGTGATACTCCTTTATTATATTATCCAAAAGAAAGTTGGTTTGTTGCAATGAGTAAATTACGTGATGAATTAGTGGCAAATAACAACAAAGTTAACTGGTATCCAGATACAATAAGAACAGGAAGATTTGGAAAATTTTTGGAAAATGTAATAGATTGGGGAATTTCAAGAGATCGTTATTGGGGAACGCCATTACCAGTATGGACTTGTGAAGATGAAGAATGTGGACACAAAGAATGTATAGGAAGTATAAAAGAATTAAAAGAAAAGGCAATAGATTGTCCAGATGATATTGAATTACATAAACCATATATAGATAGTGTACATTTAAAATGTCCAAAATGTGGTAAAGAAATGAAAAGGGCAAAAGAAGTAATAGATTGTTGGTTTGATTCAGGTTCAATGCCTTTTGCACAATGGCATTATCCTTTTGAAAATAAGGAAATGTTTGATAATAATTTCCCAGCAGGTTTTATATCAGAAGCTGTAGATCAAACAAGAGGGTGGTTCTATACACTTACAGCAATAGGAACAGCATTATTTGAAAGAACACCTTTTGAAAACTGTATAGTTTTAGGACATGTATTAGATGAACATGGACAAAAAATGTCAAAATCAAAAGGAAATGGTGTTGATCCAATGACATTATTAGATACAGTGGGAGCTGATGCAACAAGATGGCATTTCTATACAGTAAGTGCACCATGGTTACCAACAAGATTAGGTATAAACAATGTACAAGAAACACAAAGAGGATTTTTAAGTACTTTATGGAATGTATACTCATTTTATGTTTTATATGCAGAAATAGATAAATTTAATCCATTAAAATATACAGATTACAAAGTAACAAATATAATGGATAAATGGATAATTTCAAAATTAAATACATTAATAAAAGAAGTAGATGAAAAATTAAATGAATACAATATAACAGCAGCAGCTTTACAAATTGAAGAATTTACAGATACATTATCAAATTGGTATGTACGTAGAAATAGAGAGAGATTTTGGTCACAAGAATTAAATGATGAAAAAATAGGAGCTTATGTAACATTATATAAAGTATTGACAAATTTAAGTAAAATAATAGCGCCATTTGTGCCTTTTATGGCAGAAGAAATATACCAAAATTTGGTAGTAGGATTAGATAAAACAGCACCTGAAAGTGTTCATTTATGTTTATGGCCAGAAGTGGAAGAAAAAGCAGTAGATAAGAAATTAGAACAAGAAATGGACTTAGCTTATAAAATAGTTAAATTAGGAAGAAGTGCAAGAAATGCAGCAAATATAAAAAATAGACAACCACTTTCAGAAATGCTAATATCAGTAAATACATTACCAGAATATTATGCACATATTGTAAAAGAAGAATTAAATGTAAAGAAAATTGAATTAGGTGCAGAAATGTCAGACTATGTAAATTTTGAAATCAAACCAAATTTACCAGTTTTAGGAAAAGAATATGGAAAATTAATTCCAAGAATAAAAGAAGAAATAGCAAAGAAAAATCAAATGGAATTAGCAACAACTGTTAAGGCAGGAAAAGTTGAATATATTGAAATAGATGGAACTGAGATAGGATTAGATGCAAATAATTTATTAATAACAATGCATGGAAAAGAAGGATTTGCATTTAGTGGAGAAGGTGAAATGGGTGTTGTATTAGATACACATATTACTCTTGAACTAAAAGAAGAGGGATATGTAAGGGAAATATTATCTAAAGTACAAAATATGAGAAAAGATAGTGGTTTTGAAGTGTTAGATAGAATAAATTTATATGTGGCAGAAAATGAAAAATTAGAAGAAATAATCAAAAAATTTGAGAAGAATATACAACATGATACACTAGCAGATAATATCATATATAACGAATCTGATAAAGAATATGTTGATACAAATATAAATGGTGAAAATTTGAAGATTTGTGTAGAAGTTATAAAATAAAATAGAGCTGATTTAATTTTTTTTAAAACTACTTGACAGTGAGCAATAATAAATGTAAAATAAGATAGGTAAGAAAAAATATATCTAAAAAAGAGCATATATATATTTTATTCGTACATTGAAAATTAAATAAGAAAGAGGTGTATACTTATGAACATTGGAGTCATAGTAGCCGCTGTCTTAATCTCACTAGCAATAGGTGCGATAGTAGGGGTATTGTATCGCAAAAAAATTGCAGAATCTAAAGTAGGAAATGCCGAGGAAGAAGCTAAAAGAATTGTTAATATGGCAAAAATAGAAGCAGAAAACTTAAAAAAAGAAGAAATTATTAAAGCAAAAGAAGAAATAATGGCAAATAGAAAGGAATTAGATCAAGAGATTAAAGAAAGAAGAGGCGAAGTACAAAGGCAAGAAGCCAGATTATTACAAAGAGAGGAAAATCTTGATAGACGCTCAGATAATTTTGAGAAAAAAGAACAAGAAATAGAAAAACACATTAAAGAATTAGAAGAGCAAAAAGAAGAAATTCAAAAAATGTATGATGATGAAATTGTAAAATTACAACAAATAGCATCATTAAGTAAAGAACAAGCAAGAGAAGAACTTTTACAAGAAGTAGATAAAGAGGTTTCAGCAGAAAAAGCAGAAATTATAAGAACAGCAGCAAGAACAGCAAAAGAGGACTCTCTAAAAAATGCAAGAGAAGTTTTAACTTATGCAATCCAAAAATGTGCAGCAGATCATTCGCAAGAAACAACAGTATCAATAGTAGCACTACCTAGTGATGACATGAAGGGAAGAATTATTGGAAGAGAAGGAAGAAACATAAAAGCATTAGAAACATTGACTGGAGTTGACCTAATTATAGATGATACACCAGAAGCTGTAGTGTTATCAGGGTTTGATCCATTAAGAAGAGAAGTTGCAAAAATAGCATTAGAAAAATTAATAGATGATGGAAGAATACATCCTGCAAAAATTGAAGAAACTGTAGAAAAAGCAAAACAAGAATTAGCAGAAACAATCAAAGCAGAAGGAGAAAGAGCAGTCTTAGAAACAGGAGTTATAGGACTACATCCAGATCTTGTAAAATTAATAGGAAAATTAAAATATAGGACAAGTTATGGACAAAATGTATTAAATCACTCAATAGAAGTTTCTAACCTAGCAAGAATAATGGCAGAAGAATTGGGGTTAGATGCCAAATTAGCTAGAAGAGCAGGATTATTACATGATATAGGAAAAGCATTAGATCATGATATGGAAGGAACACATGTAGAAATAGGTGTAGAAATATTGAAAAAATATAAAGAAAATCCATTAGTAATAAATGCTGTAGAAGCACATCATGAAGATGTAGAACCACAAACATTAGAAGCTGTATTAATACAAGCAGCAGATGCAATTTCAGCATCAAGACCAGGGGCAAGAAGAGAAACATTAGAAGCATATATCAAAAGATTACAAAACTTAGAAGAAATTGCAGACTCATTTAATGGAGTAGAAAAATCATTTGCAATACAAGCAGGGAGAGAAGTACGTATCATTGTAAAGCCAGATAAGATATCTGATGACCAAATGATAGTATTAGCAAGAGAAGTTTCAAAACGTGTTGAAAATGAGATGGATTATCCAGGACAAATAAAGGTTAATGTAATAAGAGAGACACGAGTTGTAGACTACGCCAAATAAATAAAAATAGAGGATTTTAAAATAATTTAAAGTTCTCTATTTTTTTTGAAATAGAATGTGTTGTTATGTTTAAGTCTTTATAGGTAATGATAATATGTTAAAAATTAAAACACCAGTTTAACATAATAAAAGCGTTTTTTAGTTATATACTTGAAATTAGTACAAAAAAGTTGTATAATAAGCAGGTAAAAGGTATAACAGTATTTAATAACAGGAGGAAAAAAACATGGCAAAAGAACGGTATATGTATGGAACTGTATTATGTCAGAAAAATAGTGATGGAGAAAAATACTTTATTAATTTGAAGACAGGTGATAAAGTAACTGTTTCTGAACCATACAAACATTCAGCAAAAATTGTATTAGTAGCTGATGAAATTACAAAAGGTGATGTGGATAGAGCACAGCAATTATTTGATGAAAAAAAGATTGAAGTGCAGCATATTGTAACTTTAAAAAAATGGTTTGAGTCACAGAAACAGAAAAAGCTGGAAGCTAAAGGACAGGCACAGGAAATGGCAGAATATA
>ENA-OOZX01001704-OOZX01001704.1-human-gut-metagenome-genome-assembly--contig:-NODE-1704-length-13170-cov-3.909112_pt1 | contig 13170 bp, 8 predicted proteins | sample MGYA00241048_ERZ501412 | MGnify/ENA primary metagenome ERZ501412 (study PRJEB25962, sample SAMEA2042518) | human gut metagenome | biome: human gut; feature: human-associated habitat; material: faeces... | reverse complement strand
GCCGATCTCGTAGGCGTCCAGGTTCTCCGTGACCTCCTTCACCAGGGTGTTCAGCTTGGAGAGGACCCACTTGTCCTCCGGCGCCAGGGCGTCCGCCGCAGGGAGTTCACACTTGTCGATGGTGAGGTTCATCATCACGAACCGGCTGGCGTTCCAGATCTTGTTGGCGAAGTTCCGCATAGCCTCGCACTTCTCGGTGTAGAACCGGGTGTCGTTGCCCGGGGAGTTGCCGGTGATGAGATTGAAGCGCAGCGCGTCGGCGCCATACTTCTCCGCCATCTCCAGCGGATCGATGCCGTTGCCCAGGGACTTGGACATCTTGCGGCCCTTGTCGTCCCGCACCAGACCGTGGATCAGCACGGTGTGGAAGGGGATCTGGTGCATCTGCTCACAGCCGGAGAAGATCATCCGGGCCACCCAGAAGAAGATGATGTCGTAACCGGTGACCATGACGCTGGTGGGATAGTAGAAGTCCAGATCAGCGGTCTTTTCCGGCCAGCCCAGAGTGGAGAACGGCCACAGGGCGCTGGAGAACCAGGTGTCCAGCACGTCCGGGTCCCGGGTCAGATGGGTGAAGCCGCACTTTTCGCACTTGGTGGGGTCCTCCCGGGAGACGTTGATGTGGCCGCAGTCGTCGCAGGTCCAGGCGGGGATCTGGTGGCCCCACCACAGCTGGCGGGAGATGCACCAGTCGTGGACATTCTCCATCCAGTTATAATAGGTCTTGCTGAAGCGCTCGGGCACGAACTTGATGCGCCCGTCGCGCACGGCCTCGATGGCGCTCACGTAGGTGTTGGCGGCGGACATCGCCGTCACGCAGGTCACGCCGCGGCGCACGGCCTCGGTACGCAGCAGGTAGCCATCGCCACGCGAGCCCGGACCGTACGGCGTGTTGATGATTACCGCGATCTTGCCATCGGCGATGAGGTCGCCGATGTTGGGACGCTCGCCGTCGTGCGGGCCGCTGATCTTCTCCACGACCTCACACGTCACGTTGCCGCCGCGCAGCACGCGCGCCGTACCCTCGGTGGAGCAGATATCAAAGCCCAGGTAGCGCAGGATACGGGCGACCGAAAGGATATGGCGCTTGTCGCGGTCGCACACGCTGATGAACACCTTGCCGGCGCTCGGGTCGGGCAGCTTGTAGTCGATCGCCAGCTGCGTCTTGGCATATGCCTCGGGATAGCTCTTGGCGATACCCATGACCTCGCCCGTCGACTTCATCTCGGGTCCCAGGATAACGTCGGCTCCCGGGAAACGGCCCCAGGGCATGACGGCTTCCTTCATGCAGAACCAATCGAGCTGACGCTCGTCGCTCGGCAGGCCCAGGCTGGCGATAGAATCGCCCGCCATGATACGCGCCGCGCACTTGGCCAGCGGCACGCCGGTGGCCTTGGAGATAAACGGCACGGTACGGCTGGCACGCGGGTTGGCCTCGATCACGTAGACGGTCTCGCCCTTGATGGCGTACTGTACGTTGACCAGGCCGCGCACGCCCAGCGCCATCGCGATGCGGCGCGTGGTCTCACGGAGCTTCGCCTGCAGGCTCTCGCTAAAGCTGAACGGCGGGATGCAGGTCGCAGAGTCGCCGGAGTGAATACCGGCCTCCTCGATATGCTCCAGGATACCGCCGATGTAGACCTCCTCGCCGTCGCACAGGGCGTCGACGTCGGACTCGATCGCACCCTCCAAGAAGCGGTCCAGGTACACCGGGTAGTCGGGGCTAATGCGCGCAGCCTCGGCCATGTAATCGCGCAGATGCTCGGCATCATAGGCGATCATCATGCCGCGGCCGCCCAGCACGTAGCTCGGACGCACCAGCAACGGGTAGCCGATGTGCGCGGCCACGGCCTCGGCCTCCTCAAACGAGGTGGCCTGGCCCGCCGGCGGGTACATAATGCCCAGCTTGTCGAGCAGGGCGGCAAAGCGCTCGCGGTCCTCGGCAAAGTCGATGGCATCGGGCTTGGTGCCCATGATGTTGACGCCACTCTCCTCGAGCATGCGCGCCAGCTTAAGCGGAGTCTGGCCGCCGAGCGTCACCACGACGCCGTCGGGACGCTCAACATCGATGACATCCATGACGTCCTCGTAGGTGAGCGGCTCAAAGTACAAGCGGTCCGAGGTGTCGTAGTCAGTCGAGACGGTCTCGGGGTTGCAGTTGACCATGATGGTCTCGAAGCCGCGGGCCGCCAGCGCGTAGCTCGCGTGCACGCAGCAGTAATCGAACTCGATACCCTGGCCAATGCGGTTGGGGCCGGCGCCCAGAATCATCGCCTTGGGCTTGTCCGCCGGCGTGGTCTCGTCGGGAGCCACGCACTTCTTGGCATCCGGGCTCGTGCGGTAGATGTTCTCGTACGTCTTGTAGTGGTACTCCGTGGCGCTCGAGAACTCCGCAGCGCAGGTGTCGACCGTCTTCATGCTGGGAACCACGCCCAGACCCTTGCGGTAGGCGCGCACAAAGCGCTCGTCCGAGCCGGTCAGCGCGGCAATCTCGGCGTCGCTCGTGCCATACTGCTTGAGCAGGCGCATCGCGTCGGCGTCAATATCCTCCACACGCAGGCCGCGGATGCTCTCCTGAACCTGCACCATGTCGTTGATGCGGTTGAGGTACCACGGGTCGATGCCGCAGGTGGCATGAATGCGAGCGATGTCCCAGCCACGGCGCAGGGCCTCGACCACAAAGAAGATGCGGTGCTCGGTCGGCGTGGCCACGGCCTGAGCGAGCTCATCGTCGCTCAGCTTATCGGCACCCTCCTTGCCACCGGCGCAGATACCCTGGTGACCGTCCTCCAGCGAACGCATGGCTTTGCCGAAGGCCTCCTCAAAGGTGCGGCCAATCGCCATAATCTCGCCCACGGCCTTCATGCGCGTGGTGAGCGTGGGGTCGGTACCCTTGAACTTCTCGAAGGCAAAGCGCGGCACCTTGACCACACAGTAGTCGATCGTGGGCTCAAAGCAGGCGGGCGTGGCCTTGGTGATGTCGTTGACGATCTCGTCGAGCGTATAGCCCACAGCCAGACGCGCAGCGGCCTTGGCGATGGGGAAACCCGTGGCCTTAGAGGCCAGCGCGGACGAACGGCTCACGCGCGGGTTCATCTCGATGACGATCAGGCGGCCGGTCTGGGGGTTCACGGCAAACTGCACGTTGGAGCCGCCGGTCTCGACGCCGATCTTCTCCAAGATGGCGAGCGAGGCGACACGCATGCGCTGATACTCCAGGTCGGAGAGGGTCTGCGCCGGCGCCACGGTGATGGAGTCGCCGGTATGCACGCCCATGGGGTCGAGGTTCTCGATGGAGCACACGATGATGCCGTTGCCGGCGTGGTCACGCATGACCTCCATCTCGTACTCTTTCCAACCCTCGATGGACTCCTCGACCAGCACCTCGTGGGCAGGCGAGAGCTCCAGGCCCTGGCTCACGATGGAGACGAGCTCCTCGTGAGTATGCGCGATGCCACCACCGGCGCCGCCGAGGGTAAAGCTCGGGCGCAGTACGCAGGGATAGCCCACGCGCTCGGCGATAGCCTCGGCGTCGGCCACGCTGTAGGCATAGCCCGAGCGCGCGACCTCCAGGCCAATCTCGGCCATGGCCTCGTTAAAGAGCTTGCGGTCCTCGCCGCGCTCGATGGCGGCCAGGTCGCAGCCGATCATCTCGACGCCGTACTTGTCGAGCGTGCCGTCCTTTGCCAGTTCGACGGCGGCGTTCAGACCGGTCTGGCCGCCCAGCGTGGGCAGCAGCGCGTCCGGGCGCTCTTTCTTGATTACGCGCTCGATAAACTCGGCGGTGATGGGCTCGACATAGGTGCGGTCGGCCAAGCCCGGGTCGGTCATGATGGTCGCCGGGTTGGAGTTGACCAGGATGACCTCAAAGCCATCCTCCTTGAGCACCTTGCAGGCCTGGGCGCCGGAGTAGTCAAACTCGCAGGCCTGGCCAATAACGATGGGGCCCGAACCAATGACGAGGATACGCTTGATGTCAGTACGTTTCGGCATGTTTAAAACCTCCTAGAGAGGCTGACTCAATGTTTTGAAAAAGTCAGCGAGGGTGCAGCTGGTGCATCAGGTTGCCGTGATGCGAGGGCGCGCTGGGCTTATGCCCGCGCGTCCGAAGCAGAACGGCAAGATGATGTGCCAGATGCAGCCGCAGCGTCGAAAGGTCCGCCGTTCGGTAGAACGGCGGAACCAACATCGGCAAAGTTCCAGCCAGCCAGGCGGTCCTTCGCGGTATCGATGTCCAGGTAGTTCTCCTCGCCGTCCATGAGTCGCGTAAAGGCGGTAAAGAGATAGTGGGCATCGGTGGGGCCAGGCGAGGCCTCGGGGTGGTACTGGACTGAGAAGCACGGGGCGTCGAGCAGCTGGATGCCCTCGGCGGTGCCGTCGTTGAGGTTCACATGTGTCAGGCGAATGCGGCCGAAGCGCTCGTTCATCACGACCGGCGCGATTCCGCGGCGCACCCAGACGCGCAGATCTCCATCGGCCGCATGCTCGGTCTCGCCGCCGGAAAGCTCGGGGACAAGCTTGCCCAAGCTGGGGAACAACAGGCCAAAGCCATGGTTTTGTGCGGTGATCTCCACGCGACGGCTTACCAGGTTCATGACCGGCTGGTTGCCACCGCGGTGACCGAACTTAAGCTTTTCCATCTGGGCGCCGCAGGCCAGGCTGATCATCTGGTGACCAAGACAAATACCAAAGACCGGCACCTTGCCGATCAGCTGCTGCACCTGCTCGTAGGTCTCCACCACGGCGTCGGGGTCGCCGGGGCCGTTGGACAAAAAGACGCCATCGGGATTCATGTCGAGCACCTGCTGAGCTGGCGTATCCCACGGCACGACGGTAAGATCGCAGCCGGCGCGCACCAGGCCCTCCAGAATGCCGCGCTTCACACCGCAGTCGTAGGCGACCACTTTGTGACGGGCAGGAGCGGCAGCCGAAAGCGCAAAGTCATGCGTGGCAGGCAGGTCGGCGGCCACAAACTCATGAGGCGCGGGGCAACTTACGGTCTTGACCAGGTTCTCGCCTACCAGCGCGGGCGCTGCGGCCAGACACTCGGCAAGCTCGTCGACATCGAAGATCTCGGTCGAGATAATGCCCATCTTGGAGCCGTTGTCGCGCAGGTGGCGCACCAGGGCGCGGGTGTCGACGCCCTCGATAGCGACGATGCCGTGTGCACGCAGGTACTCCGGCACGCTGACGGCCGAGCGCCAGTTAGAAGGCGTGGCGCACATGTCGCGAACGATCATGCCGCGCATGGCGGGAGCGCTCGCAGGGCGCACGGCGTCGCCGGGGAAGGCCGACTGGACGTCGGTCTCGTCGATACCGTAGTTGCCGATCTGCGGATAGGTCATGGTTACGATTTGGCCGGCATAACTCGGGTCGGTCATGACCTCAAAGTAGCCCTCGAGCGAGGTGTTGAAGCAGACTTCGCCGGTCGCGGTGCCCTCGGCGCCGCATGCACGTCCATAAAAAATGGCCCCATCCTCAAGATACAGGATGCAGGGACCACAGGTGCCCTTGCTGGTTTTGGCCAGCATACGCTGGCAAAGCTCGCTGGGCGCGAAGGTGCGGGCGGCAGCGCCCGCGGTATGGTTGTTCGCCATAATTCTCCTTCCCGGTCTCACAGGACCGGCTTAAAGGTGTGTAGTTAGGCCTCGCGGTATTGTAACCGCAAGCATGCCTCATGGCGTTAATTTCATCGAAATGTTTACGAAATGATAATTATGACTTTCTATGCATAATGATTTTTTAATCCCCGTCCCAGAAAAATCATCCCGCGGGGCTTGTGGCTCACGCGGGATGATGGCGTCTTATTTTTTCTTGTCCTGCTCCAGCAGTTCGGACGGTGTGCGATCGGGCTTGCCGCCGCGGAAAATCTCGCGGCCATGCAGACGATGCTCCAGGTCGCGCTCGGCCTTTTCCTCGTCAATCTTGGTCTGGCTCACCACCGGGTCCTCGATCAACGACGACACCGAGTTCACCTGCTTCTGAATGCGCTCGGCGATGGTGTCGTCCATACTCACGATGCGCATCTTCCAGTCGATACTCGTGGCGTTGGATGAGCTCTTGGTCCACACGAACGTCAAAATGGCGCTCTGGTGGCCGCGCGCGGGGAACATGCCAAAGAAGGAATCGTGCTGAATGTTGCTATCCTCGTCGATATAGGCGTGAACGTTATACACCACGCGGTCGATCTTATCGTTGAGCAACGCGTTGGTCGCAAGCGCCGCGGCCTGAATCTGCCCGTTGGACAGCAGCTCGAGCTCGTTGGCAGACGATGTGTCCAACACCGTCACCTCGACCGTGCCCGTGCGTTCATCGGCTTCATCGACGGTAAAGTCGAGCGGGAACTGCGTAAAGCCGTTGCCCCATTCAAGTCCACCCTTGAGCGCGGTCGAAACGGTATCGACCGAAACGCTCTCGGACAGGTTGGCGGTATTCAGACGGCGCATCACGCCGTAGCCGATCTGCATGCCCACGATCAGCACCAAAATACCGATGACCACGGCCATCGCGGTCTTCGTAATGGTATGGCTCACCTGCGAGCCCGAAGGATCGTCCTCGGACAGCGGGTCGATATGTTTTGCCTGGCTCGCGCGGTCCTCGCTGCGCAGCTGCGCTAGCGCCGCTTTATCACCGCGCTTGGCCGCAGCCTCCTTCTCACGCATGCGCTCGGTACGCTTTTTGGCGAGCGTGGGATCCAAGACACCGGATGCATCGATTTCGGAGAATAACTCCGTCACTTCTTCCGGAGTCAAAGGGTTCTTGTCAGCCATAAACTTCCTGTCATATCAATCAGTCGAGCTCGTGCGCACGCGCACCTTCGAACTGCATTCGATAGTAACGGGCATAGGTGCCGCCACGGGCGAGAAGCTCCTCGTGCGTGCCACGCTCCACAACGCGACCATGCTCAACGGTCGCAATCTCATCGGCGTGCTTAATGGTCGAGAGACGATGGGCGATGATGATCGTGGTGCGGCCGCGTGCCAGCTCTTCGAGCGACTCCTGCACCGCCTCCTCGCTCTCGTTATCCAAAGCACTCGTCGCCTCATCCAAAATAAGGATCTTGGGGTTCTTGAGAAACACGCGCGCGATGGCAACGCGCTGCTTCTGTCCGCCCGAAAGACGGCTGCCGCGCTCGCCCACCACGGTGTCGTAGCCCTGCGGAAGCGACTCGATAAAGGCATCGATGTTGGCGCGACGGGCGGCCTCGGCGATCTCTTCCGCCGTAGCGCCCGGCTTGCCGTAGGCGATGTTCTCGCCAATCGTACCGTCAAACAGATAGACATCCTGCTGCACCAGGCCGATGGCGCGGCGCAGGCTCTGCTGCGTCACATCGCGCACGTCCTGACCGTCGATGCTAATGGATCCGGTAGCCACGTCATAAAAGCGCGGCAGCAGCGAACAGGTCGTGGACTTGCCGCCGCCCGAAGGGCCGACCAGCGCCAGCCGTTCGCCCGGCCGGATATCCAGGCTGACGTTGTGCAGCACCTTGTTGTGGTCGTCCGGGTACTCAAAGCTGACGTTTTCAAACCGGATGTCACCGGGGCCGGGCTGCAGCGGTACCGCATCCGGGACATCGCCGATGGTCACAGGGGTGTCCATGATCTCGGCAAAGCGCTCGATGCCGGTCATGCCGCGCTGGAACTGCTCGGCAAACTCGACGATGCGGCGGATGGTGGCGATGAGGGTGGTGACATAGAGCATGTAGGCCACCAGGTCACCGGCGGTGATCTTGCCGTTGACCAGCGACAGGCCGCCCGCCAGAATGACCACCAGATACATCAGGCCGTCGAACAGGCGGGTGGAGGTGTTGAAGGCACCCATGGCGTAGTAGCCAAGGGTCTTGATCTGCTCAAAATCTCTGTTGCCCTTTGCGAACTTCTCGCGTTCCTCATCCTCGGCGGCAAAGGCCTTCACGACACCCTGCCCCAGCAGGCTGTCCTCGATGGTGGAGTTCAGCTCGCCGATCTGCACGCGCTGCTGGCGGAACCGCGCCCGCAGCCGTCCGTTCAGGTAAACGGACACCACGCCCATCAGCGGCACGCAGGCGAACACCGCCAGCGTCAGCGGCACACTGGCCCGGCACAGGATAATAAAGGACACCACGATCTTGATGGCCGCAATGAAAAATTCCTCCGGGCAGTGGTGGGCGAACTCGGTCACATCGAACAGGTCGTTGGTGATGCGGCCCATGATGGTGCCTACCTTGGTGTTGTTGTAGTAGGTGTGGTCCAGCTTGAGCAGGTGGTCAAAGGCATCGCGGCGCATATCCGTCTCGATGTGCACGCCCATGATATGACCGATGCTGGACATGTAATAGCTGGCTGCACCGTCGATGATGCGCAGCACAAAATAGAGTGCTGCCAGCCGCAGCACGATGCCCGCCGTCAGAGTGATACCCACGCCCATGGCGGCGTTGGTGATGGTGCTCATGATCTTGGGCAGCACGATGTCACACAGGGTGGTCAGCGCTGCACAGAACAGGTCCAGAAACAGGGTCTTTTTGTACTTTGCCAGATAGGGCAGAAAACGCCGGATCAGCGCACCGCTGCCTGCGTGGTGCGCCCCGGGGTCGTTGATCTTGGTTTTTGACATGGTTCCTCCTGTTGTAAAACCCTCTCAGGGGAGGTGGCATTGCGCAGCAATGACGGAGAGGGTTTGTTCTCTTACTTTTTACTGTAATCCCGCTCGCCGTAAATGGCGGTGCCGATGCGCACAAGGGTGGCACCCTCCCGGATGGCGTTTTCAAAGTCGCCGCTCATGCCCATGGAGAGGGTCTCCATGGACACGTTGGAATAGCCGCGCTCTCCGGCCTGCACAAACAGCTTGTACACCTCGGCCAGATAGCGGCGGTTGCGGGCATCGTCGTCGTTCACGGGCGGAATGGCCATCAGCCCCTTGACCCGGATGTGCTCCTGTGCGGCAGCAGCATCCAGCAGCGGCCAGAGCGCTTCCGGTGCCACGCCGGTCTTGCTCTCCTCGCCACCGATGTTCACCTCCAGCAGCACGTTCTGCACGATGCCGGCCTTGGCTGCTTCCTTCTCGATGGCGTTCAGCAGATGCTCGCTGTCCACGCTTTGGATGAGGCTGGCACGGCCCAGCACTTTTTTAATTTTGTTCGTCTGCAGATGGCCGATAAAGTGGCTGGGCTTGCCGCAGTAAGCACCTGCGTCAAAGTTTGCGCACAGCTCCTGCACATGGTTCTCACCGAACACATCAATGGGCAGGGCTGCGCTTGCAGCCACGGTCTGCGCCGTGCGGGTCTTGCAGGCGGCGCACAGCTGCACCGCTGCCGGGTCGCGGCCTGCTTCACGGGCCGCGGCTGCCATCTTTTCCCGGATCTCTGCCACGGCCTCCTGCATCTGTTCCAGATTCTTTTCTGCCATGATGCTCAGTCCTCCTCGGTATACTTGGCGCGTTCGCCGCCGATGAGCTTCGGGCGGGTGCGGGCGCACAGAATGTTCGCTTCACCAATTTTGGAAAGGCTCAGCCGCACCGGCACCGCCACCCGCTTCAGGTGCATCCCGATCAGGGTGCCGCCGATATCAATGCCTGCATGGGCACGGATCTCTTCCACGGCCACCGGCTCCCGGAACTTCTTCCAGCAGGTAGTGGCCCAGCTGCCGCCTGCGTGGGGGCGCGGCACCACGCACACCTCTTCCCAGCCGTATTTTTCGGCGGCTTCGCGCTCGATGATAATAGCGCGGTTCAGATGCTCACAGCACTGCGCGGCCAGCCAGATGCCGTTTTCGCCCAGCACTGGGGCAATGCCCGCGTACACGGCCTGCGCGGCTTCCAGACTGGAATCCTTGCCAATGTGCCCGCCCACGATCTCGCTGGACGAGCAGCCCACCACGAACACATCGCCCTTTTTCAGCTTTGCTTCGGCCAGCAGTTCGGTCACTGCCTGCCGGGCCTGCATCTCGATCTGTTTTTTGAATTCTTCTGTCATAAAAAACACCTCGGTTTTTATCAAAAATCAAAGATTTGCACTGCGCACCTTTTCGCTGCCTGCAAGGCCGAGATACAGCCTGCTCTCCACCGGGCACAGAGCTGTCACACCGCCTGCACCCTTGCTGGAGACCGTCCGCTTCCAGCTGCCGTCTGCCGTATCCACAGCTTCCGCGCAGGGCGCATCGGCAGGCAGGCTGAATAGCTTTTCCTGCAGATTCCGGCCTGCACGCAGGGCAATTCCCCGCAGCAGGGTGCTGTCGGCGTTCTTTTCCAGCCAGCCGCTGCGGGCCCAGCGGTAGCTGATGTACAGGGTGCCGTCGGCTTCCATGGCCAGTGCACCGGGGTAGCCCGGCAGGCCGGAAAAGGCACTTTGGCAGTTTTTGCCGCCCGCCGTCAGTTCCCGGGCGTCAGCGTCCATGTTCCATACACAGCGATTGCCCAGATCCGAAACATACAGGGTCCTGCCGTCCGGGCTCAGGGCCAGGCCGGATGCCCCGGCCACGCCGCCGACCACCCGCTGCACCGACCGGTCCGCCGGGTCATACACATACACCCAGCCGGTGCCGGTGTGGGCCAGCAGCTCGGTGCGCAGGGCCGCTTCTAGCCCATTGTCCACGGCTTCCCCGCCCGCCACGGCAAAGTACACCTTGCCGTCCGGGCCGGCCTCCACCGCAGAGACGGCCCCCAGCGGGGCCCCGTCGATCTGGGTGACCACCTGTTCCACGGCCGCGCCCCAGCTGTCGTGTCTTGCACGGCACAGGGCCCCGCCGCCGGGGGTGAGGACGGTCAGCCACAGGTCCCCGTCTGCATCAAAAGCAAAGCCGGTCAGCTCTCCGTCCACGCTCAGGATGGCCGAAAAGCTGCCGCCATCGGTGCGCACAAGGTCACTCTTCCGCTTTTTCAGGGTCGCGCCGTTGTACGCAGCCGCATACACAAAGCCGTCCTGCTCACGGATGCAGTCCACGCCCTGATAGTCTCCCAGTGCCAGCACATCCCGGCTGTCGGCAGAAAGGGCTGTCTGCACGGCGCCGGTGCTCCGGCGCACCTCCGGCGCGGCGTAGCTCTGGGGCGGGGTGTCGATGGGCCGGAACACCAGCGCGTACACCAGTGCCAGCAGGATGCCCACCCCGAACACGGTGCTGGCGGTGCGGAACCGCTTGAGCAGGGCATCCCGCTCGGCCGCCATCTGGGCCGCATATTCGGCCCGGCGGCGCGCTGCGCGGGCGTTGGCACAGTTGGCCCGCCGCATCCAGCGGTCCACGAACAAGGCCACCTGCGGCCCCACCGTGAGGGACGCAATGGCAAGGATCAGCAAAAATTCAACCAGTCCGATTCGCATGCAAAAATTTCCTTTGTCTGTCTGAAAATGATGGAACTCCCATCTTGCGCTAGTATAGCATTCCCGCGCGCAAAGGGCAAGCGGGACAAAAAAGAACTGCCGCACAGCATCGTGCAGCAGCTCCGGTTTTCAGGTTCTCTTTCTCAGCCGTCCCTCGATCCGGCCACGCAGAGGGCAGTACCATGTATAATAGTGCTTCTTCAGCAGCCGCTGCAAAATGCGGCTGACCGCGCTGGGCTTCGGCTTCCAGCTTTCGGCATAGCGGTGGATGGAGTAGGTCTTGGGCGTTACCCGAAGCTTCCGGCTGTAAAGATCCATCGGGCAGAAATACTCTGCCGGAAAGATCTCCATTTCCGCGATGCTCTGCCTTGTTCCGTCCTTGCGCACGCCCAGTGCCTGCAACACCCTTGTGTTCCGCTCCGGGCAGGGTGTCAGGTCCGCGCTGCCGTCCGCCTTTAAAAAATCCAGTGCATCGTAATCCCGCAGCAGCGCCTGCACCACCGAGTTGCCCTTGCGTGCCCCGAACCCCAGCCCGGTGGCTACCTCGTTATTGGTCTGAAACCCCATAAACCCGGGCAGCTCCAGCAGCTCATCCAGCGGGCGCACCAGCTCCACGTCCGTGTCCAGATAAATGCCGCCGTACTCGTACAGCACCGCCAGCCGCACATAGTCCGATACAAAGGCGTATTTCTTTGCCTCGTAGGCCTGCTGCGCGTAGCGGTTTTGGCTGATATCAAAGTTCTGCTCGTTCCACTCGATGATCTTGTAATCCGGGCAGTATTTCTTCCAGCTTTCCATACATTTTTGGCTTTCCGCACTGATGGGTCCGCCGCCGAACCAGCAGTAGTGGATGATCTTGGGAATGCTCATGCCTGTTTCTCCTATTTTGTCGCAAGTACTCTGCTCTCTACGACCTTATTTTAAAAAAAGCCCTGTTTTCTTGTCAAGTTTCCCCAGCGTATTTTTCCGTGCCTTCCTGTAAAAAGATTGCCGCTTCGGCGCCCGGTGTGGTATACTGGATGCAGACGGTTTTGTTTTTCCAAACCATTCACTTAAAATTCACAGCTTTTTCCAATTCTTGCATTAAAATAAAGTCGTATACTGAACTATGATAGGGAGGAGTTCTGTTTTATGGCAAAGATCCTGATCGTTGATGATGAGCCCCGTATCCGGGAGCTTCTCCGTGAAAATTTACAGTATGCCGGCTACGCCTGTGAAGAAGCCGGTGACGGCTCCGCCGCTTTGTCGCTGCTGTCCGGCGGCGGGTTCGACCTGGTGATCCTGGACCTGATGATGCCCAAGATCGACGGGCTCCAGGCCTGCATGCGCATCCGGGAGTTTTCCAACGTGCCCATTATCATGCTCACCGCCCGCAGCGAGGACACCGACAAAATCATCGGCTTTGAGTGCGGCGCGGACGACTATATTACAAAACCCTTCAACATTCTGGAGCTGAAAGCCCGGGTGCGTGCTCTGCTGCGCCGCTCGGGCGCGGCTGTCCAACACCAGGCGGCCGGCCAGCTCACCGTGGGCCACATCCGTCTGGATCCCAACGAGCGCTCCGCCTGGAAGGACGGGGTGAGCGTGGACCTTACCGCCAAGGAATTTGACCTGATGGAGCTTCTCATGCGCAACCCCGGCCGGGTGTACAGCCGGGAGAACCTGCTCAACGTGGTGTGGGGCTATGAGTATATCGGGGACTACCGCACGGTGGACGTCCATGTGCGGCGGCTGCGGGAAAAGCTGGAGCTGGATCCGGCCAACCCCCAGTATATCCGCACCAAGTGGGGGGTGGGCTACTATCTCAGCAGCCACCCCGAACAAAAGAAATGATTCCAGGAAAGGAGGGGCCGCCCCTTGGATAGCCGAACCCCGGGCAA
>ENA-OOZX01001703-OOZX01001703.1-human-gut-metagenome-genome-assembly--contig:-NODE-1703-length-13177-cov-2.849261_pt1 | contig 13177 bp, 8 predicted proteins | sample MGYA00241048_ERZ501412 | MGnify/ENA primary metagenome ERZ501412 (study PRJEB25962, sample SAMEA2042518) | human gut metagenome | biome: human gut; feature: human-associated habitat; material: faeces... | reverse complement strand
GACTTCACTCAGCCGGAGCCTGCAAACAATTTTGCGCATAAATCTTGACGGGACCTTTTATTCCCTCCGTTTCGTCATTTGTGAAGAACTCGCAAACGGCAGAAACGGTGGGGCACGGCAATGAAATTGGTATTCGCATAATGAAAAGCGGACAAAAAGCCAAGGATGGCCGCAAAGGGCCATCCTTGGCTTTTTGTCCGTTTTGTTGTGTTGTCTGGTCGCATGGTTAGGCGGCCTCTCGAATATCTCCAGAGGCCAATGTGTTCCGGGAACTCCGCTTCCTATATCAGCGTTCTCTATATTCTGGTGCCTCCATTATCCTCCCATACCACTGCCGAGATCTTCTCCCAGATCGCAGGCATAGCACCACTCCACCACATCGCCGTTATTCAGTTGGTAGCGGGAGCAGCCGTAGTTAGGAAACCATCCGTTGACGGCATACATTCAGCCGGAGAGCTTCCCTACATCGAACTCGTACAGATTGTGAATACCCTCGATATAGGCACTGTTATACACCGGCGTAAAGCTGGACTCCATGTGTATCTTATTTGCCTTGCAGACACGCTGCAGTACATCGTAGACACTTTCGCCGTCGCTGAACGTTACCTCTGTGGCTGGAAGGATGATACCGTCCTCCGGCACAAGGGCTTTCTTGCTCTCAACGCACTTATCAATATTGTCCAAGATCGTCTCGCAAGAGATGGATATGATGCAGGTATACTTTGTGTCCGCATCCACATCGCTGTCCTGTGGCTCTACAGGAGCCGGTTTTCCCTCCGGCACAGGTCAGCAGGAGCAGTGCCAGAAGCAATGTGCACAGAGGTTTGGATCGCCGCATATCACTTCACCTCAATATCCGTCATGTCGAACAGGCGTGTCTGGCCCTGCCGGAAGCGGTCGCAGGCGGCCAGTGCGTAGAAGCCCTGCTCAGTAGCCATACCTCATCGCTGTGACGGAAGCCGCCGCCCTCGCAGGCAAAGGCGCACAGGCCGTCCAGCGGGGACGCGCCGTTTTTTACGAAGCGGCTGTCCGCTGCGGAATCAATGCCCAGCGCCGTCAGAGCCACGATGACCTGTGCGCAGGACTCGCTGTTGGCCGCGCCCCAGCTCATGAAGCCGCCATCGGCCTGCTGGGCATCGGACAGATAGGTCAGCGGCGCGTCAACTGCCGCCTTGATGTCTGTCTCCTCCTGATAAGGGGCCAGAGATGTCAGGGCCATGGCGGTCATGTCCACATCGGATTCGTCGCCCATCAACGCCCAGCCGCCGTCGCTGCACTGATAGGAGAGAATCTCCGCCACCAGTCCCTCGCAGGTGGTCTGCTCCTCGCCATCGGCGCACTGGGGAATATCGTAGCCATGGCAGTCCAGCGCGATCAGCGCCCAGATGGGGCCGTTGGTACCCTGTGCCCGCAGATAGGCCATGTCGGTTAGGCCCGCCGTCAGATCAACGCCCGCCATGTTGGCGGCATTATATCCGGCAGCCGTCAGGCCCAAGATGGCGCGGGAGTTCTCAGTGGATTTCGCGTGGTGCAGCCGCACGGAACCTGCTTGCTTGACATAGTCCTCTACCGTCTGCTCATAGCTCTGCGCAGTCTCATCACTGAGAAGTCCGGCACGGCTCAGGCCGATCACCGCCCACTCGCCGCCAACAGAGCCTGCGGAAAGCGCATCTTGCTCTTGTAGATATTTACCCGTTTCACGGTAGGCGGTCTGCCATGGTGCCTCCTCTGTCTTTGCGCCGCAGCCGGTCAGCAGCACCAGCAGGAGCAGCAGCGCAATGGAATGTTTTTTCATAGGCGTCTTCTCCTTGCAGAAATGTTTTTTTGCCGTCAGTGCGGCTTACCCACCGTACAATGCGCACGGTGGGCAAGCTGGGGAGGTCATTTCATATCCGGGTTATTTCCGTGTACCACTATGATTTATTGTTCCACCGGGAACTTTGACAGCTTTCCGTTTGCTACACGGTAGATCAATGCAGCATCCGTCGTATTCACGACACCATCACCATTTACATCAGCCGCCAAAAGTTGATCCGCAGACAACTGATATTTTCCATTTGCATAACGGTAGACAATGGCGGCATCCGTGGAATCGACTTTACCATTCCCATTTACATCACCGTATTTGACCTCGGTCTGGTCCCCAATGGTCAGGGTCAGGGTAGTCATGGGCTTATCGCAGTGGACGCCGTATTCCATCTCCAGGGTGTCGCTGTTTTCTCGGTTTTGGTACATGGCGTAGGGGAAGGTGATCTGGAAGTCGGTATCACTGGCCTTCAGCGGCTTATCGGACCAGGTGACATACTTTGTCACATCGCGGGTCATGCCGTTGGCGTAGTAGGCCGTTACCTGCATACCGGTGGGGTCGAAGGTGTCTTTTACATTGTAGGTCGTCTTGTCCGGCAGCTTCGTGACCTCGATGCGTTCAATGGTGCTGCCCACGGCCATCAGGTAGGCGGAGTCGTTTTTAAAGTAGATGGTGCCGTACTCATCCATGACGGGGCTACAGATGGCGTACTGCGCCTGTGCGCCGCTGGGGGTGAAGATGTTGTAGGGCGTCGTATAGGTCTCCGTTTTTCCGCTGGCGGTATAGGTCTCCATGGTTTTCAGAGAAACCTCGGTCTGACCGGGCTTGTCCTCCAGCACCCGGAGCTTGCCGGGGGTGAAGTTATCGAAGAAATACACATAGACGCAGCCTGTCTCCTCCATATAGGCAGTGGTCAGAACACCGCTGGTCTGGGGATAGCCGTGGGTGCGTACCGTATAGGCAATCTCCCAGTTGGGGATGTCGATGACCGTAAGGTTATGGCCACTGTATGCGCCGAACTGTGCCGTGCCGGAGATGCCGATATAGGCCCGCCCATTGTAAATGGTGGGTGTGCAGGTGGACATGGCGGGATTGGCGGGATCGTCCGCATAGTTGTAGAGCTTCAAGGTGCGGACATCCTCAATGGTACCCTTTTCGTCCACAGTGGCCTCGTAGAAGTAGCCGCCCTTGCTGGTGAAGTAATACTTGCCGTTGTAATGGGTGATAGAGCTGCGGATGTCGCCGGTCACATTCATCTTGTAGGAGGACAGCAGTTCGCCGGTCTTGGGGTTAAAGGACAGCAGACTGGGCTTGCCGGTGGTGTAGCCGGAAGCGCCGTCATCCGTGCCGATCAGCAGGAAGTCGTCGCACACATAGGCACCGGCCCAATAGAAGCCGCCCTTGCTGGTGTAGTACCAAGTGGGGAGCTTTTCTTCCATCGTCTGCGTGGGGTCCTCGTCGGTGGCGCTCAGGCACACATAGTGGGCCTCGTTGATCTCGCCTACCCAAAAACCGGTGTAGATGTAGCCATCGTGATAGACAATAGAGCTGTTGGGCTGACCGCCGATGGAGTCCCGATAGATCCATAGGGAGTCCAGGGTATTGGCGTCGAACGCCTGGATCGTGCCGTCAGACAGGCCCACGAAAATCATGCCGTTGGCGTAGGTGGGCGGGTTGATGGCGAAGCTGGAGTTGTGATCCATGGGCTTATCAATGAGAATTTCGCCGGAGATAGCATCCACCTTGTAAATGCGGGAGCCGGAGTAGGTGTAGATGGCACCGTCCACCAAAATGGGGCAGCCGCAGGCGTTCACATCGTAGCCGGATCCAATGGAGGTAGCCCAGTACAGCTCGGCATCCTTGGCGTAGACCGGCGTCTTGTAGTCCACCACACCGTTATTCTCATTGTTTTGGCGTAAGTGGGGCCACGCAGAATCGAAATTGATGAGCTTGTCGTTGGCTGGAGCCTTCTTTAGCGTAATGGTCAGTGTACCGTCCTTGTCGGGGGCGGTATAGTGCTCCACCGTTTGACCGATGTACCCGGCGCAGGTGGTAGTGTAGGAATAGCTGGCACCGGGGGTCAGGCTGTAGGTGCCGTTTTTCTCCACGATGCGCTTGCCGTTCAGATCGTTGGTCAGGAACACCGTGGCATCCGCCGGGGTCGTTTGGATGGTCAGTTGGATGGGGTCACTTTTCTGAACATGGACGGTATAGGTCAGCTCAATGCTGCCGGTATCTGCGTGGCAGACCTGTACCGAAATATCCTCATTATAAAGGTCTGTGTTCAGGACCGCTTCCGCGCCGGCCAGCGTGTCATAGCGTACGCCGTTGACCTTGGCATAGTACCCGCCGCAGCAGGCGGTGTCTGTGCTGCTGTTGGGATAGGTGCCGGAGAGGTAGAGAGCGGCGGTCTCCCGGTCTACCTTAACATAATAATCCGTGGTATCTCGATCAAAGCGGGCCGTTGCGCCCTTTGGAGTTACAAAGGGCAGTGTCTCATCCTTTGTGGCAATAGTCAGGCTGGACAGGTGCAGCTGCCGCAGCAGCTGAATATCGTAGTCCTGATAGTAGGTAGTGCCGTTTTCTGTCTTGGAAATGCGGATCGTCACCGTCTGGCCGTAACCGGCCTTGGCCACGGCGTAGGTCAGGCTCTGAGCAAGACCCGTTTTGCTGACAGGCGTTGTGATCGTCTCCATCCGTGCGAGATTATGAATCCCCGGCACGGTGCTTTGGGTCCGATACAGCGCCGTCACGGTTCCGGTTGCCGTGGCCTGCATGGCAACGGAGCTGTTGCAGTCGGACACCGTATAGTTGTAGGTGTGGTCTGCCGCCGTGAAGGTCTTGTCGGCGGCGTAGGCGATCCGGCTGGAAGCATAGGTGCCGTTGTAGAATGCCAGATCGGTCAGCCAGTCGGTGGTGACAGGCTCCGGGACGGACACATTCAGTCCGCTGGAGGCCGTGAAGGTGATCTGCGTATGATACCAGGTGTTCTTCGTGGCGATGCAGGTATAGCTCTCGCCGGGGACCAGGTGATAGATCCCGTCCACCGGGGCAATCTCGGAGCCTGCTCCATTGATCACCTGCACCGTTGTTCCGGAAGGCACAGCCAGCGTCACCGGTACGGAAGCTACCTTCTGAATGTGGAGGGTATAGGTGCTCTGCTCCCCGTTGGGCGCTGCTACCTGAATCATGTGATCCTGCGTGTCTCCGGTCAGCTGCACCGCCCCGGTTCCGGTGACGGTATAATCCTCACCAAATGGTGCGGCGTCAATATCCACAGTGGAGGACACGGTTTTTAGGCTGTACTCCCGGGTGTTGGGCGCAAACTCCAGGGGCAGCTTGGTCCCCTCCGCCGTGGCTGCCAGAGCCTTCAGCGTGGGCACACGGGTCACGGTGACATCGTAGGACTGAATCTGCGTGTAGCCGTCCGAGCCTGTATACTGTGCTTCCAGCGCGAAGGTCTTGCCCTCCATGCCAGAGGTCAGCAGATAAGTAAGGGATGTGGCTGTGCTGTTCCAGCTGCGGGATATGCCCGACATATCCTTGCCGTTGGTGCCGGTATAGATGGTGCGGAGCTTGGTGGTCTTGGTATTCGGGACATTGCCCATCGCCGCATTCAGATACACGCTGCTCAGAGCATTGGCTGTATCCTCGATCCAATACTGCGCCGTGTGGTTTGCACGGTTTTGTGCAGCGCGGTAAGGTTCTTGATCGACATCCAGCAGCCGGATATTGCCGAACCACTCGCCGTAGGGCAGGGTCGCAGCGACCTGGGCGTCGGCGGAGACCGTCAGCGTTCCCTCTGTGCGGTTATATCCGCCGTCGGACACACAGAACTTATAGTCGCCGGCGATGACTTGGACGCTGCCGGTGCCGGTGGTAACATTGCCATAGACATCCGTAAGGGAGAGGATCGGTGCCTCCACCGCATTGCCGTTTTGGGTTGCTGTGGCGGAGACGGTGTATTTGGTCCCGTCCAGAAGGGCCGCATATTCGGCAATGGCGTCTTTCAGGTTTTTCAGCAATGGTCCTGCCGAGTCGGCAGTTGCCGTCCGCAGGCCCTTCAGCGCCGTTGCGTAGGCATTGGCCGCTGCCGGATAATTCTGCACATGGTTGGTCATGTCCAGGTAATCCGCCATTTGGATAATCAGCTGGATAGCTGCGTCCGAATAAGTCGAAGATACATGGAAGCAAAGGGCCTTGACGGAAGAAGCCGGAGCGTCCAGCTTATAGCCACCCTTGTCATAATAGAGCAGGTAATTGGCGGAAACGCCGTTGATCTCATAGACGAATCCGTTTTCCAGGCCGACAAAGTCAATATCTGAATCCGCCAGCGCCTGTTGAATGGTTTGCCCAGATTTATACTGGATACGGGTCGGCTCCACGATGGTGCTGTTGGCGTTCATAGCCACAAGCACAAAGCTACCGGCGTACTCCTCTGCGGCCATCGCCGTGACCGGCATGGCGGCAGAGAGCAGAAGCACCAGACTCAGCAGCAGAGCCATTACTCTTTTGTGCATTTTCCTTCCTCCTTGTTTTCAATACAGGCAGTTCCATAGCCGGTACCGTATTTTCTCCCAGGTTGTCCAGCTGCCCTTGCAGGCATCCAGTACACGCACGGCAAATGAGTCAACCTGCTTGCGCTGCTGCGGGGTCATCTCCTGGGTGCTGAACAGCGCCTTTTGATTCAGTTCTGCGGCCTCCGCAGCATCCTCCGAGAACTGCACCGTACTGTGGCGCAGCAGGCAAACGGCATAGCCATAGCGCATGGCAATGGCCTCCCGGTCGTTTGCGGCGTCGATAGCGGCCATCTTCTTCCGAAACACCCTGCGGCGATGGAAAATGCACCCGGCCAGCAGCAGGATCAGCAGCAAGGGAAGAAGCAGTAGGTAGTGGGCATTCAGTGAGAAGGTAAATCGGTCCTGCTTGTGCTCGTTGACCTCCTCTGGCTGCTCCACCTCTACAAATTGCTGGGTGTTGTTCTCATAGGTATTCTCATCCGGGCTGTCGCCGCCCAGGGACAGTTCCTCGTCGTCTATGTAGCCGGGAGTCACCTCGAACGGCACAAAGCCGACACCGCTGACATAGTATTCCGCCCAGGCGTGGGCGTTTTCTTCCGTCAGGGTAATGGTCTCACCGGCCTTGTAGCGGGCGGCATCCTCTGCCGAGAGGTAATATCCCTCCACATAGCGGGCCGGAACGCCCATGTAGCGCAGCATCAGCACCGCTGCCGTGGCGTAATGGACGCTGTAGCCGTGTCCGCTGCGCTCCAGCGTATATTGTAGGAAGTCGCCGCTGCCGTTCATGGTCCGGGCAGTCTCATCGTAGGTCATGGCTTCCCGTAGATAGTCAAAGATGATGGTGCGGATGTCGCTGATGGTCCGGGTCTGGGTGTCCAGCTTCAATTGCCGCTGGAGGACGGCCCAGCTGTCCTGGGTCATTTGCAGGTCCACGGCCCGGAGATAGTCGGCATAGGCCTGCTCCTTGGATAGATAGGTCTCGATGTTTTCCCGGCCCTGGGCTGTGGAGAGGTTCCGCTGGATCTGATACCAGTCCGGGACGCTGCCTTTCAGATAATACAGGCTCTCTGCCGGGGGCAGATTCGTGTCCCCGATGCGGTCCGCTGCCAGCGTTTCGCTGCCGTAGACGGCGTAGGGGTAGTAGCCGTGGGCGGAACAGGCGGAGAGATTTCGTATAGTCATGGACAGCGGTGTGGCCGTCTCCGTATAGCCATCCGCCAGTGCAATTTGACTCTGGCCGTAGAAACCCGCCTCATGGAGCCAATAGAAGAGGTCTTCATATTGGGCGGTTTCTTCGGTATCGGCTGCTTTCCAGTTGGCGCCGGTGTAGGTGTCGTAGACCTGCCCACGCAGATACACCTTTTCCGGCTGCTCCATTGTGACTTCCAGCGCCGGGGTGTCGCTTTTATTCCAGGCGGGTAAGTTCTTGAGGTTTCCTTCCGGCATGGAATTGGTATCGCTGTCGTAGTGCCGCTGGTGAAGCTGGGTTTGCATCGTCTCGACCATGTCTGTATTCAGCTTGTCTTGGCAGGACAGGCCAATCCACAGGCACAGCGCTGCACACAGGACCGGCAAGATCAGCTGCGCCGGAACGCCTGCAAGGGCTTCTCCCTCTGCCGTGTGCTGCACCATCAGCAGCACCGTGCCAATAATCAGCAGCCCACCGCCGATGCCTATGGGAAACAAGCCCAGCAACAGGGCTGCATAGCAGGGCAGCAGAATCGGCAAGGCCAGCAGCATCCGTCCGCTCCATGCGCTGCGGCTGAGAAGCAGCGACACTGCCAGTAGCAGAACCGTTACCGCCAGAGGCAGAAATTGGGCATCCGCTGCCGCAAGGTCCAGATAGATCTTCCCGGTCTTTTTCGTCAGCAGGGTCAGGAAATCATTTGCCAGTGTTCCAAAACCGGGTAGGACAAACTTGTTCAGTGCCAAGCTCAGAAGAAGCAACACGCCGATGCCCGCTGGAACGAGCCAGTTCCCGATTCTGGTTTGGTATACTATCAGCAACGCCGCCTGCACCAAAATCGCAGCTGCTGTCATGGCCCACCATGGGTAGGGAACAGAGGGAAATGCAGCGGTTAAAAGCAAGCAGAAGCCCACCGTCAGAACGGCACAGACCACCCAAGCGCCCCAGGGAAAGTGCAGCTTTTTCTGTGCCGTTTCGGTGACAATCCACTGGAGTCCGTTTTCATTTTTTCGCATGATGGGTTAAACCTCCAGTCGCTGCATGGCCTCGGAATAATTCTGCGGGGCAAAGGTGGTCGCACCGGGGTACTGTTCTTCGGTACAGAGGATGAAATGCACCCGTCCGTCCGTGAGCAGCTGTTCTTCCGGCGCTGTGCCGAAACAGAGAATTCGGCTGTAACCGTCAGTTTTGGGCAGGCGGCACTCAGCGCTGCCCCTGGTCTTTACCAGAGCCGGGATAGCCTGCAAAAGCTGGTTTTCCTCTGAAATGTCCTGGACCTGCAGATCGTCCCGGTCCGTCCAGCACAGGGTATAGGGTACACCACTTTGCAGCAGTGCCATGCCTGCGGAGGACACGACCTCCGCCAGTGCGTCCATCTGCTGGGGGTTACCGCCGGTGCGCTTATCCCAGAATACCAAAAGGGAACGGCTCTCCGGCTGGCTGGCCTCTTTCAGAATCAGCTCATCTAACTTGGAGGACAGCTTCCAGTGAATTTGCCGGATGTCATCGCCGGGGCGATACTCCCGGAGCTGGTACACCTCGCTGCGGTCCTCACCCCGTCGATTGGAAGTGCCGTCGTCGGCATAGGCCGGTCGGGCGGTCATGTCCGCCTCCATTGGATACAGGTCCGGGAGGATGGTCAGACGGGCATCCGCTTTCACGAGGGCCTTCATGGGAAGCAGGCCCAGATAGTCCAGCAGGGTAAACCGGCTGATCTGCACATACACTCTGCCGCAGAAGCTGCTTTGCAGCAGGATGGTTTGGCTGCTTTCACCCTTGGCTCCGATGCTGCCGGTCAGCGTCACTGTCTGATCTTCCTCAGTGAGATCATTGCGGATAGAGACCTGACAGCCATAGCGCATTACGGGCAGAAACGCTCCGTTGCGGATACGCACCCGACAGCTGACTGCCGTGCGTTTTGCCGCTGTGGCCGGGGTCAGAATGTCCGCCTGCAGGTGCCTGCGGACATAGAAATTGACCGCCCAGGAGGCCAGGGGCAGCAGGAGCAGCAAGCAGAGTCCGGCCAGCGCCCAGAAGGAGCCGCTTGTAAGAAGCAGCGCCGCCAACGCCAGCAGCAGGATCAGATAACACAGGGCGCTGCCTAAGATCGTTTTTCTCATTTGCTGGAAAATTCCCGGACATCCGGCTTCTGGACGGAGGTAAGTACATTTTGCAGGATCAGTGCCGCTGTATAGTCCTGGAGCCGCGCCTTGGAGTTGAGGATCAGACGGTGGACGCACACATCCGGGAACACGGCGCACACATCGTCAGGGATCACATAGTCCCGGCCCTCTAAGTAGGCGTTGGCCTTGGCCGCACGGGTCACAGCCAAAGCGCCACGGGGACTGACACCCAGGGTCACATAGGCGTTGGAGCGGGTCAGATCCACCAGCTCTGCAATATAGTCATAAATTCGGTCTGCCACATGGATATTGCTGACCTCTGCAATGAGCTTTTCCAGCTCGGCAGGGGAAGTCACTGTCTGGCAGGCAGAGAGCGGGTCCACATGATGGCGATCCTTCAGCAGTGCCGCCGTGCTGGCCCGATTGGGATAGCCCATGCTCAGTTGGAGCATGAAACGATCCAGCTGGGATGCGGGCAGCATCTGCGTACCCGCAGAACCCACCGGGTTTTCCGTTGCCAGCACGATAAAGGGCTTCGGCAGGGGCCGGGTCACGCCGTCCACGGTGACCTGCAACTCCTCCATAGCCTCCAGCAGAGCGGATTGGGTCTTGCTGGAGGTACGGTTGATCTCGTCCGCCAGCAACAGATTGGTCATAATGGCTCCAGACTGATATTTCAGCTTGCCGTCTGCCTTATCGAATACGGAAAACCCGATAATATCCGATGGCAGGGTGTCGGAGGTGAACTGGACACGCTTGGAGTCCAGACCTAGCGTTTTGGAAAATGCCTTGGCCAGCGTCGTCTTGCCTACGCCGGGGACATCCTCCAGCAGCACATGGCCCTGTGCCAGGATGGCCAGCAGCACCTTGCGGACGATGTCCCCCTTGCCCAAAACGACCTTGTTGACCTCTGCCTGAATTTGATCTGTCAGCTTGTTCATGCTTTTTTCCTCTTTCTGCCGATGATGTAGATCGCACCGGCGGCGATTACGACTACCGCACCGATCACGGCGCAGATGATGATTCCGTTTGTGCCGAATGCCTCACGGGGCGCTTGAGTGCCGTCAAAATGCAGCACCCACGGCTGCCCGGACCGCACACGCTGCACAGCCACTAAGGCCAGGACGGATTGGGCCGTTGCCAGGCCGTCGCCGGCCCCCTCCAGCACATGGCGGTAGGTGCCGTCCGCTTCTCGGAACTGGGAAAGCTCCGTCAGCAGGGTGTGCTCGCCCTTAACAAAACAGCTATCCGTCTCCGGGTCAATGCCCAGCGCACACAGGGCCAGGATGACCTGGGCGGTGCTTTCCGCGTTTTCATCGCCGTAGGCGATATACCCGCAAGTGTCCGTCAGCTGGCCGGAAAGATAGGAAAGTGCCGCGTCGATCTCGGTCTCCATCTGATCCCGATAGGGAGCTAGGGCCTGCACCGCCATAGCGGTGATGTCCACATCCGATTTTCCGGGGATCAGGCCGAAGCCGCCGTCCGGCTCCTGAGCAACGGAAATGGCATTTACCATGTCCTCCCGGGAATACAGGGCGTCTGCCGGGACCTCTGTGTCCCCGGCATCCAAGGTCAGCAGCGCCCATATCCAGCCATTTAAGCCCTGAGCGCCCGGATCACGGGCATAGTTGTAAGTACCCTCTGCGATCAGGTCAATGGCCGAGCCGTCGGGCTTCGTGCCGAAGTTGGTGGGGTTGCCCCCCAGTGCCAGCACCGTTAAAGAAATCCGGTGGTATTCCGTGGCCTTGTTGCGGTCCAGGCATCCGTTTTTGGCGTATGCGTCCTCCACATGGGCCTTCAGTTCCGCCAAATAGTCGGAATAGCTCTCCCTTGTGCCGGACAGTGCCATAGCTATGGCCAGCCAATCGCAGACGGAATCGCCTGCAGGAAACAGTTCCCGGTCTTTCAGCAATTCACCCTTCTTGCCGCCCAGAGCGGACATTCCCTCCGCACTCTGTGCGATCTGTTTTTTCAGCGAGGGAGCGCTTTCCGCAAGGGCCAAAGTCGGAAGCAGAAGCAGCACGCAAAGAAGTGCCGCTAATATTCGTGTTGCTCTTTTCATGCTGCTGCCTCCCAGGTTCTATGGAATTTGTTTTGATAAGGGGTAAGGCCCGATCCCCGCCGCAGGAGCAGGGCGGGGGCCGCCTGTGCGGCGGTGGGGGATGGCTCCGTACCGCCGGTGGCCGGGAGAATATCTGTTTTCTCCTCATGGCACTTGGAGCAGCGATAGTGGATGTAACCATCCTCTGTTTCGGTGGGTTCCAAACGGTCCGTCTCCACGAAGTCGTGGCCCAGGGCTTGGTAGCCGCCGTTGATCCATAGGCCGCAGTAGCTGCTCAGTGAACCGTAGCCGCCTCCGGTGGAATCGTAGCCGCCGATGTCCTTGCCGTAGGACAGGGTGAAGCGCACATAAATGGTAATGCCGTTGCGGACCTTGTAACCGCTCATGCCGGTACCTTCATACAGGGTGCCGTTGATGGAGTACATCCAGCCGGAGCCTTGGGTATAGTCAAACTCCCCGATGCTGTCCCGGTCATAGTTATCATTGGTGGTGATGCCGTCCCGCAGGATCAGCTCCCAAAGATGCTCCGGGACATTGGCTCGGTAGGCAATGTCGCCCCGGCTAATCCGGCGCAGATAGAAGTTCATGGTAGCAGACCCCTGGTAATCCGGCTCATAACCGCGCTCCTGCAGGAAGCGCAGCAGCACGGATGCCGCCGTTTCGCCCTCCACGATGTCCAGCGTACCGGTATCCAGAATGCCCAGGCCGATGGTGGTCGCATCCAGCACCACATCCACCGAGCCTGCCGGGTCGCCCTCACTGATCTGGTGATAGGTGACGGTGTAGACCTTCATGGTGGAGTTTCCGTTACCATCCCAGGCCAGCACCCGGACGATGTGGGTTTCTTCATCGCCCAACTGAGGGGGATCGAAATACAACTCGTAGGTGGGTTGAGAATCGCCGTAGCTCTTTTCCACGGTTTTTCCGTCCAGCGTGACCCTAATTTGATTGGAATAGATCACACCGGCTCCCAGCTCTGCGTTGGCACGGGCAATCACCGTCAAGGGGAAGGTTTGGGAGCTCATGTCCAGGCTGGCCCCGTCCAGATTGGTAACGATGGAGGGTGGATAGTCCCCCACCGTCGGGTGGGTATCGTCCGCAAGATTCGCGTAATAGCCCACCCGGTACTGAACAAGTCCCAGAAAGGTCTCCCCGTCATAAAGAGACAGCACAAAGAGGTTATCTGCGTTGAAATCCAGCTGTGCCTCGTAGTCCTGGTTATTCTGAGAAGTAAGCAGCAATCCGTTTCCGGAATTGGTCTCATTTTTCAGCCGGACACGGATATGCAGATCGCCCTTACCCAGGGGATAGGCCACAAAGGTCAGCTTGCTGTCGGGCAGCTCTGCCTTGGTAAGCTGCTGGGTTTTCAGTGTCGTATAAATGCGGGGGGTATTATCCTCCTCACCGCCGCTGCCGTGGTCACCTCCGCTGCCGCCGTGGTCCCCGTCGTCTCCGCCGGTGCCATCCCCATGGTCACCG
>ENA-OOZX01001702-OOZX01001702.1-human-gut-metagenome-genome-assembly--contig:-NODE-1702-length-13190-cov-3.673848_pt1 | contig 13190 bp, 8 predicted proteins | sample MGYA00241048_ERZ501412 | MGnify/ENA primary metagenome ERZ501412 (study PRJEB25962, sample SAMEA2042518) | human gut metagenome | biome: human gut; feature: human-associated habitat; material: faeces... | reverse complement strand
GAGGAGGCCGTCGAGCCCGAGCCCGCGGAGCCTCAGGGCGTCCCGAGCTTTGACGACGAGCCGCAGGAGGTAATCGATACCGAGGGCGCGACCGCCGAAAGCCACGAGGCCCCCGCTGCCGTCTACGGTGGCGCGGCGACGGCTCCGGTTGCTCCCGCGCACGAGGGCAACCTACCGCTCGTTGACGGCGCCGGCGAGGACCCGGCCGCCACGGTGGCTATGCCTGCCATGCCGCAGGAGTAGGCTCACCCGCTTATCACCATCATGTACCTGCGCCTTTACCGTACGCAGATGAGCAAGACGGCAAGCGCTGTGCTGCGGGTATAATGGACAGCATTCAAACGGTGGGCGCCGAGGTGCCCGCAGGAGAGGAATGAACATGGGTAAGACTTTCAACTTTATCTCGGGTGCGCTCTTCGGTGCTGCCGCCGGCGCCATCATCGGCGTCGCCCTGGCTCCGCGCTCGGGCGCCGAGACCCGCGCCATGGCTGCCGATATCGCCAACGACGCCTGGGATAACATGCGCGACACCTACGAGCACGGTGCCGAGGAGGCCCGCGCCGCGGTCAACGATTTTGGCCCGATGGTCGACGCCAAGACCGATGACCTGCGTGCCAAGGTCGACCTTGCCCGCGAGCGCATGGACCAGCTGCGCGAGCAACTCAACGACGCCATCTCGGGCGGTAACGTGACGCCCGCCGCCGATGTCGTGGTCGAGAACGCCGCCGAGGCCGACGCCGAGGCCGCGGAGCCTTCGACCGAGGCATAATGCGCGCCGGGGATTTTGTCGGCGCCAAGATCTATCGCAAGCCTACCGAGGATAAGCGCACCAAAAAAGACGGCACGCCGCGCAGCCCTAAAAAGCTCGGCAAGATTCACTTTCCGGTCTTTACCCCGGGCGGTACGCGCGTGGTGGGCTTTATGGTCCGCCAGTCCGATATCGCGGGTATGATCGAGCGCCCTGATCGATTTGTGGCGCTCGATGCCATTGGCGTCTACGAGGGCGCCATTGCGGTTGACGACGTCAAGGGCACCTACGATACCGCTGCGGCCAAGCGTCTCGACATCAACCTGGATGATTGCATTATCTGGGTTGGCATGGACGTGCGCACGGAGTCGGGCGATGTCGTCGGCTATTGCTCGGATGTGGAGTTCAAGCCGCGTTCGGGCGTCGTGCAGACGTTCTACGTGACCGCCGGCACTGCCTCGAGTGTGCTGGTGGGCGACACGCAGATGCCGCCGACGATGCTGCGCGGCTATGCGGACGGCGCGATGATCGTTTCGGACGAGGTTAAGTCGCTCGGGTATTCGGGCGGCGCCGCCGCAAAGGCTGCCGAGGCAAGCGTCGTGGTGGGCGATAAGGTCAAAAAGGGCGCCAAAGTGCTCGATGACAAAGGTTCGGTCGCCGTGGACAAGGGCAGTCGCGCGTTGGGTAAGCAGCTCGGCAAGACGCGCGGTATGTTCAAGGCCTTTAAGGACGAATACCAAAAGGCGAGCGGGGGCTCGTCGAAAGCCAGCAAATAGCGACGTACCAATTGATGGGAGGCAAGCCGGAGACCTGTTGCTCCGGCTTGCTGCGTTTATGGGGGAGGGCACATGCGCCAAAACGGATCATATTCACACGGACGCCCGGGCGCGCGTCCGACGGCGCGCCGCGATCTGGGGCAGCTGTCCAGCGGTCAGCGCAAGCGTCACCGTAAGCCCGGCGCGATGTATCTCAACCATAGCCGCGGCTTTAGCGACCGAAGCGCTCGCATCGGCAACGGCCGCACGCCCCGTCGTCCGTCTCGCCTGCCCTATGCACTCATCGCCGTGGGCTGCGCGCTCGTGCTGTTTGTCGCCGCCGTTGTGGGCTACGTCAACCGCAGCGTGGATGTCGTCCTCAACGGCCAGGAGACTGCAGTGCGCGTCGGCTCTACGCTGCAAAATCTCATCGACGACCAGGAGCTGACCGATACCTACGACGCCGGGGATCTGCTGGCCGTTGACGACAACGTGCTGACCCGCCATGGCGGCGAAAAGCTGTCGGTGAAGGTGGACGGCAAGCGCATAAAACAGGGCAAGTGGAAAAGCCGCGAGCTTACGGGCGGCGAGAAGGTGACGGTCAAAGACGGCCGCGACACGTACGAGAAGCACGAGGTCCAGGCGACGGTTATCGAGCCCAAGCTCAAGGTCGAGGGCACGGGTGCCATCGAGTACGTTAAGACGTGGGGTATCCAGGGTCGCTCTGAGGTGTGGGTCGGCGAGCAATCGGGCAAGACGCAGGACCGCGGCGAGGTCGTGCCCACCACCGATTGCGTGGTCGAGTGCGCGAGCGTGGCGCCCAAGGGCAACGAAAAGTACGTGGCGCTGACGTTTGATGAGGGCCCGAGCGGCGCGACCAAGCAGGTCTTGCAGGTGCTAAAGGAAAAGGGCGTCACCGCGACGTTCTTCCTGTCGGGCGATGCGGCCGAGGCCTCGCCCTCCACGTCCAAGGCGATTGTCGACGCCGGCTGCGAGGTCGGCTCCAACAGTTACAGCGACGAATCGCTCAAAGGCCAGGACCGCGATGCGGTGCGCGAGCAGGTTTCGAAGGGCACCGAGGCGATCAAGTCCGCGACCGGCGTGAAGACGATGCTTTTGCGTGCTCCTTACGCAGCCTTTGACGAGCAAAACTGGATTGATGCGATGGACCTGGTGTCTGCCGTGGTCTCGTGGAATATCGATTCGGGCGACTGGCTGCTCAACGGTGCCGACGAGCAGGTCTCGACGGTGCTCGATTCGGTGACGCCGGGCAACATTGTGCTGCTGACCGACAACGATGAATGTGCCGAGCAGACGCTCGAGGCGCTGCCGCAGATTATCGATGGGCTTATTGCCGACGGCTACAAAATCGTGACATTGAGCGATCTGGTCAAGACGGATACATCGCTGAGCAAAAAGCTCACCTCGCTGACGAAGGTCACCATGCCCAAAAACGCCGTGTTCCCCCAACTTGCCGAGGACAACGACACCACAGAGTAGTTATTGGGTAGTCATTTAAGAACGTCCCCAATGACTATGTCACGGATGCGTCAGCGTTTGGTATGCCTGCAATGTGCAGCGCATAAATTCGATGCCGCAGGGCGATGCTGATGCTATAGTTACTGCGGTTAATGAGGGTCAAGAGAAAGGTTACAGGTGAAATCCAAACCTCGACCATACAGTCGATGACCCCATGCAGGTGCTTTCTGCGCATGCACGGGGTGTAAGCGTCGAGCGGCGTGCCGCCCGCGCATGCGTATACATATCCAGAAGCCCCCGGACGCCGCACGCGCGGCCGCGTCCGGAGGAATAATGATGGGGAGCACCATTGAATTATCTGAGTGAGATGCTCAAATTGCCGGTCTTGGACGTCGACGGCGAAAAGCTCGGCGTTGTGAACGATTTTGGCATTGCTACCGGCGAAGTTTTTCCGCACGTGACGTCGCTCGCGTTCCGCGGACCCGGCAAGACGCCGTTTATGATCAGCTGGCGCAAATGGGTCGACCGTATCGACGAGACGGGCGTACACCTTAAGACGTCGGCCACCGAAATCCGTTTTTCGTACCTGCAGCCGACCGAGCTCCTGCTTGCCCGCGACGTGCTCAACAAGCAGATTGTCGACACGCAGGGCATGAAGGTCGTGCGCGTCAACGACATCAAGTTTTCCATGTCGGGCGAAAATCAGCTGCGCCTGCTGGGCGCCGAGGTCGGTGCCCGCGGTCTGCTACGCGCCATCAGCCCCGCGCTCGAGCATATCGTCGAAGGCTTTATGAAGCACCTGGGCAAGCCGCTCAGTGAGGACATCATCGCTTGGTCCTACATGGACCTGCTCGACCGCTCGACCAAGAACATTCAACTCTCGGTGTCGCACAAGACGCTCGGCGAGCTGCACCCTGCCGACATCGCCGACATTATCGAGCAGCTCGACCCGCGCCTACGTGCGCAGGTGTTTGCGCAGCTCGATACCGCCCAGGCCGCCGAGGCCATCTCGGAGTTCGATGACGACGAGCTTATGACCGAGATGCTCGAGGGCCTGTCCGACACCGACGCATCGTCGATGCTGGCCATGATGGACCCGGACGACGCCGCCGACCTGATCGACGAGCTCGATTACGAGAAGGCCGAGAAGCTCCTGCGCCTGATGGGCGTCAAGGAGGAGAAAGCGATTCGTAACCTGCTGGGCTATGAGGACAACACCGCCGGCCGCATCATGACCTCGGAGTTTGTCTCGCTGCCCGCCACGGCGACGGTCGGCGATGCCATCGAGGCGATTCGCAAACTCGATGAGGACTTCGAGAGTGTCTATTACGTCTATACGGAGGATCCGAGCGGCATGCTCACCGGCGTGCTCTCGCTGCGCACGTTGATCGTGGCCGACCGCGATGCCACGCTGGGCCAGCTCGCCTATCGCGACCTGGTCTACGTGTCGCCCGACGAGGACCAGGAAGACGTGACGGACGAGATGACCAAGTACGACCTGGTTGCCATCCCTGTCTGCGACGAGAACCGTCATATCCTGGGCATCGTGACCTTCGACGACGCCATGGACGTTATCGCCGAGGAGCATCAGGAGGACCTGCAGATCGCCGGTGTCGGCTCGGGCGATAGCGCGTCGGACGACTCGACGAACGTGCTCAGCTGGTTCGTGCATCGTCAGTACTGGGTCGTCGTGTGGGGCATCGCCTCGTGCATTATGGCGACGGTGCTGGGGACGGCGCTGGGCTCCGCGCATCTGGTGGTGTTCCCCATGTGCGCCATGCCGCTCGTGCTGCTGGCGGCCTCGCGCATGGTGTCGTTCGTCAAGAACTACTTCCTCGAGTACGACGGTCACGACGACGAGCCCAAACCGTACCTGGGATTCTTCTTCCAGAGCACGGGTATGGGCCTGATCCTTTCGCTTGTTACTTACCTGTGCGCGCAGCTGGTGCGCACTGCCGCGTTCCTCGATGCCCCTATGTTTGAGGAGCAGCTCTTTACCGGCTGCTTTAACATCGCGGCCATCATCTGCCTGGTGGGCAACATGAGCGCCGTGATTTACCTGATGGTGCTGTTCTGGCGCGATGGGCACGACCTCAATACGTCGGGTACCGCCATGAACGTCATCGCCGTCATGATCTCGTGTGTGGCGTACTGCATCGCCGCGGTGCTGCTCACCATGTCGGTCATGGGGTAGGTGGTCGCGTGCAAAATACGAAGCAAAAGCCGAGCACCAAGCAAAAGCTGACCATCGCGGCCATCTTTGGCGCCATGGGCCCCGGTCTTCTGGCGGCGCTTTCGGGCAATGACGCTGGCGGCATCGCCACGTATTCCAGCGCGGGCGCCAGCTATGGCTATAAGATGCTCTGGATGCTTCCCGTCATGACCGTGCTGCTTATCGTGACGCAGGAGACCGCGGCGCGCTGCGGATGCGTCACGGGTAAGGGCCTGGCGTCGCTCATTCGCGAGCGCTTTGGCGTGCGCAAGAGCGTGCTGGCCATGGCAGCGCTGTTGATCGCCAACACGGCGGTGACCATCTCGGAGTTCGCGGGTATCGCGAGCGGCCTTGCTCTGTTTGGCGTTCCGGCGAGCATCTCGGTGCCGCTCGTGGCGCTGCTGGTGTGGATGCTTACCATGTCGGGCAGTTTCCAGCGCATCGAGAAGATTCTGCTGCTGGTAAGCTGCGTGTTCGTGACCTACATCGTCGCCGCGTTTATGGCCGGCCCCAACTGGGGCGAGGTCGCGGTCGACTTGGTCGTTCCCAATATTCAGAACGATCCCAGCTACGTGTCGCTCGTGGTCGCAACGATCGGTACCACCATCGCACCGTGGATGATCTTCTTGGCTCAGAACAACGTGGTCGATAAGAATGCGGGCGAGGACGACATCGTGTTGCAGCGTATTGATACCGTGAGCGGCTCGATCGCTGCTGATATCATTGCGGGCTTCATTATCATCACGACCGGTACGGTGCTGTTCCCGGCGGGTATTCAAATTAGCGATGCCGCCGATGCTGCCCGCGCGCTGGAGCCTATTGCGGGTCAGTGGTCCACGGTACTGTTTGCCTCGGGCCTGGTCGCGGCGAGCTTCTTGGCTGCCTGCGTGCTGCCGGGCGTTACGTCGAGCGCTATCTGCGAGGCATTTGGCTGGGAGCGCGGTGCCGACCGCAGCTGGGACGAGGCCCCGGTCTATCGCGGCATCATTACGGCCATCATCGGTATCTCTGCCGTGCTGGTGCTTATGCCCGGCGTCGATCTGTTCCAGATTATGATGACCTCACAGGTCATCAATGGTGTGCTGTTGCCCGTGGTTCTGGTGTTCCAGGTGGTTATCGCAGCCGACCGTCACATTATGGGTGCCAACCGCAACGGTCGCGTGTGGAACATGCTCACTTGGGCGACTATCGCCGTGATTACGGTGCTCACGGTCGTCATGTTTGTCCTGCAAGCGATGGGCTACAGCGCTTAACGCCCACTTTTGCTTCCGAACAGGCCGCAGCGATGGGCTGCGGCCTGTTTTTTGTCTGCTATAGGGTGTTAGTTATATAGCAATGGACAAAAAATGCCAAATATGAGTACTGTTGCTAAGTGAATAGCATTTACATCCTAAAAGATAATGAACATAGCCTTTAGTATGTTCATTAAAATTGGCTCCAATACGCCTTAAACCAGTCAGGTTGGCTGCTTTAGGGGGTTGTAGGGGTCGCTCGGACGTCATTTTGGGTGGTTTTGCCTGCTACTAAAATGGTAACAGTACTCATATTTGCCCTTTTTTGCCCACGGGGCCTCGAAGGGGCTGTCAATCAGGTCCCAGGGGAGGCGGTTCGAGGGCCGCAAAACAAAAACGGGGGCGCAGGTTGTCCTGCGCCCCCGTTTTCTTGGCATTGCGGTTGTTTGCCGCCGGTTTTTTACGCCGCTTCGTCGAACTGCGAGTTGTACAGGTCGGCGTAGAAGCCGCCCTGGGCGAGCAGCTCGTCGTGCGTGCCCTTCTCGACGATGTCGCCGTCGCGAATCACCAAGATCACGTCGGCGTTGCGGATCGTGGACAGGCGGTGCGCGATGACAAAGCTGGTGCGGCCCTGCATCAGCGCATCCATGGCGCGCTGAATGAGCTCCTCGGTACGGGTATCGACGTTGGAAGTCGCCTCGTCCAGAATCAGTGCCGGGCGGTCGGCCAAAATGGCACGGGCGATGGTCACGAGCTGGCGCTGACCCTGCGACAGGTTGGTGCCCTCCTCGTTGATCATAAAGTCGTAGCCACCGGCGAGCGTATGAATAAAGTGGTCGCAGCGTGCGGCGCGCGCAGCGGCCTCGACCTCGGCATCGCTCGCGTCGGGGCGTCCGTAGCGGATGTTCTCGCGGATGGTGCCGTTAAACAGCCAGGTATCCTGCAGCACCATGGCAAACTCGCCGCGAAGTGCCGCGCGGTCCCAGTCGCGCACGTCGACGCCCTCGACGCGCAGCGAACCGCCGTCCACGTCGTAAAAGCGCTGCAGCAGCTTAATGAGCGTGGTCTTGCCGGCACCGGTGGGGCCGACGATGGCGATGGTCTGGCCTGGCTTAGCCTCGCAGCTAAAGTCGTGGATGATGGTCTTGTCGGGCGTATAGCCAAACTTGACGTGATCAAACTCCACATGGCCGGGGCGCTTTTCGGGAATCTGCGCGTCGGCTTTCTGCTCCTCCTCGGGCGCGGCCAGGAACTCAAAGACGCGCTCGGTGGCGGCTGCCATCGACTGCATCGTGTTGCTCACGTTGCCCAGTTGCTGCACGGGCTGCGTAAAGTTGCGAACGTACTGGATAAAGCTCTGGATGTCGCCGGGCGTGGCATTGCCGGTCAGCGCGAGCTGCGCGCCCACCACGACGACGCCCACGTAGCCCATGTTGCCCACCAAGCTCATAAGCGGCATCATCAGGCCCGACAGGAACTGCGAGCGCCAGCCACTAATAAAGAGGCGGTCGTTTTGACGGTCGAACTCCTCGATTGAGGCCTCGGCGCGGTCGAACACTTGAATGACGTTCTGGCCGGCAAAGTCCTCCTCGATGATGCCGTTGACGGTGCCCAGGACCTGCTGCTGCTCGCGGAAGTACGGCTGCGAGAAGTGAATCATCACCATCAAGATAATTGCGGCTGCCGGTAGCGTGAGCACGGTGACGCCGGTGAGCGGCAGGCTGATCGAGAGCATCATGATGAGCACGCCGATAATCTGCGTGACCGACGTGATAAGCTGCGTCACGCTCTGGTTGAGCGACTGACCCAGCGTATCGACGTCGTTGGTGATGCGGCTGAGCACATCGCCCTTGCTGTGGCCGTTGAAGTAACTCATCGGAACGACAGCGATCTTGGCGGCGATCTCCTTGCGCATGCGATAGCAGATCTTTTGCGTGACGCCGGTCATGAGCCAGCCTTGGATCAGGCTGCAGACAGAGCTCGCCAGATACAGGCAGAGCAAAAAGCCGAGCGTCTTGGCGATCCAGTCAAAGTCAACGTCGCCGGTGCCGTTGACCTTGGCGACCAGGCCTTCGAACAGCTTGGTCGTAACCTGGCCGAGCACCTTGGGTCCCACAATGTTAAAGATGACCGAGCACACGGCAAAGGCGACGGCGGCAAACACGGCAATCTTGTGCTGGCCGATATAGCCGAGCAGCTGCCTCATGGTGCCCTTAAAGTCCTTGGCCTTTTCGCCACGACGCATGCCACCCATGCGGCCCATGGGACCACGCTGGCGGGTGGGCTTGGGAATCTGAGTCTTGGTCTCGTCTGCCATTAGCGCTCGCCTCCTTCCATGACGGCTGCAATTTCTTCTTGGGTAAGCCCCAGCTCCTCGGCGGAAAGCTGCGACTGTGCGATCTCCAGGTACGCCGGGCAGCTGCGCAGCAGCTCCTCGTGCGTGCCGGTGCCCACTACGTGGCCGTCGTCGAGCACGATGATCTGGTCGGCGTGCATGATGGTCGCGATGCGCTGGGCCACGACCACGAGTGCGGCGTCGGTAACGTTTTTGGCCAGCTCCTCGCGCAGGCGCGCGTCGGTCTTGTAGTCGAGGGCACTAAACGAGTCATCGAACACCACGACCTCGGGCTTTTTGGCCAATGCGCGGGCGATGGCCAGACGCTGGCGCTGACCACCCGAAACATTGGAGCCGCCCTGGCTGATGGGGGAGTCGTAACCGCCCTCACGCTCGGCGATAAAGTCCTCGGCCTGTGCGATGCGCGCGGCCTGGCGCATGTCATCATCGCTCACCATGTCGCCGGCAAACTTGAGGTTGCTCTCGACGGTGCCCGAGAACAGACGCCCCTGCTGCGGGATGTAACCAATGCGGTGGCGCAGCTCGGAAAGGGTCATGTCGCGCACGTCGATGCCGTCGAGCGAAATGCTGCCGCCCGTGACGTCGTACAGGCGCGGAATCAACTGCACGAGCGTGGACTTGCCCGAGCCCGTGGAGCCAATGATGCCGAGCATCTGACCGGCATGCGTGGTGAAGTTCACACCGCTAATGACGTCGGCGCGGGCATCGGGGTACTGGAAGCTCACGTCGCGGAAGGTGAGCTCACCGCGCGGCGAGCTGGCCGCGGGCAGTTTGGGCGAGGCAGGGTCGTTGATGCTCGTGGGGCAGGTGATGACCTCATCTACGCGCTCGGCTGCGACCTCGGCACGGGGCAGGATGACCGAAACCATGGTGAGGATCATAAACGCCATGACGATCTGCATGGTGTAGGAGATAAACGCCATCATGTTGCCGACCTGCATCACGCCGTCGGACACGCCCTGCGCGCCAAACCAGACGATAAGCACGGTGATGCAGTTCATGACGAGCATCATGAGCGGCATCATAAAGCTCATGGCTCGGTTGGTGTAGAGCTGCGTGGTCATCAGGTCGAGCGACGCCTTGTCAAAACGTTCGAGCTCATGTTCCTCGCGGTTGAACGAGCGGATGGGCATAAGGCCGTCGAGCAGCTCGCGGGCGGTAAGGTTCACGCGGTCAACAAAGCTTTGCATCTTTTTGAACTTGGGCATGGTGAGGCCCATAAGCACGCCGACGACGGCCGAGACCGCGATGATGGCAACGGCGATGGTCCACTCCAGGCCGGTATGGTTGGCCAGGACGCGCATGACGGCGACGATGCCCATGACGGGGGCCATCAGACACATGCGGATAAACAGAGTTGCGGCCATCTGGATCTGCTGAATGTCGTTGGTGCAGCGGGTGATGAGCGAGGCCTGGCTAAACTTGCCCACCTCGGCCGGCGAGAAGTGCATAACCTTGTTGAAGGTCTCGCGGCGCAGGTCGCGGGCGATGGAGCAGGCGGTGCGCGAAGCCACGGCACCGGTCAGGATGGTGGCGACGAGCGACACGAGGCACAGTCCAAACATCGTGATCGCCATGCGGCTCAGGTAGGCGTTCTGCACGTCGGCGGGGTCGATGCCCTGCGCCTTGTACTCGTCCTGTACATAGCTCACGGCGCGCTGGGTGACGATGGAGCCCGACATGGAGCCCATTTTGTCCGCCATTTGGTTGGCGCCCTCGACGAGCTTGCTTTGGTCTACCAGGCCGCCCTCGACACCCAGGCGCAGGCTCTTCATAGTGATCTTACCGCCGTCGGCATCAATCTGCTTTTGCATGTTCTGCGCCGCCGCGGCCTTCTGCTGCATCTCGGCGAGCTGCTCGGGCGTCATCGCTGCCATTTGCTCGGGGGTGGGCATGGCCTGGGCAGCGTTGTCGTCTTTCTCGCTGGACGAGCCCATCATGTCGCCCATGGAGTTGGCGTCGATGCCCTGGTTGAGCGAAAGGACAACAGTCTCGGGCAGGCTCATAATGTCGGCAATCTTGCCTCCATCGGCACGCTCTTCCTCGGTGCCCTCGTACGTTCGAATGTCGTTTTTGTCAGCCTTGCTAAACACGGCCTCCACAGCCTTGGCGTCCTTGGCGCTCATAAAGAGTTCGAGGTCGTCGAGCGATTCGGCGCGGATGGTGTCGGGTACGGGCGACGCGATGCCGCCTTGCTGCACACCCACGTCGACGATGTCGCTCATATAGGTAGGCAGCGCCAGATCGGCGTTGCAGCTGATTACGATAAGTACGATAGCTGCGAACAGTGCCAGGATATGTTTTTTAAAGAGCTTGAGAATCCTCACTCGGCATCTCTCCTTTCTTGATTGCGGTCGATAATTTCGTTGGCACGTCTAAGAAGGCGCACCATCTCTTGGGTATCTGTTTCGCCAAGCTGCTCGAGGAAGGCCGCGGTGCGGTCCTCGAATTCCCGACGTTTGATTTCGATAACCTGGAATCCTTTGTCGGTCACCGTGACGTGTACGCGACGACGGTCGGTCTTTGAGTGCTCGCGCTCGACCCAGCCCTTGGCCTCGAGGGCGCGCAGGATATTGGCGATGCGGGCGCTCGAGACCCAGGCGCGATCAGCGAGTTCGCTCGGCGTGAGCGAGCCGCCGGCGCGCATGAGGGCGCGCATGACGGCCATCTCGCCACCCAGAGCCTGGTCGGCAAAGCGCGAAACGCGCTGGTGCATGCTGCCAAACTCGGTAAAGAGCTGACGCCCAAGCTCATGGAAATCGGTATCTTCCACCGAAAACCCCTAACACTAGAAACTATTTTCGGTGGAAGATGATACCCCCATACGCGGGCCTCATACAGTAGGCAATATTAAGAGCTCATTAAGACTTAAAATCATTCAATTGCTAAAGCGTTTCAAAGAACTATCATGCCCGCGGTTAGGCGAGGGGTTGTCACCACCATGACGACTGGGACTCATATAATCGCCACGTGCGATGCTCCAACTTCCCGCAAGGAGACACCTTACATAAAGGGGGATGGAGTCATGGCATTTGACTTCACGGGCAAGACCGCGATTGTCACGGGCGGCACTCAGGGCATTGGCCTCGAGATCGCCAAGGGCATCGTCGCGGGCGGCGGACATGTCGCGCTCATCGCAAGGAACGCTGCTAAGGGCGAGGCCGCGGTGGCCGAGCTTGGCGAGGGCAACAAGTTCTATCAGCTCGATGTCGCCGATGCGCCCAAGGCACGCGAGACCGTCGAGCAGATTTTTACGGACCTGCCTCAAACCAACATTCTGATCAACTGCGCTGGCGTCATCAGCACCAAGAAGTTCGACGAGATCGATGACACCGAGTGGCGTCGCACCATCGACATCAACCTCAACGGTACCTTCACTATGATGAACGCCGTGTACCCGCACTTTAAGGCGGCCCATGCCGGCACTATCGTCAACGTGAGCTCTGTTGCTGGCAAGATCGGTGGCGGCCTGCTCGGCACCGCTGCCTACGCCAGCTCCAAGGCCGGTGTCAACGGTCTAACCAAGGCAGTCGCCAAGGAAGGCGGCAAGTTTGGCATCCGCTGCAACGCCGTGTGCCCGTCGCTCACGTTGACCGATATGACCTCGATTCTCTCTGACGAGAACTCTCAGCGCATCATCAACGGTATTCCTCTGGGCCGCGCCGCCCAGGCCAGCGAGCCTGCGCAGATGGTGCTGTTCTTCGCTTCCGACCTCGCCAGCTTCGTGAACGGCGAGATCGGTGACTGCGACGGCGGCATCGTCCTGGACGGGTAATACCCCGCGATGATTATTCGGCGACGGCTCCTGCGACTCGGGACCGTCGCCTTCTTTCTGACATAGGCGCGTGCGGCTACGATTCGCATGCATCCAAAGGAGATATATATGAGTGAATCGACTGCGGTGGAGGCGCCGGCGGCAAAGGAGCCGTTCTTTAAGATGTCCTCCATCCCGGGTGCCAATATTTTGGTGCCGCTTTTGTTGGGCTGCCTGCTCAACACGCTGTTCCCTGACCTGTTCAAAACGCTCGGCAGCTTTACGCTTGGCATGACCCAGCAGGGTGCAGGCCCGCTCGTGGGCGCTTTTTTGCTTATCGTCGGTACGACGATTTCGTTTAAGAGTGCTCCTGCCGCCGCTGCCCGCGGTGCCATCATCATCGCCGTCAAGCAAATCGTGGTCGTTGCCGTGTCGCTGCTCATCCTTTATGTGTTCAACGACAACCTGTTTGGCATCTCTGCCATGGTGATGCTGGCGGCTTGCACCGGCGCCAACAACGCTATGTACGCTGGTCTGATGGGCACCATGGGCAATGAGGCCGAGCGTGGCGCCGTCGCCATCACCACGCTGGTTGTCGGCCCTCCGGTCACGATGATCGTGCTCGGCGCTGCCGGTCAGGCTCCGATCGGCTGG
>ENA-OOZX01001692-OOZX01001692.1-human-gut-metagenome-genome-assembly--contig:-NODE-1692-length-13233-cov-3.034300_pt1 | contig 13233 bp, 11 predicted proteins | sample MGYA00241048_ERZ501412 | MGnify/ENA primary metagenome ERZ501412 (study PRJEB25962, sample SAMEA2042518) | human gut metagenome | biome: human gut; feature: human-associated habitat; material: faeces... | reverse complement strand
TTTTTCTATTTAACTCGATCTAACGGGCAATGGGGCTCCGGTATCGAATGGGAAACCATTTACCGCCGGGCCCCATTGCCCGTTCGATCGTTAGACGAACTACTGAATTATGGAAAAGGTGAATACATGAACAGCGGGAAAAGCGAGCTACTGAACTACGTAATAACGACAAGATGCAATAGCGCAAAAGCAGCAAACCGTAAGACCCGAACCACGAAACTATGGAATAGTGAAACTATTGAACATCGTACCGTTCGGTCCTGAATTTTGTCCGCAAGAGTCGTACGCTGCCGTACAAAACTGCGTTTTGCCCGGTAGCGTACCGCCGCCAAGGGCGGCGCTTGTTAGGGCTCTGCCCTAAAACCCGGCGCCTACGGCGTTACAAAGTTACGTTTCTACATAGTTGCATTGCGTCGTAGTTGCGCTTTGCCGTAATTACGGTATTACATAATTAAGCAGTTCACTATTTACGATATTCAGTCTCACTACAGTTGCGTTTTAACGTTAATGAGTTGTTTGCCAATTATTTCTTTTCGTTGATTTGGAAAAATCGCCGGTTGTCAATCAATTATGAGCCCGGCGCGTTCGGCTTCGCATTCGAGGGGCGCCGCAATAGCGCCGGATGGATGGACCGGACTCCGATCCTGTCGTTTTTGGCCTCATTACTTGATAGCCAAATTGGAGTCATTAGACTGACGGGAGACGCTTGGTCAATTTGATTCACGGCTTTGTTTCCCTGGTACGTTCAGGCAGGAACCCAGGGTCGCTGCCGGTCGTTCTTGACGAGGGACATTGGCTAAGGTTTTGGGCGGGTGCGACCGGAACTTACATTCTTTGAATGTCCAATAGTGTCGTCTTGTTGCAACTGCATGGTTACATTGTTCCGATATTTCGTTGTTACGTAGTTCAGCTATTCAGTTATTGCACAATTCAGCTGTTCGCCTTTTACGTTATTCACTTTTCGGCACGTACGCAACAATGCGCCGCAATTGACCCAAACGGGATATCCGTAACCGACTCTAGCCGCCCATTTTGCCTTGAGCTCTTAGACAATACGTGAGGTACGGGTTCGTCGAGAAGATCTCGGATAGATTTCGATAGAAAGATCGACCTCCCTATGCCGCTTGAGTGAGAACAAAGAATTGCGATTATGGCGTTAGACGAAGGATGCTACCCAGCGTCGCTCTTGGCTGCGGCAAGCTTTCCTCACTTTTCGTATTTCAATTATTCCTTTACTACGCAGCTGCGTAGTTACGTAGTTGCGTTATTACGCAGTTGCGTTTTGACGTTAATGAGCTATTAGCCAATATCTTCCTTTCATTGATTTGGAAAGGTCGCCGGTCGTCAATCAATTATGAGCACGGCACATTCGGTCTCGAACTCGAAGGGCGCCGCATAGTGCCGGACAGATGGACTGGACTTCGATCTTGTCGTTATTCGCCTCATTACTTGTCAGCCAAACGGGGGTCATAAGGCTAACGAAACTCACTTAGCCAGTTCGAATCAAGACCTAGTTTCCCGGATCGTTTAGGCGGGGGCGCGGGGTCACTGGTGCTTGTTTTGCCGTTGGGCATCGTCTAGGGTGTGTCGGCGGGTGCGACTAGATTCCCATTCTTTGAATGTTCAACAGTATCGTTATATTGAAGTTGCATTGTTACGTAGTTCCGTTATTTCGTAGTTACGTTATTCAGCTATGCCACTGTTCAGTTGTAGGCCTTTTACGTTTATCACTTTTTCGGCGTGTACGTGACAATGCACCGTAATTGAACCAAATGGGATGTCCGTAATCGACTCCAGTCACTCATCTTGCCTTGAGTTTTTAAGCAAGAAGTGACCCATAGGCTCGTCGAGGAATGTTCGGATGGATTTCGATAGAGGACTGGCTCCTTGTGTCAATCGAGCCGGAATTCTGAATAGCGATGACCTCATTAGATCGAGGGCATTACTCAACGATGCGGCTGACTGTGGCAAGCATTACCCACCTTCCGAATTTCAATTGTTCCTTTATCACGTTGTTGTGTGGTTACGTAGTTACGCTATTTGGCTCTTACGTTGTTCCGCAGTTCACTTATTGCATTGTTCGCTATTTCGGCTTGTACGTAATTCTGTAATGTCATAGTTCAGCAATGCCATAGCCATTCACCTGCAAAAACATTGGCACCGCATGTCACCAAGTTGTACGGCACGGTACGTGTCGCTGCTCTACGCTTGTTAAAGCATGAGTTAGGAGTCGGCGCATGGGTGAATTGTCCCGTGAGAAAAAGCCAAAAAGGGCCCGTATAGAAGCCAGGAGCACCGTTGAGGAAGCGGAGGCCATTCGTGCAATGGCAAACAGCCTCAACATGAGCGTCACTGAGTACATTCTCTACAAGGCGCTTTACGAGACCAATGCCTCATCAGGATCGACCTTAAGGGATATCTGGGATGAGCTCTTTACGATTTCGACGCAGCTGTCTGAGCTCAATTTAAACGCAAGGGCGATAGCGGGACAGTCGCGCGCCGCCGAAGCGAGAAGGGTGTCTATGGCTATATTCGCGGCAATCGATGCCGTCGAGCCGTGTCTGATGGATGCCTGCGAGCGTCTCTCGCGTGCAATCGAGGCTGAATATCCTACTGAAAGGAGACGTAATGCCCTTTCTTAAGACGCTCTCGGGTGGTGGAGGCAGCTGTAAACAGGTCGATGACTACCTTTCATTTGGGCATCGAAGCGCCGAGGACCATGAAGAGAGAATGGAAAAGTACCTTGCCGGAGATAAGTCCGCCTCGCGCTCCATGGCGTTTGGCCACTCTCCAAGTCTGCCCGACACCCCCTACGGATGGCATAAGGTGATGGATGCGACGAGAAAGAGATTCGGCAAGGATAAGCCTCCAGAGTGGTTTGAGAAGAAAAGGAAATCAGATCCAAATCTCATCTGGAGAAACTACTATCAATGGGTTTTGTCGCCGGACCCCAGGGACCGCGCGTCGGCAGAGGAGGTTGGCCAACTCGCCCAGGAATGGTGTGAGAGGGTTTGGCCTGCCGATCGGGGCTGGCAGTGGATCTGGTCTGTCCATAACGACAACGCAAGTGGCGTCATGCATGCGCACGTCATCCTCAATGCGGTGAACGCGAACAGCGGATTGAAGGTTCAAATAACGCCTGAGGACAGCGATTCCATGGCGCGCGTGGCACAAGAGATTGCCGGCGAACATGGTATGGGAATGTTGCCGGACCTCTCTGACCGCCGTAAGGCAATACGTGAAGGACGAAGGAAACCAACGGCTCAGTCGGTCCGCATGAGTGCGGCCGAGCGCTCACTTAGGCGCCGTGGAGGCCGAAGTTGGGTTGCGGAAATCAGAGACGCCATAGACAGGTCAATCGCAAACAGCTCCAACTGGGATGAGTTCGTAGAGAGATTCGAGGCCGATGGCTTTACTGTCGAATGGAGCCGCAGGGGTATCGGCTATAGGCACCCCGATAGCGGCGGGCACGACAAGAAGGTACTTGCGTCCTCACTCGGTTCAAATTACGACGAGTTCGGCATTCGTGCCCGGCTGGGAATACCCGTCGATGTTGAAGCCGGGAATATCGGATCAAGAATCTCCAACCGTAAACTGAATGAGGCAAAGGCAAAGAGCCTTGGCTACACTCCGCGAGATAAGGGTTTTGACAATGCTCTTAAGTGGAGGATTGCTTCCAAATCGAAGCGCGCCGGCATCGGCGCAATTAGCGCCGGGGTCAAAGCCTTGTCCGTTATTTCCGCAAATGGGTATAGCAGCGTCTCGGAGGTCGAGGGTGCCTTCAGGTCTCAGATGCTCAAGGTCGAGGCTATGGAGCATGAGGTCCATGAGATCGAGTCATCGATATCCATTGCGGAGGAAGTTCTTGAACGCTCGGAAAAGATCTCGTCTGCCAGGGTAAGACTTGCCGAGCTGGAGTCGTCATTTTCTTTTTCGCCGGCTGACAGGAAAGAGAGAAACGCTCTTTTATCCCAAATTGATAACGATACCGCTTTCTGCAGCGTGGCATTATCAAAGATATCTGCCGATGCATTAGGGACTGAGCGCTTTGCCGCCGAAGCGCGGTTAATCCTAGGTGGGCTGAGAGATAGGCTTGGTGAGCTCTCCGTGTCGCTCGATAGGGCGCGAGCTGACGCCGAGTCGCTAAATGAGTCTCTCGCGGCAATCGAGGGTTTTATCGGAGCTAGGACAGTGAGGGACCTAAGAGGAGTCCCCTCGGTCGGCGAGTTTCTGAGAAGGTCAAACAGCCGGAGACTCAGCGTTCCGACTTCAATCCAGACAAGAGACTCGATTGCAGTCGCGGCCGCATTGGAGTCGGCCGCCTCAAGGCGCATTCTTCAGGAGAGCAGTGACCGTATCGATAGCATCGAGAAGGCGGCGAAATCGCAAATGACTTCGGTTTACGTCCGTCCCGAAGCCGGAACGGTTTCCGAGAGAAAGAACACGGTTTAAAGATGAACACTTCTTCATTGAGGATTTACTACGAGACGGGATGTATCGACGAGGTGCATATGCCAGATCCGTCTTTTGAATCAGGCGTCGCTCTCCAGCGTGAGTACCTCGATATTTCCAATCCCGACAGTGGCATATTCCTAGATAGGAGCTATAAGATGCCCGGGGGCGACAGTGACGAGTATCGCGAGCTGTGTGACAGGATGCTTGTCGTGAGCTCGGACGACCTGGCGAGAGCCCTTCTCGTCGAGTCTCATGGTCTTGCCCTCCTCACGCGCGATCCTCTATCTGATTATGATTGCGGTCTATCTATCACGCTGCCAGACCGCTTGGGCTTCAACGATGACGCCTGCTTGATGAACGAGGATTGGTATTTCGGAAACATCCAGAAACTCATCGAAAAGGTTCTTGCGATGGGACCCGCCGCGCACGCCGCGCTCGTTAACGGATTGGCGGCCGGCGTGGAAGGGCTTGCCGTTGAGGAAGGCTGGAGCGATGGCACCCGATGAGATTGTCCTCAGGGACTATCAGCAGGAGTGTGTGGATATCTGCGACTCCCTCGAGAGCGGATCGCATCTCGTGCAGATGGCAACGGGGCTCGGCAAGACTGTGACTTTCAGCAGGATTGCCCGGAAGAGTAGGGTTCTTCTGCTTTCACACCGTGAGGAACTGGTTACCCAGCCGGTTAAATACTACAACTGCCCGGTAGGCATCGAAAAGGCCGAACGGCACTCGCATGGCGAGGAGGTTGTCTCGGCTTCTGTCCAGACGCTCGCAAATCGACTCGAGAGAGACTTTGAGCCCGGCGAATTCGATATGGTTATCACCGATGAGGCGCACCATGCCCTAGCGCCGTCTTATCGTAAAATCTACGACTACCTGAGGCCGCGCCTCCACATCGGGTTCACCGCGACGCCGAGGAGAGGGGACGATCGAGGGCTCGGGGCGGTTTTCGACGATATCGTCTTTCAGAAGGACCTGCGCTGGGGAATCTCCAATGGCTATCTCTGCGATATCGACTGCCGTAGAACAATCGTTGACTGGTCGACGAAGGGCGTCCGAACCGGAATGGGCGATTTCCGGGTAGGAGAGCTTGCAAAGCGCGTTGACCGTCCTGAGACGAACCGGCAGGTCGCGGCTGCATATAATGAACTCCATATAGGCCAGACACTCGTATTCGCTTCGAGCGTGCACCATGCCTACTCGCTGGCCGAACTCATTCCCGGCTCCGTGGTTGCCGATGGGAACACACCGGCAGATGAGCGCCGACAGATCATTGGCGCGTTCACGGCGCGAGAGATTCCTTGCCTCATCAACTACGGCGTTTTTACCGAGGGCACGGACATGCCACTCATTGAGACCGTGTTGTTGGCCCGACCGACGAAGAACCCATCGCTTTACACGCAGATGGTCGGTCGAGGGCTGAGGCTCTACACCGACCCCGTAACCGGCTATGAAAAGAAGTCCCTCAGGCTTATCGACTGTTTGGGCGTTTCTGACGATAAGAGCATCTGCACGCCGCCAACTTTGTTCGGACTCAACGAGAGGGATTTTCCCGACAGGGTCGGCAGGAAACAACTCGATGGCTCGCTTCTCGATTTGGGAAGAAGGGTCGAGGAAGTGGAGGATTGTCCATCCGGTTGGGTGCTTACGTCGCGCAAGGTCAACGTGCTCTCTTCCACTGGGTCCATCGCGTGGGTCGTGCACTACAACGGCGATCGGAATATCGCCGGTCCCGGTGCATCCGACAGGGGGTGGCAGGTCACGCTATACAAGCCTGACCTTCTCGACTGTTGCACCGCGGATCTTACGAGACTGGGGGAGACCCAGCGCAGGCATTATAAATCGCTTGATGTTGCCGAGCAGGACATACTCCTGTGGCTTGAATCGAATTATGAGACCTCACACGATAGGGCCCTTTGGGACCGCGAGCGCGCGGCAAAATGGGCCGAGGATCCCGCTTCAGAACCGCAGCTGGCTTTTATCAGGAGGCTTTTGGGTGATTCTGCAGGTGACCTAGATTACGACGACCTTACCAAGAGGGATGCGACGATACTCATCGAGTGCGCCAAGAGGCGCGCCCAGGAGACGAATCTAAGGAAATACGGAGCCTGCCCGTTGTGCGGTCGCGCGCTGAAGGTGTCTAAGTCCGGCAAGTCCATCGTCTGTGAGTCCAACAGCTGGGAATATAGAGGCGGTTCATTTGCGCTTGCGTCCGGTTGCGGTTTTCAGGTCAAGCGCTTTCATGAGCATGAAGAATATTCGCCTGAAAAGGCCATGAAATGGCCGGGCGTTAAGGAGCATCTTAAGGAGAAGCAGGGATGATTCCCCTCGTAGGTCCGTTCAGCAAAATTGCGAAAAGGCGTTTCGATCGGAATTGTGAGCGCGTCGCATCTGGTACCAAAAGTTCCATTGCCGTGAAATTGACGGTTGGTGTTCTTGTTGCCTCAGTGCTTATCTTCATATGCCTAGGTGGCGAGGTTGTTAGAGAGGCTGCGATCTCAAATGCGGTTGAGCAGAAAGCGCAAGCAGACGGCGGCGTGTCTCTTAAAGATGAGAACCCGGACTATGCCGGTTGGCTTACGGTCGAAGGGACCTCGATCTCAACACCCGTTGTCTCATGCCGCCAGGGTGACCCTAACGGTTTCTACCTCAATCACGGTTTCGATCGTCTACCGTCATTCTCCGGGTGTCCGTATATAGCTGAAGGCTCATCGCCATCAAGTGCAAACATGCTCGTGTACGCTCATAACATGGGATATGGAACTCTGGGCTTTACCGAGCTCCAGAGTTGTTATCGGACGGATTGTTTTACAAATATTGGGGCCGTGACATTCACGAACGCAGATGGCAATACCATTCGCTATAGGCCGTTGCTGGGCATGAGAGTGCCTAAAAGCTTTGATCTGCTTCTGCGATTTGACTTTGCTGGAGAGTCAGACTTCAAGGCTTGGCTTACTTCATTGGCCGAGCACGCTAGCGCGAAGTCGGATTCCTCTGGTTCTGACTCTGTTATCACCTTGGTGACATGCTCTTCCGCGATTGGCGGCGATCGATACCGCAGCGTTTTGGTTTGCGAAAAGACTTTTTAAGGTTGCAAATCCGCAGAGGGGCTGTCGCCCGCCAGCTCGCGAACAGCGTCTGCAGGAGCCGTATCAGGGGCATGTTCAACGTCCCGCCCCCCTTACATGGACTATTGGGACGCCGCAGCGGCATAGGAACGGTAGAATGTTTGCACCGTGATATACGAGAAAGGGTGCAAACATGCCGTCGAACATACCAGCCACGACGATCCGGATAGAGCCGGAGGTCAAGAGGGAGAGAGTAGATAGGCGCTTCGCACCTATGGGGATTGCCGCTGGGCGGTGGTCCTAATTGAAGCGGCTTGACATCATAGGACAAATTGGCAGAGAGCATCTGACCTCAAATATCGAAAATGACGAGTTCAGCTACCCAAAGGCCTTTCGGAACAAGGGACAAGCAATATCCTCCTATAAAAAGGAAGCAAGGAGCTATAGCGAGACGGTGGACCTGCGCTTTGAAAGCGATAGGCTCGTGATACTCGTGGAAACGAAGCCACACTTCACGGAGCGGTCCAAGACGGAGGGGCTCACCCAGCTCAGAGACTATGCTTTCTTCGAGAAAAGGCTGAGCGGCAAAAGAATCGTTGCCCTTTTGGTCGAGACGCAGGGCAGCGGCGCTATGACCTGGTTGAATAAATCCCTGATAATCCGCCCGGAATGCATGGATACCGTCCATACGAGCATCCTGTCCTTCGATGAATACGACGACCTTTGCTTTGGAATCGTCAACGACCGCCTGATGGTCGTTGACGCAACGAAACAGCTGAACGAACTTCTGCATTCGAATAACATTAATGAGCACCTCAGGAGCCAGTTTGTCGGAACTTGCCTCTTGACGCTCAAGAACGGCCTTGTCTACAGGGGTATTAAACCGCAGCCAGACCCAGAGGATGGAAAGTTGCTCAGCGAGACCGAGGTCCTTCTCAACTCGATGCGCGACATTTTAACCGGCTTGTTGGCGCGAAGCGCGGCCGGCCCTATCTCGTCCGACGACAAGAACCTCTATAAGCTCGAGAAGCTTGGCATTCTCAACAGACACGTCCTTGAAGATCAGGATATCGCCACTCTCCCGTATGAAGACTTCGAAGGCATACTTGAGTTCATAAACGACCGAATTCTCCCCCATATCAACGACAAGAATACGGCCGGGCAGGACCTCCTGAACTTGTTCTTCACGACTTTCAACAAGTACGTCGGGAAGTCTGATAAAAATCAAGCGTTTACCCCTGACCATATCTGTAACTTTATGTCCAAGGCGATAGGCGTGAACAAGAATTCCATCGTTTTGGACCCCTGCTGTGGGTCCGGGGCATTCTTGGTCAGGGCCATGACCGATGCTATGGATGACTGCGAAACAGGGGAAGAGAAAGAGTCCGTCAAGAGAAGACAGATTTTCGGAATCGAGCGAGAAGAAGGCGCGTACGGGCTGGCCTCGACCAACATGCTCATTCACGGGGACGGGAACAGCAACGTGATTATGGCGTCGATGTTTGATAAAAAATCATGGATCAAGCAGACCGGAGCAAACATTGTCCTAATGAACCCGCCCTACAACGCCACGAAAAACCAGTGCCTGAAGAGCTATGTAAAGCAGTGGTCCAACTCCAAGAAACAGGACCCATCCAAGGGATTCCATTACGTCAAATGGGTTGCTGACATTCTGGCGCCGTCCTGCAAGATGGCGGTGCTTCTGCCCATGCAGTGCGCAATTTCTACAAAAGGGGAGATATTGCGGTTCAAAACGGAGATGCTAAGAAAATACACGCTCGATGCGGTCTTTTCCCTGCCGAACGAGATTTTCTACCCCGGAGCGAGTGCCGTCGCCTGCTGCATGATATTCGATCTTTCGATAAGCCACCGAAAAGCGGGCAAAGAGACTTTTTTCGGCTACTTCAAGGACGATGGCTTCATTAAACGAAAAGGCATCGGTAGGGTCGACAAAGAGGACTACAGCGGCATGAGCGTGTGGTCCACAATAGAGGACAAGTGGCTCGACCTTTATAGAAACAGGAAGGTCGAGCTCGGCTATTCCGTTACGAAGGCAGTTACCGCTGAGGACGAGTGGCTCGCCGAAGCGTACATGGAGACACCATACGAAAACCTCACAGAGGAAGATTTCCAGACGACAGTTAACGACTACCTCTCGTATTTAGTGAAAGAAGGTCGTTTCTATGCCTAGCATCAAGAGCGCGCACTTTAAAATCGGCGACCTATTTTACGGCCAGAGTGGAAACAGACTTACGAAAGAAGACATGATTCCCGGTGAGACCAACTACATCGGTGCCATAAGCTCGAACAACGGCGTGCGCGAGCATATCCATGCCGACGACGTCGACGTGTTCCCCGGCAACTGCATCACGGTCAACTACAACGGAAGTGTGGGGGAAGCCTTTTACCAAGACGAGCCTTTTTGGCCCTCAGACGACGTCAACGTTCTGTATGCGCGCGAGGATTGGATACTGGACAGAGAAATTGGGCTATTTATCGTCACGGTTATCAAAGCCAATCGCTTCAAGTTCGATTATGGGCGCAAATGGATTCTAAATAAGCTCCTAGACACGGAAATCCCCCTTCCTGTTACAGAGGATGGGAATCCCGATTGGGGTTTCATCAGGTCTTTTATGCGGTCGCTTCACTGGATAGAAGGCCTATAGGTTGACTTAATGATTCTGCCCCTCCCGGAAAAGAAGACCTTTCTCAGGAGGGGCAGGACATTCATTTATGTCAATGCTGGTCTAACAGAGCCATTCAATTTATTTATGAAAATGTGACCTTATGCCAGTTTTGGTCTAACAGGCTATCTGGTGCGACCAGATAGCCCTTCACCTGCGCGCTCATTCCAATACGTGCATTCATTTCCCGTTAAATCACTAATCAAATTCCGTGAGGATTATGCCCCTTATTCGAAGGTGCAGCGGCTGCTCGTTTCTTATTGTCGAGAGTCTTCAGGTCTGCCTGGATTTTCGAGGTCGAGGGGGTGGAATGGTCAACCGAGCGTTTTCCCTCCTCGAGCGTCTCCGGGGTATATTGAATGAGAATATCGGCCCCTATCTCGTGCATTCTCGCGTCAAAGGAACATTGGCACTTCCGCAGGACCTCATCGAAGAATCGGAAGTTACCTTGAGTCTGCGCAATCTCCATCCAACTCTTGTATTCGTCCGCATGCGTTTCGTCAATGACGATAAGGTCCACCCCGTTCTCGATGCACTGCTTCATCATGATGAGTCGACCGATTCGCCCGTTGCCGTCTTGGAACGGATGCAGATGCTCGAACCTTGCGTGAAAACGGGAAATCGACTCGAAGTCCTTTGGGCTGCTCTCCCATTCGGCGAGCAGTGCCGGAATGGCGGTCGGAATGTCGCTCGGAAGGGCAACCTGCACCGAGCTGTTTCTGATACGGTTGGGAATGTACTTGAAATGCCCGCTTTCCCCGTTGGCCGCCATGGTCGTTCCCTTGTGAAGGATCGTCTCGAATTCAATGAGGAGTTCCGGCGTCAGCTCGACTCCGAGCGTGTCGACCATTCGATCGAACATCTTGAAAGAATTCTTGGTCTCAATGATGTCGTCAAAGTCGTGGTCTCCCGTAACCTTATTCCGTGCATAGAGCGTCTCGATCTGATCGAGCGTAAAGGTGGATCCTTCGATCTTGTTAGAGTGGTAGAGGAATTCCGGAAGGATGACCTCATAGGCGGAATTCGGCGCCGCCTTCAGTGTCTGCATCTTGTTTGGGGAGATAATCATTGCGTATCCTTCGTAATCGGCGTATCAATCACTGTCGTTTTTGTATTCTAGGATAATTGAATGAGCGATAGTAGCTTTGTAATTCCCCAGCAGGACATACGACCCCAAATGCCTTACAACGGCCGTAGAAGAGACGCTTTCGGCGCAACGTCATCGAAGGCGGTTGCGACTTGGCCGCCACAGTTAAAGACGAGTTAGACGTTGGCAAGATTCTCCCACGGCCATCGCGACAAGCTGGTTCTAACGAACTTCTTCTGGTTTACAGTCGCGGCATGTTCTTGTAGACGCCCTGGCGATGACCGACCCTCACGACCTCGATGACGGCTTTCCCGTCCTCGATCCTTGCCAGGATGCGGTAGACACCGACGCGCCAGCGCCAACCGGAATCAGTACCCTGAAGCTGTTTTCCGTTCGGTGCGCGGCGCGGGTCCTCGCATCCGTCAAGGTGCTCCTGAACCCAGGACAGGATTATGAGCCGCTGCTTCTTCGGGATGTTGAGGAGTTGCTTGGTCGCCGCTTTTGACCACTCGACGCTGAAGCTCACTCGGCCCCCATTGCCATACGCACGACGTCATCCATCGAGTAGCGGGTTCCGTCGTCTTCCTTCAGCGCCTCGTTATATGCCTTGATGTCGGCAGCCTCCTCGACCTTTTCGAGGGCGGCGCTCCTCACGAATTCGGAAAAGGACATGCCCAGAACGCTCGCATAGGACTGGATCCAGTCCTTCTCACACTCGTCGAACCTGATGGCGGTTGCACCCATGGCCATAGCTACTCCAATCAACGTACTACACTGTAGCACGTTGATTATACCCATTCGGCATGGGATCGGTCTCAAAAAGGCGTTCAGAATGAGTATGCGGTTCCGCACCAGGACAAGCGCATCCAAATGCCCTACAACGGCCGTAAAAGAGATGCCCCTTACCGGAAGAAGGGCTAAGTTTCTTGTTTTTGCGCCCGTCATGGGGTATAAGTGGTTTAGGTGACCAACACCGTCAATGCGCCGCTATGAAAGGCGCCCATCAGTCCGAGATAGGGATTTAAGGAGACGGTGCCATGCCGAACGAATCATTCCGCTACACAAAGCAAATATCTGACCAGGGCCGAGAACGCTCTGTCGAAGTGCGCCGGGAGCGCGCAACCCTCAAGCGGCGCCTCAAGGCGGGGGAGATTAGTCCCGCCGATGTCCTCAACGACGAGGGCAACGTCGCCGCCAAAATCAGGCTGTTCGCGTTCCTCAAAAACTGCCCCGGCGTTGGGTCGGCCGGGAGTAGGACCCTGCTTCGTGCTCTTGGCTTATCCGAGACCAAGACGATTCGCTCCCTGGGTCCCGTGCAGAAGACCCGCATACTGACCATGCTTGAACTGATCGCCAATGGCGTTCGGGTCGACCGCGTGGCCGAGATCATTATGTCCGAACGATAGAATAGAATCCGATAGGGGATTAGAGAAAGGCAACATCATGGATGAGAACAACCTCAACGCTCAAGACGGCCAGGGCCCGAACCTCGTTCCCGATGGGGACGACGGCGCTAAGAAATCCTTGAAACGAAAGGTCGCCATCGGCGCGGCAGTCGCTCTCGTCGTCGCGGGGCTCGGGCTCGGCGGCGCATGGGCGACCGGCGCCTTCGCCCCCGAGTCCGAGGTCACCAAGATCGAGGTCGATAGCGACGGCGGCAAGAAGCAGGTCTCCGAGAAGACCGACCAAACCGTCGACTGGGCCGTTAAGATCGAGGCCGAGGGCGTGACTGCCGACTCCTCGCCCCTCATCACCCGCTATGTCTGTACCGACGGCGCCGATGAGGGCGTCGAGTTCTACCATGCCACCTCCGCTTCCGACGCCATCGAGGGCAAGGACAGTGTTCAGCTGACCGAGGGCACCTGGGAGATCACCGCGATCCCCATCATCAATCCCGATGGCTCCATCACCACGCCCGCCGGCGGCGGCGAGCAGGCCG
>ENA-OOZX01001680-OOZX01001680.1-human-gut-metagenome-genome-assembly--contig:-NODE-1680-length-13326-cov-8.456333_pt1 | contig 13326 bp, 12 predicted proteins | sample MGYA00241048_ERZ501412 | MGnify/ENA primary metagenome ERZ501412 (study PRJEB25962, sample SAMEA2042518) | human gut metagenome | biome: human gut; feature: human-associated habitat; material: faeces... | reverse complement strand
TGTGGCTATCGCAGATGCCATCCGAGCTGTCGGAGTCCCCGTCGTGGAGGTACATATCTCCAACATCTTCGCCCGGGAAAATTACCGGCAGCAGTCGCTGACCGGCGCCGCCTGCCGCGGAGCAGTCACGGGATTCGGGCTCGACTCCTACCGGCTGGCGATAGAGAGTTTCCTGCTGCCTCGCTGACCGGCCGCAGCAGATTTCCGGCCCAGCCAGTACCGGAAATATCGGGAAATGAACCGACCGGATACCAATCGAATCAAAGAGGGCAAACCCGTATATGGAGCTGAAAAAGCATGTGGTCAAAGGGATGGCGTGGACCTTCGCGGAGAAGGCCCTGACGGCCGTATTCCAGATGTTCGTCGGGCTCGTACTGATGAACTTTCTCTTTCCGGACGACTACGGCACGATACAGATACTCGTGGTCTTCACATCGGTATGTTCGGTATTCGTGGACAGCGGCTTTTCCGCAGCGCTGATACGCAGGAAAGAGGTCGGGCAGGCAGAGTATTCCGCTGTCTTCTTTTTCAACATCTTCACCGCCTGCGGGCTGTACCTCGTGCTGCTCGCCGTCACACCCTTTCTGGCAAGCTATTACAACGCTCCCGTAATGCGGTCGCTCGCCCCGGTACTGTTTCTGCTCGTTCCCGTAAACTCGTTCTCCAACATACAGAACACCATCCTTACCCGCCGTTTCGACTTCAAGACCATCTCCAAATATACTCTGTGGGCCACGCTGGCCGGAAGCTGCGTGGCCGTCGGCATGGCCGCCGCAGGATGCGGCATCTGGTCGCTGCTCGGACAACGACTGCTCTCACCCGCAGTCAAATCCATGCTCCTGTGGATACGCAGCGAATGGCGCCCCTCGCGCCGCGTCTCGTTTACGGCCCTGCGGCCGATGCTCGGATACAGTTCGCGCCTACTGCTGAGCGACATAACGAATACTGTCTATGCCAACATCTCCGAACTCTTTATCGGAAAGATGTACACCAAAGAGGCACTCGGTTACTACAACCGCGGCAAACAGTACAAGGACATGCCGGTAAGCGCCGTCATCAGCTCCGTACAGAACGTCACTTTCCCCGCCCTCTCCCAATTGCAGGACAATCCGGCCAAAATGAGAACGAGCGCACATCAGGTGACCGTTGTGATGAATTTCATCATCTTTCCGGTCATGCTGGGACTGATAGCCGTCGTCGGCGACTTCATCGCGGTCTTCCTTCCGCAGCGGTGGCTGCCCGTCATTCCCTACTTCCGGATACTCTGCCTGTCGGGGCTGTTCGCACCGCTGTCGGTCGTATCCTACAACATTTTGAAAATCAAGAGTGACGGCAAACTGATATTCCGTCTCGAAATCATCAAAAAGCTGATAGCCACGGTCATACTCGCCATAACCATTCCGATGGGGGTCAAAGCGATAGCCTGGGGACAAACGGTGATTTTCCTATCTGACGCCATCGTCAATATGCTCGGGGCGGGACGTTACTTGCGTTGGACGATTTGGGACGGCATTCGTTCCACGGCCCCCTACCTTGCCATGTCCGCCGTCATGGTCGCTGCGGTTTACGGTACGCACATGCTCCTGGCCGGACATATCGCCCTGTGGGCCATCCTTCTCATCGAAATAACGGCAGGCATCGCCGCATACGCCCTGCTGACCCTGCTCTGCCGGCCGGAGGGATGGCGTGAGGTACGGACTATCCTGCAACAGACCGCTGCCGCACGCCACAAATAAAAGCAGGGATTTCCCTGGCAGCATTCACTTAATCGACAAAGCGGCCGTATCTTCCGATACGGCCGCTTTTATCGGGAGACGAGGTCTTCCTATTTTTTTACCGCTATGGTATCTATCTCGACCTTTACGCCCATAGGCAGTTTGGCCACCTGATAACATACGCGGGCCGGCATATCTTTTGTATAATACCGAGCATATACCCCGTTCATCGCGGCGAAGTTGTTCATGTCATCCAGAAGCACGGTCGTCTTCACGACATCCTCGAACGTATATCCGGCCTCCTTCAGAATGGCGGCGGTATTGTCGAGCGACTGTGCGGTCTGCTCCTCGATGGTTTCCGGTATCTTGCCGTCAGCAGGATTTATCGGAAGCTGTCCCGAAATGTAAAGGGTGCCGCCGGCCTCGATAGCCTGCGAATAGGGCCCTACCGCTTTGGGGGCATCGGGCGATGCGATTACTTTTTTCATGACTTATTGGCTTTTAATGAATAGTATACGAACTAAACAATGCAAATATACGGATATTCGATGAAAACCGAAAACGGTTATCGGACGACCGCCCGGCCTGTAAATTCGGTCGTAACAAATATACTCAATGAAGGTTGAGCGCTCAACCGGCTGCGTGACAAACTGCTCCGTCAGTACGGAAAGCCCTGTCCGCGTTCGGATGCCCCAAGCCATAATCGGTTTGCAGCGAATCGGGAGAACATTTGCTGCAAACCGACCCCGCCCACTCGGCCATATGCGGTTTGCAGCGAATAATCCCTATATTTGTACGACATTTAAACAAAATACGGAAATGAAGAGAACAATCACTATCGCGGCAGTCGCCCTGCTGGCGGGAATCCTGCTGACAGGATGCTGCCAGAAATGCCGCAAAAGCCGCGAAGCGGCAACCAGGCCCATACAGGGAACCGTATGGCATCTGGTGGAGTTCGACGGCAAACCGGTCGACGCCCCCGACAAATACGAACTGTCATTCCTGGCCGACGGACGTGTGGCCGGTATCGGCGAATGCAACCGTTTCTTCGGTCCCTATCAGGTCGTAAACGCCAACGGAGGAATAAAGATAGGCCCCGTAGCATCCACCATGATGGCATGTCTCGACCCGAACATCGAAACGGAGTTCTTCCGCATGTTCGAAAACGTACACCTCTATCAGCTTGACGAAAAGAACCTCTACCTTTTCGTCGATAACAAGATAAAGGCCGTCTTCGAAACCACGGACAAACCGGTGGACGAAGAGTAAAAGCGATGCCGGCAATCACTGCAAAAGAGAGGCAGTGCCATAAATGGGCACTGCCTCTCTTTTATTGTCCGCTCCGCAAAAACGAAACCCGCTCAGCGGCTGACCGGAGTACGGTTATGAAGAGCATGGGCTATGGTCAATTCATCAGCATACTCTATCTCGTCACCGAACCCTATCCCGCGTGCGATATTGGTTACTTTCAGGTCGGGAAACCGTGCCAGCCGGCGGGTAATGTAAAAAAGTGTCGTTTCGCCTTCCACGGTCGTACTCATTGCAAGAATGACCTCCTTCACCCCCCCCTTCTCTATATTCTCCAACAGCAGGTCTATCTTTAGGTCGGACGGAGCGATTCCCTGCATGGGCGATATGACGCCGCCGAGCACATGATACAGCCCGTTGTATTGGCGGGTATTTTCTATGGAGAGAACATCGCCCACCTGTTCGACGACGCACACCACCGACCGGTCGCGCGACGGGTCCGAACAGATAGTACACACATCGCTGTCAGACAAATTATTACAGCGAGCACAATATTTAATATCACTGCGAAAGCGGTCTATGGCAGCCGTCATGCGCCGCACCTCCTCCTCGTCCATGCGCAGCATGTGCAGGGTAAGCCGCAGGGCAGTGCGCCGTCCTATTCCCGGCAGGCGGGAGAGCTCCCTCACCGCATCATCAAGCAATTCAGACATTTAGTAATCGTATGGCCCCTTTCAGGCCTGCTTGTGCTCCGGAACGATTCCGAAGTCAATAGGTTATCAGTTCCACAGAGTCGGCAGGCACCCATCCTTTGTTGCCGTCGGCAATCATTATCTCTGTCCAACCGTCGTACGACGACAGCACCTCCACCTTCGTCCCCTCGTGCAGAATGAAAATGTCGCTGCCCTCCTTCTCCGGAGCACTCTTCACTGAAGCGGCCTGCACCATCACGATGGCCTCGGAAGCCTGCGTAAGCTCTCTTTTCTCAACCGCCGCAAAAACCACCGCAAAGACGAAAAGTACGGTAAAAACCACGGCCGCCACGAAACCGACCTTGCGCCACCCGCTGCGCTCCTCCAAAAGGAACACCAACACGCCGGCCAATGCGACGGCAAGCAGTACCAGCGACCTTGCGGCCCACGTATTGCTGTCGAGCGACGAGCGCCAGGCCTTTATCCATCTGGAAAGGAAAAACTCCGGTACGGTGTCTATCTTATCCTTGACATACCCGTTGGCTACGGCAAGATTATAGGTTACGTCCTTGTCGTACGGCATCAGCTTCTGGGCCCGGTTGTAATTGAGCACGGCCCTGCCCAGCTCGCCCGCCTTGAAATATGCATTGCCGAGATTATAAAACAATCTCCCGCTTATATACCCTTTGTCGACAATAGCCTCGTAAAATGCCGCCGCCCCGACATAATCTCCATTGATATAGAGGGTATTGGCTCTTTCCCACACCTTCTCCGCCTCCGCTTTCACTTCCGCCTCACGCGGATAGAGCGCAGGAACCGCACATACGAGAAAACCTATCAAAAGAATTATCCTTTTCATCATGCCCGCCACTACTTTCCGATTATGCTTTCGAGTCTGGAGACCATCTCCACTCCGGCCCCGTACACCTCCGTCATCCGACCCGTAGCCGCCGGAGCATATTGGGCGTATTCGCACTCCACGATGATATCGATGTATTTCTGTGCCGCTTCAGGCGATACGCCCCGCTTCACCAATTCTTCACGAACATTCTCTTTTGTAAGATTTGACGAAGGGATATTGAGCTTATCGCCTATGTATCCCCACAACGCCTTCAGCATCTCTTCATAGAAGCCCCGTTGGTTGTCGGCCTTCATGTGCTCCTCGGCCGCACGGAAACGCTGCAACGCCACCTTGTTGGCCCTTTTCCCCTTGATAAGGGCGCTGTTGTGGCGCTCTTCGGCCACCTTGCGCAGCCATACCAGCAGGCCCGCAAAGAGACCGCCTATGGCCGCAATACAGAGGAAATACCACACACTGCCGAAGAACAGACCGCCTTTCTGCCGAAGATGCGGGGAATCGAGCTTGATGAAACGGATATCCCGACCGAGAATCTTGATATCCTCTTTCGAGAGCCCGCTGAGCACAGCCCCCTGCACCGAACCGCCCATGCCGGTCGAATCGGGAACCACGGTCAGCGCCATGGAGGGGCCGGACAGTGTTTCGTATGTTTTCAAACGGGGATTGAAATAGGTAAACTCTATCGGCGGAAGGTTATACTCGCCGGCCACGCGAGCAATTACCGGATACTCGAACTGACGGTATCCGTAAATGCCGCCCGAAGTGTTATTAAAACTTTCGGTAGTCTTCACGTTGTACTGCTCGAACGAGGCCGGCAGGGAGAGTTTCGGCGCCTGTATCTGGGGTAGATTGCCGCTACCCGAAATCTTGATACCGAAAGTGAATGCCGAATTGGCAGCCACTTCGGGTGGCGGAGCGACCGTTTCCAACTGGAAATCCCCGACAGCTCCCGAAAAGCCCGAAGGAGCACCGGCAGGCAGTTCCTTCACCGTGATGGATACCGGAGCCGTAGCGACCTTGCGACGCACCTCCTGTATGTTGGGGCCTCCGAAAAAGTCGTCGATGATAGACTGACGGCGCGGCTCCATCACTATCTGCGCTACCACGCTCAGTTCAAGTGGGTCAACGGTCAGACTGCCGGCCTGCTGCGGAAACAGCAGGTCTTCGCGGATGACATGCGTATCGTATATTTTGCCGTTGAACTCCTCCCGCTGAGGCGGATAACCGTCCACATTGAGCTGCTGGGCCCAAAAACCGTTGTAGGTGGGAAATTTGGCGTTTTCGAGATTCAGCGGGACCCGCCTGTACAGCTTATAAGTCACCCGGACGGGCTCTCCCTTATATACCTCTTTCCGGTCGACTACCGCCCGTATCAGAATGTCATCGGGGGCCAGCGTGGGACGGTCGGAATGTCCACCTGCGCCCTGTTCCCCGCTGACAGCAGCCTGTTCCGTCAAAGCCCTGACTGCGAACGGAGCGGCACTGTACGTCTTGCCCTTCACCGTCAGAACCGCCTCGGACACATTGAATTCGCCCTCCGAATTGCATTGCAGCACATACGTATAGGTATAACGCACCTCCTGCGTCATGTTACCGTTCACGATGGATACCGATTTACTCGTGGAGAGCGTCGGTCCGGCCAATACATCCACTCCTTCAAACTGAGGGCCCTTAAAATCCTGCGGTTTCGAGTCGGTCACATACTCGATACGGAATATCTCTCCCACGGCTACCACACGCGGGGCATTGACCTCAAAGGCGACTTTCTGCCCCCATACCGCCACAGGTAGGGCCGCCATCACCAACAACAGTAAGAATTTTCCGACGTATTTCCTCATATATCGAATCGAATCACACTTCCGGAACAGCCTGCCCCGCTGCCCTCGGCCGAAGTCTCCGTAATACACGAGGCGGCACCGGCGCAGACAGGAAAAAGAGCGCACGCCTGCCTGCCGTGCCCTGCGGGCCCCTCGGAACTGCTTTATGCCGCTATAACGCACGGAATCCGGCTTTTAGTGTTCCGGCAGACAAAAATATTCATTTTGGCGGTGACAGACAAATAAACGTATCGATTCCCCGCTCTTATCAGGATATTTTCCGCCGACGGAACCGTACTGCATTCCCGGCATCGCCGAAAACATTCCCGCCCGCCGGAAAGTTTTCCGGCGGGCGGGAATGGAAACGCCGCATTCGCAATCAATGTTTGAAATCGGCGAAGAAGTCGTTGCCTTTATCATCCACGATGATGAATGCCGGAAAGTTCTCGACATATATCTTGCGTACCGCTTCCATGCCGAGTTCCGGAAAATCGACCACCTCCACGCTCTTGATGCTCTCCTTGGCCAGAATGGCGGCAGGTCCGCCAATGGAGCCGAGGTAGAAACCGCCATGTTTCCGACATGCGTCGGTAACCTCCTGCGAACGGTTGCCCTTGGCCACCATGACCATCGACCCGCCCTTACTCTGGAACAAATCCACGTAAGGGTCCATCCGTCCCGCGGTCGTCGGCCCGAAACTGCCCGACGCCATCCCTTTCGGCGTCTTGGCCGGTCCTGCATAATAAACGGGATGTTTTTTCATGTATTCCGGCATGGGTTTACCTTCGTCGAGCATCTGTTTGATACGGGCATGAGCGATGTCGCGTGCTACAATCAGCGTACCTTTCAGGTTCAGACGCGTCTTAATCGGATATTTGGAGAGCGTCTCCAGCACCTTGTCCATTCCCTCATCGAGGTCTATCTCCACCGCCGGCTTCATTATCGGCGCATCGGCCGGCAGGAAGCGGGCCGGATTGTGTTCGAGCTCTTCGAGGAAAATACCCTCTTCGGTTATCTTTGCCTTGATATTGCGATCGGCCGAGCAGCTCACGCCGATACCCACCGGACACGACGCCGCATGGCGGGGCATCCGGATAACCCGCACGTCATGAACAAGGTATTTGCCCCCGAATTGCGCCCCGATGCCGCTCTCCTGGCATATCTTCAGTATTTTCGCCTCCCACTCCAAATCACGGAAAGCACGGCCCCCCTCGTTGCCGCTTGTAGGCAGCGCATCGTAATAACCGGCCGAAGCCTTCTTGACCGCCGCGAGGTTGGCCTCGGCGGAGGTGCCGCCTATCACGACTGCCAGGTGGTAAGGCGGACAGGCCGACGTACCGAGGTCCTTTATCTTCTCCCTGACGAACTTCGTCAGCGACTCCTCGTTCAGCAGCGCCTTGGTCTGCTGATAGAGAAAAGTCTTGTTGGCCGAACCGCCGCCTTTGGTGATGAAAAGGAACTTGTATTGGTTGCCCGGTTCGGAATAGATGTCTATCTGGGCCGGCAGGTTGTTGCCGCTGTTCTTCTCTTCGGTCATGGTGAAAGGCACCACCATCGAATAACGCAGATTACGGTCGCGGTAGGTCTCATACACTCCCTTCGTGATGGCTTCGGCATCGTCCGTCCCTGTATAGACATCTTCGCCCTTCTTGCATATCGCTATCGCCGTACCGGTATCCTGACAAGTAGGCAGCTCCCCTTGAGCGGCCACGACCTGATTGAGCAGCATCGTATAGGCTACAAATTTGTCGTTGTCGGTCGCCTCCGGGTCTTTCAGTATGTTGGCGACCTGCTGCAGGTGCGACGCACGCAGATAGAAAGACACTTCGGCGAAAGCCTCGCGCGAAAGCAATTCGAGCCCGCGCGCATCCACACGCAGGATACGCCTGCCGCAGCACTCTTCCACATGCACATAATCTTTGGTAAGAAGCCTGTACTTGGTTTCGTCCTTTCCCAGCGGGAAAGGTTCCTGATACTTGAATTCCGACATCGTCATGCTATTTTTAATTCGGACGGACACGGCACGGCCGCTCAGGAAAAAATAATTCTCACGCCATCCTTGCCCGTCTCCAATGTTTTTGCTTACCTTTGGAATACCGTTGGCAAAGATAGGAAATTAGCTGCAATATCCGGGTATGCAACGTTATTAAAATAACAACAACCGGGTATGCGCACTTTCCTCCCGACGGTATGCAAATTGCGACGTTATCATCATCATTCATTTAATATAAACCTTAAAACTGATTCGATATGGTATCATACAAGGAATTGGGACTGGTCAATACCAGAGAGATGTTCGAGAAAGCCATGGCGGGAAAATATGCCATCCCGGCCTTCAACTTCAACAACATGGAACAGATGCAGGCCATTATACAGGCCTGCGTCGAAACCGCGTCGCCCGTCATCCTGCAGGTTTCGAGCGGAGCACGCAAGTATGCGAACCAGACCATCCTGCGCTACATGGCACAGGGAGCCGTGGAGTATGCCAAGGAGCTCAACGGCGGCAAGGGTATTCCGATTACGCTGCACCTCGACCACGGCAATTCGTTCGAACTGTGCAAGAGCTGCATCGACATGGGCTTCTCGTCGGTGATGATCGACGGTTCGTCGCTCCCCTACGATGAGAACGTAGCCCTCACGAAAAAGGTCGTCGAGTATGCTCACCAGCACGACGTGACGGTCGAAGGCGAGCTGGGCGTACTGGCCGGCGTCGAAGACGAGGTAGCTTCGGAGGGCGCGCACTACACCAAGCCCGAAGAGGTGATCGATTTCGTGACGAAGACCGGCGTCGACTCGCTGGCCATCTCGATCGGCACCTCGCACGGCGCCAACAAGTTCAAGCCCGAACAGTGCACCCGTAACGCCGAGGGCATCCTCGTTCCGCCTGAACTGCGCTTCGACATTCTGGCCGAGATCGAGAAGGAGCTTCCGGGCTTCCCCATCGTGCTGCACGGCTCTTCCTCCGTGCCGCAGGAGTACGTGAAGATGATCAACGACCACGGCGGCCGGATGCCCAATGCCATCGGTGTGCCGGAGGAGCAGCTGCGTGAGGCGGCCAAGCTGTCCGTGTGCAAGATCAATATCGACTCCGATCTGCGGCTGGCTATGACCGGCACCATCCGTCAGTTCATGGAGGAGCATCCCGACAAGTTCGACCCCCGTGAGTATCTGAAGCCCGCCCGTGCCAACATCAAGGAGCTGGTGCGCCACAAGCTGGTGGACGTGCTGGGCTGCGCCGGCAAGGCTTGATAGCGTCTATTGACTCATAAAAAATTCCCGGAGAACGAAAGTTACCTACGCATAAGGACAACATTTCAAATTACCGTTCAAGTAGCATTGAAAAAGCCACTGACTCTGAATTATTCAGGGTCAGTGGCTTTTCGTTGAAAACGAGGCTGCATTCTGGTGCAATCTATGTGTATAAAAGGAACTTCTCATAATTGCGCCTTACAGAGCTTGTTTATGTAACCGTTGTAATACTGCAAGACCTGTTCCACGGCCCCGGCGTCACCGGCGCGGGCCGCCTCGATCACTGCAAGGGGCAAAGGCTCCTTATATCTGGCCTGCTTCATTCTGCAATACCTCCCGTCAGTCTTGTTCTCATGGTTTCCAGCGTCTTAGTCCTGTGCCGCTGGACGGCGCTGCGGGACATTCCCACCACCGCGCCGATCTCGCTGTCCGTCAGTTCCAGGACACAATGCAGTATCAAGATGCTTTGTCCCGGCTGGGGCAAGCTGGCAAAGGCAGCGGCCACCAGCCCGTCGCTGATCTGAAGCTCACAGCCATAGGCCGGAAATATAAAACTGTCGCTGGGGTACTGATCTATCGTGCATAGCGTGTCCAGTTCCGAAAGCGGCAGCGTTTCAAAGGATGTTTCCCAGCCACGCTGACGCTTCCTTTCCCGGAAGTAGTCAACGGCTTCATGGTACAGTACCAGCTTGCAAAAATGGTCAAACTGGCAGCGCCTCCCGTAATCATCAGGGGTAACTTTCATCTTCTCACCTCCTTTCCGTGGGGAGTGAGCAGGATGATCCTGTCCGTTGTCAGGGGCCTATGCTGGCCCTGGTCTGCTGACCGCCTCCTTTTCCATCTGATTTTTTGCCGGAAATGACAATCCGCGAAAATCGACAAAAATCGCCCGGCAGGTCGTAAACCTACCGGGCGACGATTTGAAGCGTTTTGTTGTTTTCTTACATGGTATAGTTCATACTCATAGCCGGAATATTCCCGTGGCGGGGCAAGGCTTTTTTTAAGCGGTAGAAGTGGATTAGATTATAATGATAGTAAAACAGCATGGCGGCGTCCTCCCGTGGGCCGCCATGCCTTTAACTGCTGGGAATGACAGAAAGAAAGCAGCGGCCTTGATTTCTCAAAACCGCCACCAGTGAATATAAATTAAGCGTGAAAATGGGTCTGCCCAGCAGCGTTTTTTTTCTTTTCTGCCGCTGGGCAGATGTTTTTTCTTTAGATACATGATAAGAGGAATTTTTGAAGATTCCATAAAGATTTGAAAAATGGACGGACATAAAAGACGTCCATTACACTATCGGAAAATCAGCAAGGAAGTTTCATAGTAACCTTTGCGCCGCCGGTTTCTTTTGAATTTTCTAAAATAAGCTGACCATTATGTTGTTCCATAATCGAATTTGTAATATATAGACCCATACCAAAGTGTAACTTTGAATTGCGGCTTTGATCGCCCATATAGAACCGTTCCTGTGCGTGGCATAATGCCTCTTTAGAAAACCCCGTTCCCTCGTCTGTGACTGAAATTTCCACGAAACCGTTGTTACTCTGAACATCCACATAAAGCGTTCCGCCTTGCGGGGAGTAGTCCAGCCCATTACTGATAACATTCATAATAGCACGTTCTATCAGCACCCTATCAAATTTCAGCATTTGAGGGAGTGAAACAGTATTCATTTGCAGCCGGATTTCTTTTGTCCGGCATAGTGATTCCATATAACCGAACAAGTGCTGCATGAACGCTGGCAAGTCTATACTTTCAATATGGAGCTGATAACCAACCGCCGCCCGTGATATATCAATCAGGGTTTGAATATATGACTGCATCTGGCCGGAGCTTTCCACGACGTAACCAGCGTATAATCGTTGCTCATCATCAAGATTTGTTTCTGTGAGTAAATCAGCATTTCCTTGAATAACCGTCAGAGGCGTTTTCAAATCATGGGCAAGCGCGGCGATTTGCTCTTTCTGTGTCTGTTCGGTTTTCCATTGCCGTTCTAACGAAATTTTCAGATTATCTTTCATATCTGAAAAAGATGCAAGGACATCTTCAAACTCTTTGATTTTGGCGTGTCCTACTTCAAAATCAAGGTTTTGCTTTGAAACCTCCGCAGTTGCTTCAAAAAGCGGGGTCAGTTGTGTACGCAGGTTCTTAGCAAATCTGGCGGTCAGTATGATAATGACCAGCAGCGAATTTACAGCCATCAGGATAAACGCAAGCGTGTCAGGAGATGGAAAATATTCCGGTAGCCATGACACTGTAAATTGAGAACCAATATAATACCTTAAAACGCAAAATTCGTTTTCCCGGACAACAAGTGCAAACTGCCTCCCCGTAGCATATTCAATATATTCTCCCTTTGCGTACAGCAGGGCAATTTCTTTTTCATCATCGTCCATATTGCTGTAAAGCTCATTAAAGTTCTTGTCCAGAATTAAGTAGCCGCATCCCTGTGGAATCACAACCTTTGTAATATCCGGGGCAATCGTCAGCGTTGGAATGATCTCTTTTACCTGCAATTCACTTAGATTTGCTCTTGTAGCTAATCCAGCATTTACAGCAAGTCCCTCCAAACCAAAAGGGACAATAATTGCCGCTACCAGCATGACAATGAGGGAGATAGCAAACTGGCGAAACAATATTTTCAATGTAGGTTTCTTTTTCACTCCCATTTATATCCTATCCCCCATACGGTGCTGATCGGACTTATTTTGAAATGCTCCAATTTCGCACGAATATTTTTTATATGCGTTGAGATCGTAGAGTTATCGCCTATTCCATCAAACCCGAAAACGGCTTCATAGATTTGTTCTTTTGTAAAAACCTGTCCCCGGTTTTTCGCAAGGTATTCACAGATTGAATACTCGCTTTTGGTAAGGGGAACCGGCTGTTCTGAAACATACAGTACCTTTGCGGAAAGGTCAAATCTTATATCAGGCTCAAATGAAAGTGTGCTGTGATGCTCCCTTTTTTCTCTGCGTAAATGTGCCGCGACACGGGCGCGAAGCTCCTGAATACGAAAAGGTTTCGTAATATAATCATCCGCACCGATGCCCAATCCAAACAATATATCTTCCTCTAATGTCTTTGCGGTCAGAAAGAGAATCGGGCAGTCTACCATATTCCTGATCTGTTTGCAAAACTCAAACCCGTCTGTGCCAGGCATCATCACATCCAAAAGAATGAGGTCATAGAAATGCAGCTTTTTGATGTCTACATCATCCGCATTTTGACAGACTGTTATCAAATATCCATCTTTCCCCAAACTGTTCTTAATCAATTCCAAGATAGAAACTTCATCGTCAACTACAAGTAAGTGGGTCAAAAAATCACCTCCCGCCCCATTATACCACATTGTCGAGGTTACTCATCATTATTTTTAATGTCAGCTTTCCGATATTCATTGTTGATATTTACAGCTACGGCATTGCTTATATCCACATCCACAATACTGTAAACGTAGCCGAAACTGAAATCTTCCCCCGCCACATTTTTGAAGCGTTTCGATACCTGCCCGATTTCTTCTTGCAGTTCTGACATTTCAAGACATTCATCCGTTATGGTATATGTCAGGCCGTTATATGAAATTTCATCATAGTTTGCGGCGTTCAGCTCATAATACGGCAGAGATTCATTTAACGCCTTATTTTTATCGGCGGTATCGCGGAGCGCACCGCAGGCCGATAAGCATATAAGACTTACAAGCACAATTACCACGGCAAACAGGCACTTTTTATTCACTGTTTTT
>ENA-OOZX01001655-OOZX01001655.1-human-gut-metagenome-genome-assembly--contig:-NODE-1655-length-13484-cov-3.998809_pt1 | contig 13484 bp, 16 predicted proteins | sample MGYA00241048_ERZ501412 | MGnify/ENA primary metagenome ERZ501412 (study PRJEB25962, sample SAMEA2042518) | human gut metagenome | biome: human gut; feature: human-associated habitat; material: faeces... | reverse complement strand
TTGGGCATTTTTATACCACAAAATGCTCCAAAAGTGGTTTGGGCAAATATGTGGCAAAATTTACCCTAAAAATGCCCTTGTGAATTTGTTCTAATAACGGCGTGTAATTCGTCACAATTTTCGCTGTATTGCATAATTTTTTGAAAATAATTTTAAGAGGTGTCACCAAAAAGTGGTGACACTGGTGACAGTGGTGACATCTCTGTGACAAAATACGAAATAAATCTTCCAAAACCCTTAATTTATCAAGCTTTGCACGTGTCACCATTTTCTGGTGACAGACTCTGTTTTTGTCTCAATTTCATGATTTGTCACCATTTTTCCAACAAAGTGTCACCACTTTGTCACCACTTTTGGTGACAGTCAAAATATACAAAATAAACAATACCAAGTACAATTTTAAAATATTTATTGCACTATATTACCTGTTTTGAAATTGTCAAGCGTTGCAAATTTCACGACTTGAAATAACCACATAGTATATACTGACAGTATACAAAAAAGACAAAAAATGACACACGAAAATATCTTAAATTTATCCATTGAAGACCGTATTGAAATCATACGAAATTGTATGAAACAAATCGAACTAAATTTAACAACATCAGACCGGAACATAATTAATATCCATACATCATCTTAGATAAACCTGAAATTGGCATGTCAAAAGAATCACAACTAGGTCTTGCTTCTTATTTAAAGGAAAATAAAGACACAATCTTACACAATTCAAAAAGCATGTACATCATCACACACTCCGAATTTCTTGTAAAAGAATTAGAATCTATCTATACATTCTTAAATATGAACGGATATAAAACCATCAATGAATAAATAGAACGATTATAACAATAAATTTCAATGTATTGCAGGAAAAATCATCTAAACTTTTTCAACATTTAATCAAAAACAAACATCATTAAATACGTGTGTGAGAAATACAACTACATACACACAACCCGTTTTTTTTAAACGGGTTCTTTTTTTTACAAAAAAAATACAAATACCGAGTGTGAATGTGTGAATAATACACTAATATATACGCCAATATAATACATATATCAGTATGTTTTAAACATTATAAAAAATTTATATAAAAATTATGATTGACTTATTAGGACAAGTAGTATATACTTGCAGTATACACTAAAAGAAAGGAATTTATATGTAATGCGTAAGAAAAACAAAAACGACACCTTATATATAAAAGTAAAAGAACTGCGAGACCGGACAGGCTTATCTCAAGCAAAATTCGGAGAAATGTTTGGCATTCCTGCAGCTAACATTCAGAAATGGGAACAGCAGACAGCAACGCCACCTGATTATATTATTGGTATGATGGAACGCATTTTAGATATGCAGGATGAAATCTACAATTTGCAAACAAACAATACAACAAACGACTAATCAATCAGATACCCGAATATCTGAAACAATAAAAATAGAAAGGAACAACAGAGTATGGCTCACGCACTCAATCAAGTTATTCGTGACGTAACTCTGAATTACCTTGACAGCATAGATGTAGATAATCCACCAACAGAACAAACAATAGAAGTTGACATTTTAGAAGCATTAGCAACAGAAATTAGAACAATCAATGCTACAAGAGAACCCGGCACAAAATGGAAAATTCCACAGAAGTTGAATTTCAGTCAGATTGCTGATATCATGGCTCACTTGTATGAAATTTGTTGTATCAAAACTGCTGGACCCGGAGCATCCGCTGACTTTGACTTATTAGCTATTTATATAAGTGACGGTGCAGACGAAGGTATCTATGTAACTGATGCTGAGGTATTCAGACGCATTGTAAAAAAATATAATTATACAATTACACAGAAAGAATTTAATGAATGTATGGCTGCGTTAAGGGACTTAGTTCCTCACAAAAACCGAACATTAGACAAAGATTTAATTCCAGTAAATAATGGTATTTTTGATTATAAACAGAAAAAATTATTACCATTCGACCCCGAATTCATTTATCTGCAAAAATGCCGTGTTCCGTATAACCCATTTGCAACAAATCCAATTATTACAAATCCTGACGGAACCTTATGGAATGTTGAAACATGGGTACATGACCTTACAGACGATGACGGTATTACTAACCTTTTATGGCAGGTTGCTGGCGCAGTTGTTAGACCGTTTGTATCATGGAATAAATCCATTTGGTTTTATTCACAGAAAGGTAACAATGGTAAAGGTACATTTTGTCTGTTATTAAAACAGTTAGTTGGCGAAGGTGCATACATTTCATTAAAATTGGATGAAATGGGCAAAGAATTTGCTCTTGAACCATTAATTCATGCACAAGCAATCATTACTGATGAGAATGATGTTGGTATATTTGTCGATAAGTGTGCAAACATAAAAGCCATTATTACAAGTGATACTGTTCAAATTAACCGTAAATATAAAACATCCATTCCATTCAAACCACACGTTGTCATGGTACAATGTATCAATGAAATGCCACGTATCAAAGATAAATCAGACTCTTTTTTCAGACGACAGATATTTATTCCATTCAATAAATGTTTCACTGGAAAGGAACGCAAATACATCAAAGATGATTATCTGAGACGACCAGAGGTTTTGGAATATGTACTGTACAAAGTATTAAACATGGATTATGAGGAATTTGACGTTCCTGAATCATGTAAAAATGCATTGGATGAATACAAAGAGTTTAATGACCCTATCCGACAGTTTTTCAACGACGTTGTAGAACGTGCGTCTTGGGATATCATGCCATTTGCATTATTATACGAAATGTACTTGAAATGGTTTAAAGCAAACAACCCATCCGGTACACCACAGAATCGAAATACATTCATTAACGACATTGTTGTTGTTGCCAATCAAAGTGAAGAATGGATATGTGAAAATCAACGAAAACAAATTCGTATTGGTAACAAAATGTCATGTTGTGAACCATTACTTGATGAATTTGAATGTAAAACATGGTATAACAAGCAAAAATCATCACCATCTTATTCCATTGAAGACCGCTGTACACCAGTGCCGGGACAATACCCTGATAGACAGCGAGGTATTTATCGTATTGGTGCAGATGATGATGATAACATCATTCCGATTGTCATCGCAAGTGACGATTAATATCAAATTCAACAACAACAAAAAAGAAAGGTACATATGCCATGAACTCTTATATTGACCCAAAAATCACCATTTGGTGCGACATGGACGGCGTAATTGCCGTCTATGAGCCAGATGGCTTCAAAGGCGATAATCCGCCATTCTTAATACCAAACAGTCATTATTTTCGTCATTGTACACCTGACGATAGAATCATTCAGGCATTAAAACTTTTACATGAAATTTATCATGTAAAGATAAAAATCATATCTAACGTTTTACCAACGTTAAAAAATGAACATACAAATGATAAAGAAAAATGGTTAAAACAGCATTTACCATTTCTCAACATAAATGATGACTTCAAAGCCATCATTGTACCAAAAGTAGACTATGTAATGAAAATCAGAAAAACAAAAAATTTAACACCAAAAGATGTGTTAATCAGTGATTTCAACAATGATTTAAAACCATGGTCTGACGCTGGTGGTACAGCAATCAAGTATGCAAATGGAATTAACAATCCACATTCACACGATGGATGTCACATTTCAGAGACATCTACAGCAAAACAGATTGCCAATCAATTGATTGATATGTTATATGAAATCAGTAAAAACAATTAAAATAAAAAGGAAGTAAAACTCATGAACATGAACTTTTATGATATCGAATCCTTGGAAAACGTCTTTACGTTAGCCAATTTCGATGAAAAGCGAAACCACATCGACATTTATTACTTAATTGACGATGACACCTTACGTGACCAATTCCGTCAGAACTTCCATGAAGCAAAAGACCGAATTTATCGCAACAACTTAAACTTCACAGGAACCATTGACTTTATACCGTTAAATAAAGACTTTGATGTACACCGTGGCATGACAGAACAGCAATACATGCGATTAAGCGACAAACAGAAACACGATATCGGACCATTTATGTGTGGTCAGGAAGGTGTTGCCAAATTATCACGTACCTTTGGTTGCTGGGATTCACCAAAAATCAATGATAATACCTTGGATAGTATCTATCCTGATGAGTTTCGACTTGTCTGTGACACTGATGCAAATTACAACAATGACGAACATCCGTATCTGGCTGGTTACAACAGCTTTAATTATGATACTACCATGTTGGCAGAATTTTTCGAACGAGCATGGATATGCTACAAAGACGATGTAAATACTAACAATCCATCCCAGCTTGGTTTAGCTGGCAATGATAATTGCATTTTCAAAGGTGTAACAGCCAAAGAAATGCGTGAATTCAATGATAGACTGTTTACATCACAGTTCAAGAATGCAATGCCATCAGCATTATATACAGGACCTGATAATACTAGAGATTTTGACGGAGCAGGATTCAAAATTCGTCGTAACATGATGTTATCAGGTAGACATCTGGATATCGCACGTTTGAACGAAAAACAGTCCAAAGTTGCATTGAAACGATTGCTTGGCATGTTAGGTTATCAGATTTTAGAATCTGATAAATTAAAACCAACCGTAAGTAAACTTACAACGCTTGATGAAATCTTAGACCTCATTGCCTACAACGTTTCAGATATCGTAAACTTACGTATGCTGTTTTATCATAAATCTTATCAGGCTCAGTTTGAATTAAAATTAGGTCTGTTACACACCTATCCAGAATTAATTTACGAAAGAATGAAAGCATCAAAACCGGGCGAAGAAGCACCATATAAGCCGGACATCCGTCCATGTAAAGTACGAAAAGACCGATTAAACATTGATGCATCATCTGCTCAGTTTGCTACAAAAAGCCTTTGTCCATACGGTCATATCACAGATATTCCCGTTGTCAGCTTTTTATATCCAGCAAAAGAGAAAGCAGATGAACTCGGAATTAAACAGGTTAATATCTTAGAGGAAACAAAGAAATTCTTCTATGGCTTATATCCTGATGCAAAACACAAACCACTTCGTGATAAATTTGATGTGATTTATAACTACTATAAATCCATTGAAGGTAAAAACTTCAACAATTCAAAAAGTTACAACGAAGATTATTGTGGTGACCCAAATTTTAAACAGGCAGAATCATTGACAAATATTCCAAAACCGACAGAAGGTGACGGTACTTTCATGCCATATTATGATGCTGATGGCAATCCAACATCCTGCTATGTTATCTTTTCTACAGGTGGTGTTCATGGTGCAGAATACAATAAGATTGCTTACGACTATGATTGTGCATTATATGAACAGAGTATGCAGGATTTAGCTGAAGTAAAATCTATTTATCCAAACCCAGTAGATTTGCGTAAAGCAAAAACCGTTACGTTATCTGACGGTCGTACTTTCAAATTTTCCGTATTTTTGGTCAATGGCAAAAAGATTGCTGATTCTGAATACAAAAAAGAAATCGTGTCAAAACCGATTTTGGCAGGTATCAATAAACAGGGTATGACAGAATTAACAAAGAAATACAACCTCACATCAGCTGATGAAGCCAATCATGAAGACTTTACATCATATTATCCGAACCTGCTTCGTATGATGATGGCATTCTTTAACAAAGGATTGGGCTATGACCGCTACGCTGAAATCTTCGACCAGAAACAGGAATATGGTAAGAAGATGAAAGATAAATCTTATTCAGAAAAGGAACGTGATAGTTTCAGAATCCGTCGTGAAGGAGTCAAATTGATTTTGAACTCTGCATCAGGCGCAGCAGATGCTGCTTTTGAGAATAACATTCGTGCAAACAATCAGATTATCTCTATGAGAATCATCGGTCAGTTATTCTCATGGCGTATTGGACAGGCACAGGCATACCGTGGTTCAAAAGTTATTTCAACCAATACAGATGGTTTATATTCTGTCATGGAAGCAACATTAAACAATAAAATTCTTGAAGAAGAATCCAAAAATATTGGTGTTGAAATCGAACCAGAACCGATGTTTCTGATTTCAAAAGATACGAATAACCGTATTGAGTTGACAAAAGCCAACGGCGAAATCCTTGGTGCATCTGGCGGTACTCTTGGCTGTAGAAAGGGTCCAAATCCAAACAAATCATTATCGCATCCAGCTATTTTAGACTGGGCATTAACAGAGTATTTGACCGTAGCTGCTACAGGTTATAAAGGATTAGGTTTGGACAAAGACTTTGACAGAGAAATTGGTCGCAACATTTTAGAACGTTCAAAAACAGCATTTGAACCATTACAATTCCTGTTAATGTATCAGAATATTGTTTCCTCTTCACCATCATCCATTACCTACAATTATGGCTTGACAGACGAAGACCCTGACAACCCGCTCATTTTACAGCATTACAATCGTATGTTCATCATGAAAGACGGTACAGCCGATACTCTTCACTTATGGGCATCTGCAGCAGCAAAAGTAAAACCTGCTCAGAAAAAGAAACGTGAAAAAGACGGTGACAACCCAGCCATGTTTGAACCAAGAGCAACCTTCGTCTTACAGGAAAATGGTGTTGACGTTGACAGCATCAAACACAATAATGACGATGTACGTGATATCATCACCAAAAAGGTCACAAATATCGAACCAGATTGGTATATCAAAATTATCAACAATGATTTGCATTATATCACTCAGACTGAATTTGATTTCATCAAAAATAATCTGGATTATGAAAAATACCTTGATAAACTTGCTACCACTTATGAAAGAAGCTGGAGAAATCATATACCAGACACGACTGAACTGAAATATGCATAATCAAGAACCTCAGTGAATCACTCACTGAGGTTCTTGTTTTTACAAATCATACAAAATATCGGGATAATATTTTGATAATACATGCATCGCAAAAGGAGAAAATATTATGGGTAAACCAGAAGGTATCATTGAAGATTATCTTATCAAACAAGCAGAAAATCACGACAGCGTTTGTTATAAATTTACATCGCCCGGAAAACGTGGTGTTCCTGACAGAATTGTAATTGGACACGGCTATACCGTTTTTGTAGAATGTAAAAGTCCAACAGGTACTACCAGAAAACAGCAGGATTTCCGCATTAAAGAAATGCGTGACCACGGTGCTTTGGTCTATGTACTCAAAACAAAACCAGCTATTGATGATTTCTTTGAGAAACTCATCAAACATGAACTATAAGCCAGAAAGGAGATAATATCATGCCAACAACATTATTCCAAACACAGCCTGACATCCAAAAAGATGACAGGGATGCACTCATCCACTATTTGAAAAATCATACCCGATATTATACCATGAACAGTTGGAATCGAGCAACATCTTACGCACATAACGTAAAACTGTACAATCTAAATTTAGATAACGATGCATATGAAAAAGCATCCGCTTTTCTCTTCACCGATGAAATTGATACATCCGAATATCAGATGGAACAGGAACAGCTTATACGCGATTTCCGTGAAGACACAAATTATGACATTACATTTAACGGCAGAAGTGGCGGTTACCTTGTTTTACTTGATACAGAATACAATATCAATACAGGCAAATTGCATGTCTATCCGGGGCGCAGCATTGATGCTAATGAAGATTTTGAAGACTGGGACATCAATGCTTTGTATGACAGATACGTGCTTGTAAACAAATTCGATAAGTTATGTGATGACTTACGCGATTTGCTGATTGACTATGCAACAAACGGCACTATCAAAGAAACAACTTATTATGTACCAAAAACAATCAGACAACTGATACGCAAAGCTTAATATCAAAAAGGTGTATCGTATTTCGATACACCTTTTCTCTACCATAATACATCGTTTCGAGTGCATTTTATGTTTATAACACAAAAACACCCCTATCATAAAAATAGGAGTGTCTCTGACCCGAAAAATTAACAAACTAAATAGAATGACAATATAGCATTCACACCATCTTCAAGAAATAATATATCATAAAAGCATTGATAAATCAAGCAAAAACAATAAAAAGATACAAGAAAGGACACAATTATGAGACAAAATGGAACATTTATTGTACCTGTTTCTGTGTCGATAAACTTAGAATCATTCTTTGAATATCTTACAGAAACATTAAAAAATATCGTTCTTGATTATCTAAATGAACACGCTGATAATGCATCCGAAAACAGTTGTGACATCGATATAGAAGATTACGATATCCAAATCAACAACCTTGACATTGAAGGCACATATGAAAGCAAAAGCTTTCCAGCTACACGCACAGACCCACCTGAATACGATTTGACAGTCATACCGGATGACGATGACTTTTCAGAAAAAGAATTGATGCAATACATCAAAAATCGTGTACCCGACTGGTTACAACCATACATTTCCTCTGTAAGCATTACAATTCATGACAACCAGCGTGAACTGCAAGCATCAGAACCTGATTGGGATTCCATGCCCGGTGGCTATGATGACATCAGATATGAAGATGTATAATAAAACATAAGAAAGGACAATCCCATGTCAGCAAAACAATTAACATTTCAAATCCAAGGTGAATTTATCACCAAATTTGCAAGAGAAAAATTAACCCAAGAACATGATTTGCCAAAAGCATTAAAAATATTAAGCGACTGTCTATTGTCAAATGAAACAGACCATCCACATGAAAAACGATTATTAAGATGTCTGTTAATCTTAAATGAAAAAGCAGAAATCAGAGGTACTTATCCTAATGACGACTATCGACTGGTTGTCCTTAACGAAGACAAAGATTATAATATTTTCGATGAACTCATCGAATGTTTACGTAGATGTCAATCTGATACATCTGATATTCAGTCCGACTATAATGATTTACTACAACGTTATACCTTTGTATTGGATTATCTGGACATACCCCTCTATAAACAGCGAGAAATGAACATCAAATACAAATCCGAATATGGTGAATCACTCTTTGATTGTCCTGATGATAACCAAAAAAATATCTTAAATGATATATTACAATCTTACATCGACCGTCAGAAAAACAGCACAGATGAAGAGGATTATGGCTGGTTATCACCATCCGGTATATTTTATCCGGTGGAATGGGGCAAACATGAAGAATGGGCAATGAAATACTTAATGGAACATTATCCTTATGCTGAAAATAAAGACATATACAAACGTAAACAGGAACACCTAAGAAACGGCGATGTACTTGTATACAGCCTTCATTGGGTTCTCTTACACAATCCTGCACAGGGCGTTGCAACACCATTATACGACCATACACGACGGCTTACCAAACAACAGAAATCATTTCTGTATGATTATTATATCAAACGAAATGAACACGACCGTGCAAATCAAATATGGTCTGAAGACAATTAGAAAGGAGACTATAACTATGTCAACATCGACACCAGCATCTTTTGATGCTAACTTTCAAAAATATTATTTTACCTTTGGCTCTGATAAAGACTTTCCATATTATGGTGGATGGATTATCATCGAAGCAGCCAACGAAATAATGGCTAGAGATTTATTTCAGACTATCTTTCCAAACAAAGACCATGACATATTAAATTGTGCATGGGTATACACAGAAGAAAGATTCAAACAGACTGACATGTACAAAAAGAATGACAATTTGGGTTCTGCATGTCATGGACACTTCAAACTCATGGCATTTGACTACGAACAGCCAAAAAACATTTAACAAGAATACAGCGATACACACAATACAAAACATCGAGTGTATCGTTGTAAAAAAAAATTAATACATACACGAAAAGGAGATATTTTCATGAACACAACAGCAATTACAAACTCATTAGTACCTTATGTCATTGAACAGACAAGTCGTGGAGAACGTTCTTACGACATCTTTTCTCGATTATTAAAAGACCGTATCATTCTTCTTACAGGTGAAGTAAATGATACTATGGCATCTGTAATTACAGCACAGTTACTTTTCTTAGAAGCTGAAGACCCAACAAAAGACATCAACGTTTATATCATGTCTCCGGGCGGTTCCGTAACTGCAGGTATGGCAATTTACGATACCATGACTTATATCAAACCGGATGTCAACACAATCTGTATGGGTATGGCTGCAAGTATGGGTGCATTCCTATTAGCAGGTGGAACAAAAGGAAAACGTTTCTGCTTACCAAATGCTGAGGTTATGATTCATCAGCCACTTGGTGGAACACAGGGACAGGCGACTGACATGATTTTAGCCGCAGACCACATCAAACGTACAAAAGACCGTATGACACATATGTTATGTGATTTCACCGGACAGGATTATGATACAATGGTCAAAGCCTGCGACAGAGATAACTGGATGACAGCTGAAGAAGCATTGAAATTCGGTCTCATCGACAAAATCGTACAGCGTTAATCACATCACACAGAAGGGATGTGAATAACATGACAAATGAAACATTACCAGATAATATATCAACCAATAATTCTGGTTTTGAAAAAACCGGACGCAGGTTATTCACATATGACGAACGCACTGCCATCTTAAAATCAACAGGTGGCAAATGCGCTTGTTGCGGTTGTAAACTCACAACGAAAACACTTACTGTTGAACATATCATTCCCATTTCCAGAGGTGGAAAAAACGATATGGAAAATTTAACAGCATTATGTGAAACCTGCAATAAAGACAAAAGTAACCTACTTTACCTACCTAGAAGCTTTTACATGGCATTAATTGGTTCACCAAATGTAAAACGTATGGACGACATGGTACGCCAATGGTTTAAAAACAATCCAGAAATCATTGACATTGAAAAGCGACCATTAATTGCACCAAAACATAACTGTATGCTACATCCAACATCAATATCATATAAACGCAAAATACCATATAATAGACAGTTAATCGTTACATGGTCACAGATATACTTAAACGAAGAGTATGATGAGATTGAAGCTATCACAGGTGCAGACTTAAAAACAGTACGTATTCTTCTGGAACGTACACGTGAAAACATTGATGAATACAATATTCCAAAAGACAAAACGCATCAGGAAATCTATAAACCATTGGCATTTTATGTTTTGCGTAAACTAAGCAACGAAAAGATACTTGCCGTTGCAGCGATACGTTACGACGAAATCCAACACGACTTATTAGTATATCTCATATGGACTGATATGACAAAAAGCGCACTGTCTATGGTCCTAGATAACTTACTGGGTTGTGCATCAGATGCTATCGAGAATATTGCTGAAAAATCAATTGACAGAATTGCAGTATTGACGCCATACAGTCATGCATTTGATTATTACAGACGTGGATTCACAATCTGTTACAGAAAATGGCATAAGGCTGACGTTGAAACTTATATGGACACCATTTCAAACACACTATTATATGTGATGTATTTATATCCTCTTAATAATACTGAAACAATCCAACAACTCAGTCAATACATAAACGTACCAAAATGGTTAAAACTTTTACCAGCAACAACAAATAATGAATAAGATAAGCGTGATGGTACATCCTACTATCACGCTTAATTTTTTTAATACTGAAAATTCGTTGAAAAATACGCAATAATATGCTAAAATATATTCATAAATCAGATATATTTTTAATATTAAGAAAGGAAAATAAAACACATGCTACAACCAAAAATTCCATTGCATGACTATCAGATTTTTGCAAAAAATTTCATGTTACAACATCCTTATGCTGGATTATTTCTAAAAATGGGACTTGGTAAAACAAGCATTGTACTAGAAGGATTATATGAACTCAATCCAAAAGGACATGTACTCATTATTGCACCAAAAACCATTGCACGTTGTACATGGATAAATGAAATCAAAAAATGGAACATTCCATTTCGAACACAATCTTTGATTGTAAACAAAAAAGGAAAAAATCTTTCTAAGAAAAAAAGAGAAGAAATCTTTGATACCATACCAACTGCACCACCAACAGTTTATTTCATCAACCGAGATTTAGTCTCTAAATTAGTAGATTACTTTCCGGGCAACAAATGGTGCTTTCCTATCGTTGTAATTGATGAATCTCAATCGTTTAAATCTTATAGTTCCATGCGATTTAAAAAACTGGCAAGTGTACGACCGTACATGTTTCGACTGATTGAATTGACAGGTTCTCCAGCACCAAATGGACTCATGGATTTATGGTCACAAATTTATCTTTTAGATATGGGTACACGTTTAGGTCGCAACATTACACAATATCGTGATGTTTACTTCAATCCCGGCTTGAAATCACCAGCAGGCTATCCAATCACATGGAATCTTAAATTTGGTGCAAAAGAAGCTATTTATGAACGCATTGGCGATATTACCATTTCAATGGAAAACAAATATATCAAACTGCCAGAACTCACATTCAACGATATCTATGTTGAATTAGAGGATGATGAGAAGAAACGATATCGAGAATTTGCAAAAACATATATTTTGGACCTTAAGAATGGCGACCAAATTGAAGCTGCCAATGCTGCTGTCCTGCAGGCAAAACTTTCACAAATGGCATCCGGTGCAATTTATACTCAGAAAAACTCACATGAATATGAAAAAATTCATGAACACAAACTGGAAATGTGTGAATACATCGTCAATAATACAGATGACAACATTTTAATTGCCTATCATTTTCAGAGTGACAAAGACATGTTATTGAACTATTTCAAAGAACATGATTTGGAAGCTGTCACCTTTGACGGCACACCTGAGATGGAACAGGCATGGAATCGTAAGGAAATACCAATTATGCTTGTACAGCCAGCATCTTGCGGATTTGGTTTAAATTTACAAGAGGGTGGAGCAACACTCATATGGTACACCATTCCATGGAGTCTGGAACACTATGAACAGATGAATGCACGTATTTACAGACAAGGACAGACACAGCCATGTGTTATTCATCACTTGATGACAAGACACACCGTTGATGATAAAATCTTAAAAGCCATTCATAAAAAAGATATCAGTCAAAGTGAACTTATGGATGCAATTGCAGCCACATTTGACGAAATTGACAATTTGTAAATACAAAACAACACCCCAAATATTATTTTGGGGATGTTTCTATGAAAGGACAAACCATGCGTAAAACATATAACAAATTAGTTCGTGATAAAATACCAGAAATCATCGAATCCGAAGGACAAACTTGTCAAACACATATCTTATCCGATGACGAATACATCAAAGCACTCGAATCCAAATTAGATGAAGAAGTTACTGAGTATCATTCCGATAAAACATTAGAGGAACTGGCTGATATCACAGAAGTCATACACGCACTCTGTACGGCTCATGGATATTCCATTCATAATTTGGAATCTATCCGACTGAAAAAAGCAAATAACAAAGGTACTTTTTCTAAAAAAATCTATTTAGAAACAAGTGTGTAAAATAATATAATGTGAACTACCCATCACCTAAAGATAATGGGCTTCAGAGAACCTAACGGCTCTT
>ENA-OOZX01001647-OOZX01001647.1-human-gut-metagenome-genome-assembly--contig:-NODE-1647-length-13533-cov-3.552382_pt1 | contig 13533 bp, 11 predicted proteins | sample MGYA00241048_ERZ501412 | MGnify/ENA primary metagenome ERZ501412 (study PRJEB25962, sample SAMEA2042518) | human gut metagenome | biome: human gut; feature: human-associated habitat; material: faeces... | reverse complement strand
TCACCGTTCTGCCCCAGGCCAAGAAGCTGGGCAAGCAGCTGGGCCAGCTGGAGGCCGCCGGGTTTGCCGGTGCCGCCTTCATGGACAAGGACGAAGTCAAAATTTTTGCACAGCAGTAACCACAAAACGCAGACAGGCCCCCGCACAAAACCGTGCGGGGGCCTGTTTTTTACTTCGTCATCAAATGGTGAACTGCACCACGCAGAAAGCAGCGTAGATGCACAGCAGCGCAATGCCCTGCGGGCGGCTGAGCTTGCCCTTGAGCAGGGCGGGCACCGTCAGCAGCAGCATGACTGCAAACATCACCGGAATATCCATCACCAGCGAGGCGTTCATGCCAGCAATGGTGGAGTTCTGCGGGATGGTAAAGGGGGCCAGCGCGACCGACACGCCGCTCACCAGCACCAGATTGAACACGTTGGCACCGATGACGTTGCCCAGCGACAGCGCCCCGTGGCCCTTGACCAGCGAGGTGATGGCCGTGACCAGCTCCGGCAGCGAGGTACCCAGTGCCACAAAGGTCAGAGCAATGACCGACTCCGGCACGCCCAGTGCCTGTGCAATGAGGGTGCCGTTGTCCACCAGCAGGTCCGCGCCCACCGCGATGAGCACCGCGCCCACCGCCAGCAGGCCCAGTTCCTTGGCAAAGGAAGCGTTTTCTTCCGGCTCTTCCTCTTCTTCCGGGGCGGGGGCATTCTTCATGGCCATCACGTTGCAGACGATGTAGGCCACGAACATAGCCAGCAGGATGATGCCCACCGGCCGGGTGAAGGAGCCGGTGGTGTAGGCTACACCGGCGTAGAAGGCTGCCGCCACAAAGAAGAACAGCACCGGGGTGCGCAGGCTCTTGGGGTCCACCTTGCCCGGCTTGGCCACAATGGGAATGGCCGCAATGAGGGCGGAATTGCAGATGACCGAACCAATGGCGTTGCCGTAGGCGATCTCGCCGTGACCGGTGAGAGCCGAGGTGGTAGACACCATCACCTCCGGCAGGGTGGTGCCGATGGACACCACCGTGGCACCGATGAGCAGCTCCGGCACATGGAAGCGGCGGGCAATGCCGGTGGCACCGTCCACAAACCAGTCACCGCCCTTGATCAGGCACAACAGGCCCACGATGAACAGCAAAACAGGTATAAGCATGTTTTTTCTCCTTTTTGATCGTTCCTTGGCCCGGCTCCGGGAACGGGAGTCTCTCGGCCGGGCAAAAAAGAAAAGACTCCTATTACAGGGTACGCATACTACGTCCTTGTAATAAAAGTCTCAAGCATCCGGTACTGCATCGGGCATTTCTGCCGGGTTGTCGCTGCAGCACAGCGCATGGCCCTGCCGGGTCTGCGCCCTTTACTCCCTTTTATCCTGTTTATTATACTGTCTGCCGGACATAAAAGCAAGCGGAATCCGGAAGTTTCACCCGGCCTTTTCCACTTTTTTCGCGTTGGGATAGATGCGTTCCATGCGGGCATTGTCGAAACGGGCGTCCAGATAGGTCTCCACGGCATTGGCAGCTGGCACCCCGCTGGTGCGGGCGTCGTAACGGGCCAGCGCCAGCGAGCTGGTGACCATGTTCACCGCCATGAACACCGCCAGCAGCACGGTCATCCACGGCCGCACCCGGCTGCGCAGACGGGTCATGCACTTCATGACCACCGGGTAGCCGTAGCGCATCCACACCACGGCCGCCATGCCCCAGAAGAAGCAGTACAGCAGGTTGATGCGCCCGCCCAGATTGAATTTGAATTTGCTGTAATCCCAGAACACCGTGCCAAACAACAGCTCGGTCACGGCGCTGCACACATACTCGTACACGCCGCCCATCACCGTGCCGAACACAAACAGGTAGCGGTCGCTCTTGTCCTGATTCTGGCGCAGCAGCACGGTGGTCAGGGCCAGAGCCAGGCCCCACACCACGCTGAACGGCCCCCACACCAGACTGGAACGGCTCATCCAGACGCCTGCCGTCAGGCGGCAGAACACTGTTTCCACCAGGTCACCCAGAAACGCGCCCACCACGAACAGCCACAGCAGGTCGGCGGCGCTCAGGGGCGTTTCGCCGTTCTGAGCAATGGTCGGTTCCTGCCGGGCCGCCGCCGGGTAGGCCCGCTGGATGCGCTTTTCCACATACAGGGCAATGCGGCGGCGCAGGCCGTCGGAGCTTTCACCCAGCCGCTGGTTCAGCTGTTCCAGCACCGGGTGTTTGGCCGCATAGTGCCCCACCAGCACGGCCGAACCGATCTGGTCCAGCGTTGCCACGATGACCGCCGCCCACACCAGCGGGTGCAGCAGCCAGCTCGGGATGGCCTGGCACAGCCGCAGCAGCAGGCCATTGAGCCACAGCACGCTGGCAGTGCCCAGCACGCCCCACAGCAGCGAATACTGCAGGCAGACATAGCCGTTCAGGTTGAAGCGCTTACCGGAGTAGTCCCACCATTTGCGGCGGTGCAGCCGTTCCAGCAGCTTAGCCGTCAGCCACTCCATGACCGTGGAGGCCAGCGTACAGGCAAAGAAGAGGTACACCGGGTCGCTGCGCAGGTCCGTGAAGCCCACGGCCAGCAGTACCGCCGTGGAGCCGTACACAAAGCAGAAGGGCCCGGCTGCTGCGCCGCGGTTGGCAAAATGCTTGCCCCGCACCGTAGCTACTACCGTCTCCCCTACCCAGCCCGCAAACGAGTAGACCAGGTAAAGGACGCCCAGCGTATAAAAATCGTATTCCATAGCAGTCCTTTCTTCCAAAAGCGTTGGTTTTCCAGCAGTTGTATTGTACCCTTTTTGCCTGCAGAACGCAAGCATGGCAAAGGGGCCGCCCGCAGCGGGTGGCCCCTTTTAGATTTCGTTGTACGATCAGAATTTGCGCCAGGTGTCGGGCAGGAACAGCACCAGCATGGGGAAGATTTCCAGGCGGCCTGCCAGCATATCAAAGATCATGACAGCCTTGGAAATATAAGAATACGTATCAAAATTTCCGGTAGGTCCCACAGCTCCAAGACCAGGTCCTATATTATTCAAAGTGGCTGCAATCGCGGTGAAATTGGAAACCATATCCAGATTGTCCAGACTTATAATCAACAGTGAAGTAACAAAAATCATAATGTACACAAACAGGAACATGTTTGTAGCTCGCACCACCTCATGGGGAATCGCCTTATCATCCATCTTGATCTTCTTCACTGCATTTGGGTGCAGATACAGCTGCAGTTCCTTGCGTGCAGATTTACACAGGATCAGAAGACGGGATACCTTGATACCGCCGCCTGTACTTCCTGCACAGGCTCCCACAAACATAAGGATAACCAGAATGGTCTTGGAAAATACCGGCCACACATTGAAATCTGTGGTAGCATATCCAGTAGTCGTAATGATGGAACCCACCTGGAAAGCAGCCTGCTGGAAAGCTCTTCCAAAGCTTGTGAACATTTCTCTTGTATTAATAGCGATAGCTACAATGGCCAAGCCAATAATCCCAAGATAGTAACGTACCTCTTCATTCTTGGCTGCCTGCATTACTTTTTTCGTCAGAAGCAGATAATAGGCATTAAAGTTGATTCCAAAAAGAATCATAAAGACTGTGATCACCACCTGATTATACGTGCTGTAGCTTGCAATACTGTCATTTTTGATACCAAAACCACCGGTACCTGCGGTACCAAAACTAAGGCACAATGTATCAAACAGAGGCATTTTTCCAATGAGAAGAAAAATGATCTCCACAATAGTCAGAATAATGTATATGGTATACAAAATCTTGGCCGTGGACTGTACCTTCGGCACCAATTTGCTGACAGACGGTCCCGGGCTCTCTGCTTTCATCAGATTCATGTGGTATCCACCGGTAAGAGGCAGCAGGCAGAGAATAAATACCAGTACTCCCATTCCGCCAATCCAGTGGGTAAAGCTTCTCCAGATCAGCATACAGTGAGACAGAGCCTCCACATCACTCAAAACACTGGCTCCAGTCGTGGTAAAACCGGAAACAGTCTCAAATATTGCATCTATAGGATGGGGAATACTTCCTGAAATAATAAAAGGAAGGGCTCCTGCAATACTGAGTACCAGCCAGCTGAGAGCAACTGTAACAGCACCCTCTTTGGCATGGAATACTTTGCTTTTTCTTTTTCTCCTGGTAAGCGGAATTCCGATTGTCAGGCAGATCAGCATCGTGATCAGAAATGCCAGACCATTTTTTTCCCGGTAAATGATTGCTGTAATTCCTGGCAAAATCATAAATGCCGCTTCAAAATTGAAGATCCAGCCAAGAATATAAGATATCATGGAATAATTCATGTCCGGACTCCTTTACTTTGCAAGTATATCGTTGATATCACGAAGGCCTCTGTTAGTGGTAACAATTACAACTCTGTCTCCAATCTCCAGGGCATCATGTCCACGAGGAATGCGGACACTGCCATCCCGGTAAAGACATCCAACAAGAAGATTCTTCTTCAGATTCAGTTCGGACAATGTCCTTCCTACAATAGGTGAATTATCACAGATCTTAAATTCCAGAGCTTCTGCCTTTCCATCCAGAATGTGATACAAGGTCTCCACATTACTTCCAATGGAATTCTGAGTTGCTCTTACATACTGCAAAATATAATCTGCAGTAATGTATTTCGGGTAAATAACACTTCCGATGTCCAGACTGTCAATAATATCGTCATAGGCAAGTCTGTTTACCTTGGCAACCAGCTTGGCATTCGAAATAGTCTTTGCGAAAAGGGAAAGGAAAATATTCTCCTCGTCCATATTGGTCAAAGTTACAAAGGACTCAGCACTTTCCAACCCCTCTTCCAGAAGAAGGGAACGGTCTGTGCCGTCACCATTAATAATCGTAGCATCTGTAAGTTCTTCGCTTAGGAACTCACAGCGGTTCTTATCTTTCTCAATTACCTTGACTTTGATCTTCATGGCAAGCAGGGCCTGGGCAAGATAATAAGAAATAGTTCCACCGCCTACGATCACGGTGTTCTTTACCTGATGGGTCTTCAAGCCAATCTTTTTAAAAAAAGCTGCTGCATTCTGCGGGGTAGCAAGAATAGAAATCACATCTCCATTCCGGATCACATTGGTACCGCCTGGAATGGTAGTATAATCTTTTCCCTCAATAGCGCAGAAAAGAATATCGCAGCGAAAGTGCTCCGTAATCTGCTGAATGCTCTTTCCATCCAGTTCAAATTCAGGCATTACTTTAAATTTCAGAAGTTCTACCTTGCCTCTGGCAAAAGTATCGATCTTTATGGCGGATGGAAAACGCAGAAGTTTTGAAATCTCCTGTGCCGCTGCCAGTTCCGGGTTGATGATCATGGTTACGCCCAGACGCTCCTTGATAAAACCGATTTCCTTACTGTAAATCGGATTACGCACACGGGCAATTGTGTGGCAGTGACCAGTCTTCTGGGCGATCAGACAGCATAGAAGGTTCATCTCATCTGATACAGTAACTGCGATAAGAATGTCTGCGTTCTCAATTCCCGCTTCCATAAGAGTATTGATACTTGCTCCATTTCCAACAACGCCCATAGCATCTACTTCATCTGTAATCTCATTAATCCTGTCCGGATTGATATCGATCAGAGTTATATCAGTATCCTCTTCCTGAAGCTGCTCTGCAAGTGTACGTCCAACTTTTCCACACCCGACAATTATAATTTGCATAAATCCTCCAAATATATAAATAATAGGAAAATGTCAGGTCACAGACAAAAAGTGAGTCTGCTCCTAACATTCTAAACACTGCTATTATAGCACTACTGTATGTTTTTGGAAATAGTCATTTTCTTACAGTAAATCTTAGAGTGTGTTTGAAGTTAACTGTGGACTTTGTTCACAAAAAGCCCGGGAAGTGCGGCGCGAAATCATGCGAATGCGTGATTTCTGTGCATCGCGAAGCGCGTTACTGTGAACGGAGTGAACAGCAACGTGTTGTTCGAACAGGTGTTTACTTTTTATTTCATATGTAGTACAATGACTTTATCTCTATAAATATACTTTTATTTCATTTTCCCGAATTTGGCTTTCGCCATTAACTTTATAAACAGGATATTTTCCCCAGAAATGGAAGGAGGCCGGTGCTTTCGCACCGGCGCGTATGAAAAAGAAAAATATTAAATTAAGAAAGACTTGGTGCTTTCTACAGTTAATAATATACGAAACAAATGTGATAAAAGTGTGAAAGACTTTTGAAAAAATCATGAAACGATTTCTGCTGTTTTTGTATAAAAAAACGAAACAATAACTCAAAATAAGGGATTTTACCAGATGAATGGACACAAATTTGAATATAAATGCGCCCGGATGCTGCGCCGAAAGGGATTTCACCATGTAGAAGTTACCAAAAAAAGTGGTGACCAGGGTGTCGACATCATTGCCTACAAACATTTTTCAAAATATGCAGTTCAATGCAAATATTATTCTTATCCAGTTGGGAATAAAGCCGTGCAAGAGGTCTATGCCGGGGGCAAATACTATGACTGCGACCGCTGCATCGTTATGACAAATGGCACTTTCACCAAGGCAGCTATCAGCGCAGCCAATAAATTAGATGTAAAGCTATGGGACAACTGCTCTATGTTAAAGAGTACAAGTCTGATTTTTGAAATAATGAGAGCAATGAATATTCTTGGAATCCTATTTGGATGTTATCTTCTAAGAAATGTTTTTCCATTTTCTTCGGATACTTATTTGCAGTATTATCGGGAATTTTCCCTGATTCTGGCTGGGCTTCTTGGCTGGCTGGGCTGGGAGAACTGGATGTTAAGTACTTTAGCTGGAGCACTGTACCTTTTCCTTGAATTTACATTTCAAGGAGCAGGCAACGTTCCTGAATTCCTGGCAGGCGGTGTAAATCTTGTATTTCTGATTCCCGCACTGATTTATTTTGTGCATGTGTATCTCTTAAAACCAAAGCCATAATAAAAAATACCATCCGTTCTTTTCACTGCACCACCAACAGTATACGTAACTATTACATTCTCTTATATAAACACATTTATATATTTTTACATAGAATAAAGGGAAAGACCTTACGGAATAAGGAAAGGATCTGTTTATGGAAAATTATCAGATGAACCGTTCGGGCTGCCGCCCTTATAATAGAACCTGCGGGATGATGAATTTCTCTCCCGCTCCACTGTCGCAAATGCGGCGAGAGACTTCTTGCAGCGAAATGAATTGTGAGTCCTCAGACTGTACCAGACCATATAAAAATTCCGGTGATTTCATACCTGTGAAGTCTTCATACAATCCGCCAATTTCCCAAACACCAAACTGCCCCTGCACTAAACCAGTTTCATCAAAAACAGATAATATGTATGAGCACCTGAAACACCTGACACCAGCAATGGCCTATGTACCATATCAGAATTTCACTTCAGCCTATGATCTTGATTATGCCTTGTCTGTGGGCACTATTTTCCCACAGCTTTGTAAACCATTCTGTGGAAAGAGAGGTATTCGAAGATGATGAGAAAGCAGCCTTCCCCAAGATGCTCTTTTTTACAGCAGATCAATGAGGTTAGTTTCGCTGTCAATGACATGCTTCTTTATCTGGATACTCACCCTGAGGATCAAAAAGCATTGCGCTATTTTTCCGATATTTCTGACCGTCGCAACCAGCTGATGGCCGAATATGCTGAGAAATACGGTCCTCTGACCATCGACAGTGCAGCTGTAAGCAGTGAAAATGCATGGAAATGGTCTCAGCAGCCATTTCCATGGGAAAAGGAAGGAGCGTGACAGTTTATGTGGAATTATGAAAAAAGATTACAGTATCCAATCAATATCAAAACGCCAAATGCGAAGCTGGCTCAGTTCATTATGAGCCAGTATGGTGGCCCGGAGTGCAGTAACCTATACTAGGACAATATTCACCTTTTAGGGTTATTTTTCAAACCGGTTGATGATGCAATATTTAATAAGAAGAAAAGCCTTTACTCTCCTGAGGGGCAACTCGCGGGATTGTAAAGGCTTTTCTTGTCTAAGGGAAATCTCATGTTCAGTTTTACTGTACCAGATTCTTTCTTATTTGTCGAGTTTTATCGTGCGAGATAGTACGACAGCATTCGACATCACAGGCTCTTCACCAGTACAGTGAAGCCTGCTGCCTTCAGCTTCTTTACCACCTTATTGGCAGCTTTCTTTGTTCTGTAGGTGCCGACCTGAACACGGTATGGGACAGAACCGGATACTTTGCGGATACTTGCTGAAAATCCTTTTTTCTTAAGCACTTTCACCATTGCATCTGCATTTTCTTTTGTTCCGTAGGCTCCAGCCTGGATGTAATACTTTGCTTTTGGTTGCGCTGGCGCAATTGTGATCGTTTTTCCCAGGATGCCCTCTGCAATCAGCTTGCCATGAGCGTCCATGCCAAGTTTTTTCGCTTTGGCATAATCGTCCTTGTTATCACAGAAGAAAGATTCTACCAGGACAGCTTTTGCCTTGGTCTTTCTGGTCCAGTACAAACCTGGACGTTCTTCAGCTCCTCTGTCATGCCAGACAGTGCCAAGCTTCGCGCTGATCCGCTGGGCTTCCGGAAGTCCATTTGCATTGTAGCAGTACGCTTCACAGCCATATGCCTCTCCATTAAAGGCATTCAGATGAAGCTGGACGGACAGATCATAGTTCTGCTTATGCTCTTCTTCAATGAAATACTTGATTTCATCATTCAGGGAATGCAGCTGACCTTCCGGAGCAATACACAAGGTTGCCTCATGACCTGCTGCCTTAAGCCATTTGCACACATAAGGTGCCAGTTCCTTGTTGTATTTATATTCGTTCACACCACCCTTGCTGGTACCATCTGCAGATGAAATGACACCGCCGCCATAATTCGCGTGTCCTACACAGATAAAATATTTCATGTTGATTCTCCTTTCAAAAAGGAGGGCGATCACTCGCCCTCGTCAATATCCTCTCCATCTTTATTGATTGCCTTGTCTGCCACTTCCAGTCCCTTGATCAGAATCTTTGGGACGTCCACTCCCATCTCCACCAGATTCTCACAAATAGACCTAATCTCATTTACTAACAGAGATGCCAGGACAAAGAAGCCAAGTAATGTGGTGATTCCCAGATCAACACCAAGCGTCTTTCCGATTTCCACGAACACTGCAGATGCCCCAAAGGCTACCGCAATCATGATCCAGTAAGCCAGTTTTTTCAGGACTCCTTTCCATCCGGCTTTGGAATTTTCCTTGTGTGTCAGTCTGGCTTTCATCCAACCTGTGATCCAGTCGGCAACATTAAATGCCAGAAATAATGCAAACAGGATCCAGTGTTCTCCAAAGATATAGCTCAATACAGCAACAGCTGCGCCAACAATGGCATTATACGTATCAATCACCTTCATAATTATGTGTTCTCCTTCTTATTATATTATTTTATGGTATAAAAATAAGACCGGTTACACGGTCTCGCCCTGGGTTCGTTCATATTAGCACCTCATTCTTTCTTAAAAATTCATAATAAAAGACACCTCTGTGGGTGCCCTTTAGCATAAATTCTTATTTTACTAAACAATATGGCAAGACATTAATAAATGCTTACATGGGAACTGGTTTACAGAGAGACTATGTTTTAAATGGAATGTCTACATATATTTTTTTTATGTCGTTTGTTGGCGATGGTTCAATTGTGAGTACTTTTTTTGCCGTAATAACAACCGGTAACAATGCCAGTAAAACTGGAAAAATATTGTGGGTTGGAAATTCTGCTGAAAATTATGTAAGCCTAACAGATGGTGTTACATTGCATTTACATATTACATCAAGTATTTGGATGCAATGCGCTCTTGCAAAAGTATAATTTTTAAGATTTATTTATTCTGCCACTTTCGGATAAGATGATCATCTTATCCGATTCTTTTACAAGAAACCCAAACACCACTTGATTTGTATGCTAAGGTAATCTGTGTTGAATTAGCACAAAGTAAACAAGCATCAGACCCTCCACTACTTGGTAAAAATATTCCAAAAGACCATGATGGAATTTTTTCACCTGTACTACCAACATCAATTCCGGAACCACCTATCGATATTAATTTAACTTTATTTCCATCAGGCAATTGCGCAATGTTTTCTGTCTTTTGCGATAATGAGTTGCCATATAAATAGTTAATGGCTCCAATGATTGTCTTATTATCAGTCTCAAGTTTACTAATTACCGCGGTCGCCATCTTATCCACCATGTAATTCCAGATCTTACTCAATGGGCTCCTTTTGTTCTTGCCGTCTGTGGAGTCGCGGAGCATTATCTCATCTTTATCCGTTAATGCTGCGTTTTTTTCGGTGTAGTTGTTCCAATTGTTATTTGCCATAGTCTTATACCTCCGTTGAAATATGTTGTTTGATAAGTTGTTTCAATTCTTCTAGCTCCGCTTTCACGAAATCAAGCTCAGATTGTAATTCTTTGACTTTCTCATGCTCGTTCTTCAACATGGCGAACATACAGGGAATCATAATACGGTAGTTCCAGTTCTCAGCACGTCCTTTTTCGTCATGGTCAACGACAATCGGGAACCTGCGGTCAATATCCTCTGCAATGAACATTGGCATTTCTTTTCCACACCGTTCGTCTTGCTCCATAAGATATCCATCTTTGTACTTCGCCCAGATTACTTTGATTCTATAAAGTTCTTCCAGTTCATCTTCTTTTACGGTTTTCCCGAGAATTTTATAACGCATAGAGGATGATGCAATTGTTCCAACATCTCCATTGCTATTCTTTCCTAAGTTACTACCAGTTATAAGCTTAGGCATTTCTGGCACATTGAGAGTCAAAGAGCTGCTTCCAGTCGTCTCCACTTTCATTCTAGATACAGTTTTTAAAAGAAGACCAGCTTGTTTGCTCTCCAAAACAGTCCAATATCCATCAGAGTATTGCGCGGATAAATCAAGAAGTCCATGAACAAGAGAAGAATCGTAACCAGCTGTAGCTACAGACTCATTTATCTGGAACCACTCTTTCCCCTTGAAGTTTTTAAACCCAACCGAGTTATCTATTTGAGTTATTATATTTCCATTCGCGTCGTACACCTCAAAGGTGCCATATCCATTATTCGGACCGCCAAGCTTCAACGTTCCGCCTTTTGCATAGGTGAATGAAAAATATAACTGATTACCCTCTTTATAAACTCCTTTTATGAAACCATTATTTGTAAGAAGATTAAATATTTCTTCGTGGGTAAGTGCGTCCACATCTATCACTACAGGGACAGATTGCATATCCAGCTGATTTGTAGTTCCATCTGCTGCATACAGGATAAATCTAACAGACACAATGCTTCTATCCAGTGAGCTAACAGTATAACTTTTACTCGGCTCATTTACAGTTGAAACCAATGCGTTTGTAAATGTAGAGCCATCCGTGGAAGTCTGCACATACCATCTACCAGAATATGCTGTTCTTGCAGCACTGTCACCATCTCGATAATAAGCTTTTGCCGTAATTGTACTTGGTACAACCTTGTCATTCTGACCTCGTTTTAGGATATTAGATGAAAGCTCGATAAAATATGTCCTGCCAGGTACACCCTGTTCTCCTTTTTCTCCCTGTTCACCCTTTATCTTTGTCCATCTATATTTTGTCGGGTCGATGGAATCATCCGGCGTGTCGTAATCAGTATATTGGCCAATATACTGCTTTCCGGCACTGACAACTACATCAAAGCCAGTTTTTCCGTCAGCACTATTCGCATAAGCTATGTGGAAATATGGCGTCTTTCCGTCCACACCTGCTTTTCCAGGGATACCTTGTGCGCCATTCGCGCCTTTTACAAGTGTCCACGCGTAATCATCTGGATTAGTACTATCTTGCTCGGTAAAATCCGCATACATACCGATATACTCACGATTACTGTCCGACACAGAGAAATCTGTTTTTCCATCCGCAGAATTCGCATAGGCAATGTGTGTATAACTTGTTTTTCCATCTTTTCCGTCTGCTCCATCCTTGCCATCAGAACCGTTTTCCCCATCAGCGCCTTTGTATCGGGTCCATGTATAATCAGCCGGATCATCACTTTCCGTTGGCGTTTCCTTATTATTTGCAATTCCGATATACGCAACATATTCTGGCTCTAGATAGATTGGATTTCCTACAGTATCACATATTGTATTCCCATCTGTATCAATCCATGGAACGGTATCTGGGCTATCCGACATATCTTCGCCGTTTGGCATTGAGGCATATTTCATCCATGTATAAGATGGTTTTCCACTTTCACCTTTTGGACCCTGTACACCTTGATCTCCTTTAAATTGCGCCCATGTGTACCTTTTTGGATCCGTACTATCATTTATTTCAAAGTCCGTATATGTACCAATATACACATCTGGGGTTTTAGTAAGTTGCGAAGATGTAGGATTTTTGACAGGAGCGTATTTGATATGCAGATACGGAGTCCGCCCATCTGTTCCTGGTGCCCCAGCAATTCCCTGTTCTCCTTTTGGACCTTGTGGACCGGTTTCCCCCTTTTCTCCTTGTGGTCCCGGTATGCCTTGATCTCCTTTTGGCCCCTGGAGACCGTCCAGTCCCTTATTTCCTTGGGGACCGGCATACAGTTTCGTCAGGACAAATCTTTTTGTCACAGCCAGCACTTGCAGATATACTGCCTGGATTTCAACCCATCCGTTATCTACTGTCAGTCCGGTTACGGTGAATGTCTTGGATGCATTGTTCCAGACACCAGTGACACCTTCTGACTTTGTAACCATATAAGTACAATCTGCCGTAATATCTTTTGAACCATACATTACTGTCGGTTTTGTAGTAATCCCAGATGGAAATGTACTGTAATTGCCATCTGAGTCAACGGAAATTGCCTGGTACTCATTACTCAGTTGCAGAGTCATATTTTTAGCTGCAGCTATGTTGTTATCCATTCCCTTAAGCTTGTCAGCTAAAGAAGTATCTCCTAGGTAAAAACGATTGCTGTTGATTGATACCTCCCCGGTATCTGCATTTACTTCAAAAGTGGTGTTTCCGTCATTGTCCTGGGCTTTCAGACCTCTTGTGTTGATCCATTCTGCCTGAATACCAATGGCATACAGGATATTAAGTACTGCATCCCCATTGGAATCAAAACCGGCTTTCCAGGTCTCCCCTCCATCTGTGGAAAGGAAAAATCCGTCAACCCCATTTTTGTAAATAACCTGTGATTCTTCCAGAGTAGGCTTATCATGACGGTAGGAAATCACGGAGCCATCGTCCTGTTCTTCATCCGTATAATAAAAGCCAAGGGTATTGGCTGCCAGTTCATTCATCTGCTTCAGTTTGATATCATAAGCAGTCATCTTCTGACGAGCATCCTCTTTTACCTGCTCTACCAGAACTTTGTTTTCATCCGGATATTCTGCTCCCTGGGACTCCATGCTCTTTGCTTTGCAAGAAAAATTGGTAGAATCCGCGAACAGAAATTCAATGTCAGTTGCATAGGACCGGTACACATTTCCACGGTAATCTTCGAACTGGACTGCATCACCAAAAGTTGCGTATCCGATTGGTACACTACTTAAAGAAAACGGAAGGATCTGGAAACCA
>ENA-OOZX01001632-OOZX01001632.1-human-gut-metagenome-genome-assembly--contig:-NODE-1632-length-13622-cov-3.891280_pt1 | contig 13622 bp, 13 predicted proteins | sample MGYA00241048_ERZ501412 | MGnify/ENA primary metagenome ERZ501412 (study PRJEB25962, sample SAMEA2042518) | human gut metagenome | biome: human gut; feature: human-associated habitat; material: faeces... | reverse complement strand
CTTTGCCGGCTGTTCCCGCCGCTGTTCGCGTTCCGTCATGATCTGCGACTCCTTCCTTTTCGTCATGGGTGACCGCATCGTTTGCCGCATGGCTCGATGGCCCTCCGGCCTACCGTTTCTCCGCCGTATGAGATCGAGGATCGCCGCCCGCCATCAACGTTTCGACACGTGCCGGCCAGGCGTCGGCCACCTTCGTGGTCCATTCCCCTCCCCGGTCCGTGTCCATCAGCCGATGCATAGCCTGCAGCGTGGCGACCGTGGTGGCGACGTCCTGCGGGCTGATGCCGGACAGCACGCCACGCAGATGCTCATGGAACTGGTGCACGTACAGTTCGCGGATTTCCTCGGCGGCTTCGGTCAGGCTCAACGTCACCGCACGGCCGTCGGCTTCGGATGCGTGCTTGACCACAAGGCCTTTGACCACCAGTTCGTTGACAAGCTTCGTGATGCTTGGTGCGGTTACTCCCAGAAAGGCGCTGATGCCGCTGACCCGTGCGGCGGGAGCCGGGGATCCGGCACGATGATTGAGATTCCAGATGGCGTCGATGACATGCACGTGACGAGGCTTCATGTTTTTCGGCAGTTCCGGCAACGCTTCGGTGATGCGTTTCGCCATCCAGCACACGTCGATCAGATCACGCACGTCGTCCAGGGACAGTTGTCGTTGCCCGCTTCGCGATTCCACCATGGCACCCTATTCGTTACTAATAGTCATTACTAAAGGTAAGTATATGGGTGCTCCGGACAACGGGATCGCAGCCTTGGCCCATCAGTCTTCAAGGCATGTTTTCACAACCCGACGCCAACAAGTCCGGGCGCGCACCCACTGGATGCATGCCCGGACTCCACGGAAATCCCAATGGCCTTTGCGCTACACGCGACGGGCGGCGAGCTCCCCGCCCACCCGGTCGACGCGCTTGTCGAGGTCGTAGAAGAAGAGCAGCGCGGCCATAACCACGACCATGGCGACCGGCACCCACACGAAGGTGTTGACCATGGCGGAGACGGTGGCATCGGACCGCACGGCGAGCGAGCCGTCATATCCGCTGGCACCGAGTATCCACGCGATGGCGGCCGAGGAAACGCCCATGGCCACCTTCATGGAGAAGCTGGACGAGCTGAACACGATGCCATCGGACCGCACGCCGCTGCGCCATTCGCCATATTCCACCACGTCGCCGCTCATGGCGTTGAGCGCGGCGTTCATCGGGATGATGCCGACCATGCGCACGATGATGGAGACGAAGAACACCCACAGGTTGCTCGGATCGACGAACACCAGCAGACTGCCGACGGCGACGAGCACCAGGCCGGCCATCGAGGCGTTGCGTTTGCCGAACCGGGCCACGAGCGGTCCGGCGAACGGCAGGCCGATGACCATGGGGATCACTGTCGCCAGACCGATCACGGCGATCAGATTGGAGTTGCCGAGCACGTACTTGGCGATGTAGGCGGCCATGCCGTTGTAGGTCGTTGAGCCCCAGCGTGAGCCACCAGTACTTGTTGCGCGCAAGCGCCTTGAAATGGTCGCCGACGGGAATTCTGCCGGCGCGCCCATCCACGCCATCGCCCGGTTTCATGGACGCGATCTCATGCGTATTCGCGAAGGTGAACCAGTAGCCGAACGGGATCATCACGGCGATCGCCCCGAAGAAGACGCTCCAGCCGAGGGACGAACCGCCGAGGAACTCACTCCCGACACCGGTAAACCGGTAAGCAAACTGAATCTTGGACGCTTCGGCGCGGGCTTCATCTTCTTCTGCATCGTCTTCATGATGTCCGGCACCATCGGATCCACCGTGCTGCTCCCAGCCCGCTTCAACACGCTCGGCATCGGTCAGGGCGAAACGATCCTCGGCACGATGAACTCCATCGGCATCATCTTCGCCCTGATCTCCAACGTCATCTTCTGCTCGCTGTCCGACGCCTCCCACAGCCGTTTCGGCAAGCGCACGCCATGGATCATCATCGGCGGACCGATCGCCGGCATCGGATTCTACCTGGCCTCCATCTCCCCGACGCTGCCGACCATCGTCGCCTCCTGGTCACTGCTGCAGATCAGCCTGAACTGCATGATCGCGCCATGCGTGGCGATCCTGTCCGACCGCGTTCCGCAGAAATACCGCGGCTCCATGTCCGCATTCTACGGCGCGGGCCAGATCGTCGGCCAGTCCATGGGCACCATCATCGGCTCCGCCTTCATCGATGCTCCGAAGACCGGCTTCATGATCGACACCATCTGCTGGTGCCTGTGCGGCATCGGCACCGTGCTCCTGCTCCCGCGCGAACTGTCCGCGGCCACGGCCGACGCCGAGAGATTCGACATCAGGCAGATCGCCATGCAGTTCCGCCCGCCGACCAAGGGCGCGCGCGATTTCTATCTGGCGCTCGTCGGACGTCTGATGCTCATCTTCGGTTACAACATGATCGTCGGCTACCAGCTGTATGTGTGCATGAAGTACATCGGACAGGACGCCAAGACCGCGGCCTCCACCGTGTCCACCATGGCCGTGATCACCATGGTCGTCCCCCTCGTCGTACCCCTGGTCTCCGGCCCGATCTCCGACAGGATCGGCAAGCGCAAGCTACCGGTGTTCGTCTCCTCCACCATCATCGCCATCGGCATCGCCGTGCCGTGGGTGCTCAAGTCCCAGTTCTCCATGTTCGTCTACGCGGCGCTCATGGGCCTCGGATACGGCATCTACATGGTGGTCGATCAGGCGCTGAACGTCGACGTGCTACCGAACCCGAACGAGGCCGGCAAGGCTCTCGGCATCCTCTTCTGTGGTCTCAGCACCGTAGTAAATGCTAATCACCTCAGAATCCTCGTCTACCATAGCTGCCACCATCTCTTTGGCAACATTCTCACGTCCCTTGCCTACTGCAAGAATTCCGTGATCACCGATTCCCATAATATCACCCTCGTGGATTTCTTTCTCATCCAGTCTGGTGTCGCGGACTGCGTATGTTACCTGTCCGGTCTTCACCATGGATACAGCCTCCATCATGGCTTCCAGATTCTCTTCTCCGTTCATTTCCGGCTGGAAGCTGATCAGAGCTGTGATTCCCTGCGGAATCGTCTTGGTAGGAACTACCACGATCTCTTTGTCCTCGGTAAGGTCTCTCGCCTGGTTTGCAGCAAGTACAATATTCTTATTATTCGGGAAAATATAAATAGTATCTGCATTTACTTCAGCGATGGCATTGAGCATGTCCTCTGTACTTGGGTTCATGGTCTGACCGCCCTCGATGATATAATCTACATTCAGCTCTTTAAACAGGGTGGAGAGTCCTTCTCCGACGGAAACACTGATAAATCCGTATTTCTTATGCTCTTTGGCAGCTTTCGCAGCAGCTTCCTTCTTCTCCTGTTCTTCCTGCTCCCTGGCAAGCTTCTCAGCATCCTTGATCAGCTTCTCCTGGTGTTCCTCACGCATGTTGTCAATCTTCATGCGGGAAAGTGCACCGTAGGTAAGCGCTTTCTCAAATGCCTGGCCAGGATGATTGGTGTGTACATGTACCTTCACGATTTCATCATCTGCTACCAGTACAATGGAATCACCAATTGATGTAAGGAACTCCTTGAAGCTGTGAAGCTCCTCATCCGGAAGAGGCTTATTCAAAAGAATGATGAACTCTGTGCAATATCCAAATTTGATATCTGCTTCTGCCTGCTGGGAGATCCTGGTCACTGCCGGACCGGAAGATACTTTCTCAAATGCAGAATAGTCGATTTCTTTTCCAAGATAACCATCAAATGCACCGCGGAAAACTTCCAGAAGTCCCTGTCCGCCTGAGTCTACTACACCTGCTTCTTTCAGGACAGGAAGCATTTCCGGTGTGCGGGCAAGTGTCTTCTCAGCATGCTCGAAAATGGCACGGAAAAAAAGCTCCAGATTCGCAGATTCCTCTGCAATCTCAGCAGCCTTTACTGCTGCCTCGCGTGCTACTGTAAGAATGGTACCTTCCTTCGGCTTCATAACTGCTTTGTATGCAGTCTCTACAGCCTTCTCCATAGCAGCTGCGATCACAACTGCATCCATTTCTTTATGTCCCTTTGTTCCCTTGGTAAAACCTCTGAGAAGCTGGGAAAGAATAACGCCTGAGTTACCTCTGGCTCCACGCAAGGAACCGGACGAAATAGCCTTGGCGAGTGTCTCCATATCAGGATCTGTAAGACTGCTCACCTCTGATGCAGCTGACATGATAGTCATTGTCATATTCGTACCGGTATCTCCATCCGGAACCGGGAATACATTCAGCTCGTTGATCCATTCTTTCTTCGCTTCCAGATTCTTGGCTCCTGCCAGAAACATTCTGGAAAGTATCTTGGCGTCTATGGTCTGTCTATCCACCACAAGTTTCCTCCTCTAATCCTAATCTATTGCACGAACACCTTCTACGTAAATGTTGATCTTCTCAATCTCCATTCCTGTAAAAGCCTCGACTTTATATTTCACATTGTTTACAAGATTATCTGCAATAGTGCTGATATTCACACCATACGCCACAATTACATGAAAATCAAGGCGAATCTTATTATCTTCTGTGATCTTAACATTTATACCATGCTGTAAGGAATCTCTCCTGAGCAGCTTTACAAGGCCGTCCTTCATGCTGACAGCGGCCATACCGATAATACCAAAACATTCTACTGCAACGCTTCCTGCATAAGTCGCGATTACATCCGTATCAATAATGATCTGGCCAAGGCCGGAATCTATACGTCCCTTCATATGGTTTACCTCCATTAATTTGATTTTCAAAATGTATATACCATATTATACCCTTTTTTCTTCCATAACACAATGTCCAATTTTAGCACGCATCCACGCAAATAGCAAATTTATTTTAAATTGTTTTAAAATTTTCCTTTTTTTGCTTGCAAAATGTTTTTCCATCTGTTAGAATATGAACTGTTGAAAAAAAGCGTCAAGGAGGTGCTATCATGGCTAAATGCGCAATTTGTGAAAAAGGTGCTCATTTCGGAAATAATGTGAGTCATTCCCATAGAAGATCCAATAAGATGTGGAAATCAAACGTGAAATCCGTTAAGGTTAAAACTGAAGGCGGAGCTAAGAAAATGTACGTATGTACTTCCTGCTTAAGATCCGGAAACGTTGAAAGAGCCTAAGAAACACCTGCCCTCACAGTTTTGTGGGGGCTATTTTTTTGTTTCCCGAATAAGCATTTTCTAAGTGTGTTTGAAAATCATTCCCGCAAAGTGTGGCGCACATTTTGCAGAAAGCCTTTTTTCAACAAACTCCAGAGCAACTTCTCCCAGACAGATATTATTTTAATAAATGGATAGTTACATAAAATGTAAATGGGTATGAAAGGATTCGCTGATAATCTTTTCATACCCATTTTATTTACAAAATAAATGATAGCCACACAGCATACACAAAGCTGCTGCAATCAGAAGTGCGGTGGTCTCGGAGACAAGCAAGCCGATCACCATTCCAAGTCCGATGAAAAACAACATAAAACCAAGAGCTTTTTCCATAATTCATACAGCCTTGCCTCTTTGGTTTAGTATATTTTATGCTAAAATGCCACATCTGAACACATTAACTTCTAAAATAACCGCCTGCAGCTTTTATAATCAGTTACTCGATCAGACACGATCTAGTTCTCTTCAGAATCTACAGTTTCATCCGCGCTGTTATCTCCGCCAGGTGCAAAGCGGTTTACAAAGTCAGGAACCATATCCAGAACTTTAGTAAGACCATCCTGGTTCTTTACGTTTACAAGCTTGGTGGTACCATTCTGGATTACCAGAACTGCGCATGGGGTCATCTTTCCGGCGAGACCTCCGCCGCCATTGTTCTTTTTATCACCTGCAAATGCACCAGCGCCTACACCAAAGGATACATCCACCAGGGGAAGTATAATGGTGTCTCCTACATGGATCGCATCTCCTACCACTGTCTTCGCAGATACAAATCCATCCATTCCCTTAAACAGGGAGCTTACGGTTTCTTTAAAGTTGTTTTCGTTTTCCATTTCTAGTCCTCCTTATGCTTCCATCGGTTGATAACGTATTTTATATTTTTATTGAAGTAAATCTCTATTGCTGCCTTGATAAGCACAATGCCATAAATACGACCTTTCAGAAATACATTTCCAGTCAGCTGGTTCTCTCCATCAAAAAGCGGATTCACATGAATCCTGTTCTTGTGAAATGGAAAGGTCATACCAAGCACTGCCAGAACTGTCCCGGTAATGGCCGGATCATCGCATCCAAAAGTAACATCACCTTCCAATTTCGTTGGAAGTACATGATGGAGCAGACCTTTTACATCTTTCCATATAAGAGAAATTGCAGCCTTGGTCCGTTCATTGGTAAGAAATTCTTTCCACCAGCCAAGCTTATCTGTGATTCCTGAAATTGTTTTCTTTATATTTTTAATTTTCTCAATTATACCTTTAATTATTGAAATAACCTTATTCCACAGATTACCCGGGAATCGGATTATTTTGCTTAGTATTTCCCAAATACGCGTAATTAAGCCGGACTTTGAAGCAGATTTGATATTTTCTTCCTGCTTCTCTGCTGATGGCTTCCCTGTCTGCGGTTCTGCTGTATTATTTTCCAACAGCACCGCCTCAGTTTTTGGTGCATGATCTTGAAAATTCTCTGCTGCATGTGCTTCAGGCTGAGATGCTTTCTTCTCAGTTTCTATGCGAGACTCTGCCATCTGCTGAGTTTTCTCTTCAGCAACAGCATTACTCACATTCGACTCTTCACCAGAAGCTTCTTTTACATCTGGCTTTTTTGTTCTGTTCTCCTGAGATATTCCCTTCGTTTGCGCAGATTTCTTTTTCCTCTTCTTTGCCTTACTCCTGGAGGTTTGGCTGACGGAGTTCTTTCTTCTGCCGCCTTTTAGCTTCTTAAGCCAGCCTTTTATAGTTTCTAATGAAACTCCAAAAAACAGGACCACCAGCTTTCCTTCTCCATTATGAAAGCAAAACCTGACGCCTATGACGTGGAACAGCCAGGTAATTCTGGCTTCCAGTTCTGTCTCCTTGAAGCTGCCGGTCTCCTTCACAGCCCTCGCCTGGTAGCGTACCGGGCAGAACAACAGAAGAAGCACTGCCAGAAGCGCAAGTCCCAGCAGGATTCCCAGTATGATCAATATAAACTTTATGAGGATCCACAGTATATGTAACATGCGCTCACCTGTTCTTAAAATATTCTTTTACCTGAAATGCACCTGTCTCCCCGTAAATATTCTTCACAATATCTACTGCCAGATCAATGGCTTCGTCTTTTCCCTTCGCCATACCAACAATCTCAGGACATCTGGCATAATAGCTCTTCTGGATCAGCATGTAGGACGGTACAATTTCAAGAAGATTTCCCGGATTCTCAGACAATGTGACCAGATAAACACCAAAAGCCACCCTGCCTGCGTCAATCCTCCTCCGTGCTTTTGCCGCGTCTTTGATTCCTTCTCCCACATAATAGTCTTCTCGCCATTTCAGCATATTCGGCACAACTCTCCTTTGTTATTACTGCTTGACATACACCTTTTGTTATATTAATGATTCCCTTCTCTGGAAATTTTAAACATTTTGCAACTATTCCGCAAAGCATTTCTTGTGAACCTCGTTCACAGAACGAACCTGTCAGATGCTAGAGCGTGTTTGAAAAATCATTCCCTAAAGCGTGTTTGAAAAAGGCTTTCTGCAAGATGTGCGTCACAATTTGTGGGAGATTTTGTCCGGATGAGGGCGCCGTAGCGGGCTACGGCAACCGAATTCGGGCAAAATATACCGCAAAGTGGGGCGTGCAGATTGCGGGAATGCTTTTTCAAACAGGCTCTAGCAACATTATCATATAATAAAGGCTGCGTAAATCAGCTACGCAGCCTTTATTCTCCCCATGAATCAGAAATATTTCTGCTGCCTGTCCCATAATCCGGCACTTCGCAGTTCCAGATATTCCTGGTACGCCTTCTCAACGATCTGCTTCTCGTTTGCAAAACGAAGCAGATGGTAAATCTCGTGAAACTTGTAATACCCGGAGTCCACGAAAAATTCCTCTCTTTGAGGCTTGCTATGATAATTATCCGCCGTCATAAGATACCAGTGTACCTCTTTATTGACCATGTCTTCCGGCACTGTGAAATTGTACTGGCTCTTGCCTACATACTTCACAATGGAAGCTCTGACATCAGCTTCCTCCTTCACTTCCCGCAATGCGGTCTGCTCATGAGTCTCTCCTGGCTCTACGGTTCCTTTCGGTAAAACCCAGCCTTCGTAACGGTTTTTGTAAGATTTATATAGTGCAAGAATCTTACCTCGATGAATTACCACACCGCCACAGCTCGTTGCTTCTATCATGCTGCAATCCTCCTGTAATGCGTGTGTTTTCTAAACTGTATATAGTATACCTCTTTTTCAGAAAACTGGCAACAGGGAATATCATATAGATTGCTGTTAGCTGGCGTGATAAGCATCAAAAATCTGTCCTGCAATCGGAACTGCTGCCTCACTGCCGGAGCCGCCATTCTCCACGATCACGGCAACCACCAGATCCGGATCATCCACATTGGAATAGCCGATAAACCAGGAATGGCTGTGTCCTTCCTCGTCAAACTCTGCGGAACCAGTCTTACCTGCTACTGTATAGCTTCTGCCGGAAAGTGCGGAAGCTGTACCGGAATCAACCACCTGTTTCATTAATTTGCCAAGAAGATTGGCCTCATTGGAACTCATCAGCCGTTTATAAGCTACCGGTTCTGTCTTTTTTACTGAATCGCCATTGTCATTTACCACCTCGTCAATAAGATAAGGTTTCATCAGAACACCGTCATTTGCAATGGCACAGGTGATCAATGCCATATGCATAGGAGACACAAGAGTATTGCCTTGTCCAATGGCAGTCTGCATGATCAGAGGCGTTACGGAATCTGCATCAAGGGAAAAGCTGCTGGTTCTGTAGGAGTTCAGAGGCAGACTCTTGTTAAACAGAAGATCCTCCGCAGTCTCGCGAAGAGACGCACCCCCAAGACCAACTCCAATATCTGCAAATGCACAGTTACAGGAATTTGCAAATGCAGAATAGAAATTCTCCTGCCCGTGAACCGTATTGTGATAACAGTGGATTGTGTGATCCTGCAAGGTGATACTTCCCTCACAGAGATAATTGTATCCCTCAAATGTTCCCTTTTTGCGGAAATAATCAAGTGCAGTCACAACCTTAAAGGTAGAACCTGGCGGATATGCACCATTTGTGGCTCTGTTCAGAAGACTGCTGTCATTCTCGTCGTTTACCAGATAGTCCCAATTATCCCCAATGGTATTGGGATCAAAATCAGGCTTGCTCACTTCTACAAGCCTTTTTCCGGTAGATGGTTCCATTACCACAACAGCCCCTCTTCTGTCACCCAATGCATTGTAGGCAATACTCTGAAGATTGGCATTCAGGGTAGATACAACCGTATCTCCGGTATTCTTCTCATTAAGGAACTGATTCTTCATCTGAGTCAGAAAAAAGGAATGGGAAGTCAGAAGGGTAAAGTTCGCCTCTGATTCCAGACCGCTTTTTCCATTGGTATCATAACCCACAACATGGGAGAACATATTGGAATATGGATAATTACGTGTCTCAGTTCCATCCTCACTTACATTGGTCTGCGCCAAAATCTGTCCGTCAGAAGACAGGATCTTACCTCGTACTACACGGTCGGAAAAGGAATCCTGTCTGGTATTGTAAGGGCTGTTAATAAAATCATCACTTTTAAAGCCATCGAAATAAATCAGATACCCGATCATACTGATAAAAATAATCCCAAAGAAGATGGAAACAAAGGTATATTCTTTATTTCTGGCTTTGCGCTTTTTAGTAATCTCTTTCTTCCGCTGCCTCAACAGCTCTCTGTCTCGCTCTCTTTGCTGCCTCTCGTCGATGTCTCTCAATTTCTTCGTCCTCGTCCTCTCTATAAATATACAAGCCCTGGATAATAGCGATCATCAAAATCATACACATAATGGAACTTCCTCCATAGCTGACCAGAGGAAGAGTCACACCTGTCATAGGTATGAATTTGGTAGCACCTCCAATGGTAAGGAACACCTGAAACGCATATTCCGCACCAAGACCAATGGCGATCAGTTTATAAAATGGATTCTTGATCTGCAGGGCAATCTCCACGATAGTAAGGAAAAAGCTCATACACACAAAGATCAGGCAGATGGCAAAAATCCCGCCAAGCTCCTCGCAGATCGCACTGAAAATAAAGTCGTTTTTTACAACCGGAATTTTCTCCGGAGAGCCCTGGCAAAGTCCCATTCCAAACCATCCGCCTGTACCAATGGCAAACAGGGACTGTACAATCTGGTATCCTTCATTCTGATAAACTGCCATAGGATCTTTCCACGCACTGACACGCTGCCTTACATGACCAAACAGGTGATATGCCACTACAGCGCCTGCTGTACCGCCTGCAATTCCAATGCAAAGGTATGCCGGCTTCCTGGTTGATACATAGATCAGCACCAGATAAGCTGCAAAAAAGATTACAGCGCTTCCAAGATCTCTTGAAAGCACCAGGATTCCCACATGGAGACCTGCCACAACAGTAGCCAGCACAACTTTCTTAAAAGTTACCTCTCTTGCCAGAAGGGATGCCATAAAGAACACAAAGGTGAGCTTGATCACCTCGGAAGGCTGGATTCCCATCAGAGAAAGCTTGGCGCCGTAGCTTGTCTGTGCCAGAACAAGAACTGCTCCAAGAAGAACAATCCCAAGCCCTGCATACACCCAGGTAAGATCCTTGAGAAATTTCATCTTGCGGATCATAACCGGGATCACCAGCGCCACTGCACTTCCGCACGCAACGATCAAAAGCTGCTTATTGGCAGAGGCAATATCCAGCCTGCACAGCATTATAAATCCAACGCTTAAAAGCATGCACATATTATTTAAAAGCAGCATAGACGCATTTTTATAAATTCTGCGGTATAAAATAAGGATCGCAGCAAAATATATCATCATTTCTGCATAAAAGATGACAACCTTAAAATCAAATGTTTTCAGAAAAATCACAACAAATGCGGTAAAATCCAGAAAAAAGGTTAAAGTGATCTGACTTCTTAAAAGTCCTTTCCTGTCTGAAGCGTGTTTCCCCACAACAAGGTAGTAGCACAAAACTGTGTACACGATCATCAGTGTCAGGATCACATATTTGGATAATTCAACAACAATATTAATCATACGCCTTTACTCGGCTCCTCTTTTAAAATGACCTTTTGTAAACTCATATTCGTGAGATACCTGGCTGCCATGATATGCAGCCACAAAGTCTTCCACGATCCGTTCTGTTTCTTCCCTGCTTTCTATGGTAAAAGCCAGTCTTACAGATGAAACACCAAGCTCTTTCACCCTGTCAGCTTCCTTCAAAAGACCGTATGGCAGACTGTTATAGATGATATTATAACACGACTCTGCCGCCTTTGTATTTCCCATTTTCCATGGACGACAATAACAGACTACAGGAAATTCCTTGTCATAACGGTCTTTCAGAACAAGCCTCTCCTCCTGTCCATTGCAGCCGAAAGTATTCTTTCGTACACACTGGGCGCTGTGCATAAGAGGCAGACGGCCGTAGACAATCATCTCGCTGCCTGCATTTTCTCTGTGGCGAAGTTCCTTCTCATTCAGCTCCAGGGGAACTGTATTTCGAAGGATTCCCTGATCTTTCCAGAAACGGATGGCTTCATCATTCCAGGTATACAGGGAGTGATCCAGCACACACTTGTCTGCCAGTCCCATCTGTGCCAGTGCACTGTAGGACTCCAGATTCCGCACAAGAAATCCGCTCAGCCCTGCTTCCAGCCACTTTTTCACCTGCTCCATATAGCCTTCCGGTGGATTTTCTCTTGTAATATGAGGAAGAGAAAGGTACATTTCCTTTCCATTATCAAGACCTGTCTGCAAATGTTTCTCCATTAATGCGTAAGGAAGATAAATACCCTGGATTCCGTCTTTTTGGCAGAGGACTTCAGAAGCATCCTCGTTTTCACAGGACACGTAAACCGGAATGTATTCCTCTTTTTTGCGGGGAACATTATCACAGGCCGCAATCGCACTGATTTTTGCCGGCGTCTCCTCCGCAATTCTCTTAACCCGCTCGTCTCCCACATTTCGCCTGTATTTTCGTAAAAGCTTCTCCTTCAGATTCTCTAATGCCTGATGCCGCGCCTCATTTAAAGTCTTCATGGGAACAAAAACGGAATCCTCCATATAAATTTCCAGTTTTTCCCATATAAATGAGGTGTTTCCCAGCTTGTCCATCTGCTGACGCACCCGCTCTTCCGTTACCGGCTGGCTCTTTGCGTATTGTACTTCTCCAACACATTCATATGCATCTTCCCCCTGACAGGAAACATGAAGAAGAACCGGAGAACCGGGGACAAGGTGAAGTTCGCCTGTAATTTTCTCTTTCAGCTGCTTCGTTTCCAGAAAAACTTCCCCCGTTTTTTTCTCATTTGTAAATGCCATCATCTGAGGACCATTTCCCATCTGATAGTAGCCTGTACAGGAACCGCCTCTATTAAACAGATCCAGAAGATATTTTTTATCTTTTTCTGTCACATGATAATTCGCAGGTCCTTTTTCAAAAAGAAAATCCAGATATTTCCGATACATACCGGTAACGCCAGCAGTGTAAGCCGGCTGCTTCATTCTGCCCTCTATTTTCAGAGAGGTAACTCCCGCTTCTATAATTTCAGGTAAAATTTCAATGGTACAGATATCTTTCAGGCTTAACGGGCAGAATTCTCCTTTTCCATACTCTTTTGCCCTGAAATTCTTCACCTGGTATGGCAGACGGCAAGGCTGGGCACAACGACCTCTGTTTCCGCTTCTGCCTCCCAAAAGACTGCTCATCAGACATTGTCCTGAATAGCTGTAGCAAAGTGCTCCATGGACAAAAGCCTCTATCTCAATTGGGCAGGCTTCATGCATACGGGAAAGTTCCTGAAGGGAAAGTTCTCTTGCAGCTACCACCCGGGTCGCCCCCTGATCTGCCAGGAATTTCATTCCTTCCGGACCAGTTACAGTCATCTGCGTGCTGGCATGAAGGTGAAGTTTCGGAAATTCTTTTTTCAAAAGGGAAAATACTCCCATATCCTGAACGATCACTGCATCCATGCCTGCATTGTAGTATGGTTCCAGATAGGAAACCAGTTCTTCTTTTAATTCTCTATTTTTTAACAGGGTATTGACCGTAAGATACAGCTTCTTACCATGAATATGCGCCACATCAATGGCGCGAAGAAGCTCTTCTTCGTTAAAATTCTGGGCATATGCTCTGGCTCCGAACATTGCACCGCCTACGTACACAGCGTCCGCACCTGCTCCAAGTGCAGCTTCAAAGCCTTCGTAGGAACCGGCAGGAGCCAGCAATTCTATGTTATTAGGATTCAAAGTTTGTCCTCCAATTTTTATGAGAATTTAAGGTTTCTTCAATGAAAACAGCCTCCACAATTCACAGCTTTTTCCTTTATATATAGCAGGCCTAAATCTGCAAATTGCGAAAACGTTTTTTACACACTTTGATAAAGGAAAAGAGGAATCACCTAAGCAATCCCTCCTGCTATTATTTCAGCAT
>ENA-OOZX01001622-OOZX01001622.1-human-gut-metagenome-genome-assembly--contig:-NODE-1622-length-13657-cov-3.253419_pt1 | contig 13657 bp, 10 predicted proteins | sample MGYA00241048_ERZ501412 | MGnify/ENA primary metagenome ERZ501412 (study PRJEB25962, sample SAMEA2042518) | human gut metagenome | biome: human gut; feature: human-associated habitat; material: faeces... | reverse complement strand
ATCTCACTCTTGGCATAAGGAACGCCGGTCACGTCCTGGCCGCCGACGAGAATACGTCCGGCTTGAATGTCTTCCAGTCCGGCCAGGGAGCGCAACGCGGTGGACTTGCCGCAGCCGGAGCCGCCCAGCAGCACCACCATTTCGCCCGGATTGATTTCCAGGTTGAAATCGTCCAACGCCTTGACGGTCGAACCGGGGTAGATCTTGTCTACACCAAGCATCTGCACACCGCCGCCGCGCGCTTCGGAATCCTTGAGCACGGCCTTCGCCGCTTCGGTCACCACGTTGGGTTCGGTATCGGAGAACGCTTCCGAGGTATGGGCAACCACCGCCTTCTGTTCGGCGAGAGTCATGAGTTGTCACCTTCCTTGTTCCGACGCATCGCGCCGGAAATCAGATCGAGAGCCACCAGCAGAATCACGCCGAATAGCAGTGCCAGCAGCGACATTGCGGTGGAGATTTGCGAATTGGATTGGCCGAGCTGGTACAGCGCGACCTGTAGGTTCATACGGCCGAGCAGTGAGGCGACGGTGTATTCGCCCAGCACCACGGCTATGGAGATGAACGATGCGGACAGGATCGACTGCCACAGGTTCGGAATGAGTACGCGGAAGAATACGCGCGGCCATGAAGCGCCGAGGGACCGTGAGGCCTCGCATAACGTCTTCACGTCGATGGAATTGAGTCCCACCGCAAGCGCGCGGAAGGCAAACGGCATGACCAGCACCACGTAGGCGAAGCACAGCCAGATCGGGTTGGTGCTCAGCACGTCGGCGGACAGCCAGCGGTAGATCGGTCCCAGGCCAACCACCAGCACGATGGCCGGAATGGTCAGCGGCAGCGTGGCCACCCATTCGATGGCGCGTTCCAGTCTGCGCGAGCGGATGTGCACGATCACCATGGTGGGCACGAGCAGCACGAGCATGATCAGCACGGTCACCACGCACAGCGCGAGCGAAGCGCCGAGGCCGCTCCACAGGGTGCTCAGGTCGGCGCCGAGCGCGCTGCCGTCGCCGGTGAAGATGGCGATCCACGGGTCGAAGCTCCATTTTCCGGACAACGGGTGTCGGATGGTGAACAGGAACATGGACACCAGCGGCACGAACAGGAACAGCAGCGTCACCGTGAGAATGATGGTTTTGACGATGCGTTGCTTGCCGAGTCTGGCCGCACGCAGCTGCGGCGGCATGGTTTGCGATTCCTGCATGTTCTGCTTTTCCTCCGATTGCGCGCTTACGGTTTGCGTATTTGCGTTCACTGCCATCGTCCGGCCCTCTTTTCCACGGCGGGGCTGATCATCAGGACCACCGCCACGACGACGATCATGGCGAAGGCGAGCACCTGCGCGAAGCCTTGCTGGTTCGGGTCCATTTCGTTGCGCATCGCGCCTTGGATCATCAGCGGCACGAGGATCGAACGCTGGGAGAACAGCGCGGCGGCCGTGGCGTATGCGGAGAACGCGGACGCGAACAGCAGCAGGAACGCGGAGATGAATCGCGGCGCCAGAATCGGGCCGGCCACGCGCGTCCAGTATTGGAAGGTGTTGCCGCCGAGACTTTCCGTGGCTTCACGCCACTGCGGGCGGATGGAATCGACCGCGGGCAGGAAGATGATGATCATCAGCGGAATCTGGAAGTAGCAGTAGATGGTCACCAGGCCCGGCAACGAACTGAGCCAGTTCGGGTTCACGGTGTAGCCGGTCAGTGTCTTGATAAGCATGGTGCCGATACCGTTGATGCCGATGGTGGCGATGAACGCGAACGCCAGCATCACGCCGCCGAATTGGGCGAGTACCGACGAGATGGCCGAAATCATGCGGCGCAGCAGGCCGTTCGGCTTGGCACCAATGACCAGTGCGTAGGAAGCGAGCGCGCCCACCACTGCGCCGATCAGAGAGGATGCTAAAGACACCAGAATCGAGGTGCCGAATGCGGCGATGGTGTTCGCTTCGAAAAGTTTGTTGAAGTTCGCCACGGTGAAGCTGCCGTCGGCGGATTGGAAGGCGCCCACGATGACGATGATCGTCGGGGCGAGCAGGAAGCACGCGGTGTAGGCGAAGAACGGGATGGACACGGCGATGGTGCCGAGTTCACGCCTATGCGCGGCAAACGAGATGGCGGAGGAGCCCGCGCGCTTGGCGTGAGCTCCTGAGGTAAGCACTGCGGTCATGTCAGTTGCCGATGGTCTTGTCCCAGTTGTCCTGGAGCCATGTGGTGATGCGGGTGGAATCCTCGTTGGTGTAGCTCACCGGATCGCCGTCGATGGTGATGGCGTTCTTGAGGGTGGTCTGGTCGACGGTGCCGTCCTTCTTCATGGAGTCGAGCAGTACCGGGTTCGCGCCGCCCTTGAACCAGTCGTTCTGGGCGTCGGCGCTGTACAGGTATTCCTCCCACAGGCTGGCTGCGGCCGGGTGCGGGGCGTCCACGTTGATGGCCTGGTTGTAGTAGCTGACCACCTGGGCGTTCTTGAAGGTCTTGAACTTCCAGTTCACGCCCTTGGCCTTGAGGCTCTTCTGGTAGGAGGCCTGGTTGTAGGTCCAGTCCATCACCACGCCGGTCTGGCCGGAGTCGATGGTGCCGTCGGTCACGTCGACGGTGGTGAGGTTGCCGCAGTCCTTGAGTTTCTTGAAGAAGTCGAGGCCCGGCTGCAGGTTCTTGATGTCGCCGCCGGCCAGCTGGTTGATCATCAGGTAGCCGTTGAACGCGGCACCGGCTTCGGCCGGCTTGCCGTTGAGTGCCACGGTTCCGGCGAACTTCGGGTCGGTCAGGTCGTTGATGGACTTGATGTCGCCGTACTTGTCGGCGTTCCAGCCGATGGACATGATGCCGGTGTAGTCGGCGTAGTACTTGCCGTCCTTATCCTTGACGGAATCCGGAATCTTGTCCCAGGCCTGCACCTTGTACGAGGCGAAGTTGTCGGTGCTGGTGGAGGCCACGGCCAGGCCGAGGTCGTACACGTCCGGAGCGGCGTCGGTGCCCTTGTTGGTCTTGCCGGCGTCCACTTCCTCCTTGGAGGAGGCGTTCGGGTTCTGCTCGTTGATCTTGATCTTCGGATACTTCTTCTTGAAGCCGCTGATCACGTCACCGTAGTTGGACCAGTCGTGCGGCAGCGCGATCACGTTGAGCGCGCCTTCCTTTTCGGCAGCGGCCACGAGGCCGTCCATGCCGCCGAAATCGGAGATCGAAGTGGCCTTTGCGGACTTTTCGTCCACTTTCACGGTTTTACCGGTGTTGGAGGCGCTATCGGTGGAATTGGCGTTACCTGATCCGCAGGCGGCCATGGAGCATGCGAGCACGGCGGCGAGCGAGCCGACGGCGATCTTGCGCAAAGCGTTCATCGTTTTCGTTTCCCTTGTTGTTTTGTTGTTCTTGGAATCGACAACATGGAAACGTAATGGCGTTACCTAACGTAGTGTCAAAGAATAAGTAAAGCCGAAGCGATTTTTAGGAATATTCCCGTTTCGCTTCGGCAAACTTACGATGAACTGGCCTTTTTCGTGTTGCTTCGTGTTGCTTTCTTTGCGCTTTTCAGCTTGGAATACGGCACGGCTTCGGCTCAGTTCGGCTGAGATTCAGGATTCAGCGCAGCACGCCTTCGATGAGCATGGTGATCAGGTCGGTGTAGCGCACGCCGGTGGCCTCCCATGCCTTGGGGTACATGGAGATGGACGTGAAGCCCGGCATGGTGTTGATTTCGTTGACCATCACCTTGCCGTCCTTGGTCACGAAGGTGTCCACGCGGCTCAGACCGGCACCGTCCACGGCGACGAACGCCTTCTTGGCGGTTTCGCGCACGAGGTTCAGCGTCTCTTCCGGCAGGTTGGCGGGCACTTCCACGTGGCTTGCGGCGGCGTCCATGTACTTGCTGTCGAAGTCGTAGAACTGGTCGTCGCCTTCGGCGCGCTTGTCGAGCACGATTTCGCCCGGCCAGCTGGCCTGCGGCGCTTCGCCGGCCTTCGGGCACAATACCGCGCATTCGATTTCGCGCGCGTCGATGCCCTGTTCCACGAGGATGCGCCAATCGTGGTGGGACGCCTCGTACACGGCGGCCGCGAGTTCGGCCGCATCGCCCTCATGCTCCACCTTGGTCACGCCGAAGCTGGAGCCGGCGCGGGACGGCTTGACGAACAGCGGATACTGCAAGCCGGCTTCGCTAACCTGCGCCATGATCGCATCGGCGTTGGCCTTGAATTCGGAAGCCTTGTCGAAGGAACGCGCGTCGAGCGTGATGCCGGGCGCGACGGGAATGCCGGCGGCCGCAAGCAGCACCTTCGTGTAATGCTTGTCCATGCAGGCCGCGGAGGCGAGCACGCCGCACCCCACGTACGGCACGCCCATCATTTCGAACAGACCCTGGATGGTGCCGTCCTCGCCGTACGGCCCGTGCAGCACGGGGAACACCGCGTCCACATGGCCGAACGGGGTCAGCGTACCGTCATCCTCGCGGGCGAAGAAGCCGTCCTGTCCGAGAGCCACTTCAAGCACCACGTCCTTGGCGCCTGGGGTTTTCTCCACGGTCGGCAGGCCTTCGTCCAGGCTCCATCCGAGCGGATTCTCACCGTTGACGATCCACTTGCCGTCCTTGGTGATGCCCACCGGAATGGCTTCGAACTTGTCCGTGTCCAGCGCGCGCAGCGCACTCGCAGCGGAGATGCAGGAGATCGAATGCTCGTCGGCCTTGCCGCCGTACATCACCACAATGCGCTTTTTTGCCATATCTATAGCCTTTATTCCTTAACTTTTATGACTTTTCAGGATTTTTGCCAAGCATCCAGCATACAAGCCGGCTGCTACTCCTCGGTGATGCCTTCGCCGAACAGTTCGGACAGCATCTGCGCGCAGGAGATGCCGTCGTCCAGCACGTGGCTCATGGCCGTGGCGAGCGGGGTCGGCACACCGTACTGCTTGCCCAACGCCACCACCGCGTCGGTGGTCGGCACGCCTTCGGCCACGCCGTTGCTCACCTTGGTGGCCTCTTCCACGCTCAGGCCCTTGCCAAGGTTGGAACCGAACGTGTAGTTGCGGCTCAGCGGGGAACCGCAGGTGGCGATGAGGTCGCCCACGCCGGCAAGTCCGGCGAAGGTCTTCGGATCGGCTCCGGCCGCCTCGCCCAGCGCGGTCAGTTCGGCAAGGCCACGGGTTTCGATCATGGCCGCGGTGTTCTCGCCGTAGCCTGCGCCACGGGCCATGCCCACGGCGAGCGCCACCACATTCTTCAGCGATCCGCACATTTCCAAGCCGATCACGTCGCGCGTCACGAACGCACGGAAGTAGTCGGTGGTGCAGGCGGTGGCGATGGTACGCGCGTTGTCGATGTCCGCGCAGGCGACCACGGTCGCGGCCGGCTCGCGGTCGGCGATCTGCCTGCTCAGGTTCGGTCCGGAAATGGCGGCGAAACGTTCCGCCGGAAGGTCGAGCGTTTCCATGACGACTTCGTCCATGCGTTTGCCGGTGGTGCGTTCGATGCCTTTCATCAGGGAGGCCACGAGCGCGGTCTCGGGGATGAGTCCCTTGAATTCGGTCAGTGCCACGCGTGCGAACTGCGCGGCGATGGCCACGATGACGATGTCGGCGTTGGCCACGGCTTCGGCGCGGTCTCCGGTGGCGGTCATGTTGCTGGGCAGCGTTTCCACGCTGGGCAGGCGCACACCGTTGTGGTGATGGTCACGAATACCTTCCACGATTTCCGGTTCGATGGCCCACATGGTCACGTTGTTGCCCGCGTCGGCAAGCACTTGACCGAAGGCCGTTCCCCAAGCGCCAGCGCCCAGTACCGTCACATTCGCCATGAATTTTGCTCCTTGGATTATTTGGATTGCTTTTTGCGGCCGAGCGTATGCCACATCGGCCGCCGCTTTCAATCGACGTTGTCTTATGCTACCGCCGGCTACGCACACCGGCCGCGTGTTCCGGTCGCACGCGTATTTTGTTCGCCGCCGGAACGGGTGTGTGGGGAAAATCAGTCTTTCACGCGACTCATGGTGCGGTAGTCCCAGTAGCCGTCAGGTGCCTGTTCGCCGCGGATTTCGGCCATGATTTCGGTCATGCGCACGCGGATGCGGCGGGTCAGTTCGTCGGCGCGGTCCGTCGGCACTTCGTCTCCCCAGGAATCGCAGCCGTCAAGCAGGTCCGCGTAGTCGAGCGCCTCGTCGTAGCACATCACCACGTTCTTGCGCGGCCACGGCCACCAGTGGTTGATGCTGGCCGCGCCCCAGGTCACGGCACAGTACAGCGGCACCTGGTAGCCGAGTCGGCGTGAGGATTCGAGGGCGATCACGCCCACGCCGTTTTTCATGCTCATCGGCCATTTCTGCGGATCGCGCGTCACGGTGCCTTCCGGCCATACGGTCAGCGGACGGCCGGAAGTGAGGATTTCCACGGACGTTTCCTCGATGGCTTTGGCCTTGCCCGCGCGGCGCTGCACCGGCTGCATGCCGACCAGTTGGAACCATTTGCCGATCAGCGGCCATTTGGCCATTTCCGCCTTGGCCATGTAGCGAGGGCGGCGGCCCTGATGGAACAGCGAGACCATCGGCACAAACACGTCATACATGGTCACATGCGTCGCGGCGGTGATGAACGGGCCGGTTTCCGGCACGTGTTCCAAGCCCCAGGCCTTCACTTTGCTGTGATTGCGCAGCACCACGTCGCAGCCGGTCAGCAGGCGATGCGTGGCTTTGGGGTTCTGCGCTTCGATTTCCGCGGTGTTGGCTTTGCGCGGACCGGTCGGGAAATCGTGGGTCGGGTCTACAAGATGATGCTTCTGCGCGAGTTTTGCGACTTGCTCGTCGCTCAGCGGCTTCACTGCGGAGCGCGGCGACGGTTTTCCTTTGGATGCCATGGCTCCCATTGTGCCACCGGCCGCCGATACGTTCGTCATCGATGTTTTCCGCGTTATCTTGCTTTTTACTGCCTCATGCCATCGTTTTCTGCATCATTTGGCCGTCAAATGATGCAGAAAAGACGGGCGATAAGGCAGTAAAAGGAATATGCGGAAGATGTGGAAGGTATGGAAAGCAGGTTTGCGATTGCGGCAGCGGCAATCGCGGATAAAACAAAACCGGCACCCGCGTAAGGCGAGTACCGGTGAAAGCAACATGGGCGTTCGACGCGACTGTCAATCGCAACTGTTCAATTGCGAATCATCAATCACGATTGGCCAATCGCAATAAATCAGCCGCAGCCGATTCATCGAACCAATCGCAGCGAATCAGTCGAAATCGGCGCCGAGGGCTTCCAGCTTGCCACGGAAGTCGGCGTAACCACGGTCAATCAGGGAGATGCCCTGCACGTTGGACGGCCCCTTGGCGGCGAGCGCCGCGATCAGGTGGCTGAAGCCGCCGCGCAGATCCGGCACGTCGATGTCACGGCCGGTCAGCGGGGTCGGTCCGAAGATGACCGCGGAATGCTTGTAGTTGCGCTGTTGGAAGCGGCACGGCAGGGAACCGAGGCATTCGCGGTACAGCTGAATCGTGGCGCCCATCTGCACCAGCGGCTTGGTGAAGCCGAAACGGTTCTCATACACGGTCTCATGCACGATGGAAAGGCCGTTGGCCTGGGTCAGCGCCACGACGAGCGGCTGCTGCCAGTCGGTCATGAAGCCCGGGTGCACGTCGGTTTCGATGGCCACCGGCTTCAGATCTCCGCCCGGATGCCAGAATCGGATGCCCTTGTCGGTGATGTCGAATTCGCCGCCGATCTTGCGGAACACGTTCAGGAAGGTCATCATTTCCGGCTGGGTGGCGCCCTTGACGAAGATGTCGCCATGGGTGGCGAGCGCGGCGGACGCCCAGGAGGCGGCCTCGATGCGGTCGGTCAGAGACGTGTGCGTGTAGCCCTTGAGCTCCTTGACGCCTTCGATGCGGAACGTGCGGTCCACGTCCACGGAGATGATGGCGCCCATCTTCTGCAGCACGGCCACCAGATCCATGATCTCGGGCTCGATTGCGGCACCCGACAGCTCGGTCTTGCCTTCGGCGAGCACGGCGGCGAGCAGTGTCTGCTCGGTGGCGCCCACGGACGGGTACGGCAGGTGGATCTTCGCGCCATGCAGACCGTTCGGAGCGGTGATGTGAATGCCGTCCTTGTGTTCCTTGTCGACGTTCGCGCCGAGCTTGCGCAGGGTTTCCAGATGGAAGTCAATCGGACGACCGCCGATGTTGCAGCCGCCGAGCGCCGGAATGAACGCCTCGCCCAGACGGTGCAGCAGCGGGCCGGAGAACAGAATCGGAATGCGGGACGAGCCGGACAGCGTGTCCACGTCGGCCACGTCGGCGAGTTGCACGTTGGTGGCGTCGATCGTCACCACGCCGTTCGCGCCGTCCACGGTCACGTCCACGCCGTGCAGGCGCAGCAGGTCGGACACCACGTGCACGTCGCGGATTTCCGGAACGTTCTTCAGCACGGATGTGCCCGGGGCCAGCAATGCGGCGACCATGGCCTTGCTTACGAAGTTCTTCGCGCCACGCACCTTGATGGTGCCGTTCAGCGGCTTGCCGCCTTCGACGTGCAGAATGTCGTTCTTATTGTCAGACACGCTCAACCTCTTTCGATTCCCTTTTGGATCAAGCTCAAAAAACACTGCTGCTTAGTTTGCCATAAGGCATGTAGCATGTTCGCGAAAAACGGAATTCAGCGCAGTGTCTCCTTAATTTCGCGCGCGAGATTCGCGTCCCACATGGCTCCGGTGGCGCTCATCACGGCGTTCGCGCCAGCCTCACGGTACGCCTTGTAGTCGTCAGGGCGAATCACGCCGCCCACGCCCACAATGACGAAGTCGAGGCCGAGCTTTTCACGGATGGCGGCGAGCCTGCCGACCATGTCGAGACCGGCGCCGCGAATGGCGTTGCCGCACACGCCGGAACGGTCACGTCCGACTCCCGGCAGCGCCTGGTTGCCGTTCGCGTCCACCAGGCGCGCGGAAATCGTGTTGATGGTGGAGAAGCCTTGCACGGTGCCATGTCCGACGGTTTCCCTGACCATGGTTTCCAGGTCGGTGTCGTTGGGAATGTAGGCGAGTTTCACGATGAGCGGGCGATCGCCGATTTCGTTTTTCACGGCTTCCGTGATCTCTCCCACCAGATGCGGGTCGTGGCACAGCAGGCGATTGTGACCTTCGTTGGGGCAGCTGGTGTTCATTTCCATCAGTCCGGCTCCGGTTTCCGTAACCAGATGCGCGGTGGTGACATGGTCGGCGATGTACGCCTTGCGGTCCATGCCGTCCACGCGGGAACCTTGGAAGCTGGGCACGAGCAGCTGCCCGTCGCCGGCGGCGGCGATCGCCTTCTTCATGTCCGGCTGCCATTCGTCGGGGTCACGCGACGGCACGCCGAAACTGTTGGAGATCGAAATCGGAAGCTCATATCGGGTGTCGGCAAGCACGCCTTCATCCAGTTCGGCGCTGCCGGGAACCAGCGACCCGTCTGCGTTCTTCGGATGCACGGCGAGCACGTTCGGGAAGGCGTTGCAACCCCACGCGCGGGAGCGGACCGTCTTGTACACCGCCAAATCGAAACCCATGCGGAAGGCGGCGGTGGTGAACCGCTCGTTCAGCAGCGGACCAGCGGGAATGCCAAACGGCAGGTTCACGCGGAAGCCGAGGAATTCCTCGGCCTGGTCGGACGACTGCGACTGGGTGGTCTGTGCAGACTGCGCGGAGGCGCCGGCAGCGGAATCGCCCTTCATCACTTCGGCGAACGCACCGAACGGCCCCTGCAGATAGTTGTCTTCATACGTGCGATTGACGTCGTAAAACGGCGCGAAACCCTGGCTCATACTGCTCCCCGAAATTGTTCTCGTGTCATGTTTTGGATATGCGATGCGAACACACGAAATGTCATGTCCACTGTAACGCGACACACGTCCCGCCTGCACGCCCCGTCTCACCTTGGAAACCTCCTTGGCTAGGACTTCCCCAGACGAGTTTGGGCTCTCGATCCAGGTCAAGTCCAGAGAACCGGAACGCCGTCATGAGCCGGTATGCTCGGCAAGACGGTACTTGCGTCCGCGTCCGACGCCTATTGGTTCAATAACACCGTCTTTCACCAGTGAGGCCAATATCTCCCGGGTACGGGTGAGGCCAAGCCCCAGCACCACAGCCAGATACGAGGTGGGTTGCGGTCCGCCGACCGTCAACGCATAGGTGATTTTCTCCAACTGGCTTTGCGGCCTGATCGCATTGCCGAAATCGGCAGGTAGGGCCACGTTCTTGCCGAATGTGCCGACCATGTCGTTCAAACGGTCAGCCCCGCGAGCGCCAATCCTATGGACCGTACCAGTGCCATGCTCCGAATTCCGCATTGTCGGCGACTCCGCACCAACAGGGCCCCCGCCATCTGCAGAGACTCCGGGAACAGCAGAAGCTCCGGCGATCATGGAATCTCCGGCGATCTTGCGCGGATACAACGTAAGCTGCACACGCCCCGGATCGTCGAACACTTCCAATTCCGGCGCGGCGGTTCCTGCGAACAGGCAGCCTTCACGCATCACGTCAAAACCACTGCCCGCCTTTTCTCCGATGCCAATCAGATTGAACATTTTCATCAACGTGGGATTCCGCGTATCCGAAATGCCGCCTTGCATCACCTCTTCGGAGGAAAGACGCAGGCTGCCGGGATTCGACAATACGATTCTGTCGTAATACTGGATGATCACCGTGCCCCGGCGAATGAAGTAATCGGCATGAACGAGCGTGTTGGTGACAGCCTCACGAACGGCCTTATCCATCAGATTGTCATCAATCCTATGCAAATCGGCATCAAGCTGGAACGGATGGGCAACAGCCGACCGCAGACGATTGACCACCTTGCCCCAAAAATCGTACAAGTTGCCCGACCAAGTGCCATCATCCGACGTGAATCGGTCATTCCACCGCTCCTGGTCGTCCATGACCTCGCGATAGTCCAGGAAATAGTAGGGGAATTCGGACGTGATTCGCCACGCCTCACCGAACATCAGCAATCCGGCTCGTGTGGGACGCACCTGAGAACCATCAAGCCGCAACGCTTCGATGCGAAGCAGGAAATCCTCATCAGACAATCCGACCCATGGATGGCCGGGCCGTCTGTTCTTGAACTGCCGACGATATGATGCGACGCTATCCGCGTTGAGCGCGTCAGCACCCATGCCTTCAACAATCGTTCTGTCCAAGGGAAGCAGGTCACTGTCCCGAAGCATGGCACGAACCGTTTCCTCATCGCACAGATAATCGCCATCGCCATTACGCCGGTATGAGCCCGTCATCGGATTCTGGCCCACGTACACGGGAATACAGTCCCTCGCCGCACGAGGAATGTCGATGGAAATAACATCTCCCTGCGAGGTATGGCGAATCACCACGTCGTTGTCGCTCAGCACAACGGCACTGACCTTCGATGGATCATGCACCATGTTCCAAAAATCCTGCGCCATGTTCCGCGCATCATCTACTCCGGTGATATACAAAGAATGATCTTCATGCTCGGACACGCCCAGCAGAATCAGCCCACCTTCGGTATTGGCGAAGGAGCTGTACGTCTCCCATAAACTGTGGGGCAAGCCGCCCTTGGCACGTTTCGCTTCCAAACGGTTGCCTTCACGCATCCGAGGAACCTCCCGGGACCACCAGGCATCATCGTGCTCGCTACCGTCCATTGGCCATCACCGCCTTACCTACCACGCGTTTTACGCTCGTTTTGCCGCCGCTTTGCCGTCGTATTATGATTTTACCACCGCTTTGCGCGCGCTTTGCCACCGCTTTGTGGAATTTGCTGTTGGCGGAAAGGTGATGGAAGGTAAACAAAAAGCCCGGCTTGGGTGCCGGGCTTGGGAAAAGTTAGATGTGGTTGCGGTCAGCCAATGATGAAATGGGCTACCGTCGCGATCAGCCAACGGGCCTATCTGCAATTACGGACTGCGCTGCGCGCAGGCTCATTGCTGCCCTCGTTTCGGACTCGGGCAAGGCCCTGTCGGCAGTGCACTGCACTGCCGACCAGCCATCGCGTCAGATGATGCCGCGATCGGCCAACGGGCCTTGCCAATCAGGGTATTCACCCTCTCGGGCAGATTCGATCGGCTGTTCCGGCTCGTGCTTGACCGGCAGGGTCTTCGGCTTGAACGGGAACTTTTCGGCGCGCATCTTCTCGTATGCGATGATGTCGTCTTCGTGCTGCAGCGTCAGGTCGATGTCGTCGTAGCCGTTCATCAGACGCCAGCGGGTGTAGTCGTTCACTTCGAACGGCAACGTCACATCGCCGCAGGTGACGGTACGGTCTTCCAGGCTGACGGTCATTTCGCGGCCCGGCTCCTCGTCCAGCAGCTTCCACAGCAGCTCAATGGATTCCTGCGGCATAATTGCGGCCAGCACGCCGTTCTTGGCGGTGTTGCCGTAGAAAATGTCGGCGAAACGGGAGGAAATCACCACGCGGAAACCGTAATCGTGCAGCGCCCACACGGCGTGCTCGCGGGAGGAACCAATGCCGAAATCCGGGCCGGCCACAAGGATCTTGCCCTGCTTGTATTCCGGCTTGTTCAGCACGAATTCCGGGTCGCGGCGCCACGCGTAGAACAGGGCGTCGTCGAAGCCGCTTTTCTTCACGCGCTTCAGGAACACGGCCGGGATGATCTGGTCGGTATCAACGTTGGAACGGCGAAGCGGCACGGCCACGCCGGTAAGGGTAGTCAGTTTTTCCATGTCAACAAATCCTTCGATTGCCTATCGATATTCGATTTCGATATTTCGATTACTTACGATTGCGTTCGCAGCTTCCGCTCGCAGCAGGTTCACAGGTCGGCCGGCGAGCAGATGGTGCCGCGGATGGCGGTCGCGGCGGCGACGGCCGGCGACGCCAGATGCGTGCGCGAACCCTTGCCCTGACGGCCTTCGAAGTTGCGGTTCGAGGTGGAGATGGAACGTTCGCGGGCCACCATCTTGTCCGGGTTCATGCCCAGGCACATGGAGCAGCCGGCGTTACGCCATTCGGCGCCGAAGTCCTCGAACACCTTGTCGAGTCCTTCCTTCTCCGCTTGCAGGCGCACGCGCGAGGACGCGGGCACGACGAGCACGCGGTGGATGTTCTCGGCCTTGTGGTGTCCCTTCATGATCGAGGCGGCCTGGCGCAGGTCGTCGATGCGGCCGTTGGTGCAGGAGCCGATGAACACGGTGTCCACGGCAATGTCCTTGATCGGCATGCCGGGCTTGAGTCCCATGTAGGTCAGCGCCCGCTCGGCGGCGGCGCGCTTGGTGGCGTCGGCGATCTTGTCGGGCTCCGGCACGTTCGCGGTGATTGGCAGGCCCTGGCCGGGGTTGGTTCCCCACGTCACGAAGGGGCCGAGCTTGGTCGCGTCGATGTCCACGACCTTGTCGAACACGGCGTCGTCATCGGTCTTGAGCGTCTTCCAGTAGGCGACGGCCTGATCCCACAGCTCGCCTTCGGGCGCGTGCGGACGGTCCTTGAGGTATTCGAACGTGGTCTCGTCCGGCGCGATCATGCCGGCACGCGCACCGGCCTCGATGGACATGTTGCACACGGTCATGCGTTCGTCCATCGTGAGGTTGCGGATCGCCTCGCCGCGGTATTCGATGACGTAGCCCTGACCGCCGCCGGTGCCGATCTTCGCGATGATCGCCAGAATAATGTCCTTGGCGGTGGCGTCCGCCGGCAGCTTGCCGTTCACGTTGA
>ENA-OOZX01001621-OOZX01001621.1-human-gut-metagenome-genome-assembly--contig:-NODE-1621-length-13674-cov-7.088553_pt1 | contig 13674 bp, 10 predicted proteins | sample MGYA00241048_ERZ501412 | MGnify/ENA primary metagenome ERZ501412 (study PRJEB25962, sample SAMEA2042518) | human gut metagenome | biome: human gut; feature: human-associated habitat; material: faeces... | reverse complement strand
GCCGAACTGGCCGTGGCCGCCGGTCTGCTTCTTATGGCGGCCCTGCTTCTGGCAGGCCTTGCGGATGGACTCACGGTAGGCAATGCGAGGAGCTTCCAGACCGATCTCCACGCCGAACTTATTCTTCAGCTTGGCCTTGACCACATCCAGATGCTGCTCACCCAGACCGCCAATGATCTGCTGGTGGGTCTCAGCATTATTGATGTAGCTCAGGGTCGGATCTTCTTCCATCAGGCGGGCCAGCGCGCTGGAGATCTTGCCCTCATCGCCCTTTTTGGCCACGGTGACTGCCATGAACAGGCTGGGCAGCGGGAAGGCAGCGGCGGGCAGCTTGACCACGCGGGAAGCATCGCACAGGGTATCGCCGGTCTTTGCGCTGACCAGCTTTGCCACAGCGCCGATATCACCGGCACCGATGCCGTCGGTCTCGACCTGCTTCTTGCCGATGACGGTCAGGGGCTTGCTGATCTTCTCGGTCTCGCCGGTGCGGGCGTTGACCAGAGCAGCGCCGCCGGTCACCTTGCCGCTGATCACGCGCAGATAGCTCAGCTTGCCCACGAACGGGTCAGCCACAGTCTTAAAGACATAGGCTGCGGTGGGCTCGTTCTCGGTGCAGTGCAGCTCCACAGGCTCACCGGCAGCATCCTCGGCCAGGGTGCTGGCTTCATGCTCCGGGCTGGGCAGCAGCTTATGCATATTGTACAGCAGCATATCCAGTGCCTGCTGGTTGACGGCGCTGCCGCAGAACACGGGGGTGATCAGGCCGTCCTTAACGCCCTTGCGCATTCCCTCAACGATCTCCTCGGTCGTAAAGGGTTCACCGCCGAAGAACTTTTCCATCAGCTCATCATCAGTCTCGGCAATGGCTTCGCTCATAGCCTCGATCAGGCCCTGGAAGCGGTGGCCGATATCGGGCAGCTCCACCTGGATCTGCTTGCCGCTCTCATACTTGAAGGCCTTCTGGCTGAACAGGTTGATGTAGACAGGGGTGCCGTCGTCCAGCTTGGCGGGCACAACACAGGGGCAGACGGTGGAGCCGAACTTGATCTTCATCTCCTCCAGGATCTTGAAGTAGTTGGCATTTTCCAGGTCGCACTTGGAGATGAACACCATGGTGGCCTTGCCGTTCTTGCGGGCCAGCTGGAAGGCTTTCTCCGCGCCCACGGTCACGCCGCTGCGGCCGGAAACACACACCAGCACACTCTCGGCAGCACGGATGCCCTCATACTCACCTGCCTCAAAGTCAAACAAGCCCGGCGCATCGATCAGGTTGTACTTGATGCCTTCGTACTCCACCGGCACCACGGATGCCGACAGACTTGCCTTCCGCTTTGCTTCCTCAGGGTCAAAGTCCGAAATCGTGGTGCCGTCCTCAACACGGCCCATACGCTCTGCTGCGCCCGAAAAATAGACCAGTGCCTCAGTCAGCGTCGTTTTGCCGCTGCCGGCATGGCCTGCAATCAAGATATTACGGATGTTGTTGCTTGCGTATTTCATATCGGTTTTTCCCTCATTTCCGCCGCACGGAGCAGTCTCTCCGTTTTTGTGGCATATTTTACAAAGATAATACCACACTCAAAATGATTTTCAAATAGATTGTCCGAAATTTTCTTTCATCTGCCCGCCAAACTTCCCGGGGTACTTTTGTGCATTTTGACCGGATGCGCGCAAAATCGATTGCAGGACGTGGGTTGGCATGGTACAATAGACCCAATGAAAGATAGAGGGAGGCACTTTGCCATGAAACGCACCGATTATATCAACTGGGATGAATACTTTATGGGCATCGCCCTGCTCACCGCCATGCGCTCCAAGGACCCCAGCAGCCAGGTGGGAGCCTGCATCGTCAGCCCGGAGAACAAGATCCTCTCCCTGGGCTACAACGGAATGCCCATTGGATGCGATGACGATGCCATGCCGTGGGAGCGCGAGGGCGACCCGCTGGACACAAAGTACATGTACGTCTGCCATGCGGAGCTCAACGCTATCCTGAACAGCGCCCACAACAACCTGAAGGGTGCCCGGGTCTATGTGACCCTCTTCCCCTGCAACGAGTGCGCCAAGGCCATCATCCAATCCGGCATCTCCGAGGTGGTGTACTACGGCGACAAGTACCACGATTCCAATTCCAGCGTGGCGGCACGGTTCATGTTCAAAAAGGCAGGCGTTCGCCTGACCGCCTACACCCCCAGCGGGCGGAAGGAACTGCTGGAGCTGTAAGGGGAGTTAAACCTCTCCCAAAACTTTCCCTTGAAAATACAGTTTATTCGGTATATAATAGAACCACCTTATCGAATAAATATACATTTTGTGTTGCATAGAGAGGAAAGTATACAATGAGCCTGAAAAATCGCAGCTTTTTGAAGCTTCTGGACTACACCCCTGCCGAGATTGAGGAGCTGCTCGATCTGGCCGCCGACCTGAAGGCCAGGAAAAAGGCCGGCATCCGCCACAATGAGCAGCTGGCAGGCAAGAACATCGCCCTGATCTTTGAAAAGACCTCCACCCGCACCCGCTGCAGCTTTGAGGTCGCCGCTCACGATCTGGGCATGGAGGTCACCTACCTTGACCCGTCGGGCAGCCAGATCGGCAAAAAGGAATCCATTGCCGACACCGCCCGGGTGCTGGGCCGGATGTTTGACGGCATCGAGTACCGCGGCTATGGGCAGGAGATCGTGGAAGACCTGGCCCATTACGCCGGTGTTCCGGTCTGGAACGGCCTGACCAACGAGTTCCATCCCACCCAGATCCTTGCCGACTTCCTGACCATCCGGGAGCACTTCGGCAGCCTGAAGGGCATCCATTTCGTCTACTTCGGCGATGCCCGCTACAACATGGGCAACAGCCTGATGGTGGGCTGTGCCAAGATGGGCCTGCACTTCACCGCCTGCGCCCCCAAAAAGTATCAGCCGGATGCCGCCCTGATCGCACAGTGTCAGGCCATTGCTGCCGAGACCGGTGCCACCCTGACCTTTGAGGAGGACCCCGCCAAGGCTGCCCAGGGTGCCGATGTCCTTTACACCGATGTGTGGGTCTCCATGGGTGAGCCCATCGAGGTCTGGGCCGAGCGCATCCACGACCTGGCCCCCTATCAGATCAATCAGGAGCTGATGAATATTGCAGGCTCCAAGGCCGTGTTTATGCACTGCCTGCCCGCCTACCACGACCACAAGACCGCTGTGGGCAAAGAGATGGGCGAGCGCTTTGGCCGCGATGCCATGGAGGTGACCGATGAGGTATTCGAGGGCCCCCAGAGCATCGCCTTTGACGAGGCGGAAAACCGGATGCACACCATCAAAGCCGTGATGGCGGCTACGCTGGGCTATCAGAAGTAACGGCGTCTCTCTCAGCACAATATGCACAGGCCCGGTCGTTCCCGAACGATCGGGCTTTTTGTTTCTGTCTCCCGTTTTGGTCTGCCGGAGGCTCCACCGCAAAGGGTCCTGGCCGCGCGGGAAAATTTCCCATTCTCCGAAAGCGTTGCAATTACAGTTGAAAATCCGTTGCAAAACCCATATACTAAAAGGGTAATGCACTGGAAAAGGAGGGAGACTATGGGCGGAGGACATCTTTCCCGGCCGGACTTCGGGATGCCGCAGCCGGACCCGGACCACCCGCTGACCGAATTCTATCTGCTGCTGCAGCACGGGCTGGACAAGGCGGGGGTTTTCCACCTGCCTGCGCTCTATGCCAGCTTCCGGGCACCGGCCCGGCGCATCTATGCTGACGAGGCCGCCGGGTGCCTCACCCTCAGCGAAACGGCGGACGAGGGTGCTGTTCTGCTCTCTGCTCCCCGGAACCTCCAGCTGCTTTACAGCAGCCTGCATGTGGAGCCGGATGGCTCCCCCGCCGCCCTGCTGCTCACCGAGGAGTGTTCCCGCGCTGTCTGCGCGGTGCAGCTGCTGCCTCCCTTTGTCTGGGAGGACCCGCTGCCGCCCCTGCCGGATGTCCCGGCCGCTCTGACCCTGCAATTGACCCTGCAGGATGTGGAGGCCATCGACACCGACCCTGCCGCCCTTGCCCGCCGCCTGTGCCAGACCACCCGGCAGAAGCACTGGCTGGCCCACCCCAAAGCAGATCTGTATCTTGCGGAGAAAATTGCCCTTTTCCAAAGGCTTTATCGTTAATGCAATAATCCGTGCGCTTCACCCGTATATGGGGTGAAACGTCCCTTTGAAACAGTTGTTTCCACCAGCCCCGCCCGGGGCCGCAAAGGAGAGAAAGAGACTTATGGGACAGTTGACCAAAGACGAAGTTTTTGCGCTGGCTGTACAGCGATACAGCGACACCGTGTTCCGCGCCGCGATGCACAATTGCAGCTGCACCGCCGATGCGGAGGATGTGGTGCAGGATGTGTTTGAAAAGCTCCTGCGCTACGAAGGCCGCTTTGAGAGTGAGGAGCACCTCAAAGCCTGGCTGCTGCGGGTCGCCATCAATCGCTGCCGGGATATCACCCGGGCCGCGCGCCAGAAGGACACCGAACTGGACGAAAACATTCCTGCCCCGGAATCCGGACATGACGGCAGTGTGCTCGATGCGGTGCGCACTCTGCCGGAAAACTACCGCAACGCCGTGTACCTCCATTATTACGAGGGCTACACCGCCGCCGAGGTAGGCCGGATGCTGGGTGCGCCCACCAACACGGTGCTCAGCTGGCTGCGGCGGGCACGCGCCCAGTTACATACGCTGCTGAAGGAGGAGATCGAAGATGAGGTGGTATGAATACAAGATGGAAGTGGACGATCTGCACGCTTCCGATGACCTGAAGGCAAAGCTGCTTGCCCTGCAGGCCAATGCCGCCGAGACCCCCGGTGCCAAGAGCATCGCCATGCCCGCGCCTTCCCCGACCCCCAAAAAACAGAAAAAGCCCCTCTGCTTCCCCGCCCGGCGCTGGGCCCAGCTGGCCGCCTGCGTGGCAGTCTGCGGGGTCTGCCTGTACGGTGCCGTGTATGCCCACGAATGGGAGGGGGTCACCCTGCTGGGCGGCGGCTCTTCCTCCAACTACTCTGCCGCCAAGGCATCCGCCCCGCAGGCCGCTGTTTACTCCATGGAGGACACCGAAAACGCCACCTACGGTTCTGCGGACAACGGTATCTCCTCCTTCAGCGCAGAGGACGGCTACCGGTCAGCAGACACTGCCACCGGCGGTTCCCTGCTGACCTCCGGCGAAGCGGAGAGCGATGCTTCCACCCGCACCGCCGACAGCGCCAAGATCATCTATACTGCCAACCTCACGCTGGAGACCCGGGATTACGATACCGCCCGTGCGGCACTGGATGCGGCCCTTTCTGACGCAGACGGCTATATGGAATCCAGCAGCGAGTACACCAACACCGACAGCACCCGAAGCGTCAGCCTGACTTTGCGGGTGCCCCAGGACAGCTACAAGAGCTTTCTGGCCGCCGCTGCCCAGTCCGGCAGCGTGACCTACCAGAACCAGCAGGCGGAGGATATCACCACCCGGTATATGGACACCGAGGCCCGGCTGGCCAGCCTGACCGCCCAGCGCACCCGCCTGCAGGAGCTGCAGGCCCAGGCCGACACCCTGGCCGACCTGCTGGAGATCGAGTCCAGCCTGAGCGATGTGCAGTACCAGATCGAGAGCTGGCAGAGCCAGCTGGACTGGTACAGCAATCAGGTCTCCTGCTGCACCGTCTATATCACCCTGAACGAGGTGGAGACCCTGACCCCCACCAGCACCAGCTTCGGCGCAAAGCTGCTGGCCGCCCTGCGCAATGGCTGGACCGGCTTCGTGTCCGGTGCACAGGCCGTGGCGGTGTTCCTTGTGGGTGCATGGCCCGCCATCCTCATCGGCGCGGTCTGCGGCGTGATCTACTACCGTGTCCGCCATCCCAGAAAGAAAAAGTAAAAAACTTTTCCAAAACCCTTGACATCCACCCGCCTCTGTGGTATTATACTTGAGCAGTCAGCGAGCAGCTGATGCAGACAAGTAAATATCGCGGGGTGGAGCAGTCTGGTAGCTCGTCGGGCTCATAACCCGAAGGTCGTTGGTTCAAATCCGGCCCCCGCAACCACCAAGCGTTCTGAGATTTCTCAGAACGCTTTTTTGTTGTGTTTTACGGCAAAAGGATCCTCCGGTCCACGCTGCAGGCGGACCGGGGGATCCTTTTGCCTTATACTTATAAATGTTCTGCCAGTTCAAACATGGCGCGCACGCTGGCGCGGCTGCGCTCCTGGCGGGAAATGAGCAAGAAGCTGAAGCTCCACTGCGGGCCGTCGATGGGCACGCTGCACAGGTCTGGGTGCAGGTATTTGGGCACGGAAGAGGGCAGCAGGCCGATGCCCACCCCGGCGCTGGCCAGCAGGAACAGCTCCTCCAGCGTCCGGGTGTGAAGGACCGGGTTTCCTTTCAGACCCAGCTGATTGTAGTACTGGCGCAGCAGCTCCTCGGTGTTGCCCCGGGGGTCCTCTTGAGTCAGGATCAGCGTTTCGCCCTGCAGCTGCTGCGGCGCGATCTTTTCCGCTCCGGCAAGGGGGTGGCCGGTCGGCAGCAGCCAGGTAGCGTGCACCTGCTGCAGGATGATGCTGTCCAGCCCCTCCAGATCGGGCAGGTCAAAATCCATGGCGACCAGCAGGTCGATCTTCCGGTCCACCAGCTGGCTGACCAGCTGGTGCCGGGAGCCGGCCACGGTGGAAAGCTGCACTTCCGGGTGCAGGCTGTGGTACTGACGGAGCAATTGGGAGATGGCGTGCTGCTCCAGGATGGTGGGGATGCCCAGGGTCAGGTGGGTCTGCTGCTCCTGGGCGATGGTCTGGGTCCGGGTCACGGCCTCTTCCAGCCGGGCCGTGAGCTCGTTGACCTGCTGGAAGAAATACTCCCCGGCCAGCGTCAGCTTGACATGGGCTGTGTCGCGCTCCAGCAGGGTGACGTGCAGCTCCTCTTCCAACGCGCAGATCTGGCGGCTGATGGCTGTCTGGGACACAAAGCAGGCCCGCGCCGCCTTGGTAAAGCTGCCGGAGCGGGCTACCCGCTGAAAGTACAAGATCTGCTGCAATGTCATACGCTTTTTCTCCTGCCTGCATCAAAAATTGTGGAACCTTGCCAAGAGTATAACAAATTTCTTGTGCAAACTCAACCACCTTATGCGTTTAAGTTATAAGCGGGCAAATTATTGGTATTTCAAATCTTTGCCGAAACCTGTTAAACTTGTAACAAGAGCGCCGGGCCTACACAAGACCGGTGCAAAAGAAGAAAAGAGGTAACCAAATGAAGAGCAAGATCTCTCGCCGCAGCTTCCTGCGCAACATTGCTGCCGCTGGCAGCGGTGCCGCTGCGCTGGGTCTGCTGGCAGGCTGCAGTTCCAGCAGCACCGCCGCATCCTCCGGCAGCACCGCAGCCGCCGAGGACAAGTACACCCCGGGCACCTATTCTGCCTCCAAGACCATCTCCTACTCCGAGATCGGTGTCTCCATGACCTTTGATGCCAACAGCATCACCGCCTGCGAGATCACTTCCTCCGGTGAGCAGGACCTGCTGACCGACGACAAAAAGACTGCCATGGCCAAGGCCATCGTGGAGGGCCAGAGCGCCGATGTGGACGCTGTGACCAGCTGCACGCTGGTGGCCTCCGTGGGCGCCATCCAGGAGTGCGTAGCCGACTGTATCGCACAGGCTACCGGCACTGAGGTGGAAAAGCCTGAGACGACCGAAGTGACCGGCCGTGTGCCCGGCTACTGCGGCCCCGGCGACTGGCTGGGTGAGGCTCCGGCTGACCCCGACAAGTACGAGGATGCAGGCACCTATGATGTGGTCATCGTGGGCGGCGGCCATGCCGGCGTCGGCGCAGCCTTTGGTGCTGTGGATGAGGGCGCTACCGTGGCGGTCATTGAAAAGCAGCCCTGGGGCAACTTTGTGGACCTGGACGGCACCGGCACCAACATGGGCGGCTGGTACGGCGAGGACATCGGCCACGTCAACTCCAAGCTGCTGATCGAGCGCGGCTATGGCCCCTATGACACCGGTGCCATCACCTCCGAGTTCTGCAAGCGTGCCGCAGGCCGTGTGAACCCCGAGATCATCAAGAACTTCGTGCAGTATTCCGGCCAGATGTTCGACCGCTATGAGGAGATCTACGACTCCTATGAGGAAGAGCGCAAGGCCAACGACAGCGATGTGTATCTGGCAGATACCGCTGTCATCGTGCCCAAGGCCACCGGCGACGGCAAGACCGGCGACCAGTGGGTGGACGGCGAGCCCGCAGGCGGTGCCGGCCACTACGACATGAGCGATATGTTCCAGTACCCGCTGTGCAACACCCAGGCAGCTTACGGCCAGCACAAGGCCAGCTACCCCATCAGCTGCGGCGGCTACCTGACCTGGCCCTGCAATGCCCAGTTCTACGGCTATCAGGGCAACAATATCGAGTACATCCACAAGTACATCGTCAAGTATGTGCAGGAGACCCCCAACTGTGCCTGGGACTTTGAGCGCGAGGGCATCAAGCTCATCCAGGACGACAGCGGCAAGGTCACCGGCGTGTACGCCAAGGGTGCCGACGGCACTTACTACCGCTACAACTGCAACAAGGGCGTCATCCTGTGCGCAGGCGACTTCATCGGCAACCCCGAGATGTGCTGGGCTCTGCTGAACGAGGGCATGGAGTGGGCTGAGCGCAGCGGCGCGACCGCTGACAGCTGGGCCTCTGCAGGCACCCGCAACGGCCAGGGCCACAAGATGGCCTGCTGGGCAGGCGGCATGATCGAGCCCACCCCCCGTGGCTGGATGGCCATCGGCGGCGGCGCTTCCGGCCCCTGGGGCACCGCTCCCATGCTGATGCTGAACAGCCGCGGCAAGCGCTTCATGAACGAGGGCGCCATTGCTCAGATGCAGGCCACCTGCCTGCGTCAGCCCGCCGGTCTGGCCTGCTACGTCACCGACGCCAACTGGGCCAAGACCCTGAAGGCTGCTCCGCTGGACCACGGCGCACCCAACTTTGGCATGCAGGACTACTGGGATAAGATCGAGCAGGACATGAACAACACCGTGTCCGGTCAGGCCAACACCATCACCATTGCAAACCTGGCCGAGCGCACCCAGATGGCCGGTACCATCTACCGTGCCGACACTCTGGAGGAGCTGGCAGATCTGCTGGGCTACAAGGGCGCTGCCAAGCAGAACTTCCTGGACAGCATCGCACACTACAACGAGCTGTGCTATGCAGGCGTGGACAGCGACTACGGCAAGGATGCACCGTACATGGTGCCCATCGACACCGCTCCGTTCTTCGGCGGCACCAGCTCCACCGGCCACTCCTCCAACCCGATGATGGTCACCATGAGCGGTGTCATCACCGACGAGACCCAGAACGTCCTGAACAAGGACTGGGAGCCCATCGAGGGCCTGTATGTGGCTGGCAACTGCCTGGGCGGTCGTTACGGCTTTGGCTACAGCACTCCGTTCGCCGGCAACTCGGTCGGTATGGCCATGACCCACGGCTGGACCGCAGGCCATCAGGTGGCTTCCGACAAGAAGTTCCTGGGTGAGCCCGTGGAGGCCATGGAGGCACCCGCAGGCGGCCCCGGCGGCCCCGGCGGCCCTGGCGGTCCCCACTGATCTCTTCTGACGTGTTTCTTTCTCTTCTTCTCTGGGGAAGCCCCGTTACAGGGCTTCCCCTTTTGCATGAATGCGTGTATACTTTATAAAAAACGACAAGGAGCATCACCATGGCAAAACCGCTCGTGCTTGACCTGCACATCCCTTACTGCATCCGCCCGGAAAACTACCTCGCGCACTTCAACGCGGTGGGCTCCAATGCGGAAAAAAACGCCTATATGGACGCCCTCAAGCGGGAGGTGCTCTCCTATGAGGGAGAACTGGACGGTTACGAGATCCGGGCCGTGCACCTCAGCGGCGGCAGCGCCAGCGTGATGGCCCCGGACTTGCTGGGCGATGTGCTGCGCACGGTGCGCACCCATCTGCCGGTGGCGCAGGGGGCAGAGGTCAGCTACGACTCGATGCCCGTCACCATCGGCACGCCGTCCCTCACGGGCATCGCGTCCGGCCACCCCAACCGCACCGAACTGATGATGCGCTCGGACAACGACGCCGAGCTGAAGGCGCTGGGCTGCACCCACAACGCGCAGCATATCCGCAACGCCATGCTGTTTCTGGCAAAGTTCCACCTGAACAATGTGGGCCTGACCCTGAACTACGGCATCCCGGGGCAGACGATGCAGAGCTGGCACAACAGCCTGCACGCGGCGGTCATCATGCAGGCCGGGCACATCACGGCAGAGCCGCTGGCCGTGACCGACGCCGAGGGCATGCCCAACGCGGAGGAGCGGTTCGAGATGTTCCGCTATGCCTGCGAGTACCTGCCGGAGAACGGCTACAAGATGTATGCTGCCGGGTGCTTTGCCCGCCCCGGCTACGAGTACCGCGCCCGTGCCATGGAATGGAACGGGGATGACGTCATCGGCATGGGCGTCAACGGCGGTTCGGTGTACGACGGCTATGCCGTGCGCAACACCAACAACCTCAAGTTTTACATCAAAAATGCCGGTGACTTTGAAAAGCTCACGGCGCAGGCCGCGCAGCTGGACGAGAACGCGCTGATGCTGCGCTACCTGCGGGGCCGCATGAAGCTGAACGACGGCGTGGTGGAGCCGCTGTTCCGGGAGCGGTTCGGGCAGGAACTGCCGCAGGAATTTTCCACCCTGCTGGATAAGGCGGTGGAAAACGGCCTGGCCCAGCGCACGGCCGACGGCTGGATGCCTACCCTGGAAGGACTGTTCCGGGGCGAGGTACTGTAACACAAAAAGCGGGAGCTGTCTCATGGGAGAGACGGCTCCCGTTTTTTGTATGCCAAAAGTCCCCACGGCGGGCCGATTTGTGGTATACTGGTAGAAAACAGTGACCCGCGAAGGAGAAAAGCATGCAATACAAACTTCTGGTAAGCGATTTTGACAATACACTGGTGCCCTTTGGGGAGCCGAAGCCCCGCCCGGCGGTGGTAAAGGCCGTGAAAAAACTGCAGGCCGCCGGGGTGAAATTTGCGCTGAGCACCGGCCGCGCCTATCCTTGCGTGCACAGGGAGCAGCTGGGCGGCATCCGGCCGGATTACATCGTTACCTGCAACGGTGCCTGTGTGACCGACAGCAAGGGCACTGTGGTGGCGGAACACCCCCTCACCAACGAGGAAATGTACGCGCTGGTGGATTTCTGCGAGGATTACAACTACCCGCTGCAGTTCAATTTCCGGGATGCCTGCTATGTGTACTGTGAGTACGAGGCCCTGCGCAACAACTACGCAAAGATGGGCAGCAGCGGCCTGACCTGCGTGGACGGCGAGGACCAGGACCGGCACCTCATCGACATGCCGCATTCGGCGTTTGCCGCGGTGCCGCCGGAACATGTAGCAGACTTCATGGCAAAATACGGCCATCTGAACCTGAACTGGATGCAGGTGGGCGCGAAAAACGCCGACGGCTATGGCTTCTACGACATCGTGCGCGGCGGCATGGACAAGGGCGTGGGCCTGACCGACCTGTGCGCCCGGCTGGACCTGCCGCTGGAAGAGACGGTGGCGGCGGGAGACTCGGCCAACGACCTGAGCATGCTGCGCACGGCCGGCTTGGGCGTGTGCATGGACAATGGAACCGAGGATGCAAAGGCCGCTGCTGACCGGGTCATCGGTGATGTGCGGGAGGACGGCCTGGCGGCGCTGATCGAGGAACTCTGGTTTGATGGCCCGAAAGCAGAGCCCTCCGGCCGGGACCTGGGCTCGGCCTGGGCACAGATCGAAAGCGCAGGCGGCCAATGAGCTTTGCGCCGGTGTACAATGAGCATAGCCGGGCGCTGATCCTGGGCACCTGGCCCAGCCCCAAAAGCCGGGAGATGGCCTTTTATTACGGCCACCCGCAGAACCGCTTCTGGCCGATGATGGCCGCCCTGACCGGGGAGCCGGTGCCGAAGCGGGAGGACATCGAAGCAAAAAAGCAGATCATCCTGCGCCATGGGTTGGCCCTGTGGGACACGCTGGAAAGCTGCACCATCACCGGGGCGTCGGATGCATCCATCCGGGACGTGGTGCCCAACGACATCGCCGCTCTGCTGCAGAAGGTGCCCATTGAGGCGGTGTTCTGCAACGGGGCCACGGCCTATCGCATTTATACAAAGTATCTGCAGCCGGTCACCGGTCTTGCGGCGGTCAAACTGCCCAGCACCAGCCCGGCCAATGCGGCCTGCCGCCCGGAGATGCTGCGGCAGGTGTGGGGCACGGCGCTGGCAGACTGGATCACCAAATAATTGCCAAGCTGTAAATTCTTCATGAATCCGCTTGCGTTTTTCGCAAAGGGTTGTATTATGGGTACTACAAGGGGCACCTGCCCCGGAAAAGGAGAACGACCATGAGCAAGATCATCCGCACCCGGAAGCCCAGTGTCCTGCCGTACTATGCGGCGGCGCTGGTGTTCGTGGTGCTGTGCGCGGTGCTGCCGGTGTACCGGCTGTGGGCCCTTGCGGCGGCGCTCCTGGCGGCCAAAAAGGTCTGCCCGCCCCGTGTGGTGGAAACCGAGGTGCCCTTCCACACGGGTGTGGAGGACGTGGACGCCATGCTGGCAGACATCCAGCAGAAGCTGGACACTCTGCACAGCCTGAACGAATCCCTGCCCGACCCGCAGCTGTCCGCCGCCATGACCCGCATGGAAAAGGCCGGACGCTCCATTGTGGAAGTGGTGGAGGCCAACCCCGCCAAGGCAAAGCAGGTGCGCCGCTTTGCCAACTACTATCTGCCGGACGCCGTGAATGTGCTGCAGCAGTATGCGCAGCTGGCCCGGCAGGGGGTGCGCGGCGAGAACGCCGCCGCCATCCGTGCCGAGGTGGAGCACAATGCGTCCTCCATTGCCACGGCCTTTGAAAACCAGCTGGATGCACTGTACGCCGCGGAAAGCATGGACCTGTCGGCAGACCTGACCGTGCTACAGAACATGCTCAAAGGGCAGGGACTGAGTAAATAAACGGATATACTGGAAAGGAAGGAATCTCCTATGGCAGACAACACGTTCAACTTTGACCTCGACGCACCCGCTGTGCCTACCCTGACGCTGGACCCGGCTCCGGCACAGGAGCAGGCCCAGCCCAAACAGCCGGAACCCGCCGCTGCCCCCGAGGCACAGGTCAAGCTCAGCCCGGAAGAGCAGGCCATGGTGGATCAGTTCGCGGAGAAGATCGACATCACCAACAGCCAGCAGGTGCTGCAGTACGGCTCCGCCTGCCAGAAGAAGATCGGTGACTTCTCCGAAGCAGCTCTTTCTAAGGTGTCCACCAAGGACCTGGGCGAAGTGGGCAATATGATCACCGACCTGATCGGCGAGCTGAAGAGCTTTGACGCAGGCGAAGAGCAGCAGAAGGGCATTCTGGGCTTCTTCAAGAAAAAGGGCGACCAGCTCGACGCCCTCAAGACCAAGTACAACAAGGCCGAGACCAACGTGGAGAATATCCAGGGCATGCTGGAGGCCCATCAGGTGCAGCTGCTCAAGGACATCGCCATGCTGGACAAGATGTATGACCTGAACATGGCCTACTTCAAGGAGCTCAGCATGTACATTCTGGCCGGGAAAAAGAAGCTGGCCGAGGTGCGTGCAGGGGAGCTGCAGCAGGCCATGGACAAGGCCAAGGCCTCCGGCCTGCCGGAGGACGCCCAGGCGGCCCGC
>ENA-OOZX01001620-OOZX01001620.1-human-gut-metagenome-genome-assembly--contig:-NODE-1620-length-13684-cov-5.548903_pt1 | contig 13684 bp, 9 predicted proteins | sample MGYA00241048_ERZ501412 | MGnify/ENA primary metagenome ERZ501412 (study PRJEB25962, sample SAMEA2042518) | human gut metagenome | biome: human gut; feature: human-associated habitat; material: faeces... | reverse complement strand
TTTTCCGGAAAAAGAAGCTGTTGAACTTCAGAAGGAGCTTTCCGCTGAAGGAAATGTGACAGGAATTATGACTACTGATTATATTTGTAATCCGGAGAACATGGAGCTGCGCCTTCAGAAACATATGAGCAAAATTCAGGAAGCAGATCTGGTTCTTGTATTTTCCTGTGGTGTTGGCGTGCAGACAATTTCTGAATATCTGGAAGATAAGATGGTCTGTGCTGCCTGTGATACATATCCGGTACCTGGTTTCCAGGGAGTGACACCATTAGAATATAAATGCGATCAGTGCGGTGAGTGTTATCTGAATCTGACAGGTGGAATCTGCCCGATCACAGCATGTTCCAAGAGCCTTGTGAATGGTCAGTGCGGCGGTTCCAAGAATGGAAAATGCGAAGTGGACAGCGAAATGGAGTGTGGATGGGAGCGTATTTACAGACGCCTGAAAGAGATTGGACGCCTTGATGTGCTGAAATGCCCGACACAGATCCACAATTTTGCTACAGATGATGAAGTGAAATAAAAGGTTAATCCTAAATTTTTAATGATTGGAGCAAATATAATATGAAAATGAAAGAATTATTCGATCGTGGTGAATTTGCAGTTTCAGCAGAAGTAGGACCGCCGAAAGGAATCCATGTAGATGAGCTGGTAGAAGAAGCCAAAACATACCTTACAGGTGTTCATGCAGTTAACGTAACAGATAACCAGTCTTCTGTTATGCGTCTTGGATCTCTTGCAATGTGTAAGGTTCTTAAAGATGCAGGCATGAATCCCATTTTCCAGCTTGCGTGCCGTGACAGAAACCGTATCGCTCTGGAGTCTGATCTTCTCAGCGCAGCTATGTTCGGTATTGACAATATTCTCTGCCTTACTGGTGACCATACCAAGATGGGTGATCATCCACAGGCAAAACCGGTCTTCGACCTTGATTCCGTATCCCTTCTTCACACAGTGAAGCTTCTGGAGTCCGGTGTGGATCTTGGCGGAAACCAGCTTGTTGGAGAGCCTCCGAAATTCTCCAAGGGTGCTGTCGTGTCTCCATGCAGTGATTCTGTTGATGCACAGCTTGCGAAGATGGAGAGAAAGGTTGCAGCAGGCGCTGACTATTTCCAGACACAGGCTGTATTTGAGCCGGAGAAATTTATCAAATTTATGGAAAAAGCAAAACAGTTCGGAAAACCTGTACAGGTTGGAATTATTATTCCGAAATCCGCTGGAATGGCGAAATTCATGAATAATAACGTTGCCGGCATTCATGTTCCGGATGAGATGATCGAGGAGCTGAAGGCTGACAAAGAAAAGACAAAAGCTGGAATTACCGGTGTTGAGATCGCTGCACGTATTATCAAAGAGTGTAAGCCATACTGCCAGGGTGTTCATATCATGGCACTTGGCTGGGAGTCCAAGATTCCGGATCTGCTGAAATTAGCCGAAATCTAAATTTCGGAACTGTTGGAATTAGCTGAAATCTGAATTTCGAATTTGCTGGAAATAGCTGAAATCTGAAATTCGGATCTGCGAAAAGCAGCTGAAATCTGAAAATTAAAATTACACGGGCCGTCTGAAACATGAACGCAGGAATCTGCGTTTGTGGAGGATGGCTCGTTTTTTTTGTAATTTGAAGAGAACTTGCCCGTTTTGTTTCGTAATTGGAAATTATGACGCAATAGAAATAAAAATAGAATTGTTTTAAGGGGAAAGAAACGATATAATTTTATTATTGGAAAATGATGGGGCAGGAGGAAAATTATATGGAAACAAACTATGCCAAAAGTGCATACAGAACCTTTTTATTCTGGGGAGTATGCTCTTCTCTTGGGGTTACCGTATCCACCCTTGTGGACGCAACCTTGGTAGGAAATTTTATAGGCAGTACCGGATTGGCTGTGGCGAACATTGCTACACCGGTATTTCTGCTTTATTTACTTATGGGAATCACCCTAGGCGGCGGTGCAGGCGTCTTAATTGGGAAAAAACTTGGTGAAGCAGATCTGAAAGGTGCAAATCGGGTTTTCGGCTCCGTATTAAGTGCAGGCCTGATAACAGGTGTGCTTTTCGCAGCAGTATCTCTCGTATTTCGCAGCGCATTATGCAGTCTGCTTGGTGCCACACCGGAGCTTTTGCCACAGGCCCTGCAGTATCTGACTGTGGTATTTGCTTTTGCCCCGATTTATGTAGTGTATAATATTCTTTCCATAGCAGTGCGTACAGACGGCGCACCAAAGCTGGCTGCCATTTCTTCAGCTGGCGTTATTGTCACAAATTTAAGCCTGGATCTGCTGTTTATGAAAGTGCTGAACTGGGGACTTGTTGGGGCTTCGGCGTCTTTATGTATTGCGGAAACAGTAGGAACTCTGATTCTGCTTACTCATTTTTGGAACAAGCAGGCGCTTTTAAGCTTTCATTTTCACATTCCCACCTGGAATGAGATCAAAGAATATGTGGAAAATGGATTTGGCGTAGGCTCTGCATTTATTTTTCAGGCAGTGGTTATGCTGGTGTTTAATACCATGCTGTTAAAGGAAAATTTTGAAAATGGCACTTTTTCTGTGGCTGTATTTGGCGTTATTTATACCATGAGCACTATTCCGGGAGCCATGTTTGACGGAGCCGGAGCTGCAGCCTCAACGGTTATCTCTATTTTAGGCGGTGAGAAGGACTGGAAAGGAATGCTGGCAGTGTACCACGATGGACTGCGGATCGTTGCAGCTGCAGGAATGCTTATGGCATTGTTTTTTGCTGCCGGCGCAAAGAATATTCTGGTTTTCTTTGGTCTGAATGATGGCCAGGCATTGGAAACAGCAACAGTGGCGTTTCGTATTTACGCATTAAGTGTGGCTCTGGCAGGAGTGAATGTGGTAACTACATCTTTCTGGCAAACAATAGGAAAGACAAGGTATGCTTCCGGGTTATCTGTTTTACGCAACTTCATTCTCATGCTGGTGGCCGGATTTTTGCTGATTGAGAAAAAGGGTATTGTAGGGCTTGCGCTTGTGTATGTGATAAGTGAGGGAATTTGCCTGCTGCTGGTTTTGGCAATACAGATATTTGGAAAAATAAAAGATTACATAAAAGAAAAATACAGTTTTACCAACCGGGTTTTTGAGGAATATTATCCCATCGAGGAAGGCAGCATGGAAAAAATGTCCCAGAATCTGGAAGGGTTGTGTGATGAATGGAACTTGGATTTTAAGCAGTCGTTTTTTATTCATCTGATCGTGGAAGAACTGCTTCTGAACATTATGAAATTTGGCATCGGCGAAACAGATAAGAAATATTATGTATCTGTAAAAGTAATGGACAACAATGGCGAATGTATACTTCGGATTCGGGATAATGTCAATTCTTACAATCCCTTCGACCTCCGCGGAGATGAGGTTGACCGTGCGGTAATGGAGATGATCAAGAAAAAGGCGAAGTATTATGAGTATCAGAGGAAGCTGGTGTTCAATTATCTTTATGTGACGATCTAGAATGCTGGATGGTTCGATGATCCAGTTTGTGTATGGAATGACACTGGCAGAGCTGATTGGAGCTGCACCGCAGGCGAAACCGATGTATGAAGCTGTTGTAAATGCATTGAATGCGGAATGTAAAATTAACAAATAACAGCTATTTATCCCACTTTTCTTTCCGATATTCTCCAGGTGTCACCTGGTAGTGTTTTTTGAAGGCTCTGCAAAAATAATCTACATTGTGAAAACCGGTTTCGGCTGAAATGGTGCTGACTTTTTTCTCTGTATGGGAGAGTAGGAGGGCAGCCTGTTTCAGCCGATAGTTTATTAGATAGTTAACCGGCGTGATGTGAAGATAGCTCCGAAAAAGATTTAAGGCAGAGCTTTTGCTGATCATAGACTGTGCAGCAATCTCATCCAGGGAAAGATTTCTTCTGTAATTTTCGTGAATAAACTGCATCATCAGCTGGAGTCTTGCGCGGTTTACAGAGAATTGTCCAGTGATTTCCGGTATAGTGGAAAGGTCTGTATGCTTGTATATTTCCAGCCAGAGCTGCTGCATAAGGGCAGAGGTCAGAAGATGGCAGGAAGAACCGGAAGTCTGCGCAGAAATAATCTGCTTCATAAGATCAAGAACTCTGGCCTGCCAGGAAATCTCCCTGCGAAAAATCCAAAAAGGAATATTCGATGAAATGATAGGCTTCACATAATTCTGGTAAATATAGCTGTCTGTAGCTGCAAGGAAAGAGGGCATGCAGAGAAAGTTTGGGATGACAGCATCCACAGGAGAGGAAAAACGGTGAAGGAATTTGGAATTAATAAAAATGCCGCTGTCAGATGGCAGCTCCAGTTGCTTTTCCCCAATCCAGACAGTTACGGTTCCGGATTGAACATACACAAATTCCAGCTCCGTATGCCAGTGCCAGTCTATGCAGTTAAAATCAAACTGGGCTAAATGCTCATAATAGTAGCGAAAGGGATAGTCCTGGCTTCCGTGGGGAATGGTCTCCATTAAATTTTCATCGGTAATAATTTTTGTATATACGTTGGTTTCTTTCATGTCTTGTTTATCCTCAAATCGAGACCTGGAGCCTGTTTGAAAATCATTCCCGCAATCTGCTCGCTCCACTTTGCGGTATATTTTGCAGAAAACCTTTTTCGAACATGCTCTGAGAAGTGCCCCGAAAAATAGAAAATTATTGTTTTTACGATATTATACAATAAAAATCATAAATAATCCAATGAAAAACACAATCAAATATAATATAATCCAATAAGACAAAAATCTTCTTTAAAGAAGAAAAAAGGAGAACCAATCATGCAAAATTACCAGAAAACCAAACGAGCCTGTTATATGGGCTTTATCACCCAGGCCATAGCAGCGAATTTTGCACCTTTGCTGTTTCTGAAATTTCACACAGATTATCATATTTCCCTTGGAAATATTGCACTGATCTCCACCTGCTTTTTCTTTACCCAGCTGCTGGTTGATTTGTTTTGTGCCCGATTTGTGGACAAAATCGGATATCGCGTGTGCATTGTGACCTCTGAGATCAGTTCCGCTTTAGGACTGGTGGGGCTGGCATTTCTTCCGGAGCTTTTGCCAGATCCTTTTGTGGGAATTATCATCAGTGTTATTGTTTATGCTGTTGGAAGCGGACTGATTGAAGTGCTGTGCAGTCCTATTATGGAAGCATGTCCTTTCAAAAATAAAGAGGCGACCATGAGTCTTCTTCATTCCTTCTACTGCTGGGGCTCTGTGGGAACCATTGCAGTTTCCACCCTGTTTTTCGCAGTTTTTGGAATGGACAGCTGGAAGTGGCTGGCAGTTTTGTGGGCAATCGTTCCGGCAGTTAATGTTTACAACTTTGCCACCTGTCCCATCGAACATCTGGTGGATGAAGGGGAAGGCATGAAGATCAGGGAACTGTTTCGTAAGCCTGTATTCTGGATTGCCGTGTGTCTGATGGTGTGTTCAGGGGCATCAGAGCTGTCCATGTCCCAGTGGGCATCTGCCTATGCAGAGGCGGCACTTGGACTGTCAAAGACCATCGGAGACCTGGCCGGCCCCTGCATGTTTGCCATTACGATGGGAATCAGCCGTGTGATCTTTGGAAAATACGGAGATAAAATGGACTTGATGAAATTTATGGCAGGATCCGGAATTTTATGCGTATTCTGCTATCTTCTTGCATCTCTGTCCTCAAATCCGGCAGCAGGACTGATCGGCTGTATTGTCTGCGGATTTTCCGTTGGAATCATGTGGCCTGGCACCATCAGCATTTCCTCTAAGAAATTTCCAGCAGGCGGAACTGCCATGTTCGCCCTTCTTGCCATGGCAGGAGACCTTGGGGGCAGCATAGGCCCTGGAATTGTCGGCCGTGTCACCCAGAATGCCGGAGATAATATCCGCGTGGGTATGGGCGTAGGCCTGATTTTCCCAGTGGTGCTGCTGGTGATGGTTTTTCTGCTGAAAAAGGTGAAAGTAGAGGAAAAATAACTGGGAGTTGAAAGCTCCCACTGACAGGTCGCGAAGCAACTGCGTTCATGAGCAAGTAGCAAAGCGGACCTGGAATGTCCGCTTTACAATCTGATAAGAAGGCCCTGAGGCATTATTTAAAATGGGTTGGCGTAAATTAAAGATAAGTATATTCTGAGTATGCATATGCTGCAAAATGGAGGGAATATGCCAGATCAGAAGCTGAATAATCTTTTGAACCTTGCGCTGGATGCCACAGAAGAGGAAAGAGAGAAATCCCGAAATCTGAATGTGGGGTATGAGAAGCAGACACGAAAGTGGGAAATTATTGTGAAGTATAGTGAGATGGGGATTGCCAATGAGGAAGTTTCTGACGGAATGAAATATGGTGCGGAAAATGATAGAGATTCCGTTGAGATATTACTAGGTGGACCCGAAATCTCCGTGGTCCCTCTCCTTGGCGGGTATGCCATTGTGACGCTTCCTGAAAGTATGCTGGAACAATATTCCCAGCGTCCCCAGATAGAATTTATAGAAAAGCCCACCCGTCTGTATTTCGAAGACCTGTTTTCCAAAGAGGCAAGCTGTATTACCCAGGTGCAGCGCGATGAGCCGGGAAATCTACGGCTGACAGGGCGCGGTGTGTTGATCGGAATTGTAGATTCCGGCGTGGATTACCGTCATCCTGCATTTCTCACAGCAGACGGAAAGTCCAGAATATTGCGTTTGTGGGATCAGAGCATTCCCGGTAATCCACCGGAGGGCTATGCAACAGGAACTGAATATACCAATGAGGAAATTAATGAGGCGTTGTTCCTCTCTGTGCAGGAGGGACGGCGCCTTGTTCCGTCTGAAGATGTAAGCGGTCATGGAACCGCTGTGCTTGGAGTGGCAGCTGGCAGCGATTTTTCCCGTGGGGCAGTGAAACGGGGTGTGGCATATGAAAGTGACCTTCTGGTTGTAAAAATGGGAATTCCAAGACAGGATTCTTTTCCAAGAACTACAGAGCTGATGCAAGGCGTGGATTATCTGGTTCGGCAGGCCATACGGCTTGGAAGATCAATTGCGATCAATTTAAGCTTTGGAAATAATTATGGCTCACACAGAGGCGATTCTCTGCTGGAAACTTACCTGGACAATGTGTCCGGCATGGGGAAAAATGTGATCTGTGTAGGAATGGGCAACAATGGAAATGATGCTCTGCATACCGGAGGCATGCTTTCGCCAGGTGAAATCCAGGAAATTGAACTTGGTGTTGGTGCCTTTGAGCCTACCTTAAATGTGCAGCTTTGGAAAAATTACGAAGATGAGATGGAAATTTATCTGGAACATCCAGCCGGGGAGCGTGTTGGTCCACTTTTTGAAACACTGGGCGCCCAGCGTTGGCAGGCGGGAAATACGAAACTTCTGATCTACTATGGAAAACCGGCACCGTATCATGTGACGCAGGAGATTTATGTGGATTTTCTGCCGCAGGATGAGAAAACCCCCTATGTAGACAGCGGTGTGTGGAAAATAATCTTAGCAGCAAGAAATATAAAAAACGGGGAATATTTCCTGTGGCTTCCAGGTGGCAAAACTTTAAATCCAGGTACAGCCTTCTATCTTCCACGTCCCCAGGGAACCCTCACAATCCCTGCCACCGCCAGGCGCGTGATCAGCGTCGGCGCCTACGACGCCCGCCAAAACACCTATGCCGATTTCTCCGGCCGCGGCTGTCGCGCCCTCCCATATCCAAAACCCGATCTTGTCGCCCCTGGTGTTGATATCTATGCCCCTCGCTTTGGTGGAGGCTATGCCGCCTTTACTGGCACCTCCTTTTCCACGCCTTTCGTTACTGGTGCAGCCGCCCTCCTTATGGAATGGGGAATCACCCGCCGAAACGATCCCTACCTCTATGGCGAAAAACTAAAAGCCTATCTCCGTCGTGGTGCAAAAGCCTTGAAAGGATCGGAAAAGTTGCCAAATGACTTAATCGGGTGGGGACGACTCTGTTTGGAAAGTAGCCTGCCAGAATAGGATAATTAATGTACAAGATGTAGCAATTTAAAGTGTCCCAATCTGAACATTTTAAAAAGCAGGTCGGATTATTGACTTTTACACCAAGTGTTTCCGAATGGATTAATAAAACGAATGCCATAAAAACTACTGTTTATGTAAAAAAAAGAACCGTTTATGTAAAAAAAGAACCGTTTATGTAAAATACAGCAGAATCTGCTGAAATATGATAAAATGCTCCTGCAAATAACAAAGGGAGGAAATGATTATGACAGGATTTTTAGTAAACTTACTGAGCCCGGTTTTCAGCAGTCTCGGTGTAAGTCAGGCTGACCTTACATCCTATATTGAGAAGCTGATCGGCTATGTTATCGCAATCCTTGTTTTACTTGTTGTGATGATCGTAGTAATGGTTGTGGCTCATAAAGCCAAAAAGGGATTCCGTCATGTGATCCGCTGGCAGGCTGCCATTGCATTTATTGCAATTGTTGCAGTGCTTGTAAATGTAATCTGCTACGGACCGATGTACAACAACGTATCAAGTGTTTTAAACGCAAAGAAAGTAGTACTTGCACAAGAGACTACAGACCAGAGCCGTGCAACCATTCAGAAGGTTGCTGAAGAAGGAATGGTGTTACTGAAAAACGATGGTATTTTACCTCTTTCCTCAGATACAAAGAAACTGAATGTATTCGGCTGGGATTCTACAAACCCGCTGTTTGGCGGAACAGGATCAGGATCTTCTGATTCCTCCACAGCAATCGGTATCCTGCAGTCCTTAAAGGATGCCGGATATGAGACAAACGAGTCTCTTACCAAGATGTATACTGACTACAGAGCTGACCGTCCTACAATTGCCATGGCGCAGCAGGACTGGACACTGCCTGAGCCGACTAAGGAGTATTACACAGACAGCCTGATGAACGAAGCAAAAGAGTATTCTGACACAGCTGTAGTTGTAATTGGACGTTCCGGCGGAGAGGGTGCAGACCTTCCAACCGACATGAAATCTGTAATTGATGGAAGCTATGCAAAGAAAGCAGAAGAAGTATCTGTTTCCCCAGACAATTACGGATATGTAAAAGGCAGCTACACAAACAATGGAGACTATGATGACTTCGACGAGGGAGAAAGCTATCTTGAGCTTTCCAATACAGAGGAAGATATGCTGGATACAGTATGCTCCCAGTTTGACAATGTTATTGTAGTTGTAAACGCAAATAATGCAATGGAACTGGACTGGGTAGACAAATATGAGCAGATCGGTGCGGTTATCTTTGCTCCTGGAGCAGGTGCAACTGGCTTCGAAGCACTGGGCGAGATCATCAATGGTTCTGTAAACCCATCTGGAAAAACAGTAGATACCTTTGTAAAGGATCTGACAGAGACTCCATACTACAATAATATGGGCCTGAATGCTTATACAAACGTAGAAGATCTGAAAGAGCAGATTGCAGCAAATGATCCGGCTTACGAAGGAAGCATGGGATTTGTAAACTATGCAGAGGGAATCTATGTAGGATATAAATTCTATGAAACAGCAGCTGAAGAGGGTCTTATCAAGTATGAGGATATGGTACAGTATCCATTTGGATATGGACTCAGCTACACAACCTTTGACAAACAGATTGAGAATTTCAAGGATAACGGAGATACTGTCACCTTTGATGTAACGGTAGAGAACACAGGCTCTGTTGCAGGAAAAGATGTTGTGGAAATTTATTACACAGCACCTTACACAAACGGTGGAATTGAGAAAGCAGCAGCAAACCTGATCGCTTTCGAGAAAACAGATTCTATTGAGCCAGGAGAATCCCAGACAAAATCCTTTACCATCAACAAAGAAGATATGGCTTCCTATGATTCTGAAGGTATTAAGATCTCCGGAGGCGGTTATATCTTAGAGGCTGGCGAATACACAATTTCTCTTCGTTCAGACTCTCATACAGTTCTTAGTGAAGAGAAGTTCACCGTTGATGAAGATATTGATTACAGCAAAGATGGTCGTTCTTCCGACAAAACTGTTGCAACAAACCAGTTTGAGGATTATGCGAGAGGCGACTTTGAGCAGCTTTCTCGTGAGGACGGTTTTGCAAATTATGACAAAGCATGCGGTGTGCCGGAAGAGGATGCTTATGTAATGAGCGACGAGACAAGGGCAGCCGTAGAAGAGAATGTATTTGGTATTTACGATGGAACCAAATATAATAATGATTCTGATGAAATGCCGGCAATGGGAGCAGACAACGGACTTCAGCTTGCTGACCTTACCGGAAAAGATTATGACGATGCAGACTGGGATAAGCTGTTAGACCAGCTCAGCTTCGAAGATATGGCTACTCTGATCAATGTTGGTGGATGGCAGACCGCAGAAATCAAATCAGTAGGTAAAATTGCCACATCTGACTGTGATGGACCTGCAGGATTAAACAACTTCATCACAAAGGCATATGGAACTGCTTATCCATCTGAAGTTCTTATGGCTCAGACCTGGAACAAAGAACTTGCAAATGAAATCGGCGTTTCTATGGGACAGGAATATGTAGATGCTGACAACTACGGATGGTACGGCCCGGCTATGAACATCCACCGTACAGCGTTTGCAGGACGTAACTTCGAGTATTATTCAGAAGACAGTCTGTTGTCCGGATACATGGCAGCAAATGAAATGAATGGAGCAGCCACCAAGGGTGTTTATCCATACATGAAGCATTTTGCATTAAATGATCAGGAAACAAACAGATGCTCTTTCCTTCTCACATTTGCTTCCGAGCAGACAATCCGTGAAGGATATCTGAAAGCATTCGAGCTTGCAACAAAGGGCTTTGAAGGAAAAGCAATGGCAGTTATGTCCTCCTTCAACTGGATCGGTACAGTGCCAAGCTGTGCAAACAACGAGCTTTTGAACAACGTGCTCCGTGGAGAATGGGGATTCGTCGGAATGGTAGAAACCGATTATGACGGTTCCTATGGTTACATGATCACCGATCATTGTATCAGAAACGGAAATGATCTGATGCTTGGATTTAACAGTGCAGAGTCCAACAAACTGACAGACGAGAGCGCAACAGCAGTTCTTGCAATGCGTCAGGCTTGCAAAAATATCCTTTATACAGTAGCAAACAGCGGATATTATGCAGATGGAAATCCGGCAAGCGGAATGACCAATATGACAAAACTGTTTGTAATGATTGACGTGATTCTTGCAGTTGTTCTTATTGTAGTTGATACAATTGTAATTGTACGTTGGAGAAAAAAGAAAAAACAGGCTGTAAACGAATAATTAAACAGTAATCTGGAGACATAAGTCCCCCTTTTAAATCTGGAAAAAGCAGAGCAAGGAATCTGTAAAAGTTTCAGAGAAAAAAGGGGGATTTTTTTATGTGATTTTTGTCTTGCAGAGTGAGGGAAAATTATTTATTATGAAAGGAGTTGTAATAACAGGAAAAAAGGAGGACTGGTATGATCAGCATTGCGATTGTAGAAGATGAAGAACTGTATGCAAAGCAGCTTCAGCAGTTTCTGCATCAATATGAAGAAGAGAACAAAGAGATGTTTGACATTACAGTCTATTCAGACGGCGATCAGATTGTAAATAAATATAAATCCCAGTATGATATTATCCTGATGGATGTGGAAATGAAATTTATGGACGGAATGTCTGCCGCTGAAGAAATCCGTAAAATTGACACGGAGGTTGTGATCATTTTCATTACGAATATGGCACAATATGCGATCAGGGGATATGCAGTGGATGCGTTGGATTATGTACTGAAGCCGGTGTCCTATTTCGCATTTTCCCAGAGGCTTAACCGTGCTATCAGCCGGATGAAAAAGCGGGAAACGAAGATCATCATGGTGAATATGAAAGGCGGTATGGTCAGAATCAATGTTGCAAATATTTATTATATTGAAAGTCAGGGACATACTCTGATACTTCATACCATACTGGGAAACTATGAAACAACAGGGAAAATGAAGGAGATGGAGGAAAAGCTTGCGGAGATGAATTTCTGCCGTGGAAATAAGGGATATCTGATCAACCTCCAGCATGTGGAACGGATCCAGGATGGATGTGCTTTGGTGAAGGGAGAAAATCTGACATTGAGTCGTGCACGAAGAAAGGTCTTCATGGAAGCCCTGACCAGATATTGGGGTGAGGTGATAAAATGACAGAATATTATCTGCCCGATATTCCAAGACTTTATACGGCACTTGCAGAGTGGATGGCTTGTCTGATTTTTATTTTGCCTTTCAAAAAAAGATTTTCACCGGCTGTAACAGGCTGTCTTGTGGCAGGTGCATTTGGAATACAGAGCGTATTTCTGATTTCTACCGGTGGGGTAAGACTGATTTTTTGGATCCCCTGTATGATATTTGCGGTTTTTCTGATGGTTGCTTTTGTTTTTTGCTGCTGTGAGATTAGGCTGACAGATGCGGCATATTTTGGAATGATTGCTTTTGTAGCAGCTGAATTTATGGCTTCTGCCGGGTGGCAGATCCTGTGTTATACAGGGAAAGAAGCATGGATGTCCTGGTGGCAGCAGGGAATGGCAATTCTTCTGATCTATGGTGTGATTGCAGTGATATTGTACAAAATTCTTCATATTCATATGCCAAAGGATGGACAGATGGAAATCACCAGAAGGGAATATTTTTCCGGACTCCTGATCAGTATTGCCGTATTTGCTGTCAGCAATATGAGTTATGTGAATGTGAACACGCCATTTACAGGCAGATATTCTTTTGAAATAGGGAATATCCGTACTATAGTAGATGTTGCAGGAATTGCAATTCTATATGCACATTTGATACAGTGCTGTGAGCTTCGGGTGAGAAAAGAACTGGAGGCGGTACAGAATGTGCTTCAGAATCAGTATGCGCAATACAAGCAGTCAAAAGAAAGCATTGAGCTGATCAATTATAAGTATCATGACCTGAAGCATCAGATTGCTGTGTTAAGAAGTGAAGCTGATCCTGGAAAAAGGGAAGCATTTCTGGATAAAATGGAAGCAGATATAAAGAAATATGAAAGTCAGAACAAAACAGGAAATAAAGTGCTGGATACTGTGCTGACTACCAAGAGCCTTTATTGCGCAAAGCATAACATAACCTTTACCTGCGTTGCAGATGGAACCTTGCTGGATTTTATGGAGGTTATGGATATCTGCAGTATTTTTGGAAACGCATTGGATAATGCCATTGAATGTGAATTGAAGATTCCGGATAAAGAAAAAAGGTTAATACACGTCAGTGTCTCAAAACAGAAAAACTTTCTGCTTCTCCGGTTTGAAAATTATTATGATACCGAACTGAATTACCAGGGCGGAGCGTTTATCACAACGAAGCGGGAAAAAGAATTCCACGGTTATGGACTGAAAAGCATTCGCTATACGGTAAATAAATATGATGGCGCTGTTTCCATTGATACAAAGGAGAATTGGTTTGACCTGAAGATACTGATACCGGTCAGCGAAAATGCACAAAAACAGATTGATAAAATCGTATAATATATACAAAAAATGTATTGCAATTTTCTAAAAAAAGTAGTAAAACTTTAGTTAGATAAAGAGAAATGCATTGAACAGGACAAATTACAAAAGATAACCGGAACACAGAGAGCCGCAGACTGGTGAGAGGCGGCAGAAGGTATTTTGTGGTATCACCTGGGAGCATCCCGCTGAAAAATAATAACTAATTTCAGTAAGCTGGGACGTAGTCTTCACGTTACAGAAGAAGCTGTTTATAC
>ENA-OOZX01001614-OOZX01001614.1-human-gut-metagenome-genome-assembly--contig:-NODE-1614-length-13740-cov-12.443771_pt1 | contig 13740 bp, 8 predicted proteins | sample MGYA00241048_ERZ501412 | MGnify/ENA primary metagenome ERZ501412 (study PRJEB25962, sample SAMEA2042518) | human gut metagenome | biome: human gut; feature: human-associated habitat; material: faeces... | reverse complement strand
CTGATTTTATCCCGGATGGGATGAACGCCTTCGAGCGTAACGTGAAGCGTATAGGGGATTGTCTTTTGGCCTTTATCGCCTTGGTCGTATTCTCCCCCTTGTTCTTGATCTGCTACATCGCCGTAAGGCGCGAGGATGGCGGCCCGGCTATCTTCAGGCAGGAGCGTATCGGCCGTTTCGGTCGCCCGTTTAACATCTATAAGTTCCGCAGCATGCGTTTGGACGCTGAGAAGTTCGGCCCTGCCCTTTACAAGGGAGGCGCTGATCCCCGTATGACGCATGTGGGCAAGTTCCTGCGTGAGCATCATTTGGACGAGCTTCCCCAATTATGGAATGTCTTCATCGGTGATATGTCTTTTATCGGCCCCCGTCCGGAACGCAAGTTCTACATCGACCAGATCATGGAACGCGATCCCCGCTATCGCTTCCTGTACCAGATCCGTCCGGGTGTGACCTCTTACGCCACGCTCTATAACGGTTATACGGATACGCTGGAGAAGATGCTCCGCCGTCTGCGCTATGACTTGTTCTATCTGGAGCATCGCTCGTGGTGGTTCGATTTCAAGATATTGGTGAAGACGTTCTTGAACATTGCGTTTGGGAAGAAATTTTAGATGAGGAAAACTAAGGAGAGCGATTATCCAATCCTGCACTACCAGGCAGAATGAAATTATGTGGGCATTTATGCGTAAGTTTGGTGTACATTATTTATCCTTGCCCGGAAGTGAAACAATAAAAGTCATAGATTTTATGAGAACGGACGTGCTGAATCGAATCAAGGAGACCTTGCGTAAGGCGCATACCGGCAGGAGGGCATGCTTTTTTGTATGGTTCGCAGGCCAGAAACGAGGCACGTCCGGATTCGGATTGGGGTATATTGATCTTGTTGGACAAACCGAAAATCGAGGTGGAGGATTATGACAATATATCCTATCCTTTAGTAGGGCTGGGTTGGTTGTTAAACGAGTGCGTCAGCCCGGTGCTTTACACCTTGAAAGATTGGATGAGATACCATTTCTCTCCCTTTGTACACAGCGTAAAAGACAAGGGGATACAATTCTTGAGTGCGGAAGATATAACAGCGGATTCAAGGTGCAAACCCATAATGGGGTAGTTGGTCAATTAGAATTGAATTATGTCTCTAAAGGTTTGTTGACAAAAGATGAAAGCTGATTATATTCCCGTTTGCTACAACATCGTATTACCGGGGATTATAACGATTTCTTTGACTTTGAGCGTGAGGATGTATTGCCTTTGTTGGAACTCACACGTAAATTGTTAGCTAAACTCGAAAGTCTGATCGCTCATCCTTAATAATCACATAAAGAAATGCGACAATTTTAGCTTGTAGGAACGAGTTATAAGGAGTTCCTTTGTGGAATAGCTTGTTTCTTACTTGTGAGTGTATCTTGGGGCAAATAGATTTGTGAAGAATATGGCAAAAACAGATTCACGAACATCCAAAAGTATAAAAAACAGTTCGGTGGCGTTGGTGTTTTATTTCATCAACCTGATCCTCCAATTCTTTTCAAGGAAGATTTTCTTGGATTATTTGGGGGCGGAGGTGCTGGGGTTGAATACTACGGCTACCAATTTGCTGCAGTTCTTGAACCTTGCGGAATTGGGGGTGGGAGCTGCTATTGCTTGTACCCTTTATAAACCGCTTGCCGAGAAAGATACGGATACAATCAATGAAATCGTATCCTTGCAAGGGTGGCTCTATCGGCGTATCGCATGGATCGTGATAGCTGGAAGTGTGGTCTTGATGGCCTTTTTCCCTTGGATCTTTGCCAAGATGCCGTTGCCCTTATGGTATGCGTATGCCTCTTTTGGAGTTTTGTTGGTTAGTGCGTTACTGAGTTATTTCGTGAATTACAAACAGATCGTTCTTTCGGCAGATCAGCAGGAGTATAGGATACAGTATACTTACAAAGCCTCGATGTTAGCAAAATTACTTTGCCAAATATTGGCGATCCGGTATTTACCTAACGGGTATGTATGGTGGCTGGTATTGGAAGTGGTGTTCGCTGTGGTGGCTTCGGTGGCCTTGAATCGAGTGATCGCTCGGACTTACCCCTATTTGGAAACAGATATGGATAGAGGGAAGGAGCTGGCAAAGAAATATCCGGATATACTTACGAAGGTCAAGCAACTGTTTTTTCATAAGATCGGAGGCTTTGCCCTGTCACAAACAAGCCCGATTATTATATATGCCTATACTACGTTGACGGTTGTTGCTTTGTATGGTAATTATATGCTGATTATAATGGGGGGGCAAACGCTGATGACAGCGATCTTTAATAGCATGAATGCTGGGATTGGAAATTTGGTGGCAGAAGGGAATCGTGAACGAATTTTAGCTGTATTCGAGGAATTGTTCTCGATTCGCTTTTTATTTACCTGTGTGATGTGTTTTGGCGTATTTATATTGACACCTTCATTTATAATACTTTGGATAGGAAATGAATATGTATTAGATTCTATGGTGTTGCTATTGATGACTATGATTCTATTCATTAATTTAAGTCGTACAACTGTAGATACTTATATTAATGCTTATGGATTATATGGTGATATTTGGGCTCCAGTAGTTGAGGCTTCTATTAATATAGGGATGTCCGTTGTACTAGGATATTTTTTCGGATTGCATGGTGTGTTATCTGGTGTATTGTTAAGTTTGTTTTTCGTTGTTTTTTGTTGGAAACCCTATTTTTTGTTCCGTAAAGGATTTAAGCTACGACTGTATTTTTATGTACGTGTGTATGTAAAACATTTGATTTCGGCTGTTATTTGTGCAATAACTGTCTATAGTATATCAATGTACATACCATTTGTTCCATGGGAAGGATGGACTTGTTTTGTTTTCTATGGAATATTTATAATAATTTTGTTTTGTATATTTCAAATAGTTCTATCGTGTTATATAGGAAACGGTATGCGATCTTTTTTGTTGCGATTGCTTCAGTTTTATCGTTCAAAATATTTGTAAATATATGATTTAAATATTAAGATATAGTGTTGGTGTGATAATAATTTGTAATACAATCATTAAATAACTTCTAGGAAAATATATAAGCGTATTTATCTGTTTATTTTTAATTGAATCAATCCAATAATTTTAGTACATGAAAATATTTTTAAAAAGAATTGTTAAGAGTTCAAGAGCGATCTACTGTCTATATTTTTACATCTGTTCATTGTTGTTAAAAATCATAGGATTATTTGTTAAGACGGATAGCTATCTAGTATTATTTGTAGTTTATGGAGGAAAGCGCTACGATGATAGTCCCCGATTTGTTTATGAGTATATGAAAGCTCAAGACGAGTATAAAAAGTATAAATTAAAATGGGCTTTTATTGATCCTCAGAGTATATCAGAAGTTCCAATAGAGGAGAAAATTAAAATTGATACATGGGCTTATTATATGACAGCATTGAAAGCACATTATTGGATAACTAATTCCTCTGCGTCACGAGGACTTTGCTTTAAGAACGCTAATACAGTGAATATATTTTTCCCACACGGTATGACCGGAATCAAAAAGCAAGGTAATGATTTGAAACAATCAAATAAATCATTTCGTTCGGTTAAGCAAGAAAAATTTGATCGTATCTTTTTAGAAGGGAGAAAAGAAATCCATATTCTAACACAGGCCTGGGACATCCCAAAAGAAGTGTTTGTTACAACAGGTTTTCCTCGCAACGATGAATTGGTGAGGGTTACCTCGGAGAATATATCTCAACTGAAACAAAAGATGAATATTCCAGTCGGTAAAAAGGTAATTTTATATGCTCCTACTTTTAGAGAGTACAATAAGGATTCAGTTTTGGCAACTTTTTTAAAGCCTCCTTTTGACTTTGACCTATGGCATCGAGAACTCGGAAATGAGTACATATTACTACTGACTGCACATTATGAAGTAGAGAAGCTAATGGATATTCCTACCAATCATCCTTTTATAATAAATGCTTTTGGATATCCTCATATTAACGAATTGATGTTGGTTGCTGATTTATTGATTTCTGATTACTCTTCGATCATTTGGGATTATTCCATATTAGGTAGGCCTATCATTTCATATGCCTACGATTTTGAACAATATCAAAGGGAGAGAGGAGTGTATAACGGCTACGAGAAGATTTTCTCGCATGGTATCATGAAAGATCAGATGGAGATTATACGATTCATCCAAATGATGGACTACGAGAAAGAGTGTGCATATACTCAAAAACATATACGAGATGAATACATCGCTGCATACGGGAATGCGGCAGAACGGTGTACTCGTTTTATTTTTGATTGAATAGTCTAAGATGGAAACAAGAATCTTACATTGCCTCATAGGGAATATGAACGTGGGAGGTATTGAAACAATGTTGATGGAACTTTACCGGAATATTGACAGGAGTAAATTCCAGTTTGACTTTGTGGTACACAGCAAAGGTGAAAATTTCTATGAAAAAGAGATTTATCTGTTAGGAGGAAAAATTTATCGGGTACCATTCATATCCAAACATCCCATCGAACATTGTTTTCGTTTTTACAAATTACTGAAGGAGCATCCAGAATATAGAATCATACATATCCATACAACTTATTCAATTATGTATGTAGATGCAAAGATTGCGAAAAGTTTAGAACGGATAGTTATTATACATTCACATAATTCGGGTGCTAGCAAAAAGCGTACATTCGTACACGAGTTGTTGAAGAGACCATTCTCTTCTCTTGCAGACTATAGATTGGCTTGTTCAGGCATTGCTGCTGAATGGATGTATCCGTTGGAGCATTTAAGCACAGTAACTATTTGGAAAAACGCTATTTGTTTAGATGGATTTTCATTTAATGAAGCTGTACGAAAATCTATGCGGGAGAAATACGGTGCTGAAAATAATCTTATTATCGGAACTGTAGGTAGGTTGTCTTATCAGAAAAACCAAAATTTATTGTTACGTATATTTAGGCAAGTGGCGAATCAACATCCTAATGCCATGTTATGGATAGTAGGGGATGGAGAAGATAGGAGCAGTCTGGAACAGCAGGTAAAAGATCTACAACTTTCAGATAAGGTTCGTTTCTTTGGAAGCCGAAGTAATGTGGCAGATTTTTTAATGGCTTTTGATGTCTTTGTTTTGACTTCTAGATGGGAAGGATGGGGGATCGTTTTAATGGAGGCGCAAGCGACGGGACTTCCGGTGATTGTGCCGCTACACATAGATCCTCTTATACATATAACAAAAAATGTATCTGTGGTAGAGGATTATAAAAGTATAAACATGTGGGCTGATACTATTATAAGGATCCCCCTTGCTCTTATAGATAGGCATGAGCAATTTGAAACTGTAAAACAAGCTGGATTCGATATTCATACGCAGGTCTTGGTGGCAACGTCATTTTACGAAAGCCTTTGTAAGGAATTATGACAACAAGATATTCTGAGATTATTTTTTGGGCAATCCAATACTTCACTTTCTGTCTTTTTATCATTGGGCTATATTTTGTTCTGGACAAACGATTGAAAGTGTTTCGGATCCAATTGAGTACCCATAGTCATTTGAATTTATATGCGCAAGATGCCTTGATCTGTCTTGTATTGGTTTTGATTACTGGAATCCGTTGTAACAATGGATCTGACTATTATAATTACTGGGTAATGTATTCAGAAGTGACTGACTGGTATTCCAATATAGGGGATGTACTTGAAGAAAAATTCCAAAACGGCTATTTGCTACTTTGTTATGTTACTAAAGCTTTAGGTGGTGGCAAATATTCTATATTTTGGGTGGTTTCGGTGCTCATTTATTTCTCTACTATTCGCCTGTTCAGGAGATACAGCTGTTCCCCCGTCTTGTCGTTTGCCTGTTGGGTATTATTCGGTTATTTGGCCATGAGTACTAATATCATAAAGCAGTCGTTAGCTATGACATGTATTTTGTGGGCCTTTTTCTGTTTAGAGAGAAAGAGATATGTGCAATTTTGCTGTTTGTCTCTATTGGGATGTATGTTCCATATATCTATGGTTTGTGTAGTGTTTATTATGTTGTTTTTTAGATGGCTACATCCGTCTATCACCTTTTATAAGATAATTATGGTAGTGAGTATAGCTATGTACATATTGATAACTCCTTTACTAGAGCAGGTGTCTCAATTTCTTCCTGTACACTATGCAGTCTATACGCAGGCTTATCTAGATGATAGCATGAACGACATAAAGCTTCAAATAGGTGGGATAGTAGTTGCTATTTTTTATATTATCATCCTTTGGGATATAACGAAAAAGCATAATGCTACCAAATCCGTATCTCGCATAAATAATCATTTGCTTATGATAAGTCTTTTGTGCATTCCATTCCTTATTATTGGTATCAAGTTTTATCTTTGTAACAGGGTTGCTTATAGCGGCCTACAATTTTTAACTGTTTTGTTACCTTCTTATTACAGTTTTACTCGCCAAAAACATATGTCTTTTATAAGTTTTAAAAAGTATATTATGGTGTTGGTCTTTAGTGTTTTATTTACGATTTTATGTGCGGAGAATAATTATTATCAATATAGTACTATACTTAATGACAAGCCAATGTCTGTGTATGATTTTTCTATACGAAGACAACAATAAAATGTAAAAGAATAATAAATGTGAATCCTCTAACTAATAACCCTCTCCAAACTTGGAGGGGCTTAATCCGTTGTTGCTAATTTGGCGAATCGATTAAGTGAGATCGGTCATGAAGTGATTGTCGCCGCTGGGGAAGGTGATGGGAAAACGTGGTCTATGTTAAAACTGGAAATAGAGCAGGTGCGGTGTAAGCATCTGAAACGAGCATTATCTCCATTGAATGATTTCCTCATGATCATTGATTTCCTGAAGATTTATAGTCAATATAAACCCGATATCATCCATCTGCATTCCTCAAAGACGGGGATGTTAGGACAGTAATTTATACAGTTCATGGTTTTGACTCTATTCGTCTTGCTTATCGTACAATGACTTCTTGAGTGTCCTGTGATAGCTTCTGATATAGGAGATATTGGCGAGATCGTAATTAATGATTGGAACGGAGTTAAGGTTTATTTAATTTGGAAATCCTATTGTAAATGAAAAAGATTCTTCATCTATCTAAATATTTTACCCCATATGTTGCTGGAATTGAAGATGTATGCCTAAGTGTTATACAAGCTATAAAAGGTGACTGTGAGCAAAAAGTGTTGTGTTTTAATCATGAAAAAGGAAATATCTCTTTGAAGGTAAGTGGAGTTGAAGTCATTCGTGCAGATACATTTGGTGAATTTGCACGCCAGCCTATTTCTATTGCTTATTTCTTCTTGCTAAAAAAATATATTCAAACTTTTCAACCGGATATTATTCATCTTCATGTGCCTAATCCTTTGATTTGTGCATATGTGATGTTTGTCATTCCCAGACGAATAGAGTTAGTTGTTCACTGGCATTCGGATATAGTAGTCCAACCTTTCATATACACTTTTTTTAAACCGATTGAGAAATGGATTCTAAAAAGGGCTCACAAAATTTTGATAACTTCTCCTATCTATGGAGAGAAATCGGATCCATTGAGACCTTTCCGGGATAAATTCGTAGTACTTCCTAATATCGTTTTTCAGAATAAGATGGATATTGTGCAGGATGATTCTAAGCGGATTGAGCAGCTTAAAGAGAAATACAATAATAAACCGCTTGTATTCTTCATGGGTAGGCATGTGCCTTATAAAGGTTTAGAATATCTGATCAAATCAGAAGCATATATAGAGTCTGATTGTAAAATTTTGATAGCTGGTAGTGGACCTTTGACTGAAAAATTAAAGATGATGACATCATCTGAGCGTATTGAGTTTATAGGAAGGATTCCTGATAATGATATTCGTATTTATATGTCAGCCGCTGTTATTTTCGCTTTTCCATCTATTACCAAGAACGAGGCTTTTGGGGTTGCGTTGGCTGAGGCAATGTATTGTCGGGCCGTGCCAGTGACCTTTACGATTGATGGCTCTGGTGTAAATTGGGTGAACTTGAATGGTGTAACGGGCATAGAGGTTGCCAATAAAGATTACTTAGCTTTTGCTGTTGCTATAGATAAGTTACTCTGCAATGATGTCTTAAGGCAGAAGTATTCTGATAATGCAAGGCAAAGAGTTCTTGATATGTTTACAATTCCGGTGATTAAGCCTATTTTAAAACAGTTGTATAGATTATGAATTTCAGGATACATATTGTTATCATATCTGGTGGAATTGGACTCTGTTTTTGGCCAATGAGTAGACTGGAATATCATCCCAGACCTTGACTGAGAGGTCAAGAAACCTGTTGCTGATAGGATAGTTATGATAAACTTCACATCAAGAGTAGATGCTCATTTTATACCGTCTTGCCCGCACATTCTAATGACTATTTATTAGATTGGGAGACCAGAAGAACAATATAATAGTTACCGGTAGTAAGGGAAACATAATGACTGGGATATGTTTGGTATGACGAGTAAAAAACAAAAATTAGAGCAACACTCTTTTCTTCTCTTATCCCTTGTCCTTTAAATAAAAAAACTCTATTCTTACACTCGATTTTCCGCAGAGGGTAAATAAGTGAAGTCAGAGTTCGTTCATCACATTCAAAATGTGGAAAGCGGTGCTGTTGTGAAGTTTGACACGGTGTTATTAGTAGGTAACAACGGTGAGGTAATAGTGGGTGTTCCTTCCGTAGAGGCGCAAAGGTAGTGTGCGAGGTATTATCTCTGCTGGTAAAAGGTGACAAGGTACTGGTATTCCACAAGAAGAGAAGAAATGATTACCGTAAATTGAATGGGACCGTCAGTAATTTACTGAGGTAAGTATTAAAGAAGTTCTAGCTTTCCGTAGAGAAAAAGAAAATATTTTATTCTATTAATAACGATTTTCTGACTTTTAGTTTTACATACTCTGCAACACAATAAAGGGGATATGTGCATTTTGACACATTTATCCCCTTTTTATGTAAAATCCCATCCGTAAGAATCTCTGCCAATTCTGCCGTGATCAAAGACATTAATATTGCATGGGTAGAATCAAACAAAATAATCTGATACCAATAGATTATCTTACCGATGTGTTCTACGGAATAGGGAATACTGTCAAGGAGAAATTATGGTTGTTGCTTCATCTGACGATTGACTGTTTTATTGCGTAAAATCGAGTATTTCATAGAGTGAAAGCTAAAATCGGAGACTTGTTCCGGAAAAAAGTTCTATCTTTGTTCAACAACAGGTGTGGTAAGAAAAAAGGTTATGACGACTATGCGTAAATTACCGATAGGAATACAGAGTTTCGAAAATATTCGGAATGAGAACTATTTATATGTGGATAAGACTGCCTTGATTTACCAATTGGTGACGAAAGGTAAGCCTTACTTTCTGAGTCGTCCTCGCCGTTTTGGGAAAAGTTTATTGATATCTACGTTAGAAGCCTATTTCCAAGGGAAAAAAGAACTGTTTAAAGGATTGGCTATCGATCAGCTAGAGCAGGATTGGAATGTTTATCCGGTATTGCATTTGGATTTGAACGCACGCAAATATGAGTCGGAGGCAGATCTGGTGGCTATATTGAACCAATATCTTGAAATGTGGGAGGCTGATTACGGCGATGAGATGAAATTGCGAGCTCCGGAAGAACGTTTTTTTTACGTGATTCGTCGTGCATGGGAACAAACGGGCAGACAAGTAGTAGTCTTGATAGACGAATATGATAAACCTCTTTTGCAAACGATTCATAACGAACCCTTGCAAGAGGCGTATCGACATATCATGAAAGCGTTTTATGGAGTGCTCAAGAGTGCGGATCGTTATTTACGTTTTGTTTTTCTTACTGGAGTTACCAAATTTGCGCAAGTGAGTGTTTTCAGTGATTTGAACCAACTCAATGATATAAGTTTAGACTATGACTATGCGACACTTTGTGGGATTACCCATGCGGAGTTGGTCGATAATCTAACACCGGAATTAGAGCAGTTGGGACAGATGCAGTCCTTATCAAGGAAAGAGACCGTGGAGACAATGGTGCGGCAATATGACGGGTATCATTTTCATCCGAGTCGAGAAGGTGTCTTTAATCCATTCAGCGCATTGAGTGCCTTGCGGAAGAGAGAGTTTGGCGATTATTGGTTTCAGACCGGTACGCCTACGTTTCTTGTCGAATTATTAAAGAAAAGCGAGTTTGATCTGCGTATCCTGATTGATGGCGTAGAGACACAAGCTTCGGCCTTTACCGAATACTGTGCGGAACGGAATAATCCGATCCCCCTTCTTTATCAGAGTGGATATTTGACCATAAAGGAGTATGATCCCCGTTTTAAACTTTATAAACTCGAATTTCCCAATGAAGAGGTTCGCTATGGTTTTCTGAACTTTATAACTCCTTTTTATTCATCTATATCTGATGAGGAAAGAAGCGTACGCTGAAAAACTGGAGGCTAAATGCGAGGGGAAAGATTAGGAGCGTCTTTTATGTCAAATCCCATTCGTATGTAAGTGAGTTTCCTTATATTTGTGTTGACTTTAAATGTAAATAGATTATATGGAAAAACAAAAACAACAACCCCAGCGGTTGCAATCATTGGATGCCCTTAGGGGTTTTGACATGCTCTTTATTATGGGCGGTGCTTCTTTATTTGTCGCTTTGGCGACATTGTTTCCGAATCCTTTTTTTCAGGCGATAGCCGGGCAGATGGAACATGTGGAATGGAACGGATTGGCGCATCACGACACGATCTTCCCATTGTTCCTCTTTATTGCGGGTATCTCGTTTCCGTTCTCACTAGAGAAGCAACGAGGAAAAGGTATGACGGAAGGGGCGATTTATAAGAAGATCGTCCGTCGGGGGATTACCTTGGTTTTCTTGGGATTGGTATATAACGGGCTATTGTCGTTCGAATTTGACCACCTGCGTTGTGCGAGCGTGCTGGCGCGTATCGGGTTGGGATGGATGTTCGCAGCCTTGTTGTTTGTCCGTTTCGGTTGGAAAGTGCGTGCGGGGATAACGGTTCTTATTTTGGTTGGCTATTGGCTGGCGATGGCTTTTGTGCCTGTGCCGGACGCCGGTGGAGCGGGGCCATTCACGCTCGAGGGAAACTTGGTAGGGTATATTGACCGCCTGTTTCTTCCCGGACGTTTGCACGAGACTGTTTTTGATCCGGAGGGTTTATTCTCCACCGTCCCTGCGATTGCCACGGCAATGTTGGGTATGTTCACTGGTGAATGGATTAAGTTACGGAAAGAGGGGCTGACCGACCGAAATAAAGTGCTTTGTTTAGTAGGAGTGGGAGCTGTATTGTTGATCGTCGGCTTGTTATGGAGCTTGGTCTTCCCTATCAATAAGAAGCTATGGACAAGCTCTTTTGTCTGTGTGGTAGGTGCTTATTCCGTTTGGATGTTTGCTTTGTTCTTCTATATCATAGATGTATTGGGGTGGCGTAAATGGACCTTGTTTTTTACCGTGATCGGCATGAACTCTATTACGATCTATTTGGCACAGCGTTTCATCCGTTTCTCCTATACTTCCGAGGCTATATTCGGAGGGTTGGCGAAATTGATGCCCGAGACCGCCCAGCCTTTGGTTAGCGCTATCGCATATATCGCTGTTTGTTGGGGATTCTTGTATTTCTTATATCGCCAACGTATTTTCTTGAAAGTATAATAGACGGATGGAGAAGAAGAAATTAAATCGGTTGGAGTCATTGGACGTACTCCGTGGCTTCGACCTTTTTTGCTTAGTGGTGTTGGAGATGGTGTTGCATCCGCTGGCCCATGCGATTGATATGCCTTGGTTTAATTCTTTTATGTGGGGATTCTCGCATGTGGAATGGGAGGGATTTTCTACGTGGGATCTCGTGATGCCCTTATTCTTATTCATGGCGGGAGTTTCCATGCCTTTCTCTTTGTCTCGTTATAAGGATATGCCCGATAAGATGGCGGTATATCGGCGGATCGGGAAACGGGTGCTACTGCTTTGGGTCTTCGGTATGATGTGCCAAGGTAATTTATTGGCTTTGGACCCGGACCGGGTTTATTTGTATTCAAATACTTTGCAGTCGATCGCTATGGGGTATTTGATTGCTTCCTTGTTATTCTTGTATGTAAGGATACGGGTACAGATCGGTATAGCGGCGGCTCTTTTATTAATCTTTTGGGGAGCGATGGAGTTTATTACGGTCGGTAACTATGGGGGAGGTTCGTACACACCGGATAGTAATTTGGCCGAATGGATCGATCGCACCGTACTGGGACGTTTCCGGGATGGGGCGACGGTGGAGAACGGGGAGGTGATATTCGCTACTTGGTATCGTTATACATGGATACTGAGCAGCTTGAATTTCGGGGTAACCGTGTTGACCGGGTTGTTCGCCGGATATATCCTAAAGAACAAATTATATTCCGAGCGGCTCAAATTACGGATGTTATTCGGTATTGGTCTGGGTATGGTTATCGCCGGATGGCTTTGGGGTATCGAGCTTCCCGTTATTAAGAAACTGTGGACTAGTTCGATGGTATTGGTGAGCAGTGGGTACTGTTTCTTGCTTATGGGGTTGTTCTATTATTGGATCGACTATAAAGGGCATCGAAAGTATACGACTTGGCTGAAAGTGTACGGCATGAATTCAATACTGGCTTATATGCTTACTAACGTGGTAAGTTTTAGGTGTATCGGCGAATCCTTGTTTTTCGGAACCCAGCAATATTTAGGAAATTATTATCCGGTGCTCATTGCCATGTGCAATGTATCGGTAATTTATGTACTTTTGTATGCGTTTTATAAACATAATATTTTCCTTAAAGTATAGAAACAAGAAAACTTAGATCGAAGAAAGATGGAATCAATCAAACAAATATACCGGATGGGTCATGGCCCTTCAAGCAGTCATACTATGGGGCCGATGCGTGCGGCACAAATGTTCTTGGAACGTAACCGGGGCGCTGTTCGTTTTAACGTAACCTTATATGGTAGCCTAGCGGCTACGGGAAAAGGCCATATGACGGATGCAGCTATTCTTGAGGTATTACAGCCGGTTGCGAAGACAAATATTACTTGGGAACCCAAGACTTTCTTGCCGTTTCACCCGAACGGGATGTTGTTCGAGTCGTATAATGAGAGTGGCGAGGAGCTGGATACGTGGACCGTATATAGTATCGGCGGGGGAACCTTGGCGAACGAGTCTTTCAATGAGTTGAGGACGGAGCAAGTATACGATATGCATACGATCAAGGAGATACAGGCTTGGTGTGAGAAGACTGGCCATTCCTATTGGGAATATGTTGAGCAGCACGAAGGCCCTTCTATCTGGGATTATCTGGCTGAGGTATGGGAAGTGATGCAGGATGCGGTTCGTCGTGGTCTGGAAGCGGAAGGCATCTTGCCGGGAGGTTTGGGCATTCGTCGTAAGGCTTCCGATTATATGATCCGTGCGAAAGGTTATGGCAGCAGTATCAAGAGCCGGGGAATGGTGTATGCCTATGCCTTGGCGGTGTCTGAGGAGAATGCGTGCGGTGGGAAGATCGTGACCGCTCCGACTTGTGGTTCTTGCGGTGTAATGCCTGCGGTCCTTTATCACTTGAAGGAGACGCGTGAGTTCCGTGATTCCCGTATATTGCGTGCGTTGGCTACGGCAGGCTTGTTTGGAAATGTGGTGCGTACGAATGCCTCCGTATCGGGGGCAGAGGTAGGTTGCCAAGGTGAGGTTGGCGTGGCTTGCGCTATGGCTG
>ENA-OOZX01001608-OOZX01001608.1-human-gut-metagenome-genome-assembly--contig:-NODE-1608-length-13824-cov-7.635849_pt1 | contig 13824 bp, 10 predicted proteins | sample MGYA00241048_ERZ501412 | MGnify/ENA primary metagenome ERZ501412 (study PRJEB25962, sample SAMEA2042518) | human gut metagenome | biome: human gut; feature: human-associated habitat; material: faeces... | reverse complement strand
CTAATCCCTCAACCGACTTAAATCTATCTTGTGCGAGAGAAAAAAATTCTACTATTTTTTATTCTGCTGCCATCTCAGCCACATCCTCGGGGCTGAAATCGCCCAAGGGCAGGATGAGCCGGCCCAGCGTTTCCTGCGGCAGGGCGGCAAGCCGGGCACTCTCGTCCGCAATTTCGGCAGGGCAGAGGACGTGCACGCCGTCCGCACCGGTCTCTACCCGGGCGCGGTGGCCGGTGGCAATGTACTGGATGCCCAGCCGGTCAGCCGCCGCCAGCAGGGCGGGGAAGCGCAGGTCGGTCGGGGCAGCGGTCTCCTCAGCCAGCTGGCTGGCCAGTTCGCTGGCATTCAGGGTGATGCACTCGATGCCCAGAGCCTTGGCGGCTTCCTTGGCGGCATCCACAACGGGGTCATCGGTGCACAGACGCACCACAGCGCCCATCACCGCAAAGCCCTGCTGCTGTAAAATGCGGACAGCTGCTTTGCAGCCCGTGCCGCCGCACAGGCCCACCAGCACCTTGTCCTGCTGTTCATAGGTATCGAACCCGCTGCCGGGCAGAAATGTATCGCTCATCGTCCCTGTCTCCCTCCGTGTGCCTGACTTTGTGCCACGGCCAGCTGGTCGCAGCGCTCGTTTTCCGGGTGGCCTGCATGGCCCTTGACCCAGACATAAGTGATCTTGTGCCGGGCTTCCTGCTCCAATGCCTGTTCCCACAGGTCGGGGTTCAGGGCAGGGGAGCCGTCGGACTTTTTCCAGCCCCGGCGCTTCCAGCCCCTGGCCCAGCCCTTTTCCAGCCCGTTGATGACGTACTGGCTGTCAGAGCACAGCCGCACCTCACAGGGCTCCTTGAGCTGGCGCAGGGCCTCGATAAAGGCGGTCAGCTCCATCCGGTTGTTGGTGGTGGAAGCATCGCCGCCGCTGAGCTCTTTTTCGTAGACCTTGCCGTTGAAGCGGTAGCGCAGCACTGCACCCCAGCCGCCCGGGCCGGGGTTGCCGCTGCACGCGCCATCGGTGTAAACTTCGACTTGTTTCATCTGTTTCTCCCGGAACTTGAATTTTTGGATACCTCTATTTAGAGCTATTTTTCCGGTTCTGTCAAGAGGAAAACGTATCATCCCCGGCTTTTCCGGCAAAGCTTTGAATTGACAAAGTGGACAAGAAATACTATACTGTTTGTAACAAAATGCGTATAGGGGCGCACCGGTGCGGTGTGTCCGGCCGGAACAGGGCAGTGCCGCGGTCGCATCGAACAGATGGACTGACAGGGCAGAAATTACTCCGTTCCGGCCATCCCAGTGCCGAAAACGGGCATGGAAGCGAAAAATTCTATACGATGGTTTCGATGGGAGCGGCGGTGCGTTTGCTGCTCCTTCACAGCAGACAGGCCGCTCGCAAAGGGGTGTGCCTGCGTTTTGTAATTGATTTTGGAGGTACCGCATGGCACAGGTCAAAGAACAGAATCCGGCTCAGGCTCAGAACAATCCGAACAGAAACAGTGAATCCGGCGGGGAAAAGCGTACCCGCACCCGCCGCCCTTATTATAACCGGCGGCCCCGCCGCGCACAGCAGCCCAAGGAGGCCGCTGTGCCCATCCACATCTACCCGCTGGGCGGTCTGGGTGAAGTGGGCAAGAACATGACCGTGTATGAGTGCAACGGGGATATGATCATTGTGGACTGCGGCCTTGTATTCCCGGACAGTGAGATGTACGGCGTGGACATGGTCATCCCCGACTTTACCTTTGTGGTGCAGAATAAGGACAAGATCAAGGGCCTGCTCATCACCCACGGCCACGAAGACCACATCGGCAGCATTCCCTACCTGCTGCAGAAGTTTGATCTGCCCATCTACGGCACCCGGCTGACCTGCGGCCTCATCCGGAACAAGCTGGAGGAGTTTGGTCTGGCGGGCAAGACCAAGTTCGTGGAGATCACCCCCAAACAGAAGATCAAGCTGGGCTGCTTTACCGTGGAGCCCATCCATGTCAACCACTCCATCCCCGATTCCGTGGCCTTTGCCATTGACAGCCCCGCCGGAACGATCATCCAGACCGGCGACTTCAAGATCGATTATACCCCGCTGGCCTGCGGCGTGACCGACCTGACCACCCTTTCGGAGTATGGCCAGAAGGGTGTGCTGGCCCTGCTGAGCGATTCCACCAACGCCGAGCGCCCGGGCTTTACCGCCACAGAGCAGAAGGTGGCCGCCGGTGTCCGCAACCTGTTTGCCCGTGCCCGGAACAAGCGCATCATCATTGCGACCTTTGCGTCCAACATCTACCGCGTCCAGCAGATCATTGATCTGGCCGTGGAGGATGGCCGCAAGGTGGCGTTCAGCGGCCGCAGCATGGTCAATAACACTGCCATGGCGCAGGAGCTGGGCTATATGCACATCCCCGAGGGCACCCTTATCAGTGTGGATGAACTGAACCAGTACCCTCCGGAACAGGTGGTGCTGATCACCACCGGCAGCCAGGGCGAGCCCCTGAGCGCCCTTTCCCGCATGGCCTCCTGCAGCCACCGCCAGGTGCGGGTGGGCCCCGGCGACTTCATCATCATCTCCGCCAACCCCATTCCCGGCAACGAGAAGAGCGTGACCAAGATCGTCAACGGTCTGCTCCTGCTGGGCGCGGAGGTTATTTACGAGAGCATGTATGATGTCCATGTTTCCGGCCACGCCTGCCAGGAGGAGCAGAAGCTGATGCTCACCCTGACCAGACCCAAGTATTTCCTGCCCGTGCACGGCGAGTACAAGCAGCTGAAAAAGCACGCCCTGACCGCCGCGTCTCTGGGCATTCCCACCAGCAACATCCTCATTGCCGAGAACGGCTCCAACGTCATCCTGAGCCGGGACGAGATCAAGCTGGGCGAGCCTGTTACCGCCGGTGCCGTGATGGTGGACGGCCTGGGCGTGGGTGATGTGGGCAATGTGGTCCTGCGTGACCGCAAGCATCTCTCTGAGGACGGTCTGGTCATCATTGTGGCTACCGTGGACAGCAAGACCGGCAAGGTGCTGGCGGGGCCTGACCTTGTGAGCCGCGGCTTTGTCTATGTGCGTGAGAACGAGAGCCTGATGGACGGGGCCCAGAGCATTGTGGAAAACGCGCTGGATCGCTGCGTGGAAGAGCATGTGCGCGACTGGAACAGCGTCAAGACCCGGGTGCGTGAGGCGCTGAGCAGCTATATTTACCGCCGCACCAAGCGCAGCCCGATGATCCTCCCCATTCTGATGGAGGTATAAGCCGGAAGCCGCCCCGCCGGGGCAGGCAGACCAGGAGGCAGAAGATTCCATGAAACAAAAACCGAGATGGACGTTGGAAATGCTGATCGCCGCGCTGGCAGTGCTGTGTGCACTGCTGACGCTGGCGCTTCTGGTGCGGCGGCCCGCGGGCTGGCCTGCGCTGGCAGTGCTGGTGGTGCTGTGGGGCATCGGCATCTGCGTTTTCCGGTATCAGCTGCGGCGCTGGACCGCCAAGTGGGTGGCTGGCGGCAGCTTTGAAAATTCCAGGACCCAATACAGCCTGGAATCCCTCTCTCAGCCGGCGGCTCTGCTTTCTGGCGAGACGGTGCTGTGGTATAACAGCCGCTTCCGCACGGCGCTGCTGGGCGGCGAGGACCGGCTTGCAGGCAGGGCACAGAAGCTGCTGCCCGGCCTGGACACCGCACAGGCCCGCGCCCCGGAGGGGCAGCAGCTCAATCTGGCCGATGGTGTGTGGAATGTGCACAGCAGTACCGTGCCGGGCGGCAGCGAGAGCATGACGCTGCTCGTGTTCAATGAGGAGACCGCCCTGCGCAGGATCGAAACGGAGTACAAGGCCAGCCGCCCGGGGTACATGGTGTTCCTGGTGGATGGCTACGACGATGTGTTCAGCGATATGCTGGACAGTGAGCGCGCCCGCCTGCTGGAGGGCATCAACCGGGTGCTGGAGGATATGATCGGCCGGGGCACAGGCTTTCTGCGCCGCGTTGCCAGCGGCCGCTATATCGCCGTGGTGGAAGAGCGCCATCTGGAGCAGTATGCCCAGCGCGGCTACGATGTGCTGGATAAGATCCGTGCTCTGGACCCCAGCGTGAACCTGTCCATCTCCATTGGCATCGGGCGCGGAGCCAAGACCCTGCGGGAAGCCCAGGATATGGCCGTGCAGGCGCTGGATATGGCGCAGGGCCGCGGCGGTGATCAGGCCGCTGAGATGACCCCGGACGGCTTTACCTTTTACGGCGGCGTGAGCCACGGCGTGGAAAAGCGCAGCAAGGTGCGCAGCCGCATCGTGGCCGATCAGCTGGTCAGGCTCGTCAAGGAGGCGGACCATGTGGTCATCATGGGCCACCGGATGAGCGATCTGGATGCCATCGGCGCTGCCGAGGGCGTGCTGCGCATCTGCAAGATCTGCGATGTCCCGGCGGTGATCGCCGTCAGGCGGGATGCCACGCTGGCGGGCAGTCTGATCGATGCCCTGTGCCGGGCCGGCCAGGCGGATGATTTCATCGATCCCAAGGGGGCTTTGCCCATTATCTCCAAGAAAACGCTCTGCGTGGTGGTGGATACATACCAGCTGGGCCTTGTGGAAAGTAAGGAGATCCTGGAAAGGTGCGGCAAGGTGGCCGTTATCGACCACCACCGCAAGGGCGTGGGCTTCATCGAGCATGCAGACCTTGTCTGCCACGAGCCCTATTCCTCCTCGGCCAGCGAGCTGGTCACGGAGCTTTTGCAGTATGTGGGCGACCGGGACGACAAGCCCAGCCGGGTGGAGGCAGAGGGTCTGCTCTCGGGCATTATGCTGGATACCCGGGACTTCACCCTGCACACCGGTGTGCGCACGTTTGAAGCCGCCGCCGCTCTGCGCCGCTACGGTGCGGAGACGGAGCGGGTGCGCCAGCTCTTTGATGTGACCATGGTGGAGTACAACGCCAAGGCAGACCTTGTGGAGGCTGCCCAGATGTACCGCAACTGTGCCATCTCGGTGAGCGGCGAGGTGCCCCCCGAGGCCCGTGTGGCCATTGCGCAGGCAGCCAACGACCTGCTGACCATCCAGAATGTGGAGGCCAGCTTTGTGGCCGTGCAGGTGGGGAGCGGTGTGAATATTTCCGCCCGCAGTCTGGGGGCGGTCAATGTTCAGGTCATCATGGAAAGTCTGGGCGGCGGCGGCCACCAGACCATGGCGGCGGCCCAGCTCAAGCATATCACCCCCGAGGCAGCCCGGGCACGCATCCAGACTGCCATCGACCAGTACCGTGAGAGCCAGAAGAAGCCGCTCTCCAAAAATGAACCTGAATCCAAAAAAAAAGGAGAAGCAGGGATGAACCATTACGATTATCTCATCGTAGGCGCAGGCCTTTACGGTGCGGTGTTCGCCCAGCAAGCAAAAAAGGCGGGCAAAACGTGCCTTGTGATTGATAAGCGCAGCCACATTGCCGGGAATATCTACACCGAGGAAGTGGAGGGCATACAGGTCCACCGCTATGGGGCCCACATCTTCCACACCAGCAGCAAGGCAGTGTGGAAGTATGTGAACCAGTTTGCGGAGTTCAACCGCTACACCAACAGTCCCGTTGCCAACTATCACGGCGAGATCTACAATCTGCCCTTCAATATGAACACCTTCAATAAGATGTGGGGTGTGGTGACCCCCGCCGAGGCCAAGGCAAAGATCGAGGAGCAGAAGCGGGAAGCGGGCATCACCGACCCGAAAAATCTTGAGGAGCAGGCCATCAGTCTGGTGGGCACGGACATTTACGAAAAGCTCATCAAAGGCTACACCGGCAAGCAGTGGGGCCGCCCCTGCACCGAACTGCCGGCTTTCATCATCAAACGCCTGCCGGTTCGCTTTACCTACGACAACAACTATTTCAACGCGCTGTATCAGGGCATCCCCGATGGCGGCTATACCGCCATGGTGGAAAAGATGCTGGAGGGCATCGAGCTGCGGCTGAATGTGGATTATCTGGCCGACCGGGAGAACCTGAACGCACTGGCCGACAAGGTAGTCTATACCGGCCCGGTGGATGCCTACTTCGGCTACCGTCTGGGCGCGCTGCAGTACCGCAGCGTCCGCTTTGAGACCGAGGTGCTGGATACCGACAACTATCAGGGCAACGCGGTGGTGAACTATACCGATGCGGAAACGCCCTATACCCGAATCATCGAGCACAAGCATTTTGCGTTCGGCACCCAGCCCAAAACGGTGATCAGCCGGGAGTACAGCACCGAGTGGCATCAGGGCGATGAGCCCTATTACCCCGTCAACGATGAAAAGAATGGCGCGCTTTACGCAAAATACAAAGCGCTGGCCGATGCCGAGACAAAGGTCATTTTTGGCGGCCGGCTGGGTGAGTACAAGTATTATGATATGGATAAGGTGATCGAAGCAGCATTGGATGCAGCGGCACGGGAGCTGGGGTAACCCCACTGTCATCGAAGGCGTTGACGCAACGGTCTGAATGCTGTATACTAACCATAGAAATCCACCGGTTCCCCGGTGAGAAGTGAGGGATAACACCATGAAAGTGATTCTGAAGCAGGACGTAAAGGGCATTGGCAAGAAGGATGAGATCCATGAGGTCTCCGACGGCTACGCCCGCAACTTTCTGTTCCCGCGCAAGCTGGCCGCTGTGGCCGATGCTTCTGCGGTGAATATCGCACGCGGCAAGGAGGCCGCTGCGGATTTCCACGAGGCTGAAACTGTGGCCGCCGCACAGGCTGTGGCTGCAAAGATCGAGGGCAAGACTGTGACCATCAAGGCCAAGGGCGGCGCATCCGGCCGCCTGCACGGCAAGGTCACCGGCAAGGAAGTTGCCGAGGCTCTGGCCCAGCTGGCCGGTTCTCCCATTGATAAAAAGAAGATCGAGCTGGAGACCAAGGACATCAAGGATGCCGGTGTGTTCAACGCAAAGGTGCGCCTGCATGTCGGTGTCGTGGCTTCCTTCAAGATCATGGTGGAAGTAGAACAGGCCTGATTGAAATGCCATCTGCGCCCCCTGAAAGCAGGGGGCGTTTTTGGCGTTTTGGGAAGCTGGCCCAGTATGGAGGGGGATGAACCATGCCCAACGAACAACGACATTATTCCAATGAACTGAATCTGGAGAGCGTGGGCATCAATCTGCCCTACAATATGCAGGCCGAGCAGAGCGTGCTGGGCGCGGTGCTGCTCAAGCCCGAGACATTGACCGATCTGGTGGAGATCATCCGGCCGGAAATGTTCTTCACCCGGCAGAACGCCCAGATCTATTCTGAGATGCTGCGCCTGTTTACGGCGGACCAGACCATCGACTTTGTCACCCTGCTGGATGCCGTCATCTCCGATGGCGTGTTCCCCAGTGCGGACGAGGCAAAGGTCTACCTGACCGGTCTGGCTGAGACGGTGCCCAGTATCTCCAATGTGAAGGCTTACGCCCAGATCGTGCAGGAAAAGTATCTGGTGCGCCAGCTGATGGGCGTTGCCAAGGACATTCTGCAGGACGCGGGCGATGAGCCGGACGCTGACCTGCTGCTGGAAAATGCGGAGCAGCGCATCTACGAGATCCGCTCCGGGCGGGATTCCAGCGCGTTGACCCCGCTTTCCTCCAGCATGGTGGAGACGCTGACCAACCTGCAGAAGATCAGCGGCCCGGATGCCGACAAGTACAAGGGCATCCCCACCGGCTTCCGTCTGCTGGATACCGTCCTGACCGGCCTTGGCCGCGGCGACCTCATCATTCTGGCCGCCCGCCCCGGTATGGGCAAGACCAGTTTTGCGCTGAACATTGCCACCCGCGTTGCCATGCAGCAAAAGGTGCCGGTGGCCATTTTCAGCCTGGAAATGACCAAGGAGCAGCTGACCAACCGCATCCTTTCGGCGGAAGCTGGCATCGACAGCCAGGCTTTCCGCACCGGTGCCCTTCGCAGTGAGGACTGGGAGTATCTGGCACTGGCAACGGAAAAGCTCCACGATGCCCCCATCTATATGGACGACACCTCAGGTATCACCATCACCGAGATGAAGGCGAAGATCCGCCGGGTCAATCAGGACCCCACCCGCCCCAATGTGGGCCTGATCGTTATCGACTACCTGCAGCTGATGACCACCGGCCAGCGCAGCGAGAACCGTGTGCAGGAGATCAGCTCCATCACCCGAAACCTGAAAATTATGGCTAAGGAAATGAATGTGCCCATCATCGCGCTTTCTCAGCTGTCCCGTGCGGTGGAGAAGCAGGGCAACAACTCTTCTCACCGGCCCCAGCTGTCTGACCTGCGTGACTCCGGTTCCATCGAGCAGGATGCCGACTGCGTCCTCTTCCTTTACCGTGATTCCTACTACGCCAGCCAGAACCCCGATGGGGCAGAGGTGGATGCCGATACCGCGGAGTGCATCGTGGCAAAGAACCGCCACGGCGAGACTAGCACGGTGCCGCTGGGCTGGGATGGCGCACACACCCGCTTTATGGATGTGGACTTCAAACGCTGATGAACGACGAAACATCAAAATTGATCGCAAAAGTAGAACGCTTTGCCCGGCAGGAGCAGCTGTTTGCGCCTGTGGAGCCGGGCCGGGCTCTGCACCTGTGCGCCGCCGTTTCGGGTGGGGCCGACAGCATGGCGCTGCTGCGGGTGCTGCTGGAACTGCGGGAAGCTTTTGGGTATCCCCTTACGGCCTGCCACGTCAACCACGGCCTGCGGGGTGAGACTGCAGACCGGGACGAAGCTTTTGTCCGGGCCGAGTGTGCCCGGCTGGGGGTGTCGCTGACAGTTTTCCGCCCGGCAGATGTGGGAATGGCTGTGCCGCCCCATGCCGGGGAGGACTGGGCCCGCAGACTCCGCTATGCCTGCTTCGCCCAACTGCTGGCAGGCGGGATAGACTGCATTGCAACGGCCCATACTGCTACTGACCAGGCCGAGACCCTGCTGTTCCGGCTGGCCCGGGGCACCGGGCTGCATGGGGCAGGGGGCATCCGGCCCAGGCGGCCCGGTTACTGCCGCCCGCTGTTGGGCCTGACCCGGGGCGAGACCGAAGCGCTCTGCGCCGCCTTCGGGCAGGCGTGGGTGACGGACGAGACGAACGATTCCGATGCCTACGCCCGCAACCGCCTGCGCCATGGGGCCGTTCCGTCCCTGCGCAGCGTCAACGATGCGGCAGAGGAAAATCTGGCCCGCTTTTGTGAAAAAGCGGGCCGCGCGGATGCCTACTTTGCCCGGCAGGCGGAACAGCTGCTTTCTGTCGCGCGTCTAGATGCAGCCCAGACTGCCCGCAAGGCCCCGAAAGCCAAGGCAGCATGGCGGCTGGAGCCGCTGCAGGGCGCGGACCCGCTCATTCTGGAAGCAGCGCTCCACAGACTTGTTGCCCCGGTGCGGGATGCCGAGGAAAAGTACATCCGTCTGCTGGCAGAGCTGGTGGAGCAGGGGAGCGGGGCGGTGCAACTGACCGATACGGTCCGCTTCTGCGCAGGCAGCGGGATGCTCTGGCAGGAAGAGGGCCGGCCGGAAGCGGCTGCGGCCCCGGCGTTTTCGCTGCCGTTTGCCCCTGCCGATGGGGCAGAATTTGCCCTGCCCGGGGGCCAAACCCTGAAAACACGGCTTTTTGTAAGCGGTTTTCGAGAAAAAACACAGGGTGTTCATAAAAAAGACTTAAAAAATCGGGCGGATTATGCTAGAATAACCTTGTTATATTCTGCCCTTACGCTGCGCACCCGTCAACCGGGAGACCGGTTCCGGCCTGCGGGGCGGGGGCTGAGCAAGCCCCTGCGCAAATGGATGAATGAGGCAGGCATTCCTGCCGGAATACGAGAGGGCCTGCCGCTGCTGGCGGCGGGCAGCGAGATCCTGTGGGTCTGTGGGGAGGGCTTTGCCGAGGGGCTGGCCCCGGACGAGGAGACTGTACAGATCTTGCAGTTGGAATTGGAAAATGGAGGAACAACCCATGAGCATGAATGACGATATCAAGAACATCCTGGTCAGTGAGGAAGCATTGAAAGCCAAGGTTGCCGAACTGGGTGCACAGATCAGCAGGGATTACGAGGGCAGAAACCTTGTCCTCGTCTCCATCCTCAAGGGTTCGGTGGTTTTCATGGCCGACCTGATGCGGGCTGTGACCATCCCCTGCAGCATTGATTTTATGGTCGTGTCCAGCTACGGCGGCAGCAATACCACCACCAGCGGTCTGGTCAAGATCATCAAGGATCTGGACAGCGACCTGTCCGGCAAGGACGTGCTGATCGTGGAGGACATTCTGGATACCGGTGTCACCCTTTCCAAGCTGGTGCCCATGCTCAAGATGCGCAACCCGAATTCCGTGAAGATCTGCACCATTCTCGACAAGCCCAGCCGCCGCAAGGCCGACATCCAGCCCGATTACGAGGGTTTCCAGGTGCCGGACGAGTTTGTGGTGGGCTATGGTCTGGACTACGATGAGAAATACCGCAACCTGCCCTATGTGGGTGTGCTGAAACCGGAAATCTACGCATAACAAAAACGAATTAGAACTGGAGTTGATCCCTTTTGCAACCGAAACGACCTCGCTTTAATCCCCTGATCCTGGCGCTGGCACTGGCCGGTGTTCTGATGATCTGGTCGGTGCTGGGCACCAGCGACAGCAGTACCGGCGGCTCCACCATGAGCTACTCGACTGTGGTGCACTACTTTGAGAACAATCAGGTCACAGCCTTTACGCTGGATCGCAACACCAGCATCATCACCCTGACGTTGAAGGAGGGCAAGCAGGAGCTGCCCGAAACCACAGGTGCCACCGCTGCCACACAGGCCTCCGGTGGTCTGCTGAGCAATATGTTCTCCTCCTCCACCTCTTCCGTGGGGGCGACCAGAAATGATGACGGCACAGTGACGGTGCGCTACAAGCTGCCCTACGCCTATGTGTTCATCGAGAACGTCCAGCAGTATATCGATTCCTACGACGCAGCCAACCCGACCGCGCCCATGGAGTACGATTACACCACCCTGAAGGAGTCCATCCCCTGGATGGAGATCCTGTTCTACCTGGGAATGCTGGGCTGCACCGGCTTCCTGCTCTTCTCCATGATGCGCGGCGGCGCTGGCGGCGGCGGTATTATGAACGTGGGCAAGGCCAAGGTGAAGGACGAGCATGAGAACAAAAAGACCGCGACCTTTGCCGACGTTGCCGGTGAGGACGAGGAAAAGGAAGAGCTGAAGGAGGTCGTGGAGTTCCTCAAGAGCCCCGACAAGTTCAACACGCTGGGTGCCCGCATCCCCCACGGCGTTCTGCTGGTGGGCCCTCCGGGTACCGGTAAGACCCTGCTGGCCCGTGCCTGCGCCGGTGAGGCGGGGGTGCCCTTCTACTCCATTTCCGGCTCCGACTTCGTGGAAATGTATGTCGGTGTCGGCGCGTCCCGTGTGCGTGACCTGTTTGATAAGGCCAAAAAGACCATGCCCTGCATCATCTTCATCGATGAGATCGATGCCGTGGGCCGTCAGCGCGGCGCAGGTCTGGGCGGCGGCCACGACGAGCGGGAGCAGACGCTGAACCAGCTGCTGGTGGAGATGGATGGCTTTGAGGCCAACGATGGCATCATCGTCATGGCAGCCACCAACCGTGCCGACATCCTGGATAAGGCTCTGCTGCGCCCCGGCCGCTTTGACCGTCAGGTCTATGTGGGTCTGCCGGACGTGAAGGGCCGCGAAGAGATCCTGAAGGTCCACACCAAAAACAAGCCGCTGGCTCCGGATGTGTCCCTGAAGGTCATCGCCCAGCGCACCGCCGGTTTTGCCGGTGCCGACCTGGAAAACCTGGTCAACGAGGCTGCCCTGCTGGCAGCCCGCCGCAGCCGCAAGGCCATTACCATGGAGGATATTGAAGAGGCCTCCATGAAGGTGATGGCCGGCCCGGAAAAGAAGAGCCGTGTGGTCACCCCGGAGGAGAAAAAGCTCACCGCGTACCACGAGGCAGGCCATGCCGTGGCGGGCTTCTACTGCAAGCACCACCCCCGGGTCCATGAGATCACCATCATCCCCCGCGGTCAGGCTGGCGGCTACACCATGTACCTGCCGGAAAAGGACCGCAGCTATGTGACCAAGGGCGAGATGTTCGAGGACATCGTGTCCAGCCTGGGCGGCCGTGTGGCCGAGCAGCTGATCCTGGAGGATATCTCCACCGGTGCCTCCAACGACCTGCAGCAGGCCACCAACATTGCCCGGCAGATGATCACCAAGTACGGCTTCTCGGAGCGTCTGGGCCCGGTGGTCTACGGCACCTCCCAGGAGGAGACCTTCCTGGGCCGTGATCTGGGCCAGGGCAAGGGTTACAGTGAGACCACCGCAGCCGAGATCGACGGCGAGATGCGGGATATCATTGACGAGGCCTACGAGACCTGCCGCCGCACCCTGACCGAGCACATCGACCAGCTGCATGCACTGGCCAAGGCTCTGATGGAGCGTGAAAAGCTCAACGAGCAGCAGTTCAACACCATTATGGCTGGGGGCACCCTGCCTCCCCTGGAGGACGTGGATGCCAAACAGCCGGAGCAGACCGTGCAGCCCGCCCAGCCTGTGGAGACCGCCGAGAAGGCAGAGACCGCAGAGCATGCCGAGCAGGCCGAGCAGGCCGAGACGGCAGAACAGCCGACCGGTCAGCAGCCGGAGCAGGACCCCGCACCGGAGCAGGATGCCCCGGAAGCAACGGAATGACCCCGGAAAGGAGCGAGTGTCGTGGAGGAAAACTTCAACCCGGTCGCACGGACCCGTGCGAACTATTACACCCCGGGCAGCCCGGTGCAGTTTGTCTGCGTGGAGCTGCTGCGGGGGGATGTCAGCGGCGAGAATGCCGTCTGCCTGACCTTCAAGAACATTTCCCGCGTGACCCTGACCGCTCTGGAAGTGCACTTCAAGTGCAAGGGCGTGGACGGCGTGATCCTGTGCGAGGACCGGTTCGAGTACCGTGACTTGGAAGTAAAGCCCGGCGAACTGTTTGGCATGGACGATGCGGTGTTCGTTACTGCAAAGGCCATCACCAGCGTGGATGTTTCGCTGTGCAACGTGTACAACGGCAAGCGGGTGGTGCATCTGGACGGCATCAAGCGCGTGCGCCTGCCTGCCCCCAAGCGCCTGTCTGCTGAGCTGGAAAAGGCGCTGGAGACCCGCATGAACCGCCCGGAGCTGAAGTATCAGCCGCAGGTGTTTGAAAATGGCTGGTACTGCGCCTGCGGTGCCTTCCACCCGAAGGAGGAGGATACCGTGTACTGCTCGGAGTGCGGCTGCGACCGCATCCTGCTGCAGAACGCGCTGAACACCCTGCTGCAGCCGGAACAGCCTGCCCAGACCGAGCCGGAACTGGAAACGCCTCTTGCCCCGCAGGCCGAAGAGCCTACCCGCATTATGGGCGCAGCGCCCGTGCAGGAGGAGCCGACTCGGATCATGGGTGCACCGTGCCGTGAAGCAGAACCACAGCCGGAAGAACCTGCTGCAGAGCAGACCCGTGTGATGGATGCCGGAATGCGGGCACAGTTCCCGGGCAGGGTATCCCATGCAGCTGCGGACGAAGGCACCCGTGTGATGCCTGCTGCAGCCCGCCGTGCACAGCCGATATCTCAGCAGCCGGAGCCTGCCTATGACGACGAGGAAGAATACGAGGACGAGCGCGACAGCGTGGCCGAAGCGCTGATCCGCTGGGTGCCGCCCATCACTGCCATTGTCTGTGCAGCAGTGGCACTGTGCGGCTTCGTGTATTACCAGTTCGTGCTGTAACACAAACAGCAGCGGAGAGGGCGGTATGCCTTCTCCGCTTTTTTGTATGCCAGAAGAAGGGAGAACCATTATGCCGGAAGAAGCCTTACAGGCTGCCTTTGAGATCAAAACTGCCTGCGATGAGATCAGCCGCCGCCTGCTGC
>ENA-OOZX01001592-OOZX01001592.1-human-gut-metagenome-genome-assembly--contig:-NODE-1592-length-13926-cov-5.534713_pt1 | contig 13926 bp, 10 predicted proteins | sample MGYA00241048_ERZ501412 | MGnify/ENA primary metagenome ERZ501412 (study PRJEB25962, sample SAMEA2042518) | human gut metagenome | biome: human gut; feature: human-associated habitat; material: faeces... | reverse complement strand
GGCATTCACCCCGCATCCGGGGCTGTGCGATACCTGGGTGAGATCAGCGGTCTGCCTTCCCTGCAATGGCATGGAAAAAGACGCTGCGTCTTCGCCGCAGCAACCCTCTATGCCAAAACACGAAGGTCAGATCCGCATCTTCACACCCCTCCAATCATTCATCAATCTCCGGTTATCCTAGCACACTTCCGCCGGGATTGCAAGCCCCCCCTCATGCTCCCGCCTTCGGAAAGGTAAGCGTAAAGGTGCTGCCGTGGCCCGGTTCGCTGTGGAGCTCCACCTGGGCACCCAGATAGGCCGCCCCGTGCTTGACGATGGAGAGCCCCAGGCCCGTGCCGCCAATCTCCTTGGAGTGGCTCTTGTCCACCCGGTAGAAGCGCTCGAACACACTGCTCTGCGACTCGCGCGGGATGCCGATGCCGTTGTCGGTCACGGTCAGGCTGCAATGGCCGTCCCGGGTGCATGCTGTCACGATCTGCACCTTGCCGCCGGGGCGGTTGTAGCGGATGGCGTTGTCACACAGGTTCTGGCACAATTCATCCAACAGATTGCGGTTGCCCCGCACCGGTGCGCTCTCGCCCAGATAGGTCAGGGTGATGTAGGCGTGGCGGGCGTTCAGCTTCTGACGCTCCACACACTCCTTGACCACGTCCAGCAGGTCCACGACCTCCATTTCCGGCATGGAGGAGGTCTCGGAGGCGTTGTCCAGGCTGGACAGCTGCAGGATATCGTTCACCAGCTGGATCATCCGGCTGGCTTCGCCATGAATCTTCTGGGCAAAACCGGGCACATCCTCCGGCTTGGCAATGCCGGTCTCGATCAGTTCCGCATACCCGGAAATGCTGGTCAGCGGGGTCTTGAGCTCGTGGCTCACATTGGCGGTGAAATCCTGCCGCATCTTCTCGTTGTTTTCCCGCAGGATGCGGTCGGCATGGATGCTCTCGGCAAAGGGGATCAGTTCCTTGTACGGGACCTTATCCTGAATGTGGTCCAGATCCTCGGTCATGTTCAGCACCGGCTGCACAAGGGCGCGGGTGAGCAGGGTGGATAGGATCGCGGCAGCCAACATCAGGGCAACGCAGCTCAGCACGATGGCCGGCAGGGCTCCGTCGTAGACCGACCACACCGTTTCGGCGTCCTGCGCCACGCGCAGGATGTTGCCGCCGGGCAGCTGCACAGCATAATAATAGGTCTCATATCCCATGGTCTGGGAATCACGAATGTCCTTGCCGATGCTGCCCTGCAGCGCCTGCACGATCTCCGGACGGGTAAGATGGTTCTCCATGGGCTGATCGGTGGCAGACTCAAAGATCACGTCGCCGTCCGGGGAGATCAGCGTAATGCGCAGGTCGCCGGTCACAAAGAAAGAAAGCTGCTGCGGCTCGCTGGTCAGGTCATACCCGGCACGGATGAGATCGCTCTCTTTTTCCAGGTCATCCCAGGCCTGGGCGGTAAAAGCCCGGTGAAAGACAAAGATGCACAGTGCTGCGGTGAACAGCAGCCCCAGAAAGCCCATGAGGAACAGCCGGTAGCTGATTTTTTCTTCCATGCTGTGCGGCTTCATTCGTCTCCATCCTCCTCGTCATCGGCCAGCTTGTAGCCTACCTTGCGGATGGTGCCAATGTAGCGTCCGGCATCGCCCAGCTTTTTGCGCAGGGTGCGGATGTGCATGTCCACGGTGCGGCTTTCCACCGAAATGTCGGTGCCCCACACCACCTGCAAAATCGTCTCGCGGGTCACCACAAGGTTGGTGTTCTCCAGCAGAAGGCGCAGCAGGCTGTATTCTTTGTAGGTCAGTTCGACAGGCTGGTTGTTCACCGTCACGCTGTGACGTGCATTGTCCAGCAGGATCTCATGGAAGCTGAGCACATTGGGCCGTTCCTCCGGAGCCGCCCGGCGCAGAGAAGCACGCACCCGGCTGAGGAACTCCATGATGCCGAACGGCTTGGAAATGTAGTCGTCGGCACCGCAGTCCAGCCCGCGCACGGTGTCCAGCTCGCTGGATTTGGCCGTGACCATGATGATGGGCAGCCGGTGCAGGGAAGGGGTGTTGCGCAGCTTTTTCAGGATGGAGAACCCATCCTCGCCGGGCAGCATCACGTCCAGGATCACAAGCTCCGGGGCTTCGGTGCGCATGGCCTGCCAGAACGGTTCGGAACTGGCAAAGCTGGCCACTTCATAACCGTTGGACTGCAGGGCATACTGCTCCAGCTCACGGATGGCGTCATCATCTTCTACGATATAGATCATTTGTCAAATTCCTCCGCAGATTGATTGTCCGGGAAGAGATACCGCTCCCGGTATTTGTCCAGTCGACGATGAAATTCTTCGCTCTCCTTGGTATCTTTGCCATGGCGCAGATCGTTGAGGTAAGCGTGGGTGTCAAAACTGTCCTGTGCTACCTCGATCTGGGCAACAGCCACATTGCTGCAGTGGTCGCACACACGCTCGTAGTTGGTCAGCAGATCGTCCAGCACAAAGCCGTACTCAATGGAGCAGCTGCCGGTCTGCAGGCGGGCGATGTGGTGTGCCTTGATGGCACGCACCAGCTCGTTGACCACAGCTTCCAGCGGCTCTACCTTGCTGGCCAGGTGCAGGTCTCCCTTGCGGAAGGCGTCGGTGGTGCGGCTCAGGATATCCTGCACAGCATCTTCCAGCACCTGCAGCTCCTCTTGTGCGTCCTTGGAAAATTCAATGTTCTTCTGGTGCATTTCCTCTGCGGATTCCAGCAGGTTGACCGAGTGGTCACTGATGCGCTCGAAATCGCTGATGGTGTGCAGCAGGGTATTCACGCTCTGGCTGTCGGCGTGGTTCAGCTCGCGGCCGGACAGCTTGACAAGGTAGGTGCCCAGAGCGTCCTCATAACGGTCCACGGTGCTTTCCTCGTCACGCACCTTCTGGGCCAGCTCGTCGTTCCACTGGTGGGTCAGGCTCATGGCCTGCACCACGCCCACGCGGGCCAGCTCTGCCATGTCGGCGGTGGCGCTGCGGGCGCGCTCCACGGCCACAGCCGGGGTGTTCAGCAGACGCTCATCCAGCAGGGCAAAGCTCTCTTTTTCCGGGGAATCCGGGATGGTGAGGATGGCCAGCTTTTCCAGCCCGTTGGCAAAAGGCAGCAGGATGAGGGTGGCCAGGATGTTGAAGGCGGAGTGCACCACGGCGATGCCCCAGGCTTCAATGGTGGAATCCACAAAGGCAAAGTGGCACACGGCGTTCAGACCGTAGAAACCAAACAGGAAGATGGTCACGCCGATGATGTTGAAGTACAGGTGCACCATGGCGGCCCGGCGGGCATTCTTGGTGGCACCCACCGAGGAGATCAGCGCTGTGACACAGGTGCCGATGTTCTGGCCCATGATGATTGGGATGGCACTGCCGTAGGTGATCACGCCGGTGGCGCTCAGTGCCTGCAGAATGCCCACGCTAGCGCTGGAACTCTGGATGATGCCGGTGACCAGTGCGCCCACCAGCACACCAAGGATGGGGTTGGAGAAGCGGACGAACAGGCTGGTGAACCACTCTTCGCCCTGCAGCGGCAGCACTGCGTTGGACATGGTGGTCATGCCGGTCATCAGCACGGCAAAGCCGATGAAGATGGTGCCCACACCTTTTTTCTTCTCACTCTTACACATATACAGCAAAATGCCGATAAATGCAAGCAAAGGACTGAAAGAAGTGGGTTTGAGCAGATTGATGAGGAGGCTGTCGCCCTGCAGGCCGGAAAGGCTCAGGATCCAGCTGGTGACAGTGGTGCCCACATTGCTGCCCATGATCACGCCGATGGCCTGATGCAGCTCCATGATGCCGCTGTTGACAAAACCGACCACCATGACGGTGGTGGCGCTGGAGCTCTGGATGATGGCCGTTACGCACAGACCCAGAAAGAAACCTTTGAGCGGGCTGTCGGTCAGCTTGCTCAGGATCTTCTGCAGCTGGCCGCCGGCCTGCTTTTCCAGCGCCTTGCCCATGATGTCCATGCCGAACAGGAACAGGGCCAGGCCGCCCAGCAGAGAAAAGACATTGAAAATAGTCATAAGGATTTTCCTCACTTTGATTTGACATGTTTTCTTCCTGATCTCAGTATAGGGCGGCAATGTAAAATTTGAAATCTGCGGAATGTAAAACTCATGTAAAGTAAGAAAAATGTAAAAATCTTGTGCACGGGGCACAAAAAAACACAGCATAGCAGGTCGTTCCTGCCAGACTGTGTTATCGGGTCGGTTTTGGATAAGGCTTTGGTTCGTCGGTCAAACCAAGGATATAGTCAACACTTGTATCATAGTATAGGGAAAGCGCCTTGAGCACATCGGTCGGGATATCACGCTTTCCAGTTTCGTAATTGGAATAACAAACCTGTGTGCATTTCAGATATGCTGCAAGGTCTTTTTGCATCAGATCCCGGTCTTCGCGCAGATCGCGGATGCGTTGATACATTGGCAAACACCTCTCATCCTGGAGAACTTTCTAGCAAACCAACTTTTTAATGCAATAGCAACAACGTTGGTTTGTGTATCGCAACTATGCCGTTGCAGCTACGCTGACATCTAATCTTGCGATAATGGGAATATAGCGCATAACGAATTGTTATATTGACATATAAAACAAAACGTTATATAATTGCTGTATAAGTGGATGAGCCTTGCTTATCCTTGGAAGAATTTCAAGCGCAGAGAGGAGCAAAATCATGACCCCGAACGAATTAATTATGATCCTTGTTATTTTTGGCCTTCCAATCCTTGTGGTCATAGCCTTGCTAAAATATATTTTCAAAAGATAAAAAACAAGGCAGGGAAAAGCACCTCATCTGCGGTACACGGTAAAATTTGTACGGCAGATGGGGTGCTTTGCTTTTTCGGGTGGAAGTTCAGGACCCGGGAAATTGTCAGGAACTTTTCCGAAAAGAGTGATTGTAATCTGGAATCGTCTCGATTATAATATAAGGAGGAATATATTGTGCCGCTGCCGGCGCACAGCCGGGCACAAGAACACAGGAGGAACAAGGATGGGTACGTTCAACGTCTCGCTCAAAACGCTGACCGAGCGCGTCAGCCTGGAGGTGGTCTATACCCCCAAAGAACTGGACCAGATCAATGTTGAGATCGCAGAGGTCAACCGTCCGGGTCTGTTTCTGGCCGGATACTATGACTATTTTGATAAACTCCGTCTGCAGATCATGGGTCTGGCAGAGATGAATTTTCTGTCCGGGCTCTCGGCCGAAAAGCGCTACGAGGCGCTGGAACAGCTGTTCCGCCAGCAGCCGCCGGCTGTTATCGTGGGCCGCAGCGAAGAGTTGGAACCGTTCCCGGAGATGCTGGAGCTGGCCAAAAAGCACAGCGTGGCGCTGCTGCGCTCCAACGAGACGACCTGCACCCTGATGGGCAGCCTGATCAGCGTGCTGAACCTGGAGCTGGCTCCCCGCATCACCCGGCACGGCGTGCTGGTGGAGGTGTACGGCGAGGGCATCCTGATCCTGGGCGACAGCGGCATCGGCAAGAGCGAGCTGGCCATTGAGCTGGTCAAGCGCGGGCACCGTCTGGTGGCCGACGATGCGGTAGAGCTGCGCAAGGTGTCCAACCGGCAGATCATGGGCACCGCTCCGGAGAATATCCGCCACTTCATTGAGCTGCGCGGCATTGGCATCGTCAATGTGGCCCGTGTGTACGGCGTGGGCGCGGTCAAGCTGAGCGAAAGCCTTGACCTTGTGGTTCAGCTGGAAGCATGGGACCCCACTAAGAACTACCAGCGCACCGGTCTGGAAAACGAATACTACGACATTCTGGGCGTCAGTATTCCCAGCACCAGCATTCCGGTCTCACCGGGCCGCAATCTGGCTGTCGTGCTGGAAACTGCAGCCATCAACAACCGCCAGAAGAAGATGGGTTACAACGCAGCGCGTGAACTGCTGATCCGTCTGGGTCTGGACGATAAAATGGATTGATCCCACACCGCAAAAGGAGCAAGTTATCATGGAACGATTCAAGCAGAAACTGCAGGCAGCAGCGATCCCGTTCAGGGAGAATGAACCGCTTGCGGCGCACTGTACCTTTAAAATCGGAGGCCCGGCACAGCTGTTTGTCATGCCGGAAAACGAGCAGCAGCTCTGCAGTGCAGTTGCGCTTTGCAAAGAGCAGGCTGTCCGCTATTACCTGCTGGGCAACGGCAGCAACATCCTGTTTGCGGACGAAGGCTTTTCCGGCGTGGTGATCGATGTTTCGGCACTGGACGCAGAGATCGCGGTGGAAGATACAGTCCTGACCGCAGGCGCAGGTGTCCGCCTTGCGGCACTGTGTAAGGCGGCACTGAAGCATGGCCTGTCCGGGCTGGAATTTGCCTACGGCATCCCCGGCACGGTGGGCGGTGCAGTGTATATGAATGCGGGTGCCTACGGCGGCGAGATGAAGGACGTGCTCACCACAGTGCGGTATCTGGCGGCAGAAGGCGAGGTCAGAGAAGTGCCTGCCGCAGAGCTGGATCTCCGCTATCGCCACAGCATTTTTGAAGAGAACAGCGGCTGCATCCTCTCGGCACAGTTCCATCTGCAGCCCGGAAACGCAGCGGACATCCGTGCAAAAATGGATGAATTGATGGCCAAGCGTGTGGAAAAGCAGCCGCTGGATAAGCCCAGCGCCGGCAGCACCTTCAAGCGCCCGGCGGGTGCTTTTGCGGCTGCGCTGATCGACCAGTGCGGCCTGCGCGGCTATCGCCACGGCGGCGCAGCCGTCAGCGATAAGCACTGCGGCTTTGTGGTAAACCTTGGCGGCGCTACCTGTGCTGATGTGCTGGCACTCTGTGACGAGGTGCGCGCCATCGTAAAGGAAAAGACGGGCTACGACCTTGAAAAAGAGATCCGGGTCGTCCGATAACGGAAAAAGCAAAAAAGGAGCGGTAGATCAGATTATGGAGCTGTTGATCGTCAGCGGACTTTCCGGTGCAGGCAAGTCGGTGGCTATGAATGCGCTGGAAGATATCGGTTTTTTCTGTATAGATAATGTTCCGGCCGGACTGCTGCCCAGCATCACTGCATTCTCGGAAGCGGGCGACAGCCAGCTGGAGCGGGTGGCTCTTTCCATGGATGTGCGCGGCTGCCGCACCAGCGAAGAGATCGAGCGTGCGCTCGACAAGCTGGATGAGCAGGGTGTGGATTATAAAATTCTATTTCTGGATGCCCCGGACGATGTACTCATGCGCCGCTACAGCGAGACCCGCCGCCGCCACCCCATCAGCATTGCCGAGGGCATTTCCACCCGGGAGGCCTTTGCAAAGGAACGCAAAATATTGAAGCCTTTGCAGGAGCGTGCAGATTACGTCATCAATACCGCCCTGCTTTCTACAGCACAAAACAAAGAACGCATCTGCGATCTTTTTGCAAAAAATGGCGGAGCCAAGGGCGCCATGCGCCTGACCGTGATGTCCTTTGGATTCAAATTCGGCATCCCGCCGGAGGCAGACCTTGTGCTGGATGTGCGCTGCCTGCCCAACCCCTTCTACGTGCCGGAACTCAAGCATAAGACCGGCATTGATCAGGATGTGGTGGATTTTGTCATGAGCCACCCGGAAGCGCAGGAACTGCTCAAGCGGTATGAGAACTTTTTGCAGTATGCACTGCCGCTGTACGTCAAGGAGGGCAAAAGCCAGCTGACCATTGCGGTGGGATGTACCGGCGGCAAGCACCGTTCCATTACATTTGCGCGTAAGATCGCGGAGTATTGCACGCAACTCGGCTACGAGCCGGGCGTGCAGCACCGCGATGCCAAACGCTGACAGAATTCGAGGAAGTATGAGTAGTTTTGCATCCCGCGCGCGGGAGGAGATCGCGCAGCGCAGCATCCAGAAGGATTGCTGTGTGCGTGCGGCAGCTTATGGCATTGCGTGCTTTGCCAAATATTTTGATGCAAAGGGTCTGGTGGTGCAGACCGAGCAGCAGGAGACGGTGCAGGCTGCCCAGCAGCTGTTCGCACGCTGTGGCGTGCAGGGCGAGATCCTGCACAAGCAGCGGCCCAGCGGCGTGCTGTATGAATTCAACATCCGCGCACCGGAGCAGGTGGCCCGGGTGCACGAGCTGTTCGGCACCACGGGCAGCGAGACCAGCCTGCAGATCGATCCCCGCCTTATCCGCTGTCAGACCTGCGTCAGTGCGTACATTGGCGCAGCTTTTTTGTGCAGTGGAACGGTCATTGATCCGCAGAAAGAATATAATCTGGAATTTCTTACCTCCCGCACCAATCTGGCACGGGACTTTGAAGCGCTGCTGGCAGAGCATGAGTTTGCACCGCACCGCACCCGCCGCAACGGCGTGAACCTGATCTACGTCAAGACCGGGGCCAATGTGGAACGGCTGCTCAGCTTTATGGGCGCTGGAAACGCTGCAGAGGAAATGCATGCACAAAAAGCCTTCAAACAGGTGCGCAACCAGACCAACCGACAGACCAACTGTGATACGGCAAACCTTGGCAAAACGGCCCGTGCCAATGCGCAGACGCTGAAGGCCATCCGCTTTCTGGAAGAGCAGAATGCCCTTAGCACTCTGCCGGAGGTACTGCAGGAGGCCGCTGCCAAGCGGATGCAGTACCCGGATCTTTCGCTCACAGCGCTGTGCGGCTGCTTTGAGCCACCCGTGAGCAAATCCGGCCTGTCGCACCGGATGAAGAAGCTGGAGGCATTGGCCGAAACGCTGCGGCAGAATCTGGAACAGGAGGCAAAAGCATGAGCGAAGCATTAGCCAATACCCGGCCTTTTGTCCATCTGCACATCCACACAGAGTACAGCTTGCTGGATGGTGCCTGCCGCATTGACCAGCTGATGGATCGCGTAAAAGAGTGCGGACAGACCGCCATTGCCTGCACCGACCACGGCGTGATGTACGGCTGCGTGCAGTTTTATAAGGCTGCAAAAAAGGCTGGCATCAAGCCCATCATCGGCTGTGAGGTGTATGTGGCCACCCGCACCCGCTTTGACAAGGTAAATAAGATCGACGGCAACAACCACCTGATCCTGCTGTGCAAAAATGAGACCGGCTACAAAAACCTGATCAAAATGGTGTCGGCCGCCTTTGTGGAGGGCTTTTATTCCAAGCCCCGCATTGATAAGGAACTGCTGGAAAAATATCACGAAGGTCTGATCTGCCTGTCGGCCTGTTTGGCAGGCGAAGTTCCACAGGCTATTCTGGCGGGCGATTATGAGCGCGCCAAAGCAGCAGCGCTGTGGTATCGAGACCTCTTCGGCGAGGGAAACTATTATATCGAGCTTCAGGACCATGGTCTGGAAGAGGATAATACTGTGCTGCCGCAGCTCATCAAGCTTGCACGGGAGACCGGCATTCCCATGGCAGCCACCAACGACTCCCACTATCTGCGCAAGGAGGATGCCAAAATGCAGGGCATCCTGCTCTGCATCCAGACCGGCAAGACCATTCAGGATGCGGATAAAATGGAGTTCCAGACCGACGAGTTCTATGTCAAAACGACAGACGAAATGTACGCGCTGTTCTCCATAGTGCCGGAAGCCTGCGAGAATACCGCCAAAATTGCCGAACAGTGTAACTTTGATTTTGATTTTGGACACACTAAAATTCCATATTACAAAGCGCCGAACGGTATGGATAATCAGGCGTTTTTTGAAAAGCTCTGCTGGGAAGGTCTGGAGCGCCGCTACGGCCCCAATGTTCCGCAGGCCAACAAAGACCGTCTGGAATACGAGATCGGCGTGGTCAAAAAGATGGGCTACACGAACTACTATCTTATCGTGTGGGACTACGTGAACTACGCCAAGAGTCAGGGTATCCCGGTAGGCCCGGGCCGTGGCTCCGGCGCAGGCAGCATTGCGGCTTACAGTGTGGGCATCACGGATATCGACCCCATCCGTTATAACCTGATCTTTGAGCGCTTCCTGAACCCAGAGCGCGTCAGTATGCCAGATTTTGATGTGGACTTCTGCTACGAGCGCCGTCAGGAAGTGATCGATTACGTCAACCGGAAATATGGTGCCGACCATGTGGCTCAGATCGTCACCTTTGGCACCATGGCCGCCCGCAACGCCATCCGCGATGTGGGCCGCGTGATGGGCATTCCGTATCAGCAGGTAGATGTTGTGGCAAAGCAGGTGCCCATGGAGCTGAAAATGACGCTGAAGCGTGCGTTGGAGGTATCGCCGGAACTTAAGCGGATGTACGATACCGACCCGCAGGTCACAGAGCTGATCGACACGGCCTTGAAGGTGGAGGGCATGCCCCGCCATGCTTCCACCCATGCGGCGGGTGTCGTCATTACCCCGGAGCCTACGGACTACTATCTGCCGCTGGCCACCAACGACGGCCTGCCTGTGACCCAGTTCAACATGACCGAGATCGAAGAACTTGGCCTTTTGAAGATGGACTTTCTGGGCCTGCGCACGCTGACCGTCATTCATGACGCGGAAACTGCTGTGCAGAAGCACCACCCGGAGTTCTCCATCCAGAAGCTGGATTACGACGACCCGGACACCTACAGGATGCTGGGACAGGGAGACACCGAGGGTGTGTTCCAGCTGGAATCTTCCGGCATGAAGCAGGTGCTTGTGGGCCTGCAGCCGCAGAACCTAGAAGACATTATCGCTCTGATCAGCCTGTACCGTCCCGGCCCCATGGATTCGATCCCCACCTACCTGCGCAACCGCCACGAGCCGGACAAAATCAGCTATAAGACCCCACAGCTGGCCCACATTCTGGATGTGACCAATGGCTGCATCGTCTATCAGGAGCAGGTCATGCAGATCTTCCGGGAGCTGGCAGGTTTTTCTTTTGGTCAGGCAGACAATGTCCGCCGTGCCATGAGCAAAAAGAAACATGCCGTCATGGAGGCCGAGCGAGAGCACTTTGTGTACGGCTGCACCGATCCCGGCAACGAATGCCCCGGCTGTGTGGCAAACGGCATCTCTGAGAAAGTGGCCAATGAGATCTACGATGAAATGTCCAGTTTCGCTTCATATGCGTTCAATAAGAGCCATGCGGCCTGCTATGCCTATGTGGCATTCCAGACGGCCTACCTCAAGTGCCATTATCCCAGTGAGTTCATGGCGGCTTTGCTGACCAGTGTGCTGGATAACACGGATAAGGTCATTGAATATTCCGGCGAGTGTGCCCGCCTTGGCATCAAGGTGCTGCCGCCGGATGTGAATGTTTCCAACGGCGGCTTCACGGCGGATGGAAGCGGTCAGATCCGCTTTGGCCTGAATGCGGTCAAAAATGTGGGCCGCAACCTGATCGAGAATGTGGTGAAGGGGCGGCAGAAGAAGCCTTACACCAGCCTGTACGATTTCTGCAAGCGGATGCATGGCAATGAACTGAACCGCCGGGCAGTGGAGTGCCTCATCAAGGCCGGCGCATTCGATCATCTGGGCAACAACCGCCACAGCCATGTGGAGGCCGTAGAGGGCATTCTGAAGAGCATTGAGACCGACTCTCGGCGCAATCTGGATGGACAGCTGGATCTGTTCTCGGTGATGAGCGGGGAAGCACAGAGCGGTGCTTCCGAGGATAACTATGAAATAAAGCAGCTGCCGGAGTACAGCCATAAGGAGCTGCTCCAGCAGGAAAAGGAAGTCAGCGGCCTGTATCTGTCCGGTCATCCGCTGGATGCTTACCGGGAACAATCGGCACGCATTGCATCCCACACCATTAAGGCGCTAACAGGGGAAGATGCCCATGTGAAGGATGGAGAAAAAGTGCGCATTGTGTGCGCGGTGGTAAAAAGCCGCATGATGACCACAAAGTCCAACAGCATGATGGCTTTTACCAGCGTAGAAGATCTGACCGGCACCATGGAAGTGATCGTATTCCCAAAGGTGCTGGATGCTTTCCGGGATTCACTGCACGAAAATGCAGTCGTCGTGATCGATGGCAGACTGTCGGTACGGGAGGATGAAGCTTCCAAGCTGCTGGCAGAGAGCATCGTCCCGGTCGAAAATTACGATCCGGCCCGACTGGATAACGGCAGGCCGGACCCGATGAAAACGGCAGCAAAGAAGCTGTATATCCGTGTGCCTTCCCGCAGCAGCAGGGAATATGCAAAGGTGGTCAATCTGCTTGGCATTTTTGATGGGGACATGCCGGTGCTCCTGTATCTGACCGATACCAAGCAGTATCTGCGTGTGCCGCGCCATCTGTACGCATCCGGCCATCCGCTGCTGTTCAAAGAGCTGGAAAGGCTGGTCGGAACGGACAACATTGCAACAAAATGACATTTCCGTGCACGAATCTTAACGCAAATCCGGCGGGATGGCTGTTTCCAAAATAAGGCGTTTGTGTTATAATGATTCAAGGCAAATGAAGTGCTTTGGACAGCGTTAAAACGGAGAGCGCTGTGATACCATTGGGTAAATGAAGAAACAAATTGGAGGGAAACTCTCGTATGGAAAAGCAGATCAAAACGATTGGCGTATTGACGAGCGGTGGTGATGCTCCTGGCATGAACGCTGCCGTGCGCGCCGTAGTCCGTACCGGCCTGCATAAGGGTTACCGCATGATCGGCATTCAGCGTGGCTACAATGGCCTGCTGAACGGCGAATGCTTTGAGATGAACCTGCGCAGTGTGTCGAACATCATCTCTGCAGGCGGTACCATTCTGTATACCGCCCGCTGTCTGGAATTCAAGACCAAGGAAGGTCAGGACAAGGGTGCAGAGAAGTGCCGCGAACTGGGCATTGATGCGCTGGTGGTCATTGGCGGCGACGGTTCTTACCGCGGCGCTCGTGAGCTGGCCCACCGCGGCATTCCGATGATCGGTCTGCCCGGCACTATTGACAACGATATTTCCTGCACCGATTACACCATTGGCTACGATACCGCCATGAATACCGCGCTGGAGATGATCGACAAGCTGCGCGATACCACCCAGAGCCACGACCGCTGCAGTGTGGTCGAGGTCATGGGCCGCAACGCCGGTTATATTGCTCTGAATGTTGCAATTGCTTCCGGCGCTATGGCTGTTCTACTGCCGGAGAAGGAATTTGACATGCAGCGTGATATTCTGGATAAGATCGCTGAGACTCAGAAGACCGGCAAGCGTCACTTCATTATTATCGTTGCCGAGGGTGTCGGCCATGCACAGGAGATCGCAAACGAGATTCAGGCACGCACCGGCATCGACTCCCGCGCCACCATTCTGGGCCATGTCCAGCGCGGTGGTTCTCCCACTCTGCGTGACCGTGTGAACGCTTCTGCAATGGGCTACCATGCCGTGTGCCTGCTGGAGCAGGGCAAGTATAACCGCATCGTCGGCATGAAGGGCGAAAAGCTGGTGGATTACCCTGTGGATGAAGCTCTTGAAATGACCAAGACACTTGACCCGGTGCTGCTGGACGTGGCAAACACCATTTCTATCTGATATTTATAAAGCCAATACTATGGAGCTGTTCTCTCGAAGAATCGGGAGGACGGCTCTTTTTTGCGTTTTAACGTAAAAAATATATGAACTGGCTGGAGCTTTCTGCATTTTAAAAAAGAAAAATTGTGAATGAAAAGTGCATAGCTTGAAAATGAAATTTGTGGAAGGTGGTTTACGGGAAATTGTGAAGGAATACGCAGGGCGTGTTTTACTACTTTGGCAGGAAAATAACGATGATGCGTGAGGCAAAAATTGTAGCACAAAAAGCCAATTTTGTCTTGAACTTTTTGCCGTATGTGCTAGAATAAAAGAGAAAGGCATCCTTGTGTCCAACAGATATCTGGATGTGAATATTGGAAAGTAAATTCGGAGGTAATCACAATGGCTGATATGTTTGCACCGCTGGTAGCACAGCTGAAGGCAAATCCCAAGACGATCGTTTTCACCGAGGGCAATGACCCCCGCATCCTGGAGGCAGCAAGCAAGCTGCTGGCCGAGGGCGTGCTGAAGGTCGTCATGGTGGGCAACGAGGCTGAGTGCAAGGCTGCTGCTGCCGCAGGCAATTCTG